>Ga0256405_10000719_pt1 | contig 104810 bp, 84 predicted proteins | sample RumenRJG_02DNA_FD_189096 | JGI IMG/M metagenome (GOLD analysis project Ga0256405, IMG submission 189096) | Bovine rumen microbial communities from Lethbridge, Alberta, Canada - RJG_02 | ecosystem: Host-associated > Mammals > Digestive system > Stomach > Rumen | place: Canada: Alberta...
ATATCTGGCAGAATTCCTTTCCGATACATTTCCACACATTTTCTTTTGAATTCATAACTATAACGCATAAAAATAACCCTCCTTACTGAACTTTACATTGTCCAGTAAAGAGGGTACATATCAATTTGCAAGGTGTGGCTTTTTAAGTTATAATAAATTGTTAATATTGCTAAAGGACATATGTACAGTTTTATGATATAATGGTACAGTGTTGGAAATAATATATTTAAATATATTATGATATCTTAAGATTTCTTAAGGTTTATTTATGTTAATTTTAAGAAAAGTATGATATTCTATATATTATTTTTGATACAATAGAGTTACATATAGTCTTTTTAAGAATAGGAGTAGAAATGACAAAAGAAACGCGCTTTGGGCGATGGTATCGTAACAGTATTGGTAAAATAATCCCAGAATATGCAGTATCGACATTGATTCTGTGTTGGGTACTTAATAGTACGATATATACTGGAACACAGATTTTATGTGCTGATTCTAAACATTATGACTTGACCACTAATCTAGATAGAAGTATTCCATTTGTTAAAGAATGGGTGTGGGTTTATGTTATATGTTTTGGTTTTTGGGTTATCAATTATGTTTTGGTCGCTCGAGAGGGAAAAGAGCATTGGAATCGATTTGTAATAGCAGAGATGCTTAGCAAGATTATATGTGGTCTTTGCTTTATACTTATACCAACTACCAATGTAAGACCAGAAGTTACAGGAAGTGACTTATCAAGTATGGTTATGCGCTTTGTGTATTCAATGGATAGACCTACTAATTTATTCCCATCAATACATTGTTTAGTAAGCTGGATGTGTTTTATAGGAATATATAATAGTAGAAAGATACCAAAGTGGTATAAAGTATTTTCATGTTTGTTTGCTATTGCAGTATGTGCGTCAACTCAATTTACCAAACAACACTACATTGTGGATGTTTTTGCAGGCATAACAATTGGACAGATGTGTTATGTACTAGTAGGTAAAACTAGAATATATTCTATGATAGTTGGCATCTTTGAAAAAATTAACGAATTAGTGTTAGGGGAAATTGACAGTTATGACAATCAGTAAGAAAAGTATTTTTAACATCGTATTTTTGATTGCTGTTTTCGCATTGACGTTATATGGTGTTTTTCATGGACAGGATTTAGGACAAATCGTTGCTTGCATAAGGCAGTGTGATATCAGATATTGGATAGTATCAATATGTTTTGTGGTATTTTTTGTCGAAAGTGAATCAGTGATAATATACTATATGATGAAACGAGTTGGGCAAGATCATATTAAATTTTCGCATTGTATCTTGTATTCGTTTGTAGGTTTTTTCTTTAGTTGTATTACTCCGTCCGCAACAGGTGGGCAGCCTGCTCAGATTTATTATATGAAGAAAGACAAAATCTCAATTCCAATTGCTACGGTTATTTTAATGATAGTGACAATCACATATAAGCTGGTTCTAGTTTTGCTAGGAGTTGGCGTTTTAGTTGTTAGACCTGAAGCTGTTATGCATTATTTAGCACCGGTTATAGGTTGGTGTTACTTGGGGATTTTGTTGAATTGTTTTTGCGTTGGCTTTATGCTGTTATTGGTTTTTCATCCAACAATGGCAAAAAGAATTTTGTTTTTTGGATTAAATATCTTATTTAAAATGAAATTCATAAAAAGAAAAGAATATTATGAAGAAAAACTAAGAAAGTCTATGGAACAATATAGTGAAGTCGCTGTATTTTTTCAGGAAAATAGTAGAGTAGTTTTTAATGTTATCATTATTACTATTGTACAAAGATTTTTATTGTTTTTTGTTACATGGTTGGTATATCGTTCGTTTGGCTTTAAAGAACATGGTCCGGGTATCATAATGGTTTTACAAGGTATGATTTCCGTGGCAGTTGATATGCTTCCTTTGCCAGGTGGGATGGGAATTAGTGAGCAGTTATTTTTACAGATCTTTGCTCCAATCTTTAATAGTTTTTGTTTGCCAGGCATGATTGTAAGTAGAGGATTAAGTTATTATACTGAATTAATTTTAAGCGCCATATTAACAATTGTTGCTCAACTAACAATAGGGCGTAGAAAGGATTGTAAAAAATGATAGGGTATTATGATTATACAGTAATTTTAACATATGTTAGTTTGTTGTGTACGTCAGTAGGTATATTCCAGGCAATTGAAGGACAGTTTACAATAGCAGTAATCTGTTTGGCATTATCAGGCTTATGTGATATGTTTGATGGAAAAGTTGCCAGAAGTAAAAAAAATAGAACAGATGACCAGAAATTATTTGGCGTGCAGATTGATTCATTATGTGATGTGATTTGTTTTGGAGTTTTTCCAACAATTTTGTGCTACAGCATGGGTATGAGAGGGCTTCTTGCATCGATTGTTATTGGATATTATTTAATCTGTTCAGTAATTAGATTAGCATATTTTAATGTATTAGAGACAAATAGGCAAAAAGTTGAAGAAGGTGTTAATAAGTATTATCACGGACTTCCAATTACAAGTATTACAATTTTCTTGCCAATTTTATATTTAATTAACTCGCATATTTCTCAAAGCGTTTGGGAATACAATTTATTAGGATTACTATTTATAGTAGGAACATTGTTTATAACTGATTTTAAATTGAAGAAACCATCAAATAAACAGTTGGCTTCATTCGTAGCAATTGTTACTATTGCGATTGTTATAACAGTTATAGTTCCACATAAAACAGGTGGTAAGAAGCAGTATGTTGAAAATAAGGTGTTTACATCAATTTTTCATCAACAAAAATAATAAATAGTTTCAAAAAGTGAAATTAAGGAAGCTATTTCTAGAAAAAGCATTAAAGGAGAACATATTTAAATGAAATGTTTAAATCGTCAAGGAAATGTTATTGCTGATAATGAAGCACAAAATAAGAGTTTAGATTTTCTTTATAAAACAAGATTAGGAAATTCAATACTAAAGATTTTGATTCAACCATCAGTATCAAAAATGGCAGGAAAGTTCTTAGACTCAAAGATGTCTACTTTTTTGATTAAACCATTTATAAAGAATAATAATATTGATTTGAGTGATTTTGAAGATGTAAAATATAACTCGTTTAATGAATTTTTTACTAGAAGGGTAAAAAAAGATAAGAGAGTTGTTTCGTTTGAAGCATCAGATTTGGTTTCGCCTTGTGACAGCCGTCTAAGTGTTTATGATATTACAAGTGATGGCATTTTCACTGTGAAAAACACAAAATATACAATGGCAGAACTTTTTAGAAGTAAAAAAATTGCCAGACATTATGAAGGCGGTAAATTATTAATATTTAGATTAACAGTAAGTGACTACCATAGATATCATTTTATTGATGATGGCTTTTTAAGCGAACATCATAGAATTAATGGTTTTTTTCATACAGTTAATCCAATAGCTAATGACAGTTACAAGATTTATAAAGAAAATACTAGAGAGTTTTCTATTTTAAAAAGTAAGAATTTTGGAAATGTTGCTATTATGGAAGTAGGGGCTCTTTTGGTTGGCAGGATTTTAAATTATAACGCTAATCACAAGCACTTTGTAAAACGTGGAGAAGAAAAAGGACGTTTTGAATTTGGTGGTTCTACAGTTATCTTGGCTTTTGAAAAAGATAAGGTTGATATTTGTGAAGATATATTGTTGGCATCAAGAGAAGGCTATGAGATTCACGTAAATCAAGGTGAAGTGATTGGAAATAAGTTAAGCCATAAATAATTTATAAAAATTATAAAAAAATATAAAATAGTTGTTGACAAATATGCCCGGAGGTTATATAATAAATAACTGTTGAGAGGCAATGCCCCATCGCCAAACGGTAAGGCAACGGACTCTGACTCCGTCATTTCAAGGTTCGAATCCTTGTGGGGCAGTTAATAAATGGAAACGAGATATCATTACGGTATCTCGTTTTTTTGTGCGCAAAAATTTCGACATAACTATAAGTTATGGTTGATAGTATATGTCTGCTTGATAAAATGATATTTTATTACAATCTACTTTTTTCGTTAGATAGTATTTAGTATGAGGAAAAATGTCTATATAGAATCGAACCTAAAAGGCTTTTTTGGTAAAAAATGATAATATGGGTGTAAATTTATATTTTATTTATATAATTTTTATATAATATTTATATTTTTAAAGATAAATTTATAAAAAATTAAAAAAATTGTACAGATTTGATGAATCAAGTAGAATAACCAAGACTGATTTGGTATAATTTACAAGAAGAGGATTTGCGTAAGCAAAAATAAATAAAAGAAAGGAGTTACTATGCAACAGAAAGGACAGTCTCAACAAAATGTTGGTGTAATAATAGGATATATAATCAGTGGTATTGTTGTTCTATTATGTGTTGTTACATCAATTGCAATGATAGTAACTAATGGAGTAAGTAAAGATAATAAACTTGTATCAAGAAAGGCTCAAAAAGTAATTAAAAATAATTACACATCGTCTTACATAACTGATTATGATTTAGGAGAATTTAAGTTTTCTCTTCAAGATTCTCAGAAAAAAGTAGACAAATCTGGTAAGGGTAAAGATGCAATGGGAAATCCTGATGCTTATATTATTGCAAACAGTAATACTACAGCATTATCTGATGCCGATTTAAGTGGCTTGTCTGCTAAAGAATTAACATTTGCTAAGGCAGAAATCTTAGCTAGACATGGAATAACATTTAATGAAAAAGAATTCTCAGATTATTTTGGCAGTAAACATTGGTATACACCAAATCCACATGATCAGATTGCTCAAGTGGAAATAGATAATATAGATTTTATTGATAAATATCAAGAGAAACATAATTTGACATATATTGCTTTTTAGGAGGAAAGTTTGATGGTTTGTAATAAATGCGGAGCAGAAAATGAACAAGGTGCAGTTTTCTGTGGCTCATGCGGAGCAAAACTAGAAGAAACCGTTGTTGAAAATACAAGTACAACTCAACAAGAATCTGCTGTAGGTACTGAGGAACGTGTTTCTTTAAATAAAACTGAGACATCGTCAAATGAAATAAAGGATACAAATAATGAATCAGTTTCATTTGATTATTCATATAGTACAACAAATAATGGCGTTGATAATAATGCTAATCAAAACCAAGGTTTTCAGAATCAGGGAATGCCAAACCAGGGCTTCCAAAATCAGGGAATGCCAAACCAGGGCTTCCAGAATCAGGGAATGCCAAACCAGGGCTTCCAAAATCAGGGAATGCCAAACCAAGGCTTCCAGAATCAGGGAATGCCAAGAAAGCCTATGTCTAATGCAGCTAAGGTCTTAATTGGAACTATTGCAGCTGCAGTTATAACTTTTATTGTTTTTGTTTGTGTTGGTAATAGCCAAGCAAGTTATAGCAATACAGCTGACAGATACTATAAAGCTGTAACAAATTATGATTATAAGACAATTAATAAGTACGCAGATACAGAAGATAAATCTTTCTTAACAGAGAAGAATTTTAAAGAATCATTTGATTTAGATAAGAAATTCCAAGGAAAATTAGTTAACAAAGAAGATGATAACAGATACGATTTTCCAGGAAGAAAAACTCGTAAATACAACATTGAAACAAAAAACGGGAAAAAAGGTACTCTTACTTTAGCAGGAACTGAGTCGAAGTCAAGAAGTTTCATTTTCTTTAAAAAATGGAATATTGATTGTGGACAAGTAGTTTCTAGAAAAGTAACGATGCTTGTTCCTAAAAATGCAAAGCTATATATAAATGGCGTAGAAGTTTCAAGAAAATATATAACAAATAAGTCTAGTTCTTCAGAAACATATACTATTCCAGCTTTATATGCAGGACAGTATAAGCTTTCTGTTAAAGTAAAAGGTCGTTCTAAGATTACAGTTACTAGAATTATTGGTTCAAAAGTTGTAGTTGGTGAAAATCCATCATCATTTATTTCTTTAACAAGATTAAGTTTGAGTGACAATGATCAAAAAGATTTACTTAAGAAAGCAAAAAAAGATTTTACTAAAATTGTACAATCAGCACAGATGGGTGATGATTATAGTAAAGTTAAAAAGTATTTCGCTACTTCATCAAGTTATTATTATGATAATTTGTGTGATGAATTTACGCATTCAAATTATGAAGAAGGTAAATGTAATATGCGATTTACATCTATGGAAGCTGATGTTATGGATAACTCAAGTGAACATCCATCTGTTAGAATAAATCTAGAAGGTAAGTGTGACGAAGTAGTTGGAGGAGTTGAAGGTACAACAATTTCACATATCGAAAAAGATAAAGATATAGATGGACACGTTAGTATAAGTTACAAATATGATGAGAAAAAAGGTTGGGTAATTACCCGTATTTCATTTTTTGTTTTATAATTTAAATTTAGGAGGAAAGTAAAATGGCAAATTTTTGCACTAGATGTGGAAGACCATTACAAGAAGGTGAAGTTTGTAATTGCCAAGGACAGGCTACATTACAAAATGATAATGCTAATGAAAATTTAGCTGAAACAGAAAATGTACAGAATGCTACAGTAAATAATGCTAGTGATGTTAATGCAAATAATGAGGTTAACGATATGGCTAGCAATAATGCTGAAGTTAATATGCAAAACAACATGCAGAATGTAGGATATGATTATCAGCAAAACAACATGCAGAATAATATGCAGAATAATATGCAGAATGTAGGATATGATTATCAGCAAAACAACATGCAGAATAATATGCAGAATAATATGCAGAATGCAGGATATGATTATCAGCAGAACAACATGCAGAATAATATGCAGAATGCAGGATATGATTATCAGCAGAACAACATGCAGAATAATATGCAGAATGCAGGATATGATTATCAGCAGAATAACATGCAGAATGCAGGATACGGATATCAACAGAATAACATGCAATACAATATGCCAAATCAGGGATATTATAATGGAAATCAGTATGGATATCAGAAACAGAATGTTTTCTTTAAAGAACTTTTTGGAACTTTAAAAGGATTCTTTACAAATACAGAAGAATCAAATAAAGCATATGTTGCTACAGGAGATTTTAAAATTTCATTTGTATTTATTGTATTACAGGCAATTGCTACAGCAACATTAGCATGCGTTTCAGTAGGAAAAATTTATAGTTATCTTGTATCAATGATTTATTCATTTTACATGAAGGCTTTTTCAGGATTTACTAGTTCATTAAGTTCTTCGTATTCATCTAAATATATGTCATCTGGTCTAGATATAAATTATGCATTGATTTTCTTTGTTGCATTAATTTTTTCTGCCATTGCATCATTTATTTTTGCGGCAGTAGCTTTAGGTGCACATGCTATTATGGGCAAGAAGACATCTTATACTCAAGAACTTAAATTGGTTTCTACAAGATCAATTGCATTGACTGTAGGTAGACTATTAGTTGTACTTTGCTTATTTATTAATATTCAATTCGCTGTAGCTATTTATTCTCTTACAACAATGTGGGGAATTATTGTAATTATTACAGCAGATGATTGCACTCAGTGCCCAAGGGGAAAACAAAAGGTTTTAATTTGGTTAGCAGTGTTTGCAGTAATGTTTATTGTTGAATATTTAACTTTAAGAATTGGTACAAATATAATTGGTGATTCACTTACTAGATCACTTACTGGATTCTCAACAAAGGGAAGTTCTTTCGGATTATAAAATAATAAACTATTAGATTTACAAAAAGTAAATTTATATTCAGTTTGAATTTTTAAATACTTATAAATAAAAGAGTCAATCTTCACTAAAGTTTTTATGTTAATAGAAACTAATTGAAGGCTTGGCTCTTTTTTTGTTGCGTAAAATCAATATATGTGGTTAAATTAAATGATGGGGAATTGTTATGAAACACATTCTAAAGATAACTAACAAGCAATATGAACGCAATAGATTAAGACTAAAGGAGCAAAAAAATGACAGGATTATATTACATATTTGGAATGTTAATTCTAACTGGAGTATTTTACATTTTAATTAAAGTGGCTATGAAAAAAACCGCATATAGTTTAGTAACAGCTATTTTTATTACAGTAGTATTTTTGTTTAGAAATATCTCGGATAAAAGAGATTTTGTTAAAATGTCAAATGAAGTTAATAAAGTATCAGGTGATCAAAATCTACTGTTTGTATTTTTGATTGCAGGTATATTAAGTGGTTTGGCATGGATGCTATTGTTTAAAGGTTTGTCATCAATTGAAATTACCAAATCAGTAATTGCTTATTATGGTGCTGAAATTGTATTTGAAAATATTATTAGGATATTCTGGCTAAAAACACCTACTAATTTCACACAGGGTACAGCTATTGTTTTGATTTTTGCAGGCGTAGTTTTAGGTAATGAATTAACAGGCGATAATGTAAAAAATTTTGCTCCGTTATTTGGTGCAGCATTGTGCAGTGCTCTTGGACAGATTTTAGTAGAAAAAAATGCACAAGTTCTTGCAAGTGATGATATTAAAGCCGCAGAATTATTAGTTGGTGTAGTAGTAGTGTGGGTTTATGTTTTTGCGTCAGGTGTAATTCATTCAGTTGGAGAAATGCCATTTTTGGGTGCAATTGCAGGAATTATTGCAGGCTTGGTTTTTGTATATGCAGAAAATATCCCTAAGAAAATTAGTGAGTTGCCGATTGAAATCCAGGGCAATCAGGAATTTATTAAGTATTTAAAATGCTTCAATGTGTTAGTTATAGCTTTAGTTGCAGTGATTTTTTTCAGGGAAAAATTATCAAAAAAAGCATGGATAGGTATTGGAATTTTGATTTTTGGTAGGATCTTATTAAATATCCCCGGGGAAGTTATTCCAATAAATATTTCAATAGGTTAGGGTGATAATATGAAGAATAAATTTACTTTTAAAATATTAATACTATTAGGCGTTTTCTTGCTCTCAGCTATTTTGTTTGAAATCATAACAAATGATATTCAAAGTGAAACAACTAAGCAAATGAGTGAAGAAACTTTTCCTATAGTTGAATTTGAAAAGCAGGGAAACACAATAAATAGATTGTTTGGTTACAGAAAAAAGATAGATATACCATCAATCAAAAATTTAATTACACCAGTTGGTGCAAATCAGAAATTATCTGTTAATGTAAATGCATATGATACTAAAGTTGATAAGGTTAGTTTTAAGGTATATTCAACTAACGGCAAAAAAGTTATTTCCTCAGATAATAATGTCAGTAGTTCAACTAAAACTGGACAGTTTTTAATAGATTTAGATTTTGAGAAAAAACTGGAAAAAAATGTTGAATATACTTTAGAAATTAAATTACTTTCCGAAGATAAACCAATGTACTATTACACTCGTGTAATGGCAACTAAGGGCTTAGGTGAAAATGAGTGCTTAGATTTTGCAAAAGAGTTCCACGATGTTACATTTGATAAAGAAAAAGCAAAAGATTTTTTGCCAAAATATATGGAACTAAATCGTACAAAAGATACAACTTTGTCACATGTTGATTTATCAAATTCAGTATCACAGGTAACATGGGGCGATTTATCACCTGAAGAAGTTGTAAAACCGGTATATAATATAAATGAAATAAATGATTCGTATAAAGTTATTACATCAACATATGTTGTAAGTGCGGTTAATCAAGAGGGAAATAAAGAATATTATAATGTTGAAGAATATTATAGATTAAGATATTCTGCTACAAGAATGTATGTATTAGATTTTGAAAGGAATGTAGATAAAATATTTGATACTACGAATAATTTTATATATAATGGCTCACAGTTGAAACTAGGAATTACAAATGAAAATGTTAATTACAAAGTTTCAGAGGCTGGTGGAGTTGTTGCATTTGTTCAGCAAGGTGATTTATGGAGCTATAACATTTCAAAAAATACAATAACAAGAGCATTTAGTTTTAAAGATAGTGATAAAATTGATGTTAGATCAAACAACAACAAACACAGTATCATGATTATTAAAGTAGATGAGGCTGGAAGTGTTGATTTTGTTGTAGATGGTTATATGAATCGAGGCGATCATGAAGGTGATGTCGGAGTAGGTATATATCATTATGATGGTATAACGGGTTCTGTTAAAGAAGAATCGTTTATTCCTATGAATCAGCCATATGAAATTGTTAAAGCTAAATTAGGTGGTTTTGTTTATGAGAATAACGATAATGAAGTATTTATCAAAATAAATGGCGATTTACAAAAAATAGATTTATCAAATTCTACATCAGAAAAAATAATTAGTAATTTGAAAGACAATACGTATACATATTCAAAAGATAATCAGTTTGTTGCATGGGCATCAAATAAAGGAAAAACATACGGCAAAAGTTTGAATCTAATAAATTTAAATGATATGAAAAAAGTCGAAATAAAAGAAGATAATGGATATATGTTAAAACCAATCGGCTTTATAGAGGATGATTTTGTATACGCAGTTGCAAATGAAAGCGAAGTGAGTGTTGATAGTGCAGGCAATACTAACTTCCCGATTAAAGCAATTAAAATTGTAAAATACAAAAATAATAAAGTAGGTCTGTTAAAAGAGTATGCTTCTGCAGATAAAGCTGTTGTTGATGCAAGTATCGATAATTACACAATTAACATAGCTTTAGCAGATGGAACAGTCGATAGTATTATGAATAGAGAAGCAGATACTAATGTTTTTGCAACTATCGGAACAGTGATTACTGACAAAATGCAAACTCAAATATATATTAATTTAAAAAATGAAATAAAAAATAAAAAGATGGTTAGACTAGATGCAAAAATAGTAGACAGAGATATTGATGCTTTGACAGTCAAAATTAAAGGTTCTGAATCAGAGGAAAACTACAGAGCATATGCGAAGGGCCATGTTATTGCATTGTCAGATAATTTGTCTAATGTTATTAGAGTAGCTAATGCTAATAGCGGCGTTATCATTAATGCAAAAGGAGAGACAGTTTGGCAAAAGGCTCGCAAGAGTAACTGTCAACCATTTAATGATGTTACATATAATGCTAACGATGCGAATGGTAGCGGTTTGGTTAAGGCCATGAGTGCTTTAGTTGGTCAAGTTGATAAGAATGCATCTGTTCAAGAAAGTGTTAATTCGAAAAAAAACATTAAAGAAATATTGCAAGAAAAAATTAAACACAAAAAGGTTATTAAACTAAAAGGCAATAGTAGCTCAGAGTTGTTGTATTATGTAAGTAAAGGAGTGCCTGTAATGGGTATGACTGGCAATGATACAGCAGTGTTAGTAGTTGGATATAGTGAGTCAACTGTGTTTATTTATGATCCAGTAACAACAGTAACTAAACCATATTCATATCAAGCAGCTGATGCTATGTTTGCAGCAGGACAGAATACATATTTTACTTATGTTGAGTAAAATTGTACAATAAAATGTATATATAATTTTTGACATAGTTAAAACTACACAGAAAATAATTTTATCTATTGCAAATAGATAGAATTTAACTTATAATTTTAATTGAGTTTTAACAGTGTTAGGTAAAGGAGAACAAATGAAAAAAAGTGTAATAGTTTCTAATGCTTATGAAAACCATGATAATCCAGCAGCTGAGTTAGTTCAGTGCGCTTGTACATTTGATTGCAAGGTAGAAATTGAACATGATAGTGTTGTAGTCAACGCTAAGAGCATAATGGGGCTCATGGCTTTTAATCCAGTTGAAGGAATGACTGTTAATATCATTACAACTGGTGTAGATGAAGAACAGGCAATTAATGCTATTGAAGAGTTTTTATGTAAATAACTAACATAATTTATCATAAAGCAAATTGCTTGAATGTATTGCAAGAGGAGGATTCATGATGCAGAAAAAGGGTACTAATGTAACAGAAAAAGTAGCAAAAACAAAAGCAACAACAGTTGCGGCTAAGGTAGCTGAACCAGTAGTAACATTAAAAGATACCAAAGCTGCAGAATCAACAACCAAAGCAACATCTAAAAAAGGAGTTGTTGAAGAAGTAAAAGTTTCATCAAAGGCAACCAAAGCAACTAAGGTTTCTAAGAGTCAGACAAAAGTAGCTGACGAGTTGAAAGCAACTAAAGAAGTTAAGGCGCCTAAAGAAGTAACTAAGAAAGAAGAAAAAGCGACTAAGACAACGTCCAAGAAAGCAACATCTAAGACAACTACTGCTAAGACAGCGTCTAAAGCAAAGAAGGCAGAACCAGCAGTTGTTGTTCAGTATCAGAATCGTGAAGTGAATGTCGAAAAGATAAAAGAGGCTGTAAAGACACAATTTGTTTCTGAAGGACATAAGGAAAAAGAAATTGAAAAAGTTGCTATTTATGTTAAGCCAGAAGATAATTCAGCTTATTATGTAATTAATGACAAATTCAGTGGAAAAGTAGATTTGTTCTAAATTGTTCTAAACCTAACGATTGATACGTGTAAATCCCTAGGTATACTTTTTATAGTGTATCTAGGGATTTTTTCGTGTAAAACTATATCACAATCCATAAAATAAAAACAAAATGTATACCACGAAAAAATATAAATGAATTAAAAACGAGAGTTTGAAAATCTAAAATAAATAGATAGTAAAAACGAGTTTTTATAAAAAAAAATCACCCAATCAATGGGTGATTATATAACAAAAATAAAAAAGCGGGTGATGGGAATCGAACCCACGTATCCAGCTTGGAAGGCTGGTGTTCTACCATTGAACTACACCCGCATATTCATATTCAATGCCCAGTTCCGGAATCGAACCAGAGACACGAGGATTTTCAGTCCTCTGCTCTACCAACTGAGCTAACTGGGCATTTGTTGGTGTTGCTCTCACAACAATGACTATTCTACAGTATAAAGGATAATCTGTCAATAGAAAAAATAAAAAAAAATAAAAAAATATAAAAAGCTATTATTTTTGTTTTTTTATAGAAAAAAAATGGTATTGCGTGTTATAATGAATATTAGGTAATTTAGAGAAAGGATTAAAGAATATGTTTGAGGAATTTGTGATTGTAGAAAGAAAGAAAAACACATCTCACATTGTTGTAATGATGATAACAGCTGTGTTATTTGGATTGTTATTATTGATATCATTAATAGCCCCTATTTTTATGTTGGCGGCTATTGTGTCGGGAATATTATTGTATATTCAGATTTTTAGAATGAATATTGAATATGAATGCTCTTATTTTGATGGCGAGGTAAGATTTGCTGTTATAAAAAATAAAAGCAAACGAAAACAATTAAAAAGCTATTCAATGGAACAAGTAGTACAGATTGCTCCTGCTCATGATAGATCAGTGATTAATTATGAGAGACGTAAAGATGTTGTCAAAAAAAACTTTACATCTCATCAAAAAGGTGTACAATATTATGAGATGGTTATCAATACTGAATCAGGTACAATGCTAGTAATGTTTGAACCAAGTCAGAAGTATCTTGATGCCGTTTGTGTGAAATATAAACAGAAAGTTGTAATGTCAACAAAGTAGAAAGAATAATTAATTTAATAGATAAATAACAATGAGAATGTCGTATGACATTCTCATTGTATCTAGAGGCGATATATTTAAATGCAGTAAAAATATTATTTTTTGTCTTCAGTATCAAGAAAGTGCATAGAGGCATTGTTTTCTTTTGGTTTTGGAATATTCAATCCAACACCCTTTGCGTTTTGTTTTTTTAGACATTGTGGACATAATGCTCCAAAGGAAATTGCTTTGCCACATTGTTCACATTTAAGGTTACGTAGTCGGGAAGCTTTACCTACTGTAGGTGTATCACGATATTCAATTCGCCCTTCACGTATCCATTTTTTTACTTTGCCTAGTGGAATGTCGAATTCTGAAGAAACTTCGAACTCATTAACATCGTTTTCACGTATGAAATTTTTAACCTCTTGGAAAAGCTCATGTTCTTTACAGATAGGGCATAAAGTATCCTCAGAGTCTTCAGCTAGTGGTCGCCCACATATTTTACAGGTTTTTCCATCTGTATTGAATAAAAATTGTTGTTTTTGCATTAGCATTACCTCTTTGTATACAACCTAAAAATGATAGGAGATAAATATTATGTTATATCAATTGCTCAAAGAAAATCCAATTGCTGTTTTTGATTCAGGAATGGGTGGAATAAGTGTTTTGAGGGAATTACTTAAAGTAATGCCAAATGAAGATTATATTTTTTTTGGCGACTCAATAAATGCACCCTATGGAACCAAAACTAAGGAACAAGTAAACGAATTGACTTGTCAGCATGCAGATGAACTTTTTAAGCGTGGGTGTAAGGCTCTTGTCGTGGCATGTAATACTGCTACAACTGCCGCTGTTAGAAATTTACGTAACAAATATCCTGATATACCAATTGTTGGCATTGAACCGGCTGTAAAACCTGCAGCTTTGAGTAAAGAATACCCAACTGTTTTAGTTATGGCTACTCCTATGACTATTAGAGAAGAAAAACTCCATAATCTAATCAGTCGATTTAATGATCAGGCAGATATCATCCCTCTAGCGTGTCCTGGATTGATGGAATTCGTTGAAAGAGGGGATACTGAAAGTGAAGAATTGGAAAATTATTTAAAATCTCTCCTTAAGGATTATCGGACAAATAAGCTTGATGCTGTAGTGTTAGGATGTACACATTATCCTTTTGTTAAGAAAAAAATAAAAGAAGTTCTTGGTGATAAAGTTATGATTTTTGATGGAGGATATGGAACTGCAAAAGAGGCAAGAAGAAGGTTAGAAGTTGCCGGTCTTCGTAATCCTAGAACAACACAAGGAAAGATTATTTTTGAAAATAGCATGGGGCAGGATAAAGTTGAACTAGAAAAACTATTGTGTTATATGAAAGAGTAATTATAAAAATAACTAATAGAACAAATAAAAATAATAAAGCAAAAAATTTTGTACAAAAATCTAATTTCTTAGATTCATTCATATAATATATGAATTTTATAAATGTTGATAACATTTTCTAAGAAATTAGATTTTTTTTATTACATTTACACAATAAAAGTAATGGAAAATTGCTTATATATAACCTGTAGTTATGAATAACCCTGAAAATTGTTATATCAAATCGTGATTATAATGTGATTAAACTGAAAACTTTAAAATAATACTTGAATTTTTGCTAAAAAAGTTTTAAAATGATAAAAAGAAAATAAAAAAAGAGAAAAAACAATATCGTTCTTTGCCAATGAAGGTTGAAAGACTTTTTTTGTGTGTTCAAAAAATGTTTACAATTACGACATACTTTGGACACATATGGCATATATAATAATCATTGTAAAAGGAAGCAATTCCTTTTCCCAATTATTCCCTTTTTATTAAATAAACATTTTCATAACTAAACTCCTCGAAAGGAAGTCGTATAGAGCAAGCTATATGGCTTCTTTTCTTTTTGTGTAAAATCATGTTTTGATTGATTTTTGCTTGATAAAGTAGTATATTCTATAGTGTTTGGAGAATAATAGGATAGGCTAGTTTAGGGTAAATTTAATTAAAGAAGTGAGGAGTAGAATATGGATTACACATTTATTCTTTTTCTTGCAATAATATTGATTGCAACAAAGGTTTTGGGGATTTTTTCTCAAAAGATTAATATGCCGGCAGTAGTGGGGGCATTAATGGCTGGTATAATTTTAGGACCATCCGGAATGAGATTGATTACGTTAGAAGGAGATACCGGAACTTTTATTGAGTATGCTGCAGACATTGGCGTTATAATGCTTATGTTTGAGGCTGGGTTAGGAACTAATATTAAAGATTTAAGAGATAATGCAGTAGCATCATTTGTTACGGCTTTAGCAGGTGTACTAGTTCCTTTAGTAGGCGGAACAATTCTTTATGTTTGTTGTTTTAATGTTAATATAAATGATTATTCACAAATGCTGTCAGCTTTATTCTTGGGAGTTATCTTAACAGCAACTTCAGTAAGTATTACTATAGAAACATTAAAAGAATTAGGAAAGTTACAAGGAAAAGTAGGAACAACGATTTTGGGTGCGGCTATAATTGATGATATTCTTGGTATGATTGTTTTAACAGTAATTACTAGTTTAAAAAACCAAGAAGTAAGCGTATTAACAATGTTTTTTAAATTGTTAATATATTTTACTGGGTTGATTGGTATAGCTATTATTTTTTCGAAAGCTAAGAAAATTATTGAAAAACATAATCGTCAGAGAAGGACTGCAATTTTGGCACTTGCTTTTTGTTTTTTATTAGCATATATTTCAGAGGTTGTATTTGGTATTGCTGATATTACAGGAGCTTATTTTGCAGGACTTATGTTATGTACTATGAATGTTGAAAGCTATATTGAAAGACGTACGTCAATAGCTTCTTATTTGATTTTTTCTCCAATATTTTTTGCGAGCATAGGCCTTAAAGTAAAGATTAATAAAATAGATTCTAATATTGTTTTATTTACAGTATTGCTTCTTGCCCTTGCGATTTGTACAAAAGTTATAGGTTGTGGATTAGGGGCAAAGTTGTGTGGAAATTCTTATAGAGAATCATTGCAGATAGGTGTAGGAATGATTTCAAGAGGTGAGGTGGCATTAATTGTGGCACAGAAAGGAAATCAGTGTAATATGGTGGATGAAAGACTTTTTGCACCTATTGTAATTGTGGTTATCTGTACGACAGTTATTGCGCCTATATTTTTGAAATGGGTTATGCAAGATAAAAAACCAACATGATTGGTTAAAGTATAATTTGATTAAGTAAAAATTAAAAAACTTAATAAAAAACTATTTAGACAAAAACTTTATTAAAAAAGAATCAAAAACAATTACAAAAAATTAATTATTATAAACTAGCATAAAAGGTTGTGGCATGGTAAAATATGTCATAACCTTTTTAAATGGAGAAAAAAATGCAGAAAACTAAAGAAAAGAGTATAGTCCGAAAAGAGGACATTGTACTAGGTAATTTGGTGGTGCATGTTCAATATAAAAAAATAAAAAACTTATATCTTAAAATAGATGTCAATACTTCTGAAGTGAAGGTTTCGGCTCCATATACGATGTCTCGAGAGAGAATTAATGAGTTTTTAGATAATCGTAGAGAATGGATTGAAAAAACAAGACAAAAAGTAATAAAAAAAAATAAAAAACATAATCAATTTCAAGAATTGGATGCGGAGCAAGAAAAAAAACTCAGAGAATATTTGAATTTTGAAATAAAAAATTATATTATTAAATATGAAAAAATCATGAGAGTTAAATCAGAAGGTTTTACAATCAGAAAAATGAAAACAAGATGGGGTTCCTGTAATGTGAGGACTCACCATTTGAACTTCAATTTGGCATTGGCAAGGGTGCCTAGGGAATGTTTAGAATATGTTGTTGTGCATGAACTTACACATTTGCTAGAAGCAAGCCATAATGCTAATTTTTGGAATCTGATGGAGTATTATCTTCCGGGCTCTAAACGATTGAGGAAAAAGCTAAATGAATATTCAGTATTTTAAAATTAGCGATTAGTAATTAAAAAATAGTAATAAAGGAGATTAAAAATGCCAAACGATCCAGTAATGCTTTTAAGCTATATTAACACACAATTAAGAGATAACTATGAATCTTTAGATGAATTATCTAAAGCACTTCTAGTGGATAAAGATACAATTAGTGAAAAGCTAAAAAGTATAAATTATACTTACGATAAAGAAAAAAATAAATTTGTATAAAAGTTTTTTTAGTAGTTTATTTTATCGTAAAACCATGCGTTGCAAAGGAGATAATCATGATTTGTGATACTTGTGCATACAATGAATACGATGACGATGACGAGGAATATTATTGCTCGGTAAATATGGATGAAGATGAAATGGCTCGATTTATGCAGAGCTCATATAAAAATTGTCCATTTTATAAATCGGGTGATGAGTATAAAGTTGTTCGCCATCAAATGTAATTTCTTGATAGTGTTGTTTTTGAGAACAAGAAAATAAGAAAACAAATCAAGAATATAAAAACAAGAAATAAAAAAAACCAGATTCACAAAAGTTTTAGAAACTTAAGTGCATCTGGTTTTTTATTATTTAATTAGTTTAGTAGCTGCATTAATGAAGCCATGGAATAATGGATGTGGTCTATTAGGTCTTGATTTGAGTTCAGGATGTGCCTGAGTTGCGATAAACCAAGGATGATCTGGAATTTCTACCATTTCAACAATTCTACCATCAGGTGATGTGCCACAAAGTCTCATTCCGTGTTCTGTTAAAACTGTACGATAATCATTATTTACTTCATAACGATGACGGTGTCTTTCAGAAATATTATCTGTTCCGTATACTTCTTTTGCTTTTGAATCAGAAGCTAAGATACATGGATAAGCTCCTAATCTTAAAGTTCCACCAATATCTTCAATATCATTTTGGTCTGGCATTAAAGAAATAACAGGGTGTGTTGTATTAGGATTTAACTCGATACTGTTTGCATCTCTGAGATTACATACGTGACGAGCAAATTCGATAATAGAAATCTGCATACCTAAACAAATTCCAAGGTAAGGGATTTTGTTTTCGCGAGCATATTTAGCAGCTACAACCATTCCTTCGATACCACGATTTCCAAAACCACCTGGAACGATGATTCCGTGAATGTTTTTAAATGTTTCTGCTGCATTATCTTCTGTTAATTCCTCTGAATCAACCCATTTAATATTTACAGTTGCATGCTCAGGTATTCCACCATGTTTTAATGCTTCAACAACTGAAATATAAGCATCATGTAAAGCAATATATTTTCCAACTAATGCAATGTTTACTTCCTTGTCAGGGTGACGAAGATTGTCTACCATTGTTTTCCAATCATCAAGGTCTGGTTCAGGACAATCTAAGTGTAAACATTCACAAGCAACTTTAGCAAGGTTTTCTTTTTCCATTGCAAGTGGAGCTTCGTATAAATATTCAACGTCAAGGTTCTGTAAAACATGTTCACTAGGTACGTTACAGAAAAGAGCAATCTTATCTTTGATACCTTGATCAATTTCATGTTCAGAACGACAAACGATAATATCAGGCTGAATACCTAAACTTTGTAATTCCTTAACACTAGCTTGAGTTGGCTTAGTCTTAAGCTCGCCAGAAGCTCTCAAATAAGGAATTAATGTAACGTGACAGAGGATTGCATTCTCATGACCGATTTCGTGCTGGAATTGACGAATGGCTTCTAAGAATGGCTGACTTTCGATATCGCCGACAGTACCACCTACTTCAATAATAGCAATGTGCATATCTTCTGAAGTGAAATTGCGATAAAAGCGACTCTTTATCTCATTAGTGATATGAGGGATAACTTGAACAGTTCCTCCACCAAAATCTCCACGGCGTTCTTTTTGAAGAACGGACCAATATACTTTACCAGTTGTAACGTTTGAATTTTTAGTTAAGCTTTCGTCGATAAAACGTTCATAGTGACCTAAGTCTAGATCAGTTTCAGCTCCATCGTCAGTTACGAAAACTTCACCGTGCTGGATTGGATTCATCGTACCTGGATCAATGTTGATATAAGGGTCAAATTTTTGCATGGTAACTTTATAGCCTCTTGCTTTTAAAAGTCTACCAAGGGAAGCGGCTGTTATTCCTTTTCCTAGACCAGAAACAACACCACCAGTAACAAAGACATATTTAACGGGCATGATTTTCCTCCTCAATAAGAATAGGGTTATTTTTTATTTAATAGTCTTCAACTATATGAATATATCAATAATATTCGGTATTATATACCTCAATAGAATAATCGGCACATTATGTGCTTATAAACATTTATTGATATAACTAAAGTATTATACAACCTTGAGAAAAAATAATCTAGAGATTTTAAAAAAAAATTATAAATTTTTTATGAACAAAGTGTAAATGTTAAAAGTTTATTTTTTGTTAGTTGCTTTTATATAAAATTTAAAATATAATAAGTATTGAATTGTAACATAAAAAAGTTGTCTTAACTTATAGATGGCGTGGAGGACATAAGTAAATGAGTAAATTTCAACAAAATAATTATAATGACTATAATATGAATAATAATAATGGAAATAGAAATAGCAATAATAATAATAACAAAAATAAGAATAATAAAAACAATAAAAATAACGGCGTTTTTGTTATGACACTTATTTTTGTTGCGCTTGTTGTATTATTTGCAGTTTCATTATTTAGTAAAAGTTTTAGTCAGATGAGTTCAAAAGAGACATCATATGATCAGTTTTTGACACATCTGAAAAAAGGTGAGATTAGAGAAGTTAAAGTAGGTAGTTACGAGATTGATTACAAGCTTGTTAAAAATAAAGGCGAAAAATATGAGATAACATATTACACAGGTAGAATTAGTGATCTTAAATTGGTGGATCGTTTAAAGGATGCCAAGACAAAGGATAAAAAGCCGGTTAAATTTAATGCGGTAATTCCAGATAATACTTCTACAGTTATTCTAAATGTTTTATCATTGATTATGCCAATAGCAATTCTTGTATTATTATTTTTAATGTTTGCACGTCATATGGATGGTGGAAGCATGGGAATTGGAAAAAACAAGGCAAAAGTTTATGTTGAAAAGAGTACAGGTGTAACATTTAAAGATGTTGCAGGACAAGATGAAGCAAAGGAATCACTACAAGAAGTTGTTGATTTTTTACACAATCCAGCAAAATATCGTGAGATTGGTGCTAAGCTACCTAAAGGCGCATTGTTAGTAGGACCTCCAGGAACAGGTAAAACATTGCTTGCTAAAGCAGTAGCAGGTGAAGCTAATGTTCCATTTTTCTCAATTGCAGGTTCTGATTTCGTAGAGATGTTCGTTGGTGTTGGTGCTTCAAGAGTTAGAGAATTGTTTAAGGAAGCTCAAAGACTTGCACCTTGTATTGTATTTATTGATGAGATTGATGCGATTGGTAAAAGTAGAGATAGTAAATATGGTGGAGGAAACGATGAAAGAGAACAAACTCTTAACCAGTTACTAGCAGAAATGGATGGCTTTGATCAATCCAAAGGAGTTCTTATTTTAGCTGCAACAAATAGACCAGAAGTGTTAGATAAAGCATTACTTAGACCGGGTCGTTTTGATAGACGAATTATTGTAGATCATCCAGATTTAAAAGGTCGTTTAGAAACCTTAAAAGTACATTCAAAGAACGTAAATATGGATGATACTGTAGACTTAGATGCTTTAGCTTTAGCCACAGCGGGTCTTGTTGGTTCAGAACTTGCTAACTTAATTAATGAGGCTGCAATTAATGCAGTTAAAAACGGAAGAAAAGCAGTTAATCAGGAAGATTTATTTGAAGCGTTTGAAATAGTAGCAGTTGGTGGTAAAGAAAAGAAAGATAGAGCGATGAGTGACAAAGAAAGAAAGACTGTTGCTTATCACGAGGTTGGCCATGCACTTGTAACAGCCTTAACAAAAAACTCTGAGCCGGTTCAAAAGATTACAATTGTTCCAAGAACAATGGGGGCTTTAGGTTATACTTTACAGACTCCAGAAGAAGAAAAATTCTTAAGAACAAAAGATGAATTGTTAGCAAAGATTACCACATACATGGGTGGTCGTGCAGCAGAAATGCTTAAATTTAATGTTGCAACAAGTGGTGCATCAAATGATATTGAAGAAGCATCAAAGATTGCAAGAGCAATGGTTACTATGTATGGTATGTCGGATAGATTTGGTATGATGTGTCTTGCAACAATCGAAAATCAATATTTAAGTAATAGCGCAGGACTTATTTGCGGAGAAGAAACAGCAAGTCTAGTAGATAAAGAAGTGTATGGCATTATTAATAATGCGTACGAAGAAGCATATAATATGCTTAAAGAAAATGAAGAAATATTAGATGCTATCTCTCAATACTTATATGAAAAAGAAACTATTACAGGTAAAGAATTTATGCATATGTTTAGAAAGATGAAAGGTTTACCAGAACCTAAAGAAGAGTCAAAAGTGCATAAATTACAATCAGGCAATAAGATAGATTTAACTAAAGATGTCGAAGATTTTCAGCAGGATTCAACAAATCAGGTTGTGTCAAATAATGGAGAATCTGGACAGAATTTATCAGAAGTTAATAATGATGCTATGAATCCATATGCAAGAGGATTATCATACGAACAAATGATTAAAAATCAATCAGAACAGGGCATTGATCAGCAGCAGTCTAATCAGTCACAGAGTTCTGATGATATAATTCAAAATTTATTGTCAAGTGATGGTAGAGAATTAATGGATAATATCAATAACGATGAATCAGATGACAATGAATCAGATGACAATGAATAATACGGATAAAAATATAACTTGTAAACGAGTGTAAAAAGATAAGGTGAAGATTATGTTCGATATACAAGAAGAATTAAAAAAACTCCCGGGGACACCGGGAGTTTATATTATGCATGATAAAGATGATGTTATAATATACATTGGCAAAGCAAAAAACTTAAGAAATAGAGTAAGACAATATTTTCAGCCAAGTCATGACGAAGGTATTAAGAAACGTCAAATGGTGAAGCATATTATGAGATTTGAATATATTATTACTGACTCGGAATTAGAGGCATTAGTTTTAGAATGTAATCTCATTAAAGAACATGCTCCTAAATATAACACAATGTTAAGAGATGATAAGACTTATCCTTACATTAAAGTTACAGTGGCGGAAGATTTTCCGAGAGTTCTTTTTGCTAGAAGACTAAAAAAAGATAAATCCAAATATTTTGGACCGTACAGTAGTTCGCAAGCTGTAAAAGATACGATAGATCTTATTAATAAAATTTATAAAATTAGAACATGTAACAGAAATTTACCAAAAGATATCGGAAAAGATAGAGCATGTTTAAATTATCATATCCATCAGTGTGATGCACCATGTCAAGGTTATATTTCATCAGAAGAATATAAGAAAAGAATTCAGGATATACTTGTTTTTTTAAACGGTGATTATGAGAAAGTAACAGATCAACTGACAGAAAAAATGATGCAAGCATCTGAAGATATGGAGTTTGAAAAGGCAATTGAATATAGAGAATTATTAAAAAGTGTTAATCAGATTGCTCAAAAACAAAAAATAACGAATACAGATGGAGAAGATAAAGATGTGATTGCGGTTTCGTCTGATGGACAAGATGCAGTTGTTCAGGTTTTTTTTATTCGTTCTGGAAAGCTTATAGGACGAGATCACTTCAACGTAAGGGTAGGAACAGAAGAAAAAAAATCTGATATTTTATATGATTTTGTTAAACAGTTTTATTCGGGTACACCATTTATTCCAAAAGAAATCATGTTACAAGAAGATATAGAAGATAAAGAAATAATTGAAGAATTTTTATCAAATAAGAGAGGCAATAAAGTTACTATAAAGATTCCACAAAAAGGAATGAAGGAAAGACTTGTTGAGCTTGCCTATAAAAATGCAAGATTGATTCTTACTCAGGATAAAGAAAAAATCAAAAGAGAAGAAGGAAGAACAATAGGTGCCGTTAAGGAAATTGAAAAGTTAATTGGGTTGTCGAATATTGATAGAATAGAAGCATTTGATATATCGAATATAAATGGTTTTCAAACGGTTGGTTCAATGATTGTATATGAAAAAGGCAAACCTAAACGAAGTGATTACAGGAAATTTAAGATTAAAACTGTCAGCGGTCCAGATGACTATGCTTCAATGTATGAGGTTTTGACAAGACGATTTAAGCATGGAAAAAAAGAGCAGCAGATGATAGAAGAAGATTTATTAGACAAAGAAGTAGGAAGTTTTAATAGATTTCCTGATGTCATAATGATGGACGGCGGAAAAGGCCAGGTTAACATATGTAATCAGGTTTTAGAAGAATTAAAGCTTAGTATTCCTGTTTGTGGAATGGTTAAAGATGATAATCACAGAACAAGAGGATTGTACTACAACAATACTGAAATTCCAATAGATAGACACAGTGAAGGGTTTAAGTTAATTACGAGAATCCAAGATGAAGCGCATAGGTTTGCTATTGAATATCATAGGAGTTTACGTTCGAAAACTCAAATTAAATCAGTATTAGATGATATTGACGGAATAGGATCTACTCGCCGAAAAGCTTTGATGAAGAGATACCAATCAATAGATAAAATAAAAGAGGCTTCTATTGATGATTTGATGTTGACTGATTCAATGAATCTTATTGCAGCACAAAATGTATATTATTTTTTCCATAAAGATGTACAAGATTAATTAAAACTAAATTGAATAACATCAATTGCTGTGATAAAATGAAATTGAATAGTTAGCTGTGTGAGGATGGGAAAACGAGCAATGCGAGTTTTTGATTCATAAACAGATAAAAAACAAGGAGGTATCCTATGAGTGGTATTGGAAAAGTAGAAGGTGTAAGTGTTGATAAGATTATCACTATTTTAGGACTAAAAAATTATACTGAAGAATTAGATACAAAGCAGAGATTTATTACGACAGCGGATGTCAATAGACCTGCTTTACAGTTAAGTGGTTATTTAGAACACTTTGAACAGTCAAGAACTCAAATTATTGGAAATGTAGAATATGCATTCATTCAACAGATGTCAGATGAAGAGAAAAAAGCTCGATACAATGAGTTCCTTAAATTTGATATCCCTTGTGTTATTTTCGCAAGAGATTTAGAACCTGATGAGATTTTCTTAGAGGTTGCTAAAGAAAACCAGGTATCAGTTCTAGGAACAAGTTGTTCAACATCAGCTTTTATGGCTGAACTTATACATACTTTAGGCGAACAATTAGCACCATGTATTACTATTCATGGTGTATTAGTTGATGTATATGGAGAGGGACTTTTGATTACTGGTGAAAGCGGAATTGGTAAAAGTGAAGCTGCACTTGAATTAATTAGAAGAGGCCATAGATTGGTAACCGATGATGTTGTTGAAATAAGAAAAGTAGATGATCACACATTAATTGGAACATCACCTGATATTACAAGATATTTTATTGAATTACGTGGAATAGGAATTATTGATGTTAAGGCCCTTTATGGTGTTGAATGTGTAAAAGAAAAACAGCAAATTGATTTGGTTATCAAATTAGAGGATTGGCAAAAAGATGCAGAATATGACAGACTTGGTTTAGAGGAAGAGTATATTGAATATCTTGGAAACAAAGTTGTTTGCCATTCATTACCAATTAGACCAGGACGTAATCTCGCTGTAATTTGTGAGACTGCTGCAGTAAACCATAGACAAAAGAAAATGGGGTATAATGCAGCAAAAGAATTGTACAGAAGAGTACAAGAAAATATTAATAAACGCTAGTTTAATATGTTTTAAATATTTGTATGCTAGTTTTGAAAGATAGGAGATTATAAAATGGAAAAGAAAAATGCATGGTTGAAATATACTGCTGAAGAAGATAAGAAGAAAGTATTTGATTTTGCAGAAGGATACAAAAAATTTATCAGTGATTGCAAAACAGAAAGAGAATGTGCAAAGGAATTTTATGAAAAGGCATTAGCTGATGGATATAAAGATTTAGAAGACGTAATCGCTACTAATACTACTTTGAAAGCTGGAGATAAAATCATTGCAAACAATATGGGCAAAGAAATTGCTATGTTTATTCTAGGAAAAGAAGATATTGAAAGAGGAATGAACATTTTAGGTGCTCATATCGATTCACCAAGAATGGATTTAAAACAAGTTCCATTATATGAAGATACAGAGATGGCACTTTTAGATACACATTACTATGGTGGAATTAAAAAATATCAATGGGTTACATTGCCACTTGCATTACACGGTGTAATTGCTAAAAAAGATGGTACAGTTGTAACAGTTAATATTGGTGAAAAACCTGATGATCCAGTATTTGGAGTTAGCGATTTGTTAATTCACTTATCAGGTGATCAGTTAGAAAAAAAAGGTGCTAAAGTAGTTGAAGGTGAAAATCTTGATGTGTTAATCGGAAGCATTCCAAAAGAGCAAAAAGATGATTCAGATGATAAAATAAAAGATAGAGTTAAAGCAAATATTTTAGATATTTTATCAAAAGAATATGGCGTTAATGAGGACGATTTCTTATCAGCAGAGATTGAAGTGGTTCCAGCAGGAGCAGCAAGAGATTATGGATTTGACAGAAGTATGATTATGGGATACGGACACGATGATAGAGTTTGTGCTTATCCATCATTTAAAGCTATGTTAGAGATGAAAGAAGTACCAGCTAAGACAAGTGTATGCTTACTTGTAGATAAAGAAGAAATCGGAAGTGTTGGTGCATCAGGTATGACATCAAGATTTTTTGAAAATTGTGTAGCAGAGGTTATGAATTTAACAGGAAAATACACAGAACTTTCGCTTAGAAGAGCTTTAAGAAATTCAAAGGTATTATCTTCAGATGTTTCAGCTGCATTTGACCCTATGTATCCATCTGTAATGGAAAAGAAAAACTGTGCATACTTTGGAAAAGGTTTAGTTTTCAATAAATATACAGGTGCAAGAGGAAAGAGCGGTTCTAATGATGCAAACGCAGAGTATATTGCAGAACTTAGAAACATTATGGATAAAAACGAAGTTTCATTCCAAACATCAGAACTTGGTAAAGTAGATCAAGGTGGCGGTGGAACAATCGCTTATATTCTTGCTAAATATGGTATGAATGTAATTGATAGTGGAGTTGCAGTTTTAAATATGCATGCGCCATGGGAAATTATCAGCAAAGTAGACTTATATGAAGCACTAAGAGGTTATATAGCATTTTTGATTGAGGCATAATTATTAAATCTTTAATGAATGAGAGAAATAATATATATGAGTAACAAAATGGAACAAATAATTAATGAAATAAAAAAATATATACCAGAAGAAGAAATAGCGCTAAATGAGCCAATGAAAAAACACACAACATTTAGAGTGGGTGGAGATGCAGAGATTTTTGTATCTCCATCTGCAAAAGAAGTTAAAAAAATAATTGAAGTGTGTAATGAATTAGAAGTACCATATCATGTAGTTGGTAATGGTAGTAATCTTTTAGTTTCAGATCAGGGCTTAAATGGAGTTGTTATTTCTGTTAGAAAAAATGCGGAATATATTAAGTTAAACGGTGATGTTATTATTGCTGGTGCGGGTTCATCACTTGCAAAAGTTGCTAATTTTGCAGCAAAAGAAGGATTGGGAGGTCTAGAATTTGCTGCTGGAATTCCAGGTACAATCGGGGGAGCGATTGTAATGAATGCTGGAGCATTTGGGGGAGAGATAAAAGACGTTCTTGTAAGTGCAAAAGTTTGTACTAAAGAAGGTAAGATTTTAGAAATAGAAGCACAAGATTTAGAATTATCATATAGACATAGTTGTGTTTTAGAAAAAGAATATATTGTTTTAGAGGCTACTTTTAAATTAAAAGAAGCTGATAAGGAAGAAATATTTGCAGCTATGGATGATTACAAGAGGAGAAGGATCTCATCACAGCCATTAAATTTTCCTAGTGCAGGTAGCACATTTAAAAGACCAAAAGACAATTTTGCTGGAAAGTTAATTGAAGATTCAGGTCTTAAAGGATATAAAATAGGAGGAGCGCAGGTTTCGGAGAAACATTGTGGTTTTGTTGTTAATTCAAATGCAGCAACAGCAACAGATGTTTATGAACTTATAAATTATGTTATAAGTGTCGTTAAAACTAAATATGATGTAACCTTAGAACCAGAAGTAAAAATGATGGGAGAGTTCTAATATGAAGGTTTTAATTGTAACAGGAATGTCAGGAGCAGGAAAAACAACTGCTATGAAGATGTTAGAGGACATGGGATACTATTGTATTGATAACCTACCGATTCAATTAATTGATAAAATAGTTGATTTATCTAATGAGACTGCAGAAATGCAAAAAGTTGCATTGGGAATTGACGTTAGAAGTGGGAATTTAGTGAATATTTCAGAAATTGTCAATAAATTAAAAGCAATGGATATTCAGATAGATATTCTATTTTTAGATGCAGAGGATGAAGTGTTGATTAAACGTTTTAAAGAAACAAGAAGAAATCATCCTCTTGCACTTGGAGAAAGAATAGATAAGGGAATTCAACGCGAGAGAAAGAGTCTTGAATTTTTGAAGAAACATTCATCTTGTATAATTGATACAAGCCATTTGTTGACAAGAGAATTAAAGAGTGAAATTGAAAAAATATATAGTAATGAATATGATTATAAAAATATGTTTGTTACTATATTGTCATTTGGCTTTAAATATGGAATTCCAACGGACTCTGATTTAGTTATAGATGTAAGATTTTTACCAAATCCATATTATATAGAGGATTTGCGTCCAAAAACAGGAAATGATAAAGAAATCCAAGATTATGTCATGCAATTTAGAGAATCAACAGAATTTTTGGATAAATTAGAGGATATGGTTAGATTTTTACTTCCAAAATACATAGGTGAAGGTAAGAATCAGCTTGTTATCTCAATAGGTTGTACAGGAGGCAAACATCGTTCTGTTACACTAGCGAATGAACTTTATAATCGATTACAAGGCCAAAATGATTTTGGCTTAAAGATAGAACATAGAGACATAGGAAAGGATTCTTTAAGAGGCAAGTAAGAAATATGTCGTTTTCGAAGAAAGTTAAAATAGAATTAAGAAATAGAATAAACAAGGAAAGCAAGTATGATATAGCCGAGCTTGTTGGAATAATATCTAGCATTGGAGAAATTGAAGGAGATTATGAAAATCTTGTGTTAGATACAGATAATCCTCTTGTTTATGAGCAATTTGCTTTATTAATAAAAAACAATTTTCCAGTTGATGTTACGAAGAAAATCGGTAAGGAAAACTGTAAAAAATTATTAAAAGAAATGGGCTATAAAGTTACAAATGATCCGATAGATTTTGCAACAGATGATTATGACGAAAAATTGTTTGAGCAAGATGAAATGAAAAAAGCGTTTCTTAGAGGTGTATTTCTTGCTATTGGTTCAATATCCGATCCGCATAAATCATATCACTTAGAAATGGTATGTTGTAACAATAAAAAAGCATTAAGAATTCAAAAAATGATGATTTTTTTCAATCTTGATGCAAAAATTGTTTTAAGGAAAAATCATTATGTGGTATATCTTAAAGAAGGCTCACAGATTTGTGATTTTTTAAGTGTTATAGGTGCATTTCAAGCAATGCTTGAACTTGAAAATGTCAGGATTCTAAAGGATATGAGAAACACTGTTAATCGAAAGGTTAATTGTGAAACAGCAAACATAGGTAAAACAGTAAACGCAGCTTTAAGACAAATAGAAGATATTGAATTAATTAAAGAGAAGAATGAATTGATTAATTTACCGGATCAATTGAAAGAAATTGCAATCCTAAGATTGGAAAATCCGGATTCTTCATTAAAGGATTTAGGAACATTATTAGATCCACCAGTTGGAAAATCAGGAGTCAATCATAGACTTAGAAAAATTTCTTTAATAGCAGAAGAACTTAGAAATAAAAATGCTGGGTAAGATGCTTTTAAAGAGCAAAGAGGTAATCAAAGATGATAAAAGAAAAGTGTTTATTAATATTTAATCCATTTTCAGGAAAAGGATTAATAAAAAACTATTTGGTTGATATAGTTGATATAATTGTTAAATCTGGTTATGAAGTTACAATTTACCCAACACAATCAAGTGGAGATGCTGTTCAAAAAATAATTAATGAAGGTGAAAAATTTGACAGAATTATTTGTAGTGGTGGAGATGGAACATTAGATGAAGTAATAACAGGTTTATTAGAAGCCGATTTAGATATTCCTGTAGGTTATATTCCAGCTGGAAGTACAAATGATTTTGCTAATTCACTCGGTATTTCCAAAAATATGGTAGAGGCAGCACATACAGCAGCTAATGGAACATTATTTCCATGTGACATGGGATATTTTAATGGAGATACATTTGTTTATGTTGCTGCATTTGGAATTTTTACAGAAGTATCGTATAAAACACCACAACAACTTAAAAACATTATTGGTCATTTAGCCTATATACTAGAAGGTGTTAAACATTTAAGTGACATTAAATCATATAAGATGAAAATTGAATATGATGGAAAAGTTATAGAAGATAAATTTATCTATGGAATGATTTCAAATTCTGTATCTGTAGGTGGATTTAAAGGAATGACAGGTAAAGATGTTAAACTTGATGATGGTGTATTTGAGGCGACATTTATTAAAACACCAAAGAATCCTGTTGAATTAAGTGAAATCTTAACTTGTCTTACAAACTTAAGAGATGATACAGATTATATTTATTCATTTAAAACAGATGAATTAAAGATAACATGTGATGAAAAAGTTGCATGGACAACAGATGGTGAGTTTGGTGGAAAATATAAAGAATTAACAGTAAAGAATTTACATAAAGCTGTTTCATTAGTTGTAGATGCAGCAGAGATTGCTGAAATAACAGCTTTTCCATCTGAAGTTTTTGAAGATCCATTTGAAAAGTATTCAATGGAAGAAATGGAAAAACTATAAGAGCATAAAAATAAAAAAACATAAAAAGTCATAAAAAAACTATTAAAAATTATAAAAAAAGTATTGGATAATTAGAAGATACTTATATAAAATCATCAAAATTGAAAAAAAAATAAAATTGTTAAGTAATTAACTTTATTTTTTCTATGAAATATACTATAATGAAACTGTTAGCGAATAAAACAGTTAATACAATCGCTATCTATAATACGTTTGCGCAAATGTGTTATAGTTAATAGTATTTTATTTCATAGGAGGAAAATAACATGTTAGTATCCGCAAAAGAAATGCTTGATAAAGCAAAAGCAGGCCACTATGCAGTAGGTCAATTCAACATCAATAACTTAGAGTGGACAAAATCTATCTTACTTACAGCTGAGGAATTACAGTCTCCAGTTATCTTAGGTGTATCAGAAGGTGCTGGTAAATATATGACAGGTTTCGAAACAGTTGCAGCTATGGTTAAAGCTATGGACAAAGAATTAGGAATTACAGTTCCTGTAGCTCTTCACTTAGATCATGGTACATATGAAGGATGTTACAAATGCGTTAAAGCTGGTTTCACTTCAATCATGTTCGATGGTTCACACTATCCAATCGAAGAGAACGTTGCTAAAACAACAGAATTAGTTAAAGTTGCTCATGCAATGGGAATGTCTATCGAAGCTGAAGTAGGTTCAATTGGTGGAGAAGAAGACGGTGTAGTTGGTGCAGGTGAGTGTGCTGATCCTAACGAATGTAAAGCAGTAGCTGATCTTGGTGTAGATATGCTTGCAGCTGGTATTGGTAACATCCACGGAAAATACCCAGCAAACTGGCAGGGTCTTTCATTCGATACACTTGATGCTATTCAGCAGCAGACAGGTACAATGCCATTAGTTCTTCACGGTGGTACAGGTATCCCAGCTGATATGATTAAAAAAGCTATTTCTTTAGGTGTTGCTAAAATCAATGTAAATACAGAATGTCAGCTTGCATTCCAGGAAGCTACACGTAAATACATCGAAGAAGGCAAAGACTTAGAAGGAAAAGGATTCGATCCACGTAAATTATTAGCTCCAGGTGCTCAGGCTATCAGAGATATGGTTAAAGAGAAAATGGAATTATTCGGATCAGTTGGAAAAGCTAACGCTTAATTTGTGTTTTCTTTAATAGATCAATTTATAATTTATAGTGTTTTAATCATAATGAAGAGTTATGATTAACATAAAAGAGCTTGTGACGTCGCATATGATATGTGACGCCTAAGCTCTTTTTTGGTTATAGGGTTAGCGTTTTAGCGTTTGTTGTTGTAGATACTTCTAGAAAATATAAAACAGTTTATGGCAGTAGCAATAGAACAAATACATATATTGATATTGTGATATTTATCTTGACTCTAAAAACAGTAATTAGTGGTTAATTTGTATAAAAATTAAAAAATTAGTTGTAACTTATCGGTTAAATTTAATAAAATAAAAAAAAAATAAAAAAAGTTATTGATTTTTTGAAACAGATAAGGTATCCTAACTACAGTTGATTTGAGAGAACAAGGGCGTTCCAACATGGTTGGAGTGCCCATTTTTTTATTTAAGGGATATATAAGCTGTCCTTATTGAATAAATTAATGTTGATTGTAATCAATTTAAAAAATCAAATTGATAAAAAATCACACTTGAGGGAATAAGTTGTGTGATGTTTAGAAAGGATGTATATTATGTTAGAAACAGAGTATTTCAATGTAGCAGACGTTTTCGGTGAAGACGTATTTAATGATTCAGTGATGCAAGAACGTCTTCCAAAAAAGGTTTACAAAAAACTTCATGAAGTAATGGATGAGGGAAGAGAGTTAGATTTAGAAACAGCTGATGTTGTTGCTCATGAAATGAAAGAATGGGCTATCGAAAGAGGAGCAACACACTATACTCATTGGTTCCAACCATTAACTGGTGTAACAGCTGAGAAACACGATTCATTTATTACAGCTCCAATGGAGAACGGTAAAGTTCTTATGAGTTTTTCAGGAAAAGAATTAATTAAAGGTGAGCCAGATGCCTCTTCATTCCCATCAGGTGGATTAAGAGCTACATTTGAAGCTAGAGGATATACAGCTTGGGATTGTACATCACCAGCATTCGTAAGACATGATGCAGCAGGTGCAACACTTTGCATTCCTACAGCATTCTGCTCATATACAGGAGAAGCATTAGATCAGAAGACACCATTACTTAGATCTATGGAAGCAATAAATGAGCAGTCTTTAAGATTATTAAAATTATTTGGAAATACAACATCTAAGAAAGTTTGTCCTTCAGTAGGACCAGAACAAGAGTATTTCATCGTTGATCGTGAAAAATACTTACAGAGAAAAGATTTAATCTTCACAGGAAGAACACTTTTCGGTGCTATGCCTCCTAAGGGACAAGAAATGGATGATCACTATTTCGGTGCTATCAGAGAAAGAATTGCAGCATACATGCGTGATGTAAATAAAGAGTTATGGAAATTAGGTGTATCTGCAAAAACACAGCATAACGAAGTTGCTCCAGCGCAGCACGAATTAGCTCCAATTTATGGAAAATGTAATATCGCAGTTGATAACAACCAGTTAACAATGGAAACATTAAAGAAGGTTGCTAGCAGACATGGTTTACAGTGCTTATTACATGAAAAACCATTCGACGGAGTAAATGGTTCAGGTAAACATAATAACTGGTCAATTACAACAGATGACGGAATCAATTTATTAGAGCCAGGTGCTACACCACATGAAAATATTCAGTTCTTACTTGTACTTACATGTATCTTAAGAGCAGTTGATGAGCATGCTGATTTACTTAGAGCTTCCGCAGCAGATGTAGGAAATGATCACAGACTTGGAGCTAACGAAGCACCACCAGCTATTCTTTCTATTTACCTTGGAGATCAGTTACAAGACGTTATTAATCAGTTAGTAAGCACAGGTGAAGCTACACGAAGCTTAGAAGGACAGAGATTACATACTGGTGTTAAGACATTACCAGACTTCATGAAAGATGCTACAGATAGAAATAGAACATCTCCATTCGCTTTCACAGGTAATAAATTCGAATTTAGAATGGTAGGTTCACAGGATTCTGTTGCACAGGCTAACATTGTATTAAATACAATCGTTGCAGAAGCATTCTCAGACGTTTGTGATGAATTAGAAAAAGCTGATAACTTTGATTTAGCTGTTCATGATATCATCAAAAAACAGGCTACAGAACATCAGAGAATCGTATTTAACGGTGATGGATACTCAGATGAATGGGTTGAAGAAGCTGAAAGACGTGGACTTCCAAACATTAAATCAATGGTTGGTGCTATTCCAGCATACATTAAAGAAAACAATGTAAAAGCTTTCGAAAAATTCAAAGTATTTACAAGAGCAGAATTAGAGTCTCGTGTTGAAATTGAATATGAAAAATATTCTAAGACAATCAACATCGAAGCAAAAGCTATGATTGATATTGCTTCAAAACAGATTATTCCAGCTGTAATTCAGTATACTACAGCTCTTGCAACATCAATTAATTCAGTAAAATCTGCAGTAGCAGGTGCTGATGTATCTACTCAGAGCGGAATTTTAACAAATATTTCTGAATTATTAACAGAAGTACATACTCAGTTAGCAAACTTAAAAGATGTTGTAGAAAAAGCTTCAGCAATTGATTGCTGCCAGAAACAAGCTGAATTCTACAGAGATGAAGTTAAGACTACAATGGATAAATTAAGAAAACCAGTTGATGAACTTGAAATGTTAGTTGGTAAAGAATACTGGCCAATGCCATCATACGGCGACTTGATTTTTGAAGTTTAGTATATAGACAAATTAACAAAATTTAATAAAGATATAATTATTGTATTGAAAAATAGTGCGATATATTTTTGATTTCACGAAGCTGTGAACTTAAGGATATATCGCCTTTTTTTATAAATTAAGGAGGATGTTATTATGACAAAAGAAATTGTATATGGTTTAGTTAATAAGGAGGCGTTTGCGGTTTGGTTCCTATGTGGCGCTGCTTTAGTATTTTGGATGCAAGCAGGATTTGCAATGGTAGAAACTGGTTTTACTAGAGCTAAGAACAGTGGTAATATTATTATGAAAAACCTTATGGATTTTTGTATTGGTACTGTTGTATTTATTATAATCGGTTTTTCACTTTTATTAGGTGAGGATTATATGGGATTTATTGGACGTCCAGGTTTCGATATTTTCTCAAAATATAGCACATTTTCTTTCTCAAATTTCGTATTTAACTTAGTTTTCTGTGCAACAACAGCAACTATTGTTTCAGGAGCGATGGCTGAAAGAACAAAATTCTCATCGTATTGTATATATTCAGCTTTGATTTCAGCTATTGTTTATCCAATTGAAGCACATTGGATTTGGGGCGGTGGCTGGTTATCTAAATTAGGTTTCCACGATTTCGCAGGTTCATGTGCAATTCACATGGTAGGTGGAATTTCAGCATTAATCGGTGCAGCTATGTTAGGAGCTAGAATTGGTAAATTTGAAAAAGATAAAAATGGTAAAGTTGTAAAAGTAAATGCATTTCCAGGACATAACTTACCATTAGGTGCTTTAGGTGTATTCATCTTATGGTTTGGATGGTATGGATTTAATGGTGCAGCTGCAACAACAGTTGAACAGCTTGGTTCAATTTTCTTGACAACAACAGTAGCACCAGCAGTAGCAACAGTAGTTTGTATGTTATTTACATGGTTTAGATATGGTAAACCAGATGTTTCAATGAGTTTAAATGCTTCATTAGCAGGTTTAGTAGCAATTACAGCAGGTTGTGATGTTACAGATTGTTTAGGAGCAATTGTAATTGGTGCAGTAGCCGGAGTTTTAGTAGTATTTGGTGTTTGGCTATTAGATTATGTTTTACATGTAGATGATCCAGTAGGTGCTGTAGCAGTACACATGATGAATGGTATTTGGGGAACAATAGCAGTTGGTTTATTCGCAACAAAGAGTGCACCAGGTAATGAAAGTTTAGTAGGCCTTTTTTATGGAGGAGGATTCCACTGCTTAGGAAACCAGTTATTAGGTGTTTTATCTGTAGGTACATGGACAGCTATAACAATTACAGGAGTATATGTTTTAATTAAGAAAACAGTAGGCCTAAGAGTTAGTGAAGCAGAGGAAATTGAAGGATTAGATTCAAGAGAACATGGTCTTGCATCTGCTTATTCAGGATTCGCTTTAATGGATATTTCAAACACATTAACAATGGACGTAAACGAAAACACAGATCTTGGTGCAACTATAGCTGAAAACAACAATGTTGTTGTTGGGGAAGAGAATATTGCAACAAATGGAACAGGAATGTACAAAGTTGTTATTATTTCAAAACTATCTAGATATGACAAGATTAAACGTGCAATGAACAACTTAGGTGTAACAGGCATGACAGTAACTCAGGTAATGGGTTGTGGTGTTCAAAAAGGTGCAGGAGAAAAATACAGAGGTGTTGAAACTGATGCAACATTATTACCTAAAGTAAAAATTGAGATTATTGTAAGTAAAATCCCTGTTAGAAAAGTTATTCAGGTTGCTAAAGAAACATTATATACAGGTAACATTGGCGATGGTAAGATTTTTGTATATAACGTAGATAAAGTAGTTAAAATTAGAACTGGCGAAGAAGACGTACAAGCTTTAGCAGACGTAGAGTAATAAACTTATACAACACAAATAAATACAACTTAACTAATAATAATATAGAATCTTCATAAATACATAACATAATTATTCACGAAAAAATAGATAAAAGCATATATGAACAAAACGTAAATGCGAAAAAATTATAAAAGCATAACAAAAAACATAACAAAAACATAAAACATAAATGCAAAAGACATATAAATAAAAAAAGATTGAGATTTGAATTTAATTAATTCATTTCTCAATCTTTTTTGTTATACAAACGTTATATAAATTGTTTTAAAGAATTAAAACACTACGCCATATGTTCGTACATAACCCAAAATTTATGGGAAATTACTTTTATTTGATGGTTGTTGTTGAGCCGCAGGTTGAGCAGGCTGTGGTTGCGCCGGTTGTTGAGACTGAACTGGAGCACCACTGTGTGGGCACTTTTTGCTTGGGGGAGCATAAGCTGCCTCAGGAGAATTAGGTGCCGCACCAATAATTCTAATTGATGTAAACGTTTGATTAACTGGACATTTACTTCCTGCTTCCATACCGGTTGCCATACATATACGAACACCGACATGATGATTACATGTAGTTGTTGGAACTGTGTCCTTATCGAAAAATTCGGTATATACCATGTTTCCGCGTTGGTCGTGGTCACAAATATTTTCGATAGGTAAAAGACCAGATTTTTTACAAACATTGACTTGTACAATTCCATCAGGTTGTGTAAAATCTTTTCTTTCTAAACCTTCATTAGAACGTCTCATGACTTCACGCCATATATTTTTTGTATAGACGGTCTGATCGCCGGACTGAACTGAGTTGTCATCATTTCCACCCCAGATAACACATGTATAATATGGGGTAAAACCAGCAAATAAACTGTCTCTGTTAGAAGAAGTTGTTCCAGATTTACCAGCTTGTGGCATTAATTCATTTCCAAAATAAGCTACTTTTCCGGTTCCGTCAGTCATAACGTCTTGCATCGCACTTGTTAAAAGCCATGCAGTAGTAGATTTAAGAACTCTTCGTCTTTCCTTTTTAGAAATATCTAAAAGGAGCTTGCCATTGTGATCATATACTTTAGAGTAAAAACTTGGTTTAATATACTCTCCATCATTGGCAATTGAGGCATAAGCTCCAGTCAATTCGTAGTTTTTTACACCATGGTCAAGTCCGCCTAAAGCAAGACTTAAATTCTTATCAGTGTCTGATAATGTTGTGAATCCAAATTTTTTAGCATAATCGTAACCTGTATCAATACCAATTTGATTTAAAGTTTTTAAAGCAACTATATTTGTAGAATTTTTGATACCATCTCGTATTGTTGTGAAACCACCAAAACCTTTGTTCGCATTTTGAAAAGTTTTATTTCCAACAGTATATGGTGCATCATCTTGGACAGTTGCTAAAGTTAGACCCTTGGCATCGAGTGCAGGTGCATAGGCTGCAATGATTTTAAATGTTGAGCCAGGTTGTCTGGTTGTATCTGTAGCACGGTTCCAGGTTCGGTTACCATTTTTTTGACCACGTCCTCCAACAAGAGCTTTAACAGCCCCAGTATGTTGATCAATAATCGTAAGAGCAACTTGTGGTTGTAAGGTAATATTAATATTTTCAGAACCTTCAACAATCGTTCCACCTTGACTTATCATTTCTTGTTCATATTGAGAAATTGCTGATCTGCATGCATCCTCTGAATCAAAAACAATTGAGTAATTATCATTGTTTGTTTTTTTCTTATAATAACTTAGCATAGTTTGATTAGAATAATTTGAAGTCGATCCATCAGGATTTTTTACGCTAAAAGCTAAAAAGAATGAATACTTAGGTGCTGTAGGATAGTTAGCAGCATTATTTGCTTCTTCATCAGCTATAGACTGTATTCGATTATCCTGAGTAGAATGAATCGTAAGTCCACCACGGAAAATAGCCTTGTTAGCTTCTTCCGAAGAATATCCTTTTTTCTCTATGAGGTCATTATACACATCATCTATCAATGCATCTACAAAATAAGAATTAATATTGCTATTGCTTGTATTTTGAGTAAACTCCGAAATACGTTCATAAACATTGTCGTCAAGAGCTGATTTATAATCTTGTTGATTAATATATCCTTGCTCAAGCATGTTCCTAAGAACTTTTTTACGACGTTTAGCATTATTCTCAGGATGAGTGATAGGATTATAAGCCACAGGATTTTGAGTGATCCCCGCGATAACACAACTTTCAGACAAAGAAAGTTCGGAAACATCTTTACCAAAGTATTTTTCAGAAGCGGCCTCTACACCAAGAGTGTTAGAACCTAAGTTTATGGAATTTAGATAGTTTTCTAGTATCCATTTTTTATCATGAACTTTCTGCTCTAACTTGATTGCGAGATATTGCTCTTGGAGTTTTCGCTTGAAACTGTCATAAAAAGTTTTTTCATCTGTCCATGAAGTAAGTACATTGTTCTTGATAAGTTGTTGAGTTAAAGTACTTGCGCCTTGAGAAAAGTTTCTTTTTGAAGCAGCTATAAAAGTCGCTCGAAGAATTCCCTGGCAATCGACACCATTGTGCTTGTAAAATCTTGAATCTTCAATGGCAATGAATGCATGTTGAAGGTCTAGAGGTATTTTCTTTAGAGAAACATACTTTCTATTAGAACCAGATGAAACTAAAGTCGCTGTTTGCGTACCATCATCGGCTAAAACAGTAGTAGAATACCCGCTAGGCATAACATCTTTTTTGGAAATGTCTGGTGCAGAATCAAGAATACCTTGAACAACACCGATTCCAGCACAAATTCCGATTACTGCGAAAAACAGTAGCGCAAGAACAAAAAGTTTTAGAACAAAGATTTCCATCTTCATTCGTATTTTTGTTGGTTTGCTGTCTATAGTTTTAATACGCAGTTGTGTATACTTTTTGCCATAATTCATAGGTTGTCCTCCTTATAAGTTGTAAAATCAGGCATAAAACTATATTAAATTTTAAATTTTTAACAAAACAGATAGCATTGTAGTTGTAATATTTTTTAAAACACAATACACCTTATTATACATTATAACAAATTCAATTAATATAAGAAAGTGAAAAACTTTACAAACATTTATTAGTAAAGTATAATTTCAAAAGATAAAGTGAATTCTGAAAGAAAAAGTAAATTAAAAAAGATAAAGTATAACTAAAAGGATAAATAAAAATTATCGTGGGAGGTAAGAATGCAGATAGTTTATAAAGCAGGTGTTGGTGAAATCGTAGAAAAAAAGTCTAGATTCATTGCGACTGTACGTCCTGTTTCAACAGAAGAAGAAGCAGTAAAGTTTATTAATGAAATGAAAAAACAATATTGGGATGCACGTCACAATTGTTCAGCATTTGTAATTGGAGATAATAACGAGGTTACAAGATGTTCGGACGATGGAGAACCATCTCAGACAGCAGGAAGACCAATGTTAGATGTGCTTTTAAATGAAGATGTGCATAATGTGGCTGTTGTCGTAACGCGTTATTTTGGTGGAGTATTGCTAGGAACAGGCGGATTGGTTAGAGCTTATCAGAAGGCAGTAAAAGAAGGATTGAGTAATTCAACACTAATTACTAAGGCAAAGGGTGTATTGTATGAAATTACAACTGATTATAACGGGTTAGGAAAGTTACAGTATTACTTTGCTCAAAATGCAATAAGCATAGTTAATTCAATTTATGAAGCTGATGTTAAATTAGAGATTATTATACCGATTGAAAAAGAAGATATCATTATTAAAGGCGTCACAGAGTGCACAAATGGAGCGGCTAAGCATTCTAAAGTTGAAGAGTTAGATTTTGCTGTTGTCGATAATGAATTGATTAGATTGTAAGTTTTCTTTTTTTATAATAAAGAACAAACATAAAAAGGACTTAAAAAGTATTAAAAAAGAAAAGAATTAAAAAAATCAAAAAAGTTGTTGACATATATAAAAACCCGAGGTATAATATCATTGTTCGCGTGACAAGAGATTGTCACAGACATGATGCCCCATCGCCAAACGGTAAGGCAACGGACTCTGACTCCGTCATTTCAAGGTTCGAATCCTTGTGGGGCAGTTAGTTTTGAGCACTATGCGACTGAGCGTAGTGCTTTTTTTATACGTTTGTAAGTTTGGAGGAAAAATTATGTTTCAAATGAGGGAGACGGTACGTTACACAGAAGTTGATGCAGATAAGAATTTAACATGGTCTGCTCTTTTGGATTATTTTCAAAACTGTAGCATAAATCATTCAGAAGAATTAGGAATTGGGATAGACTTTTTAAAGAAAGAAAATTTAGGATGGGTTTTAGCATCTTGGCAGATTAAAGTTAATAAAATGCCAAAGTATATGGATGAGATAGTGATACAAACCTGGCCATATGATTTTAAAGCTTTTTATGGCTATCGAAACTTTTTGATAACAAATGATAAGGGAGAGCGTTTAGTAGAGGCAAATTCGATTTGGGTCCTATTAGATATAGTGGCAAGAAAACCAGTTATGGACAGGGTGGATATTCTTGAAAAATATGAATTAGAAGACAAACTTGACTATGGAGATAAAAAAAGAAAACTAAAAGTACCAACAAAATATGAAGAGAAAGCGCCAGTAGAGGTTTTGCCATTCTTTATTGATTCTAACGGACATATGAATAATGAAAAGTATGTTTTGGTTGGAGACGATTATATTCCTGAGAATTTTTGCGTTGGTGAGCTGAAAATAGAGTATAGAAAAGAAGCTATGTTGGAAGATTTTTTATATCCTAGAGTTACGTATAATGAAAACGAAATTGATGTTGTTTTTGCAGCAGAAGATGGAAATGTGTATGCTATTTTAAAATATTTAAAGGCATAGTATATTTACAATTGAAAAGCTTTGAGTCATATGACAATAATTGGCCGATAGATAATAAAGTTAATAAGTTTGCAATTTGGAGGTATAAAAATGAGATTAGGTGAATACCAGGAATTATATTATGTAAAAAAAGTAGACTTCGGAATTTATTTAGCAGAAGATATGGAAACAGAAACTCACATACTATTACCAGCTAAACAGGTTCCAGAGAATGTTAAAATTGGAGATAAAATTAATATCTTTTTATATAAAGATTCAAAAGATAGATTGATAGCAACAACTAATGAACCTAAACTTACTTTAGGAAAGTTTGCGGTGTTAGAAGTAAAAGAAGTGAACAAGATAGGAGCATTTTTGGATTGGGGCCTAGAAAAGGATTTATTTCTACCATATCATGAAATGCTTAGAAAAGTTGAAGAAGGCGATGAAATAATTGTAACTTTATACATTGATAAAAGTAATCGCTTATGTGCAAGTATGAAAGGAATTTATGAACTTTTAGAAAAAGATTCTCCATATAAAGTCGGAGATCGAGTGAGTGGTAGAGTTTATGAATTCAGCGATAATTTTGGTACATTTGTTGCTGTAGATGATAAATATTCTGCCAAATTACCATCATTTGAGGTGCATGATTATCTCAGAATTGGCGATGTAATCGATGCTAGAGTAACTGGAATTAAGCCTGATGGCAAGATAGATATTACAATGAGAGAAAAGGCTCACATTCAAATTGATGAGGACGCGAAAAAGATTATGGAAATTATTGATTCTTATGCCGGAATCCTTCCTTTTTCTGAAAAAGCAAGTCCAGAAGTAATTAAACGTGAAACGGGATTAAGTAAAAATGCGTTTAAGAGAGCGGTAGGACGTTTGTATAAAGAAAAATTAGTTACAATTACAGATGGTAAAATTCGTAAAAATTAATTGATTTTATTATGTTATTGTAATATACTTTTTTTGTATTTAATATTACGAAGTGAGCAATTCTTATTATAAGATAAGCGAATTTGTTATTTGACATATCTTGGAATTGCCTTATGTCATACAGTATGTCGCATGTTATGCTGTACAATATGTCGTATATTATGTCGTATATTATATGCTTTGTTATACACTGTGTATGTGCGTAATATTGAAAAAATACAGAAAGAAGGATTTGTTATGAAAAAAGTAATAAAAACAGATAAGGCACCAGCAGCAATTGGACCATATTCACAAGCGATTGAAGTAAATGGGGTAGTTTATACATCAGGTATTATCCCAGTTGTACCATCAACAGGTGAAATTCCAGAGGGCTCAGTTGCACAGGCAAAACAGGCATTTGAAAATTTATCAAATTTATTAGATGCAGCAGGTTGCACTATGAATGATGTAGTTAAAACTACAGTTTTCATTAAAGAGATGAATGATTTTGCAAAGATTAATGAAGTCTATGCAACATTTTTTGAAGGTGATTTTCCATCTAGAAGCTGTGTTGAAGTTGCAAGACTTCCAAAAGATGTAATGCTTGAGATTGAGGCCATTGCTATTAAGAATGCATAATTAGATATTGTATCAAATTTTTGTATTGTAGAGTATTATTAAAATATGATGCTAAAAAGCATTATTAAAATCTAGTGTTAGAATTATAGTGAAAAAATATTTAAGGCGACTACATTATGTAGCCGCCTTTTTTGGACTGTTTACAATTAATAAACAAATTAAATGAATACATCAACGTTAGATCCAATATTTGGATTAACTGATAATTCCATCATGCGAATCATATCGGTTCCTTGTGTTTTTATTTGGTCAATCGAATTACTCAATAATTGGACATTGATTTCGTCCTTTATTTGACTGGCAGTATTAGTCATAGCGAAGTGTTCGACATCGTTCAAAGAATAGTTAACTTGAGTAATATCCATCATACAACCACCTCCTTAAAAATCAAAGAGTAAATTCACATAACAGTAGAATCGGATAAAATACTAATTATCTTCATGAAAAAAATTTATAAAAAGTAGCTATAAAAATTAAGTAAATATAGTAAAACTTGACAAAAAAGAAAATCGCGTGATAAAATTTTGTCAGAAGCTTAGAGTCATTGATAATAGTCAGATGACTTTTGCTATGCAAGGGCTTAATTGTTGGATAATTTTGTGAAAAGTATGAAAATAATATTTCGAAAAAAATGACGAAATAAAGAGTTTTTTTGAAAAATAAAGCTGAAAAATGGAAACAAAATATTACAAAAATATTACATCGAAATAACAACATTTTACCCACAAAATCCAAAATGTATAAAAGGTAGCAAAATAAATATATTCACAGAGTTATCAACGTTATCCACAAAAATATAAGTTGAAAAAGTGGAAAACTATGAGAAAAGCCCCTAAAATACTCTATATATAATGTGTAAAGTTGATAAGTTGACGTTATTTATTAATGTTGCATAAAAAAATAAGTAGTCATTCAATTTAAAACATATAAAAGAATTGTTTGGAATTATGAAACAAAATAGAGGCGATAGAGTTTATTAAGAATATATTTATAAAAAATTAAAAAAATATAATATTGTATGTGATTTTTAGACAAACAAAAATATGTATATTATAATAAATATATATACGTTTAGTTGGTTTTATTAAATCTATATTTAAGATAGAATATGTTTGATTTAAAAATATATTAGATGAAAATATATTTGAGATAAAAATATATTCAAAAATAAAAAGAGAAGTGAGAGAGTATGATAAAAAAAGTTGAAATTGCTGGGGTAATGCTTGACAATTACAATGTGCGTGAGATACTTTCTGAAATAGAAAAAGATATGGGATCCTCGCTTATGAAAACTATTGAAGAAGTTGATATGGCAATGATTCTAAACGCAGAAAAAGATGAGCATTACAAAGAAGTATTAGAAAATTTAAGCTTTTCGATAATGGCTGAAACAGGCATATTAAGCGCAATTGGAGAGAATTCGACACAAAGATATCATGAAATAGAAAACAATCTTTTTTTCGAGGAATTCTTTAAGAGAGTAGAAAGAAATAGAAAAAAAGTATTCATAATAGGTAAGAGTGTGGATAAAATAGAACAATTTAGGGGAGTTTTAGAACAGGAATTTCCAGAAATTATAATTGCAAATACTAGCGCTTTAGATGACTGCGTTGGTGCCTATGAGTCGGTTATAAACGACATAAATGCAGCGGGTGCAGATGTTGTTTTTTCAATAATACCAAGTCCAGAACAAGAAATGTTTCTTAAAGAATATCAAGGCCTTATAAATGCCGGTATGTGGTATGGAATTGGAGAAAACAAAAAAATTACACCGAATCATGGGATATGGAATAAAATAAAAAATATAGTTCGATTCAAACGCTTTCATAAGACATTGATAAGTTTAGAAGAATTAGATTTTGAAAAAGAGGTTATAAAGTAATGAAATTTAAGTATAAAGACATTGTAAAGGACTATTGTTTAATAGCAATAGGAACATGTCTTGTTGCAATGGCTTATGCATGGATCTATGATCCAATTCACTTAGTTGATGGTGGATTCACAGGACTTGCAATTGTAATAAAAGATGTTAGTAAAAAAATTATCAAAGGTGGAATTCCACTTTGGGTTACAAATATAGGTTTAAATGCTCCAGTTTTCATAGCTGCATATATAGTAATGGGAAAGAGGTTCATAGGAAGAACTTTTTTTGGAACGGTGATGTTGTCGTTTTGGCTAGGACTTTTACCAAGTGTCAATATTCCTAAAGGTGACTATGTAATAGCAGCTATTTTTGGTGGTTTATTAGCAGGGGCAGGGCTTGGATTGACATTTAAAAGTAAGGCAACTACAGGTGGAACGGATATGGTTGCTGCACTTATTCATAAAAAAATAAAACACTACTCGGTTGCTCAAATAATGCAATTTGTTGATTTTATAATTATTGGAATTGGATTGATGATTTTTGGATTAAGATCAACACTTTATGCTATTATAGCAATAACAATAGCTTCAAGAACGTCCGATACAATACTTGAAGGATTTAAGTTTTCGAAGGCAGCATATATTATTACAGATAAATATGATGAAATTGCAGAAACTTTGTTAGAAACGCTAGACAGAGGTGTGACTGGTTTAGAGGCACGAGGAATGTACACAGGCGATGAAAAATGTGTTCTTTATTGCGTAGTATCTAAGAAAGAAATTGTTAATTTAAAAGAGATTGTTGTTAGGATTGATCCAAAAGCATTTGTAATTGTTTCTGATGTTCGAGAAGTTCTAGGAGAGGGTTTTCAAGAATATACAAAAGAACATAAAGAAGTCAAAAATAACGCTTAAAATTATCTAAAAAATACATAAAAAATCATATCAACAACATAAAATGGTTAAAAATTGACAAGCGCAATGAAAAAAATAAGAGAAAATGAGTAAAAATTACACATTTGCTCTTTATTTTTTCGTTGATTTGCATTAAAATATAAACAGGATTTTATGCAAATCGTAAATCAATCGGAGAAGGAGTGTGTTATATGATATCCAATCAAATACTTCAAAATACGATAGACGGTCTAAAAGGAATTACCCGTACAGATCTATGCGTAATAGATGTAGAAGGAAAGGTTTTAGCGGCTACATTTCCAGATGCTGAACAGTTTGTAGAGCCTGCGCGTGCATTTGTAGGTTCACCAGCAGATAGTCAGGTTGTTAATGGATGCCAGTTTTTTAAAGTTTTTGATGATCGTCAGTTAGAGTACATTTTACTTGCGTATGGCGATAATGAAGATGTTTACATGATAGGTAAAATTGCTGGATTCCAGATTCAGAATTTATTAATAGCATATAAAGAACGTTTTGATAAAGACAATTTTATTAAAAACTTATTGCTGGATAACTTATTACTAGTTGATATCTATAATAGGGCAAAAAAATTACATATTGAAACAGAAGTTAAAAGGGTAGTCTTTATTGTTGAAACAAAAAGAGATAAAGACGGTAACGAACTTGAAAAAATCAGAAGTCTTTTTGGTGGAAAGACAAAAGATTTTGTTACAGCAGTTGATGAAAAAAATATCATCATCGTCAAAGAACTTGCTGAAAATGAAACATATGAAGATTTAAACAGAACTGCTAATGTTATTATTGGAGTGATAAAATCAGACGATGTAAAAGAAGTTCATATTTCATATGGTACAGTTGTTAACGAAATTAAAGAAGTATCACGTTCTTATAAGGAAGCAAGGATGGCACTTGATGTCGGAAAAATTTTCTTTGAAGAAAAAGATGTAATAGGATTTTCACAATTAGGAATTGGACGATTAATTTATCAACTTCCTATTCCACTCTGTAAAATGTTTATAAAAGAGATTTTTGGAAATCGTTCACCTGATGATTTTGATGAAGAAGTATTGACTACAATAAATAAGTTTTTCGAGAATAGTTTAAATGTTTCTGAAACATCTAGACAGTTGTACATTCATAGAAATACATTGGTTTATCGTTTAGATAAATTACAAAAAAGCACAGGACTTGATTTAAGAGTTTTTGAAGATGCAATCACCTTTAAAATTGCGCTTATGGTAGTGAAATATATGAAGTATATGGAAGAACAAGATTATTAAACTTGATTTTTCTTCCTTTTTGTAATATCCTATGGTAAGTGGATGTTTATTTGTGGTGTGAAAATTACAATAAACATTAAGTAACAAATCTAGAAATAATAAATAGAGGAGATTGTCATGATTAAGCTGGAAAATGTCAGCAAAGAATATGTAGCAGGAGTTCCTGCACTTAGCGATATATCAATTAATATTGATGAAGGAGAATTTGTTTTCGTTGTAGGTGATAGTGGTTCAGGTAAATCAACATTTATCAAATTACTATTAAAAGAGTTAGATCCAACAACAGGTACAATTTGGATTAACGATAAGCCTTTAAATAAAATTAAAAGAAGACAGATTCCAAAACTTCGCCGTAATATCGGTGTTGTTTTTCAGGATTTTAGACTTTTAAAAGATAGAAATGTGTACGAAAATGTAGCATTTGCGCAGAAAGTTATTGGTGAGAATAATTTACATATCAGAAAGAAAGTATCTAAAATGCTTTCTTTAGTAGGTCTTGCAGCTAAATATCGTTCAGTACCACGTCAATTATCAGGTGGTGAGCAACAAAGAGTTGCGATTGCTAGAGCTCTAGTAAATGAACCTAAGATTTTATTAGCAGATGAGCCAACAGGTAACCTTGATAATAATAATGCTTGGGAAATCATGAAATTACTAGAAGAAATCAATAATAGAGGAACAACAGTTGTAGTAGTAACTCATAACATGGAAATTGTTAAAGTTATGAATAAACGTGTTATAACTATGAAGAAAGGTGTTATTGTTAGCGATAGCAAGCAGGGCGATATCGAAAATGAAAATTAGTTCAACATTATACAGTATACAGCAAGGTATAAAAAATATTTGGCGTAACAAGATGTTCTCATTAGCTTCAATTGCAACAATGTCTGCGTGTATTTTCTTGTTTGGTTTATTCTATATCATTGTTAATAACTTTAATGGTATGGTTCAAGATGCGGAAGAGAATGTAGCAATTACAGTATTTTTCAATGAAGGAACATCAAAGAAACAAATTGATGAAATAGGTAAAAAGATTAAAAAACGTAGCGAAGTTGCTAAATGTGATTATGTTTCAAAAGAACAGGCAGCAAAAGACTTTGGTAAAAAAATGGATATTAAACAAGAAACAAATAGCAAACAGGATGATAAAAAAGATCCTAAAAAAGCAACTAATCAGCAGAATAGTGTTTCTGTTCATAATACTAAAGATCAGAGCCAGCAAAAAGCTACAGAAAAAAAGGAAGAGTTACCAAAAAATTCTTCTGAAATCATCAGTGATGCGTTGAAAGATTCAGCACATTATGAGGTATATTTAAATGACGTTTCTATGCAGAAGAGTCTTGTAAAATATGTAAAAGGTTTAGATGGTGTCAGAAAGGTTAATCATTCAAAAGAGATAGCAAAAACATTAACAGCATTTAACAAATTGATTGGATATATATCAGCAGGTATCATTATTATTCTACTTGGTGTTGCTGTATTCTTGATTAGTAACACTGTAACAGTAGGTATTTCTGTTAGAAGAGAAGAAATAGCAATTATGAGATTAATAGGTGCAACGGATTTCTTGATTCGTGCTCCATTCATTGTTGAAGGTATTATCATTGGTTTAGTTGGTGCAATTTTACCATTGATTTTGTTATACACACTTTACGGTAAGATTATTGATTATATAAGAGTCAGATTTAGTGTGATTAATAACATTGTTAGCTTTATACCAGTTGGAGATGTGTTTAGAACTTTAGTTCCAGTTGCTGTACTCTTAGGTGTAGGTATCGGTTTATTCGGTAGTATGATTACAATCAGAAAACATCTTAGAGTGTAATAAAGTCTAATAGAGAAGAAAAGTTAGATGTAATTAGGCTTCCAAAGGAATATTTTAGATGTTCCATTTTGGGAGCCTTCTTGTTTGTAAAAAACTTTTGGGGGTGAATGAAGTATGTTTAAAAAGAGTGAAAAAGATTCAGTTGAAAACGATACAGTAAATAGTGATTCAGAAGAAAAAAATACAGTAGAGAGTGAATCTGAAAAATTACAAGAAAATGCTTCAGAAGAAAATGATGTAGACGTCAGAGAGAAAAAGAAACTTCTCAAGAAATTAAAAAATAAATTTGTTACAGGAGTTCTTTGCGGTGTAACATTTACACTAATTATAACGTTCGGAAGTGCATACATTTATAGTTATGCTACCGGTCGTTATTTTGTTTTTAAAGCAAATAATAAAATGCGTGTAGGTAATGAAATCCTAGATAACAAATCAATGGATAAAATTAATGAATTAAGAACTTATATGGATTTGTATTATTACAAGGGCTATGATGCTGATAAAGTTAAAAATAGCATGTATTCTGGTATTGTTGCAGGCTTAGGTGATAAATATTCAACATATTATACAAAAGAAGAATATAAAGCTTTTAAACAAGAATCAGCAGGCGAATATTGTGGAATTGGAACACAGGTTACGCAAGATCCTAATGATAAATCAATAAGAATAACAAAAGTTTATGATGGATCACCAGCTAGTCAGGGTGGATTAAAAGAGGGTGATATCATCAAAAAAGTTAATGAGAAAGATGTTTCTAAACAAGAACTAGCTAAAGTGGCTCAAGATCTTAGAGGAAAAGAAAACACAAAGGTTAAAGTCGAAGTTTTTAGGAAAGAAGAAAATAAAAACATTTCTGTAGAATTAACACGAAAAAAACTTGAATTACCAAGTGTTACATATAAAGTTTTAAATGGAAATATTGGTTATATAGCAATTACTGAATTCCAGGATAAAACAGATGAGCAGTTTAAGGATGCAATTGATAATCTAAAAAAACAAAACGTAAAAGGATTTATTTTTGATGTACGTTCTAATCCTGGTGGAATGCTTAATTCAGTTGTAAGTATGCTAAATAATGTACTTCCAAAGGGAGTTGTAGTATACACAAAAGATAAGTATGGAAACAAAGAAGTAGCACGTTCAGATGGTAAAAATAGACTCGATTATCCAATAACAGTTTTGATTAATGGCGAGAGTGCGAGTGCTTCAGAAATATTTGCAGGCGCAATAAAAGATTATAAGTATGGTACAATTATTGGGGAGAAGAGCTTTGGAAAAGGTATAGTTCAATCTATTTTTAAATTAGAAGATGGAGATGCTATCAAAATTACCACTGCTCGTTATTACACCCCTAATGGTCATTATATCCACGGAAAGGGCATCAAACCAGATATAGAAGTAAAACTGGATATTGAAGCACAAAAAGATGGATATGATATCAATAAGGATAACCAAGTACAAAAAGCAATTGAGGTTTTAGATGAAAAAATCAACGGGAAATAAGTCCACAAAGGAGAATAAGGCTGCAAATTTTTTTGCAGCTTTGCTTAACTTTAGAAACAGTATTTTTTTTAGAAGGTTAAACATTATATTAGTTTTTGTATGGTGCGTAATAATATTTTGCTTTTCAGCGCAAACAGGTGCAAAATCATCGCATTTAAGCGAAAAAGTAAGCTGTATTGTTGTAAATACAGTTGAAAAAATAAGTAATGTAAAACTAAATCAGAAAGAAGTTCAAAGTACAATTAAAAAGATTGAATTTCCAGTCCGAAAAATGGCACATTTTTCAGAATATGCAATACTTGCGATACTAATTTTTATGTGTTTAAAAGATGTATCATTTGTACGTAATAGATACGTAGCTGCATTGTTTTTGGTGGCATTATATGCCAGTTCCGATGAAATACATCAATTATTTGTTCCTAATAGGGCAGGACAGGTTCGAGATGTTTGTATAGATACATCTGGCGGATTAGTTGTACTTGTAGTTATTTTTTTAATAAAAAAGTTAATAGAGCATAGAAAGAGGAATAAAAATGATAGAGTTGGATAATTTTAAAACTACGCTAGTTCAATACGAAGGTGCTTTAGATGAACTAAAAACAGCACTTGATTTAGAGAATAAAAAAGAAAAAATTCAAGAATTAGAAAGAGAAATGGAATCACCTACTTTTTGGGATGATCCAGAACAATCTCAAAAAAAGATGAAAAAAATAAAAAGCATGAAAGATGATGTAGAGACTTATGCCAATTTATTAGGATTGTATAACGATATCCTTGACATGATAGATATTGGAAATGAAGAAAATGACATGGATATCGTGGCTGAAGTAGAAGAAATGCTTAATGATTTTGAAAAAACATATGAAGAGATACATTTGAAAACCTTTTTATCAGGTCCTCATGATAGCAATGATGCAATTTTATCATTACATGCAGGAGCAGGCGGAACTGAATCATGTGATTGGGCATCTATGCTTTTTAGAATGTATTCAAGGTGGTGCGACAAAAAAGGTTTTTCATTAGAAGTATTAGACTCGCTTGATGGAGATGAAGCAGGTATCAAATCAATTACATTTCAGGTTAGTGGAGAGAATGCCTATGGTTATTTAAAATCTGAAAAAGGAGTTCATAGATTGGTTAGAATTTCTCCATTTAATGCAGCAGGAAAAAGACAGACATCATTTGTTTCATGTGATGTTATGCCAAATATTGATGAAGATATTGATATTGAGATTAAAGATGAAGATATTAGAATAGATACTTATCGTTCTAGTGGTGCAGGTGGACAGCATATTAACAAGACTTCATCTGCAATAAGAATTACCCATTATCCAACAGGTATTGTTGTACAGTGTCAAAATGAGCGTTCTCAGCATATGAATAAGGATAAGGCTATGCAGATGTTAAAAGCTAAATTATTGATTTTAAAAGAAGAAGAAAATGCTCAAAGAGATGCTCAAATTCGTGGCGAAGTAAAAGAAATTGGTTGGGGAAATCAAATTCGTTCATATGTAATGCAGCCATATACTATGGTTAAGGATCATCGAGATAATGTTGAAACAGGTAATGTTGATGCTGTTTTAGATGGTGATTTAGACCAGTTTATTATGGGATATTTACAGTGGATTTCTTTAGGAAAAAAATAATTTTTCGGGGTCTTTATTGCTTTAAATAAAAAACGTGGTAAAAAGGGGTTGCAAAATATCATAGTTTTGTGTTAGTATCTTTCGTGTAAAGACAAGTGTCGGCGTGACAGATACAGACAAATTTGCCGATATAGTGATAAAGACTTTTAGTTATGTAATGTTTTATAGTATTGATTAAAAATATAAATATATACAAGTTATGAAGTATCGGCTAGTAGTAACTCGGTGGGAGGAAATTACATGGCAACAAAGACAACATATTATGTACTGAGAGAAAGAGCGGTACCAGACGTTTTGTTAAAGGTTGTGGAGGCTAAAAGACTTATTGAATCTGGAAAAGTATCGTCCGTACAAGATGCGACTGAAATGGTAGGCATAAGTAGAAGTTCTTTTTATAAATATAAAGAGGATATTTTCTTATATCATGAAAATAAAAGAGGAAGAACTGTAAACGTTGTTATTCAATTAGATGATGAGCCAGGTCTTTTATCATTGGTGCTTAAAGCAATAGCAGATTTTCGTGCTAATGTTCTTACCATTCATCAAAGTGTACCAGTTAATGGAATTGCAACATTAACTGTAAGTATTGATTTTTTTAAAGATGCACAGGATATGGACGCGCTTGTTGATGCAATAGAGACCATTTCAGGCATTCACTATGCAAAAATTTTATCAAGGGAGTGACAAGAAAAATGAAAATAGCAGTTATGGGATATGGAACAATTGGTTCCGGAGTTGTTGAAGTAATTAGAAGGAATAGTTTGAAACTTGAAAAAAAAGCCGGAGAGGAAATCGAAGTTAAATATGTACTTGATTTAAGAGATTTTCCAGGCGATCCAATGGAAGAGTGTATTGTACACGATTATAAGACTATTGTAAATGATGATGAAGTAAAAGTTGTTGTTGAGACAATGGGTGGTGTTGAACCAGCATATACATTTGTTAAAGAAATGCTTGAGGCAAAAAAACATGTTACAACATCGAATAAGGCATTAGTGGCTGCAAAAGGTGCAGAATTACTTGAAATTGCCAAAGCAAATAATGTTAATTTTCAATTTGAAGCGTCAGTAGGTGGCGGAATTCCAATTATTAGAAATATTAATTCTTGTTTAACAGCAGATATTTTAGAAGAAATTACAGGTATTTTGAACGGTACAACTAATTATATGCTTACAAAGATGGCAAATGAAGGCGCAGATTTTGATGAAGTATTAAAAGATGCTCAGGAAAAAGGATATGCAGAAAAAGATCCTACAGCTGATATTGAAGGATATGATCCATGTAGAAAAATAGCTATCCTTACATCAATCGTAAGTGGAAAAACAGTAGATTTTGAAGATATTCATTGCGAAGGTATCACTGGTATTTCAGCAGATGATTTTAAATATGCAAAGAAATTAAATAGATCAATTAAATTACTTGCATCAAGCCGTCAGATTGGCTCAAATTATGTTGCGATGGTTGCTCCATATATGTTAGATAGTAATCATCCATTATATAGCGTAAATGACGTGTTTAACGCTGTATTTGTACGTGGTAATGTGTTAGGTGATGCAATGTTTTATGGTAGTGGAGCAGGAAGTCTCCCAACAGCAAGTGCAGTAGTTGCAGACGTTGTTGAAATGACAAAAAATAAAGATAAACATCTTGAAATCGAATGGTCAGGTGAAAAATTACAATTACTTGATTACAAAAATACAGAAAGCAGATTCTTTGTTAGAACAGATAAAAGCTTAGAAGATGTAAGAAAAGTGTTCGGTAACGTAGAAATTGTTGATGGAGTAATTCCAAATGAAATTGGATTTATTACATCTCATACAAAAGAAAGTGAATTTGACGAAAAAGCTGAGAAACTTGGAATTATAAACAGAATCAGAATTAACTAGTCGAGATAAATGATTTTTTTGTTTAGATATATTCGTAGTCTAGATATGTATTATTTAGTATAGAAAGAAGAATTAATTTATAAGAATAAAAAATACCGACAGTAGCTAATTATAGCTACTGTCGGTATTTTACATTTTGTAAGAAAGCACAGTTTTTCTCAGTTTCATTCCCTAATATGTTCATTTTAAAAAACTATTTCATATCACAACTAAGCCAAAAGAGCTTTGTCTGAAGTAAATTCGACACCACTTACTTCTTCAAATTTTTCTAATAAATCCTCAACAGTTAGTTTTTCTTTTTCTTTTCCAGAAATATCAAGTACAATTTGTCCTTTATCCATCATAATTAGACGATTTCCGTGAGCAATTGCATCTTTCATGTTGTGTGTGACCATAAGAGCTGTTAAATGATGCTCTTCTATAATTTTATCAGTAAGTGAAAGCACTTTTGCGGCAGTCTTTGGATCTAAAGCAGCAGTGTGCTCGTCAAGAAGAAGAAGTTTAGGACGTTGTAAAGAAGCCATTAAAAGAGTTAAAGCCTGTCGTTGTCCACCAGACAAAAGACCAACTTTAGAAGTCATGCGGTCTTCTAGTCCTAAATCTAATTCTTTAAGCATATTTTTGTATTCTTTTTTCTCTTTAGAAGAAATACCCCAACGAAGAGTTCTGTGTTTGCCACGGCGAGCAGCTAAAGCAAGGTTTTCATCTATTTGCATAGTTGCTGCAGTGCCAGACATAGGATCCTGAAAAACTCGACCAATGTATTTTGCACGCTTGTAAACAGGAATTCCAGTTACATCTTTATCATCTATAAGTATAGAACCATCATCAATAGGCCATGCACCTGCTATAGCATTCAAAATAGTAGATTTGCCAGCACCATTTCCGCCAATTACAGTAACGAAATCACCGTCATTTAAAGTTAAATTAACGCCATTTAATGCACGTTTTTCATTGATTGTGCCAGGGTTAAAAGTTTTTTTGATATTAATTAATTTAAGCATTCTTTTGTTCCTCCTGAATCAATTTACTTCTTTTGCCGGCTGCCTTAAAAGATGCAGTACGATTTCCTTTAATGTATGGAACTGCTAGGAAAATGGCAACTGTAATAGCTGTAAAAAGTTTCAAACTATCAGCTGGCATTTTTAACCATAAAACAATACATATTACGGCATAATAAATTATAGCTCCTAAAACAATGAAAATAAGTCGTGCAATAAAATTCATTTTTTTGCCAAGAATAGCATTTCCAATTACTTCGCCAATGATGACAGCGGCAAGACCGATTACAATGGCACCTTGTCCCATGTTGATGGCTACATAACCTTGATATTGAGCGATGAGTCCACCAGCTAAAGCAACCAAAGCGTTAGAAATACATAAAGCAATTATTTTCATTAAATTGATATTAATGCTTGAAGCACTACTCATAGTAGGATTTGATCCTGTTGCTCTTATTGCAGAACCTTGTTCAGTGCCAAAGTACCAATAGAGGATAGCAATAATTACAGCGCAGAAAATTAATCCAGTAATGATTGCACTATGAAGATTTCTTGCACTGATTATAAGAGAATAATTATCAACGCTAATTGCAACGTTTGCACTTCCCATAATCATTAGGTTTATCGACCATAAAGCAATTTGAGTTAAAATACCCGATAAAATAGCAGGTATTCCAAATTTAGTATGAAGAACTCCTGTGATAAAACCTGCAAATATTCCGAAAACGGCGGCAATGACTAAAGCAAGTGGAACAGGAACGTCATTTAGAATCGCAATAACAGTCACAGCTGCTCCAGTCGTAAAAGAACCATCTACTGTCATATCTGGAAAATCAAGTAGTCTAAAAGTAATAAACACACCAAGTGCCAAAAGACCCCAAATAAGGCCCTGGGCAATATTTCCTGGTAGTGCATTAAAAAGTTGATTGATATTTGGTAAACTTGTACCTAAATTTATAAATGTACACATAGGGAAAAACTCCTTTTATTTTTTGATTTTTTTGTAATCCTTAGGAATATCAATGCCTAATTTCTTACAGTTTTCTTCGTTATATTCTTTAGTAAGTTTAGTTGCAAATTCAATTTCCATATTTTTTGGATTTTTCTTATTAACTAAAATTTTGTATGCCATCTTTGCTGTTTGAACACCTAAGTCATAGTAATCAATTGAAAGTGTTGCAACTCCACAACCTTTACAGATTCCCTCTTCACCACAGAAAATAGGTGTTTTTGCTGGTAGAGCAACGTTGTTGATTGCTTCAGCGCAAGAAGCGGCAGTATTATCTGTAGGAATATAAAGAATATCTGAGTTGTCGCAAGCAGTCTTAGCTACTGATGCAACATCATTTGAATCATTAAATAAATAATCCTTTGTTACGTATCCATATTTTTCGATATATTTTTTGAATTCTTTAGCCTGGTATGAAGAATTGGCTTCAGAAGAACAATAAAGAATACCGACTGTCTTGGCTTTAGGGAACAATTCCTTTACACAGTCAGCCTGATCCTTGATAGGAGCAAGATCTGAAGTACCAGAAATGTTTTTGTTGGTTGTACCAGTCCATTTAGAAGAGTCAATTCCTAAAGCAGTTGCGTAATCTGTAACAGAAGTACCTAAAATAGGAATATCTTTAGTAGATGCTGAAGCAGCCTGTAAAGCAGGTGTAGCATTTGCTAGAATTAAATCATATTTATTAGTAGTGAATGTTGTAGTGATAGATGTACATACTGCAGCATCACCCTGAGCATTTTGTTCATCAAAAGTAACATCTTTTCCCAATTTTTTTGTTAAATAATCTTTAAACCCTTTTGTGGCTTTATCAAGTGCTGGATGTTTCACAAATTGACAAATACCAATTTTGTATTTTGCATTGTTGTTAAAAGATTGTTTTTGAGATGAACCATTTTTTAGACTACATCCTCCAAAAAGTGAACAACTAAGCGTCAAAGCGGAAACAATAGCGATTGATTTAGATAGTTTTTTTATATTCATAAGCTCCTCCTTTTTGCACTTGAAAGCAGTTGCACATCAACGCTTTAAAGTGACGATTTTTTCTTATATTATATGAAAAAAAGTTATAAAAGTCAATGTTGTGTTGTAAACATTAGAAATATGTGGTAATATTCTTATTACTATGAAAAAAAGAATAATTAAAGATAAAATGAAGAATCAAGTGACATTTCAAAATCTAAAAGAGTCGATTCTAGACCTTTTGTATCCCCTACGTTGTCCAATTTGTGATGAAATAATTGTTCAGGAAAGTATTTTTCCAGGTTCAAATCGAATAAAAATCCATGAAAAGTGTATGAAAAAAATCCAGACAATAGATGAGCCAATGTGTATAAAGTGTGGTCATCAATTATTAGAAGAAGGAGAAGAATACTGTTCAGATTGTAAGAAAAGCCCACACAATTATGAACAAGGCAAAGCATTGTTTGTCTATAAAAGTGAAATGATAAAAAGTATATATTCTTTCAAATATTCTAATAAAAGAGAATATGCCAAATTTTATGCAGAGTATACCTATAAAAAATACAATCAATGGATAAAAAGAATACAACCTGACGTTATAATCCCTGTTCCTATGCATAAAAAAAAGAAAAAAAAGAGAGGATACAATCAAAGTGAAGTGTATGCTAAAGAACTATCTTATTTAACAGGCATCCCTGTAGATACAAAATGTCTTAAAAGAATCGTAAATACGAAGCCATTAAAGGAGCTGACAACACAGCAGAGAAAAAATGTCTTAAAAAAAAGCTTTTGTTCTGAAAATTTAATCAACAAGTATAAAAAAATATTATTGGTTGACGATATATATACCACAGGAAGCACATTAGATGCGATTTCTGAAGAATTAAAATTAAAAGGTATAGCAGAAGTGTATTGTATTTCAATTTGTACCGGAAAAGGATACTAGGTGATTATATGGAGATTATAAACTGTAGAGAGTGCGGTAGGTTATTTAATTATTTGTCAGGACCAAGGATTTGTGACGACTGTAAGAAAAAAATTGAAGAAAAATTTCAGGAGGTTAAGGATTACCTTGAAAAGAATCCAAATGCTTCAGTTGATAAGATTGCAACAGAAAATGATGTTACAGTTAAACAAATTAAGCAGTGGATTCGTGAAGAAAGACTTATTTTATCATCGCCAAGTCCAGATGGTATATTATGCGAAAAGTGTGGTAAACCAATTTGCACAGGTAAGTTGTGCGATGATTGTAAAAAAGAAGTTGCAAATGGTTTTCAGGAAGCGTTTAAAAAGCCAGAGGTTGCTGCTGAACCAAAGAGGAAAAAGGATAATAAAAATAGGATGCGTTTCCTCGATAACAAATAAGAAGAAAGGCCCCTTGATTAGTTGGTATATGTACCGACCTCCAATTGTTAGATATAAAGACTTTCTAACTTTTGGGGGTATGCACATTAAAAAGAACTGGTTGGGGGGTTTTTTATGTGTGTTTGAAAGGTTTGTTTTTTTGGTGAAAGTTCTGTGAACAAATTCAGTTAGTGTTTTAAATTTTAATTTACTGTGTTATAATAATCTGAAGTGTGGAATAATATAAAAGGTGGAGCTATGATTAACGAAGAAAGAGTAAGAGAGTTGTATCATGTTGCTAAATATGATATGACAGAAGGTAGTAAAAATAGCCAAATGGGGCATTTTTATAGAAGTGATTACATATGGAAAGAATTAATAAAGAGTTTTTTTACAGGAACGCTTTCTTTTGTAATTATGATTATTTTGACAGGAATTTATTTTTCAAAAAGAATAATTAAGTTTTTTAGTTCTTTTGATTTGGAACATATAAGTATAATTATGGTAATAATGTATGGAATTTTTATGATTATTTATTTTTTGGTTACGTATGTGTTATATTATCATCGATATACACAAGGAAGACGTCAGTTAAAAGAGTTATATGAACATGTAAAAAGAGCTAATAAATTGTATGAAGACGAAGAATAAACAGCTAGGAGGCTTTATGAAATTACTTGAGATAAGAGATGGTATAATCCGTTTATGTGAGAAACATGATTTTTTTCTAAGAATGTTTGTTAAGTTTATCTTAGCATTTGTCGTGTTTGTTACTATTAATAATTATATTGGTTATTGTGAAAAAATAAGCACAATACCGGTTGCTATAATTTTAGCATTTGTATGTAGTTTACTACCAAGAGATACCATAATGTGGTGCGCAATGGTTATTACGTTAATAGATATGTATGAATTATCAATTGAGGTCGCAGTAATAACAGTACTTCTTTTTGTACTATTTATTATGTTGTATTATAGATTTGCACCTAAAGATGGAATATTGGTTGTGATTTCTTCAATTGCTATCAGATATAAAATGGGATATTTAGTTCCAGTTGGTACAGGTTTGTTAAGAAATATTTTCTCAGTTATTGGTGTGACAATCGGAACTTTGATATTTTATTTTTTAGATGGAGTGCGTAACAATGCCACAAGTCTAAAAAATGTTATTTTGGCTGATTCTGAAGAAAGTTCAACAAAATTGACAATTGCACTTGATCAGATTTTTGGAAATAGAGAACTTGCAGTAGTTTTAGCAGTTACAGTATTTGCTACAATAGTAGTGTGCGTCATTAGAAGAAAATCAATTGATCATTCATGGGAAATAGCAATTGTTGCTGGAGCTTTGACACAAGTAATAGGATATATATGTGGCTATATGCTTATTGGAATGCTGGATAAAGCGGTGGAAGTCGTTGTAGGTTGTGTCGCAGCTACAATTTTTGGATTTATTTTGAAATTTTTCTTTATGAATTTAGATTATTCACGTACAGAAAATGTACAATTTGAGGATGATAGCTATTATTATTATGTAAAAGCTATCCCTAAAAAAATGATAAAACAAGAAGAAAAAACAGTAAAACATTTTGGAAATACTACAAATATTGGAAAAGATTTAACAGAATTAACAAAGAAAGATAGTAAATAATCAGGAGGAAAGGTGAAAGTATATGCAGGATTTTTGGGCAAGCATGGAAGCTTTTAAAGAACGTATATCTTTATACTTGAATTTACCAAGTTTTCAAATGTCAGTGATAGATATAATTGAGATATTAATTATTTCAGTTCTTATTTATCATGTGCTTATCTGGATTAAAAATACAAGAGCTTGGAATCTGTTTAAGGGTATAATTATAATTTTATTGTTTGTAGTAGTTGCTGCTGCTTTTCAAATGAATACTATACTTTGGATAGCTGAGAATACATTCAATGTTGGTGTTGTTGCCCTTGTAATCATCTTTCAGCCCGAGCTTAGAAAGGCCTTAGAAAATCTAGGACAGAAGAATATATTTGCACCTTTTTTTATTGGAAATAAAGATGTATCAGAAAAGTTTTCTGATAAAACAATAGAGGAAATGATTAAAGCATGTTATGCAATGGGTAAAGTTAAAACGGGTGCTTTAATTGTAATAGAGGATGAAATCGAACTAGAAGAGTATGTCAGAACAGGAATTGATGTTGACGGAATTGTAACGCGTCAGTTGCTTATTAATATCTTTGAAAAAAACACACCACTTCATGATGGAGCTATTATTATTCGAGGAAACAGAATAGTATCAGCAACATGTTATTTGCCGTTGTCGGATAGTCCTTCTCTAAGTAAGGAACTTGGAACTAGGCATCGTGCAGCAGTTGGAATCAGTGAAGTAAGTGATTCGATGACATTAATAGTTTCTGAAGAGACAGGAAAAGTATCATTTGCTTTAAGAGGACAGATTTACAGAGACGTTGATGAAGAGTATCTTCGTCAAAAACTCAAATATGTTCAAAATAGATCACATGAAGCTACTAAATTTGAGATATTAAAGAGGAGGTTAATAGATGCTAGAAAAAATTCTAAGAAAAATAACTAATAACCTCGGTTTTAAAATTTTAGCTGTTTTGTTTTCGTTTGCTTTGTGGATGATAGTATATAACATTAATGATCCTATCAAAATCAGAACATATACAGTTAATATAGAGATGAAAAATACAGATTTTATAACGAATATGGGAAAATGGGCAGAAGTAAAAAACGATTCAAAAACTGTTACATTTTCTGTTACAGCTAAAAAGACAGTTTTAGATAAAATAAGAGATGATGATTTTGTTGCGACTGCTGACTATTCGGAAGCAATGATGAGTGAAGATGGAAAGACTGCAGCAGTTCCAATAAATATTGAAAGTAAAAGATATAATAATCAGCTTAAATATAGTTCACAGGTGAGATATTTAAATCTTGCATTAGAAAAATTAAAATCAAAACAATTTGTCATTACTGCAAATACAACAGGTACTGTTGCGCAAGGGTGTGCACTAGGTGATGTAAGAGTTGAAACACCTACAGTTTTGAAGGTTTTGGGACCAAGTTCTGAAGTGAAAAAGGTACATTCAGTTGTTGCAACAATTGATGTTGGCAATATGAAGATAGATATTGCAGATAGTGTTAAACCGAAATTGTATGATGCTTCAGGCAAAGAAATAAAATCGGATAAATTAACATTGAGCAATAATCAGGTCGTTATTAAGGCGGAAATATTAAAAACCAAAAAGGTAAACGTTCAGATGTCCAATTCAAAAGTGACAAATGGGCAAGGAACAGAAGTTAGTCTTGTTCCTGAACCAAAAGTTGTTACAGTAAAGGGACGTGATGAACAACTAAAAGGTATAGAGAATGTAGTAATACCTTCTAATTCATTAAATATTACAAATGTTACCTCTGTTGAGGATACTTATGTTGATATAAAGGATTTATTGCCAGAAGGCATAAGTTTGGTAAGTACAAAAGAGTCAAAAATTGCAGTACATATGTACCCAAGTGGACAGGAAAATCAATCTGTAACCTTGACAGTTCCAACAAGTAATATTAAAATAAACGGGTTAGATACGAGCAAATATCAAGCAAGTTTTACAACTTCAAATGCTGTTACTAGAGTGACGGCTAGTCCAGATTTGATTTCACAATTAAATGCTGATAGCATAACTGCTTCCGTTGACTTAACTGGAATGGGTGCAGGAACACACAATGTTAAAGTGAAATTTAATATGGACTCATCTCAATATGAATATTCAGAGGTTAATTTGCAGGTTGTTATTAAATCAGTAAATCAAAATCAAACAAATAACAATTCATCGACGAGTGCCTCAGATGCAGGTAATGAGAATGCTTCTAATAACACGAATTAAAAATGTTACACAAAAGTTTAAAAATAATTAAAAATAGTGTATAATATTTTAGTAAAAATACTGACAACGGTGTTGCTTGCTTTATGAGACAAGACAAGGGGGTTATTATGGTTTCACGAAAAGTACAAATTAAAAATCCTACTGGGTTACATTTAAGACCGGCAGGTGAACTTTGCAAGGAGGCAATGTTGTTTAAAAGTAAAATAACATTTGAACATGATAATACAATTTCAAATGCGAAAAGTGTTTTGAGTGTATTAGGTGCATGTATTAAATGCGGCGATGTCATTACTTTTAAATGCGAAGGAGAAGACGAGCAGGAAGCTTTAAAAGCAATTATTAAACTTGCTGAGAATGGCTTTGGGGAATAAGAAACAGTTAGTGGAGTAAGATGGAAAAATGAAAAGACAACGTTACAAACATTTACTAAACTTTGCTGCAAACTTGATTTCGCTTATAGTTTACGGCATTTTGTTTGCAATATTATGGTATAATTATTACGCAAATTGGAACATTGGAGTATCTGGTATTGCACCATATTTTAGACGAGGAAACTGGGCAGTTATTGGTATGTATTTATTGTTCATTTTCTTTTTTACAAAGGTATTTGGAGGATATAGGATTGGATATTTAAGATTAACAGATATTATTTTATCCAATGTATTAGCATTATTACTTGGTAACATAGTGGCTTTTTTTGAATTATGTTTGATTTGCAGAGATTATGTAAAACCATGGCCACTTGTTGATGTTATGTTGATAGAGATGGGCTTTATTGTTCTATGGAATTATTTCATTAGAGAAGCGTATAAAGCATTGTATCCACCACGTCAGATGATTGTGGTATATGGTACATATCCACCAGATGAGTTGATTGGCAAAATCAACACTAGAAAAGATAAATATGATATATGCGCAACAATAAGTTGTGCGGTTGGTAAAGATAAATTATTTGAAAGAATCAGTGAATATCAAGGTGTAGTTTTATGTGATTTACCAGCAGAAACAAGAAATGATGTTATGAAGTATTGTTATCAGAATAGTATACGAGTTTATTGTACTCCAAAGATTTCGGATATTTTATTTAGAGCTTCAGATAATATTCATTTATTTGATACACCGTTATATTTGTTACGTAATCAGGGATTATCGATTACTCAGAGATTCTTCAAAAGATTTTTAGATATTGTACTATCTTTAATCGGAATTGTGTTAGCATCACCATTTATGTTGTTGATAGCAGTGTGTATTAAATTGTATGATTGGGGTCCAATTTTGTATACTCAAGAGCGTTTAACAAGAGATCATACACCATTTAAGATTTATAAATTCAGAAGTATGACAACAGATTCAGAGAAGAAAGGCGCAAGACTTGCTGCAAAAGGAGATGCAAGAATTACTCCAATTGGAAATATAATTCGAAATATACATTTTGACGAGTTACCACAGTTGTTCAACATTTTAAAAGGTGATATGTCGTTGGTTGGACCAAGACCAGAAAGACAGGTTATCGCAGAACAATATATGGAAGAGATTCCGGAATTTGCTTTTAGAACAAAGGTTAAGGCAGGTTTGACAGGATATGCTCAGGTGTGGGGTAAATATAACACAACTCCATATGACAAATTAAAGATGGATATTACATACATTGAAAATTATTCACTATGGTTAGACATAAAGATTTTACTTCTTACTTTTAAAATTCTTTTTGTAAAAGAAAATACAGAAGGTGTAGAACAGAGTCAAACAACAGCCATGAAAAAGCATTAATAAAGTGCCCATGAGTAATTCATGGGCATTTTTTATGAAACAAAACATATATAAAAACACATAAAAGCATTAAAAACACGTATTATGAAAAGCATCAACTATAGAATTACATGAAAGGAAAAAATAAGGTACGATGGGAATATCAATTCTTATGTCGGTTTATGCAAAAGAAAAACCTAGTTATTTTAAAGAGGCTCTTTTGAGCGTAATTAATCAAACACTGCAACCTGATGAAATAGTGTTAATAAAAGATGGTCCATTAACTGATGAATTAGAAGATGTTATATTAGATTGCTTAGAAATATATCCTAATATCAGAACGCATCAATTCCAAGAGAACGTTCAGTTAGGACGTGCATTGCAAAAAGGCGTTGAAATGTGTTCAAATGAACTCGTAGCAAGAATGGATACTGATGACATTGCCAAAAAGAATAGATTGCAACTACAATTTGAATTTTTAAGCCAAAATAAAGACGTAGCTGTATGTGGTGGTGCGATACAAGAATTCTATGATGATGGTTCATATAAAAGTGTGAAGAAAATGCCACAAGGTTTTCAGAATGTGAGAAAATATGGCAAGTATAGAAATCCAGTTAATCATATGACAGTAATGTTTAGGAAAGAAGCAATTTTAGAAGCTGGCAATTACAGACATTATCCCAAATTAGAGGATTATGATTTATGGATAAGAACAATGGCTAAAGGATATAAATTAGACAATTTGTCAGATATTCTTGTAGAAGCAAGAACCAATGAAGATTTCTATTCTAGACGTGGCGGGGCAGGTTATGGCCGAAGGTACTTAAAGTTGCGTAAGATGGAACATACACTAAAGATAACGAATTTATTTGAATATATATTAAGTTGTGTTTTGACGATTGGGATGGTGTATTCGCCTTCAAAGATTAGAAAAGTATTTTATCGAAAAGCATTAAGAAGCAAAGGAGATAATTAAAATGGATAAGATTCTTACAATTGTTATTCCTGCATACAACGTAGAAAAATACATAGAAAAATGTTTAGATTCATTTATAGCTGAATCAGTTTTAGATGATATAGAAGTTTTGATTGTAAACGATGGATCAAAAGATTCAACAGCAGATAAAGCAAAAAAATATGAAATCAAATATCCAAATACATTTAGAGTAATTGATAAAGAAAATGGAGGACATGGTTCTACCATCAATAGAGGAATAAAAGAGGCACGAGGCAAGTATTTTAAAGTTGTTGACGGAGATGACTGGGTAAATACAGAAGAATTTCCAGATTTTATAGAAACTCTAAAAAAAGTAGATAGTGATATAGTTGCTTCAAATTATTACTGTATTGAAGATAAAACAGAAAAAATATTAGAAAAAAGATATTCAGCATTAGATACAAATCATTACGGTAGAACATGGAAATTTATAGAAGCTGTTCGAGAACCAATTATCAAGATTCATTCTCTTACAGTAAGAACATCAATTTTAAAAGAAAACAATGTAGAAGTCGATGAACATTGTTTTTATGAAGATGCAGAATATATTTTATATCCAATACCATATTGTACAAACGTTTATTATGATAATCATTTTATTTACATGTATAGACTTGGACGAAATGGTCAAAGTGTTGATATAAAATCAATGCAAAAACGACGTGGAGAGCATGAAAAAGTATTAAATTCATTATTCGCTTTTTCACAAAAAAATAGTGATATAGATGTTTACAAAAAAAGATACATCGATACAGGAATTGCATTATCTGCACAAAATCAGTTCCAAATTTATTTGAGTATGGGTAATAAAAATGGAATAAAACAGGAAATGATAGATTTTGATAAAAAAATGAAGGAAAATTATCCAGGAGTTTACAATGCTGTCACAAAAAAAAGTATTTGGGCTTTGAGAAAGTCTGATTACAAAATTTTTGGGCTCGGATCGTTAATATATAGAATATTGAAATAAACACATAGTAATAGACTGTAAATATTCAAAAAAAACACAAAATAAATAGACGGTTTAATGTCGCAAATACGTTAGATTTGTGTTATATTATTATCATGTGAAAGTTGAGGTTAGAGAAAATTATGGATAAATTATTATCAATTGTTATACCAACATATAATGCAGAAAAATTTTTAGACAAGGGTCTATCAACATTTATTTTAGATGACGAAGACAAAATGAATAAGTTAGAAGTGCTTATCGTAAACGATGGCACACCTGATAACAGTGTTGCTGTTGCACAGAAATTTGTTGATAAGTATCCAGACACTTTTAAAATTATCAATAAAGAAAATGGTGGACATGGTTCTGCTATTAATGAAGGTGTTAAACACGTTACTGCAAAATTTTTTAAATGTGTTGATGCGGATGATTGGGTTATTACTAAAAATTTAGAAAAACTAATGGATGCCTTAGAAAAATCTGATGCAGATGTTGTGTTATCAAGTTATGTTGATTATGATATTTCAACTAAAAAATATACAAAAAGAGATATAGTAAATCGTGACCCTAATAAGGACAGAATTTATACATTAAAAGAAATCATGGATATTTGGCCAGATATTTTTAATGGTGTTCAGTATCACGGTATCTTATACAAAACAGATTTTTATACAAGCCAGAATTATGAATTATCTGAAGGTATTTTCTATGAAGATCAAGAATATGCCACAATGCCAGCATGTATGGCAAAGACTGTACAGTTAGTTGAAGAAGAAGTATATGTTTATAGAGTAGGAGATGTAAATCAAAGTATCGCTGCGGAAAATCAGTTAAAGAGATTGCCACATTTCCATCAGGTAATAGACAGTATGCTTCGCTATGAAGAGAAGCTTGCACAGTGTCCTGATCCAGAAGGTGCTAAATTATTCTGGGCTAAGAAAACATCTATGTTTATTGGAAGTTACTATCAGGTTGCTTTAATTAAGAGTCCTGATAAGAAGAAATATAGAAGAGTTGTAGAACAGACTAATAATAAGATTCAGGCAAAGAGTCCATATATGTATGGCTGTGTTAAAAATAAATATAAAGTATTTACACTTTTTAACAAAATGCATATGAGTGATGAATTCTATAATAGCAAATTCTCTAAATTCCTATTTGATATTAAACGAATTTGGAAGTTAGATAAAAAAGTATATTATTAGAGGTAAAGATTAATGGAGACTAAAAAGAGACATGATTATTGGGAGATAGGTTTTTTACTTGTGTATGGACTTATTTTGTTACATGATTTCTTGGATACTACCATGTTTATTGATAAATGGCCACCCAAATTTGGATTAATTTTTTATGGTCTGATAGCATTGTATACGACTATGAAATTATTTTTTCAGAGAAAATATATTTCAAAGAGTGATGCAATAAAATATGGTATAATTTTTGTGATTTTTACAGCGGCCGGATTGATAAGCGGTTACTCGGTGTTGATTGAGATTGCTTTTCTAATGATAGGCGCATCTAAGATTAATATAGACAAAATTTTAAGAGTTTATTTTTGGGTTGGAACAGCAGTAGTAGGCGCAGCATTTGTTGCAAGTATTACAGGCTTGATACCAAATCTTGTTTATGAGCTTTTAGAAAAAGGAACAAGAAGATCGTTTGGAATAATATATCCAACGGACTTTTCGGCGCATGTATTGTTCCTTGTAGTTGTGGGATGTTGTATCCAAAATAGAATTGTAACGACTATAGATATATTTTTAACGCTTATGTTTGCAAGATTTATTCTTGTCGAAAGTGTGGCATATACTAATTATGCATGCATGTTATTGTTCGCATGTATATTAATTTTTGTAAAAATATATGAATTATCAGATAAATACAAAAATATGAACGAAGGATCAATGACTTATAGAGAATTTTTTGACATAAGAAAATTTCCACTATTTAAATTAGTGGCATTGGTACCGATTGCACTTAGTGCCTTGATAATAATGATGTCGATTAAATTTAATCCAAAGATTTCAGGCTGGGCAAGCCTTGACAAGAAATTAAGTTCAAGATTAACATATTCATCACAAGGAATTAAGAAATATAAAATAAGTTTATTTGGTAAATTTATTAAAGAGTGGGGCTTTGGTAAATCAACGGTTTATCACAAACATTATTTCTTCTTAGATGACTCATATATAAGGATATTGCTTATGTATGGCGCGATAATGTTAATTACGATTTTGGCACTATGGGTTATTATTGCTAAAAAATCATTAGAGGCTAAGAGATTAGTTCTTCTAGGAGCAATAGTGGTCGTTGCGTTATCTTGTTTTATGGAACATCATATGTTAGAGATGGCGTATAATCCATTGTTGATATTGGTTTTTGCAGATTTTAAATGTGATACTAGGAAAGAAAGTGTTTTTCTAGTTAAAACAGATAGCGGAAACATAATATAAAAAACGGAAAGGTTTAAGGAGGAAATTATGTATCGCAAGAAAAATATGAACTGGATGAAACACTGGGATTTCGAAATCCTAGATATTATATTCATGGAAATTGCATTCTTTTTATCATATTCTATTAGACATAAAGAGAGTTTATTGCAGGGCGAACATATGTATACAAGACTTGCTATAATTCTTGTGGCATTAGATATTGTTGTAGTCTTTTTCTCACAGAATTATAAGCATATTATTCAAAGAGATGCCTTTACAGAGATTTTGTATACTATAGAACATGTTACTATTATTCAGTTGCTTCTTTTGTTGTATGAATATGTTTTAAAAGAATCATACCTTTTATCAAGAACAGTATTCTTGTTAAGCTGGGGTGTTTCGATCGTTGCATGTAGTTTTGGAAGAATTATTTGGAAACAAATAGTTAGAAAGATTCTTACTAAAGAAAAAAATCAGTCAAATATGCTCATTATTTCAACACCAGAGCATGTGGATAGTTGTTTAAAAGGTGTTTTAAATAAAAAATTTAGACAATTTAAGATATCAAGTATTTCATTTTTAGAAGATGATAATAATGCTCCAAACGAAGTTATGGGCATTAAAACACTTAAAGGTAAAGAAAAATTAGTAGAATACATTAAGAAAGATGTCGTAGATGAGGTTTATATCGATACAAGCGGAGAAAATTATGCTATCGACGATTTAATTACTACATTCCTCAGTATGGGTGTTACTGTGCACGTTGGAATGGGATTTTTACCAGATGATCTTCCAAATGAATTCGTAGAAAACATAGGTGATCAGCATGTGATTACAACTGCTGTTAATGCAGCAACAGGCTGGCAGATTGCACTAAAAAGATTAATCGATATTACGGGAGCGTTAGTTGGCTTACTTATTACAGGAATTGCACTTATTTTTGTTGGACCAGCTATCAAAATTGCATCTCCAGGTCCTATTTTCTTTAAACAAAAGAGGGTAGGAAAAAACGGTCGTATTTTTTACATGTATAAATTCAGATCAATGTATTTAGACGCTGAAGAAAGAAAAAAAGAATTAATGGCTCAAAACGAAATGAGTGGATTAATGTTTAAAATGGAAAATGACCCAAGAATTATAGGTTCAGAAAAAGGACCAGGAAAAGGAATCGGTAACTTTATTCGTAAAACAAGTATCGATGAATTACCACAGTTTTGGAATATTTTATTAGGTGATATGAGTTTAGTAGGCACTAGACCACCAACAGCTAATGAGTACGAAGAATATGATTTACATCATAAAATCAGACTTAGTATGAAACCTGGACTTACTGGAATGTGGCAGGTAAGTGGTAGAAGTGATATTACCGACTTCGATGAGGTAGTTCGATTAGACACTAAATATATTGAAAACTGGTCACTTTTATTAGATATAAAGATTCTGTTCAAGACATTCAAAGTTGTTTTTGAAAAAGAAGGATCAAAATAAATAAATCAGAGGAAAAAAATGAAAACATTAACTTTATCAATTGTAGTATACAAAAACTATGGTGAGGTTGTTGAAGCAATAGAATCGCTAGAAAAATACACTAGCGGTTCTATTGATAAGACGGTATACATCATAGATAATACAGATTGTTCGACAGACGAAGAATTTGCAAAAAGAGAAGAATTTAAGAAACAGCTTAAGAGATTTGAAGACGTTCAATTTAGAACAAACAACACAAATCAAGGCTTTGGTAAAGGACATAATATGATACTCGATGAAATAGATTCTAAGTATCATGCTATCGTTAATCCAGATATTTTATTCAAAGAAGATGCTTTTAAAGAGATTATTACTTTTATGGATGAAAATCAGAAAGTAGGAATGGTTATACCAAGACTTGAAGATGAAAAAGGTAATCTTCAGGCAGTTTATAGAACAGAGCTTACAATTTTTGATATGTTTATCAGAATGTTTATGAAAAACAAATTCAAAAAGAGACAGGCAAAACATACTATGCAAGATATGGATTACACAAAAGTTTTTGATGTTCCGTTTGGTCAGGGAAGTTTTTTGGTTATAAGAACAGATTTGTATAGAGAACTTGAAGGCTTTGATGATAGATTCTTTATGTATTTAGAAGATGCAGATTTATGTAAGAGAGTGAATAAAGTATCTAAACTTGTGTATTATCCAGGAGCTACAGTAATCCATAAATGGGAAAAAGGTTCACATAAGAATAAAAAATTATTCAAAATCCATGTGCAATCAATGTTTAAATACTTTTTTAAGTGGGGTTTTAAATTATTCTAGTTAAAAAGATACAGTATGAGTTAGATTAGCGAGGTTATTATGGTATCAGTATGTATGGCCGCTTATAATGGCGAAAGATATATAAAAAAACAAATAGAATCAATTATGGACAATTTAACACAAGAAGACGAATTGATAATATCGGATGATTTTTCAACAGATAACACAAGAAAAATAATCGACGACTTATCAAAAGAGTATTCTAATATCAGATTGATAGATGGTCCTAAAGCAGGCGTAAAGAAGAATTTTGAAAATGCACTATCAAATGCTAAAGGTGACTATCTTTTTTTGTGTGATCAGGATGATATTTGGGAGCCAACAAAAGTAAAAGATGTTTTAGAAGTGTTTAATAAAACTAATGCATCAGTAGTAGTTCATGATGCTGAAGTTTTCAATGAAAAAAACGAAGTTACAATACCTTCTTTTATTGAATATAGAGGCTCAAAGAATGGTGCTTTAAAGAATATTGTAAAAAATTCATATATCGGTTGCTGTATGGCGTTCAAAAAAGAGCTTTTAGAGTATGCGCTTCCTATTCCAAATTACATTGAAATGCATGATCAGTGGATTGGAGTACTAGGAGATATGCATGGTGGTTCGTATTTTTATAAAAAAGTATTATTCCATTACAGAAGACATGGTGATAACGTATCATCAATGAGTCATTATGGAGTAGGCAAAATGATAAAAAATCGAGTATTTTTTGTGTGGGCACTCTTAATGAGAAGTCTTAGAGGAAAAAGAAAGAATAAATAGCTTATCAGAAAAGATAAAAATAATATGTTACTAAAAAATGATTTCATAGGAAACAGAGGTGAAAGAATGACAGTTGCTGGTATTACTTTATTTAATCCAGAGAAAGATAGATTAAAAGAAAATATAGAAGCTGTAATTAACCAGGTTGATGCAGTTGTATGTATTGATAATGGATCAAATAATATAGATGAAATAGAAAATGATCTTTTAAAAAAATATAATAAATTGTCATTAGTAAAAAACAATAAAAACGTTGGTATAGCTAGAGCTCTTAACCAGATGTTTGAATTTGCAAAAGACAATAATTATGAATATGTTTTAACCTTAGATCAAGATTCAGTCGTACCGGAAAATCTAATGTCAGAATATCTAAAATATATGACATCTTTAGATAAAGTTGGTTCACTTAGTCCACTTATTTTGGACAGAAATTATGCAGAAGTTGATGGATATAAAGGTGATATTGAAGAATTAGATAAATGTATAACATCGGCTTCTTTAACATCAGTTAAAACATGGGAAGAAGTCGGCGGTTTTTATGAGCCATTGTTTATTGATTTAGTTGATCATGATTTTTGTGCAAAATTAGTAGAACATGGTTATAAAATTTATAGAATTAACACAGTGCATTTGATGCATGAAATAGGCCATGGCAAAACAAAAAATGTCTTTGGTAAGAAATTTACAGTATTAAATCATTCAGCTTTTAGAAAATACTATATCGTTAGAAACAGAATAATTTATATGTATATGCATAGAAATTCCATTGATTTAAAAGAAGAAAAAGGTAAATACTATAAGTTTTTCATAAAAACAATTGTATGTGAAGATAAAAAAATTAAAAAATTATCGGCTATGATCAGGGGAGTTAAAGACGGTAAAGCTTTTGTGAAAAGTCTTAGACAGCAAGAGAAAGGAGAATAATATTGGGGAAAATAATTGAATGGTTATTCTATGTATTACTGTTTTCCTTTGTGCTACCATCGGGATCAATTATAGGAATTCCTGTAAAAATTTTATTAGTATTGGCAATTTTCGGCTGTATATTTGTTGAAATGCTAAGACAAAATAAAATCGTAGTGGATCGGTATACAATAAGATTAATCGAAATAGTAGTAATTATGATTTTGTGGGGAATATTAAGTATTGCTGGAGGATTTACACCAGGTTTAAAGACATTCCTTAAATCATTCTTTTCATTAATAAGTGTAATTATAATTACATTAATATGCATTCAAAATAAATGGGTTGATATAGACAAAGCAATTAAAGTTTTGTGGATGGCAGTTATTTTTTATGTAGGACTAAAAATACTTATTGAGATGGCTCTTATAGTTCATGTTATTTCATATGATGCAGTAGGAGTAATTTTTGAAAAATTATTAAATGCAGAGTGGATGAGTCTTGAATTTAGAATGGGACCAATAACATGCTATAGAATTACAACTTCAAACGATACAATACCGTTGATTTTGATGAGTATTGAGTTGGCATGTGGAAAGAAAACAATAATCAGAAAATTCTCGTTAATCGGCGTGATGGCTGTTTACTCCATGATTGTATATTCAAGAGTTGTTATTGTTCAGTTCCTTGCAATGGCATTAATAGGAATTTTCTATTATTTCAAAAAAGAAGGATTAACATATAAAAATATGTTGATTATTCTATCAGGAATTGTATGTCTGCTTTTGGCGGTAGCATTTTTATTCCTTTACAAAGATGGAAAGATAATAGATAACGTATCAGGTGCATTAGAATATAGATTCTCAGGAACACAAGTTGAGGCATCTGATGGTGTTAGAAATGATCAGTTTGAGCACTTATATGAAGGATTCTTAGAATCTCCATTTGTAGGACATGGATTAGGGTCTTATGTTAAAGATTTTATTCGTTCAGAATCAAATCCTCATAGTTATGAGCTAGAATATCTGTCATACATGTATCAATTTGGTGTAATCGGATTTTTCTTGATAATATGTGGAATGATATATACATTCTATGAGATAAGTGTTAAATGGTGTAAAGACAGAATAGCACAAATTATATTACTATTGAATTTTGTGATTTGGCTAATTAAACCATTTTTCAATCCTGGATTTATGTCAAGTAGTTCAGGAATGACAATAGTATCATTTGCGCTTTTGGCACTATATTATACCAAGTTGAAAGAAAATAGCATGTTGAAGGAGATTTAATCTAAATGAAATATTACGTAATTAGCATATGTAATTATGGAATAATCAGTAATTACATGCTAGATGACCTAAAAAAATTAGATAATGTTGAATTTTTATATGAAACTAATCTTAGTGCAACAAAAAGTAATAGATATGTCAGAAAGATTGATTCAATCATAAAAAACTTATATTACAAAGTTATCTATAAAAAGAAAATGATAAATGCAATCATTAAAGATAATACGTGTAGTAACGATGAAAAGACAGTATTGTTTACGAATGAGGCTTTGCAAAAGATAAGTGTAACTGAGTTAAATTCGTTAAAGCAAAACAATATAAAAGTTGTTATGCTATTGATTGATCCGATGTCAGCTAACTATCCAAGTGTGGCGGTTGCTAAATCCTTAATGCAACAGTTTAAATTTGACGAGATTATAACATTTGATCCCAAAGATGCTAAAGAGTATGGGTTCAGATATCAAAATACACTATATTCAACTTTTGAATTCGATTCAAAAAATGATGCGACAAATGATTTGTTTTATTTAGGATGTGTAAAAGACAGATTTGAAATGATGCTAGACTTAAAGAAGATGATTAACGATAATCATGTCAATTCAGATGTGAAATTGTTAGGATTAAGTCAGGATCAAATCAATAAGATAGGTGCTGAGTATTCTATGAATACATATTTACCATATGATGAGATGTTAAGTAGAATGCAGTCTTCTAAGTGTATTTTGGATATAACACAAAAAGGACAAAGTGGAGTAACTCTAAGATATTATGAAGCAATAGTATATAACAAAAAATTACTTACAAACAATGAGAATATCAAAGAGCTTCCGTTTTATGATGAACGTTATATGAAATTCTATTCAGATTTAAGCGATATCGATTGGAATTGGGTAAAAAATGAAGACAAGCCAAACTATAGATATAATAATGAATACAGTCCTATTCATATATTAGAAACATTGGAGGCGAATAATGAAAAAGAAATCAGTTAAAATAAATGCTTTAATGAATACGATTCTTTCGATGTCTGCATTTATTTTTCCATTGATAACATTTCCGTACATAGCGGATACACTAGGTGTAAGAATGAATGGAAAAATCAATTCAATTTCGACAATCGTTACATATTTTTCGATGTTTGCACAATTAGGTATTCCAACGTATGGCGTTAGAATTTGTGCACAAAACAGAAAAAATAAAGAAGAATTGACTAGAATTACGCAGGAAATCTTATTTATTAACTTAGTAACTGCAGTTTTAGCATATGTTATACTCGCAGGAACAACAATTTTTGTGCCGGAACTTAGAAACGATAAATTGCTTATTGTAATAATGAGTTCAATAATTGTTTTAAATGCAATTGGTGTGGAATGGTTATATAAAGCATTAGAAGAATACACTTATATTACAAAGAGGTCGATATTCTTCAAGTTTGTTTCAATTATTCTAATGTTCCTTTTGGTTCATACACCAAAAGATTATATGTGGTATGGTGCAATTTTAATTTTTGCATCATCTGCATCAAACATAATGAATTTCATTAATTTGAGAAAGTATGTTTACTTAAAGCCAGTTGGGAATTATAATTTTAAGAGACATTATAAACCGATTTTTATATTTTTTGCATTAACAGTAGCTACAACAATTTATACTAACCTTGATATTGTTATGCTTAGATTTATGAAAGGTGAAGATGCCGTAAGTTATTACAGTACTGCCGTTAAGATAAAAATAATTCTTGTAAGTATTGTAACATCAGTAAGTGCAGTATTATTACCTAAGGCTTCAATTTTTGTAAAAGAAAAGAAAATGAAGGAATTCTATGAAATAATTGAAAAAGTACTTAATTTTTCTTTTTTAATAGCATTACCAGTAGTTATTTTCTTCTCATATTTTTCAAGAGAAGGTATATACTTCATTGCAAATTACAAATTCGCTGATGCGGTAATGCCAATGGTTACGATTATGCCAAGTATAGTATTTATTGCTTTTACAGCGGTTATTGGTTATCAGTTGCTTGTTCCATTGGGCAAAGAAAAAAATGTATTGTATTCATCAATCGCGGGAGCTTTGGTAGATTTGATTTTGAATATGATTTTCATTCCAAAGTTAGGACCAACAGGTGCTTCAATAGGTACATTAGCAGCAGAAATTGCAGTATTTATAGTACAGTTTGGAGCTATGACAGAAGTAAATATTATGCTTTTCAAAAAAATAAGTTATGGTAAGATAATACTTGCAAATGTATTGGCGTTTGTAGCAGTATTTTCAGTAAAAAATATACCATTAGATATAAAAAGTAGAGTTCAGGATTTTATATTAATGGCAATTGCTGCAACAATATTTTTTGGGGTATATGGTATAGTTTTACTTGTTACAAAAGAAAAACTTACCAAAGAATTAACAACTCAATTATGGGGTATGATACGTAGGAGGAAAAGATGAAAAAAGAAGTAGTAGTAAATGTTAAAGATATGCTAATGCGAATAGCATTAAAATGGAGAACAATTATTGTTTGTGCAATAATTGGTGTGCTTTTATTAGATGGTGTAGGAATTTATAAATCATACAAAGAAGTAAAAAATGCCAAAGAGATGCAGAAAATTGCTCAAAAAGGTGGCAAAATTTCGTATGATGATGTAACAGCAAACTTAACAGAAGCTGAAAAGAAAGACGCTGAATGTAGATTTAATGCTTATAAAATGTATTTAAATAAATATAAAAGATATGTTGATTATTCTAACAAATCTATTTTAATGAACCTTGATCCAAATCAGGTATATCAGCATAAGTTTGCCTATAAAGTATCTCAGCCACAAGAAAAGGCTGATGTTGAGGCTACAATTAAAAACATTTTATCAGATAACGATATTTACGAATCATTTGTAAAAGAATATAAATACAAAGATTCAAAAGAATACATTTCAGAATTAGTTAGAGTTGGAAATCAACCTAAAAAAGTTACAAAAGGTGACAAAGTAGAAGTTAACGTTAATAATGATAATTCAAAATTAATTCAGATAACAGTAGTAGCTTCAACTGATAAACAAGTAGAAGATTTAGCACAAATCGTAGAAGATAAGTTAAAAAACAGCTCAGAAAAAATCAAAAACCAAAACGATGGAGCAACTATAACAAAGGTAACAGATAAGTTAATTAAGACTGTAGACGATGAGATTTTAGCTCAGCAGGAAAGTGTTTCAGAAAAAGTAGATAAGATTAATACATCAATTGTTAATAATTTAAATAATTTAAATGAATCAACAAAAGAGTATTACAAAGCAATGGTAAAAAATCTTTCATTAGACGATAAAGATGATTTGGTTTACATTGATGCAACAGATGGTACTTTATCAGCAAACAAACAGAAAAATAAAAAAGTGGATGTAGAAATACCTTCAATTCGTTTAGTTAGCAAAAAGATGATAGTTCTTGGAGCAGCTGTTGGTATTTTCTTAAGCTTAATAGTTTTAGCTTTAAGATATTTATTAGATAAAACTCTAAAAAATGAAACAGAATTAAGAGATTCATTTGGAATTCCAGTGATTGGAGTATTAAAAGCTAATAACGAAAAAGTTGGAAAAATAGATAGTAGAATTATGGAACTTTTTGGAAGAAAAGTGTTACCACAACAAGAAGTTCTTAAAAATATAAATCAAAAATGTGTTGCATTAACTAAAGCAAAAGGTTTAGGTTCCATAATATTTATTAATGATAATGAAAATGTAAAAATGCAAGATATTATTTCTAAGGATTTATTTAAAGGTGCAGAAGTAAAATTCATGAATAATAATGAATTTATTGATGAAGTAGCAGCTTCAGAAGTTCCTTTAAACGTTGTAGTTACTGAAGAAGTAAATAAAACAACATATGTTGACATTGATGAACAGATTGATTTCTTTGAACAATTAAATGTTAATGTATTAGGTAGCATTGTTCTTGAATAGTTAATGCCTCAGAGGGAGGTCGTATGACTCATAAGATTATTACTAGTTTAAAAGAGAGGAGGAAGATGCTATTATTTGGTATTGCGACAGCTATACTTGTTGGTGTGGCAGCAGGTATAGTGTTGTCCAATATTAAAAAGACACAATGTACAGCACAAGTTGATGATCCACAGTATGGTATCGAGCAGGCTAAGAACAGTTTGGCTAAAAAGCAAGCAAATTCTAACAATAAGATAGTATTTGACAGTTTTAACAACAAGAATACAGCTAACAAGCCTTGTAAAAGCTTAAAAAAAGGTGTCGATGTTTCCGTTTATCAAGGAGAAATCGATTGGAAGAAGGCTAAGGCATCAGGTGTTGAATTTGCTTTTATTAGGGTAGGTTATCGTGGCAAGACAGCACAAGGAGTCCTTGGAGAAGATAAGAATTTTAGAAAAAACATACAGGGCGCAATTGATGCACATATTCCTGTAGGTGTATATATTTTCTCACAGGCTATTACTCAACCAGAAGCTGTTGATGAAGCTGAATATGTACTAAAGAGAATAGCTAATTATAATATAACATTACCAGTTGTAATTGACTACGAATATGCAGCAAATAATACTGGTAGATTATATGAAGCTAAGTTATCTAAAGAACAAGCAACTGATGTTTGTAATGCTTTCTGTGAAAAGGTTGAGAGTTTAGGATATACTGGAATGGTTTATGCCAATTCTTCAATGCTAAAAAATCAGCTAAACGCTTCTAGCTTAGCAAAAAAGCATAGAATTTGGTTAGCAAATTACGTGAACAAAACTGCATATGATGGAGAATATGATTTCTGGCAATGTAGTTCAACAGGTAACGCAAAAAGCTACGGAATGAGTTCTACGTACGTTGACTTGGATTACTGGTTTGATGACGGCTTAAAAGTAAGACGTGATTATTCATTGGTTTTCGATGCACAATATTATGCAAATAAATACGCAGACTTAAGAAATGCTTTTGGAGATGATTATATAGCATTGTACAGACATTTCTTGAATAACGGAATGGCGGAAGGCCGTCAGGGAAATGCAATATTTGATCCCAAATTCTACAGAGAAAAATACTATGATTTATTGTCCAATTACGGAATAGATTATACAAAGTATTATGAACACTTTATAGATTTTGGAATGTCAGAAGGCCGTCAAGGCTCAGCAGAATTTAGCGTCATTTCTTATAAAAATGCAAATCTTGATTTGAGAAATGTATTTGGTAACGATATTGAAAAATATTATAGACATTATATTTCAACAGGTTGTCATGAAAATATAAGGGAAAAAACTCTTTTAGGATATGAAAATAAATTGGTTGGTTTTGTTACAACATATAATGGAAAAGATTATTCTAAAGTATATGATTTCAATTTTTACAAGGATCATAATGCATTTATAAATCAGGTATTTAGTTTAAATGACATAAGTGCTATTGAATACTTTGTTACAACAGGAATGAAAAATGGAGAACAGGCAAAAGATAGCTTTGATCCAGTTTCATATAAGAACAGATGGCGTGACTTAAGAGTTGCATACAAAAATTACAATAAAAAGGAAAAGACGGTTGGTTCGTATAATTATGTTGATGGTAATGAAGTATCAAATGATTATACTCCATATTATTTGCATTATATTGATTATGGATTTAATGAGAATAGAGAAGCAGTTGGATATAGGGATAAAGTAGTAGATGCGACAACAGTGTATAAAGGAGTAGATTACTCTAAAGTATATGATTTCAATTACTATATTACTAAATATCCAGATATAAAAGCTGCATTTAACTTAGACGAAGATAAGACAATAGAACATTTTGTTAATAATGGAATGTCAGAAGGTCGTCAGGCAATAGAATCATTTAATGTTAAGTCATATAGAAACAGATATGCAGATTTAAGAAATGTATATGGTGATAAACTAAAAGAATACTATATGCATTATGTAAATTATGGTGCTAAAGAACAGCGTGTAGGAATTGGCTTTGAAAATGAATTAGTAGAGTATGCTACTGTTTTAGATGGTGTAGACTATAGCGCAGTATATGATTACAATTACTATGTTGCAAATAATCCTGATATTGCTAAAGCGTATGAGAATAAGAGCGATAAAGAAGTTCTTAGTCATTTTGTAAATTGTGGAATGAAAGAATGCAGACAAGCAAAGAAAGATTTTAATGTTATCTCTTATAAGAACAGATATGCAGATTTAAGAATAGCATTTCATAATGATTATGTTAAATATTTCAAACATTATATGGAATCAGGAAAGAAAGAAAAACGTTTAACAACTGGATTTGAAAAGCAGGTGGTTGAACCTGTCACAGTATTAAATGGAGTAGATTATTCAAAAGTATATAATTATGATTATTATATGCAGAATAATCCCGATGTAAAAGCTGCATTTGGATTTGATGATATTGGAGCTTTAGAGCATTTTGTTAATAATGGTATGAATGAAGGCAGACGAGCATGTGAAAACTTTGATGTTAACGCTTACAAAGCTGCTCATCCAGAGTTATATATAAAATGCGGAGATGTTTTAAAGAATTATTTCATGGAATACATGAATAGCTAAAAAGCATAGTAAAAATAATAAATTAATAAACAATAAAAAATAATTAAGAAAAGATGACTCTTCAGTGTGGAGAGCCATCTTTTTGTCGATATAAGGATAGTATAAAATGTGTTTTTTTTGTGAATATTAACCAATCGTAATGACAAAAAAATACATAAATGTTATTATATAAAGTGAGATAGAGTCCTATTTACTAGGATTCTTGACAAAAACTTAATACTTCATCCACGCAGCAGGGGATAGCTAAAAACTATACGAAAGAAGGGAATGATGAAAAAATGAAAAAAAGATTATTAAAAGTAAGTTCTTTACTTTTAACATTGTCTCTTGGTGTAACATTTGCATGGTATGAGAATTCAGACAGCAATGTGAATAGTGGACAGTTAAAGAAGCAAGTTAAAGAACAAGCGGCTAATTTTGTGACAACGAATAATGAGGCATATAAGGATATAAAAAAGGCAGCAGATGATGAATCATCTGAAACCCCAATTGCCAATACGAATACGAGCACAAAAGTAGATAATTCAAACAATACTGTTAGCAATAATACTAGTAATAATGTTACAGGTAGTGTTGCTAGCAAAGTGACAAATAACGTTGTTACGATGGATGAAGATGGAAATACTATAACAACAAATAGCATCGAGGAGGCATTAAAGGATGCTGATCAGAATTTAGATAAATACACTCTAAATCCTAATGAAAGCAAACTTCAAACCTTCAAGAAAACTTATCAAGCTAACAAAAACATAGTAATAGTTTTAGATCCAGGTCATGACGCAGTTCATGGAGGAACAGGCGCAGGCGGCGTACCTGAAGCTGAAATCAACTTAGATATTGCATTAGCATGTCGTGACGAGTTAAGAAAGTATTCAGGAGTAACGGTCTATATGACAAGAGAGACGGCAGCATGTCCTCATCCAGGTACTTCTTCAGGAGAAGATAATTACAGAAGAGTATTATATGCAAAGAGCGTTGGAGCAACAGCATATATTGCATTACACTGTAATATGTCATCAAATACTAATGCCAATGGAGCTGAGGTCTATTGCCCAAATAGAGGATTAAATCCGACAATTGGACAAATTGGATATGACTTAGCCAGATATTCAGTACAGGAATTAGCTGCATTAGGACTTCGTAATGGAGGAGTTCATACAAGAGATTCAGAGACAAATACAAGATACGCAGATGGCTCACTGGCTGATTATTATGCTGTTATTAAAAACAGTAAGTTAAATGGTTTTCCAGGAATTATCATTGAACATGGATATCAATCAAACGCATACGATATGAATAATTTCTTAAGACCAAAATCAGGTAGAATAAGAGTAGGTATAGCTGATGCAACTGCAATTGCTAAGTATTATGGTTTGACTAAAGGCATAACATATGATGGAGTTGATATGAAACCTGTATTCAATAAAGATTATTATGCACAGCATAATCCAGATGTTGCTAAGGCACTTGGAAATGATGAAATGGCATTATTTAGACATTTCATTGACAACGGTATGAAAGAAAGAAGACAGGCCAGTGCTAACTTTGATGTTAACTCATACGTTAATGAATATTGCGATTTAAGAAATGTATTTGGTCAAGATTGGAGTAAGTATTACAAACATTTTGCACAATACGGAAATCGTGAAGGCAGACATGGAACAGGATGCAATACTAGAAAAGGATATGCATCATGTTATAATGGCAAAGATTACTCTAAGGTATACGATGGAGCATATTATGCAGCTCATAATTCAGATTTGAAGAGTACATTTGGTTCAGATGATTTGAAGCTTATTGAACATTTCGTTAATAATGGAATGAAAGAAGGAAGACGTGCAAACGAGAACTTCGATGTTCGTTCATACAAGAATGCAAACTCTGATTTAAGAGATGCATTTGGTGATGATTGGACAAAATACTATAATCACTATATAAGTAATGGATATAAAGAAGGAAGAACTACTAAGAATTGTAATCAGATTTTAAGGACTACATCATATAATGGAGTAGATTATTCTAGAGTTTATAATTATGATTACTATGTAAGTAAATATCCAGATTTAAAACGTGTCTTTGGTGATGATGACCTTAAGATTTTACAGCATTTTGTTAATTATGGAATTAATGAGAAGCGTCAGGCAAGTGAGAACTTTGACCTTCAATCATATATTAATGCTAATAAGGACCTTAGATTAGCGTTTAGAAAAGATTGGAAAGCATACGTAAAACATTATATAAGCAATGGATATAAAGAAGGAAGAACTACTACAAATTGTAGTGAAGTAAAAGATCCAATTACAACATATAATGGAGTAGATTATTCTAAAGTTTATAGTTTTAAAGAGTACACTTCATTAAATTCTGATATTCAAAGAACATTTGGAAATGATGATGTTGGAGCAATCGAGCACTTTGTAAACAATGGTATGAATGAAAGACGTCAGGCGCTTTCTACATTTGATGTTGTATCATACAAAAATGCAAATGCGGATTTAAGAGCAGCATTTGGAAATGATATGAAGAAGTACTATATGCATTATATAAATAATGGATATAAAGAGAATAGAAAGACAACAGATTGCAAGACAGTTCAGAATCCTGTAACTGTATACAAAGGAGTCGACTATTCTGCAGTTTATGATTACAACTATTATGTGACAAATAATAAAGATATCATGAATGCTTTTGGTGGAGATGACATATTAACTCTTGAACATTTCGTAAAATACGGAATGAGAGAGGGACGCCAGGCTAGTTCAAACTTTAATGTTCATACTTATGCAAATACTTATGCAGATTTAAGAGCTGCATTTGGAAATGATTTGACTAAATATTATATGCATTACATAAACAATGGAAAAAACGAAAATAGAAAGGGAGTATAAATACTTTGAAGAAAAATTTAAAAAAACTATTTAGTATTTTACTAGTCTTTACTTGTTTAGTTTCAGCTATGTTTATGAACGGCTCAAGTGAATTAGTTAAAGCAAATTTATCAGATAACTTATATCCAATCATGGGTAGTTCTAGTGTTACAATTAATCAAATGATTAATTATTATGAGAAACATGCGAAGTATCCAGCAGATTATCAACACTCAGATGCACCAACTATTTATCATTTTTGTAAGATTTATATGGAAGAGTGTGATGCTGAAGGCGTAAAGACAGAAGTTGCTTTCGCGCAGGCAATGAATGAAACAGGATTCTTAAGATATGGTGGAGATGTTCATCGTGATCAATATAATTTTGCAGGAATAGGTGCAACAGGTGGTGGAAACCCAGGAAACAGATTTAGTAGTGTAAGAGAAGGTGTAAGAGCACAGGTTCAACATCTTAAAGCTTATGCTTCAACACAGAGAATCAAGAATCCAAAGGTTGATCCAAGATATGATTATGTATATTCAAAAGATAAACCTAAAGCACCATATGTACAGTGGTTAGGAATTCAGGAGAATCCGAATCGCCAAGGATGGGCTGCAGCACCAAGATATGGATATACATTAGTTGATCGTTATATAGCAGAGATGCTAGGAATATCTACATTTAGTACTTGGTATAATGGTGTAAATTATGCAGCAGTATATGAACCAGGTTATTATAAGATTCATAATCCAGATGCGTCAAGAACGTTTGGCAATAATTCTGATTCTCTTATTAGACATTTCATCAATGATGGAATGAGAGAGGGAAGACAAGCTAATGCTTCATTTGATGTTAAGGCATATATGAATCGTTACGTGGATTTAAGAAATGCATTTGGCGATGATTTAAAGAGCTATTATATGCATTATATTAATTCGGGTAAAAAAGAAAACAGAAATGCTCTTGATTGTCCTACAAGACAGGGCGGAGGAGTGACAAAATACGCTGGAAAAGATTATTCAGCTGTATATAATTATGAGTACTATACTCAAAATAATCCGGATGTTAAGAATGCTTTCAAAGATGATGACATTGCAGTATTAAAACATTTTATTAATAATGGAATGAAAGAAGGCAGAAAAGCAAGTCCTAATTTTGATTTAGTCTCATATAAAAATGCAAATGCTGATTTAAGAGTAGCATTTCAAAATGATAAACAAAAATATTACTTACATTACATTTCATACGGAAGAAGAGAAGGTAGAAAAGCAACAGGAGTAACAACATTACTTAATCCTGTAACAAAGTATGAAGGTAAAGATTATTCAGCGGTTTATAATTATGATTATTATATAAGTCATAATCCAGATGTAGCAAGAGCATTTCCAAATGATGATGTTGCAGTACTAAAACATTTCATCAATTATGGAATGAGTGAAGGACGTCAGGCAAGCGAAAACTTTGATTATGTTTCATACAAAAATGCTTATAGAGATTTAAGAAATGCATTTGGTAATGACAAGAAAAAATATTATATGCATTATATCAATAACGGAAAGAGTGAAGGTAGAAAAGCAACAGGAGTAACAAGCTTACAGGATGGAGTTACTACTCTTGATGGAATTGATTATTCAGTGATTTACAATTATGACTATTATGTAAGTCATAATCCAGATGTAGCAAAAGCGTTTCCAAATGATGATGAAGCAGTGCTTAGACACTTTGTAAACAACGGAATGAAAGAAGGAAGAGCTTCAAGTGAATCCTTTAACCTTAGCGTTTATAAAGAGAATAATGAAGATTTAAGAGCTGCTTTTGGAGATGACGATGCTCAGTATTATATGCATTATTTGAGATTTGGTCATAATGAAAACAGAAAATGTGTTTAGTTTTTAAGCTGATAAAATGAGTAAATTAAGTAATATGGCTAAATAATAAAGTTTAACATAAATACCGACTTTTACAGTTAGATTACAATTCTAATTGGTGGAGGTCGGTATTTTTTTATTCGTGTTGTAAAGGCTTATACATGCTAACGTCTTCATATAATTTTATTGATAATGCAATAAAGTTGTTAAAAATGAATATAAAATACGATATACTAATATAGGTGATTAATTTGTAAGTAAAAAGACAAGGAGTGGCAAAATGAAAAATGTAATGGAACTTTTTGGAAAAAAGCTAGGTATGCTTTTATTTGCATTTTTTATGCTGTTATTTATTGGATGTGGAGTAAATGCTAATAAAGTTATGGCTGCAGAAAATGAAAGCGGATACAAGCAACCTACATTTGAAAAAGTAGACAACTTAAAAGATTACCTTGCTCCAGAGGATAAAGATGAAAATGGATATGGTAATTTTGGGGCACAGTACTATTCAGATCCATATTGGTCAAAGTTTGGTACTAGAACGTACTATAATAAGCTTAATTCAGAAGAAAGAAAGTTATATGACGGTTTATATCAAAAATGTGATGAAGTCTTAAATAGTGCCAATAATTGTGTTGTAGTTGGAAGAAGTTATAGTGTTGGATTAGTATCTTATGATGCAAGTAAAGTTAGTGAAAGCAGAGCACAGGATATAGCGGTTATTTTTACGCTGGATAATCCACAGTTTTTCTTTTTAAATAACAGTTATACATATGGTGATTATGGTGGAAATACTAAAATAATAACACCAAATGTGTATAATGATTTTGCAAATGGTCAAGTTAGAAACAATGCCAAGCAGGCCTTTAAAGCACAGTTAGATAGTTGGTATTCAATAGCAAAGTCGTATCCAACCAAAATACAAAAATTAAGAAAACTAGAGACTTTGATTGATGAAAGCGTAACATATGTCAACACTGATAAAGATCAGAGCGCGTATAGTGCAGTCGTAGAAAAAAGATCAGTATGCTCAGGTTACTCAAAAGCGTTCGAGATGTTAAGTAATGCTATGGGAATAGAGTCCGTATGTTTGACAAGTAGTACACATCAGTGGGCAGTAGTTAATATGACCATGGGATGGTATGATGTAGACGTAACTTGGGATGATGATAGCAGAAATGACAATGTGGCAAGTTCAGCATCATATTTCTTGGTGCCAGCTATTGGAGGAAGAGAACACAGCGTACAAAGTATGTGGAATGGATTAGCACCAACAAGAAATGGATCGTCTGTATTTTATGCACCAGTGTATTCGTTTAGTTCATATGAAAGATATAATGCTGATGTAGCTAATGCGTATGGATGGAATGAAGGTGCAGTATTAGATCATTTTTTGTTTAACGGAATGAATGAACAAAGAATGGGTGAAGCATCATTTGACGTAAAGATTTACAGACAAAATTATTCAGATTTAAGACGAGTATATGGAAATAATTACCCATTATACTATGAACATTTCTTGTGTTATGGAAGACGAGAAGGTCGTAATGCGACATCGTTAATGCCAAGAGAAAAGGTTACTAGTGTAGGTGGAGTTGATTATTCATTAGTGTATGATCCTGATTATTACGTTAAATATAATGCAGATGTAAGGCGAGTGTTTGGCAATGATTATGTAGCCCTTCTAAATCATTTTGTCGCTTTTGGAATGAGAGAAGGAAGAATTGCTAATGTGGCTTTTAATGTATATTCATACAAAAATGAATATCCTGATTTAAGACGAGCATATAAAAACGATTTAGCCAAATATTACAAGCATTACATAGAGTATGGAAGAAAAGAAAATCGTCATACCACAGGGAAAGAAAATAGAATTGTTGGTGGAATGACAGTTCTAGATGGCAGAGATTATAGTGCTGTATATGATGTTAATGAATATGTTAATAAATATACAGATTTAAAAAAAGCATTTGGTTATGACGACGAAGCACTTCTTAGACACTTCGTTAACTTTGGAATGAATGAAGGTCGTCAGGCAAAATCAACATTTAATGTAGAAATTTATAAAGATAATTACGCAGATTTAAGAAAAGCATTTAGAAATAATAATAAAGAGTATTATCTTCATTACCTAAATTTTGGAATTAAAGAAGGAAGAATTGCACGTAGAAAAATATAATTCTTTTATAAAAATCATAAAGAATTAATATCAATAATATAAAGAAATATAAAATCTCTATCTATTTTATAAACAAATGGATAGAGATTTTTTTAAATAATTAATAACGTATAAAGGCATCCTTAATTCTATATAAAGTTTATAAATACAGTAATTAAAAAAACTTATGTTTCGATATAGAGAGTGAATTCAATGTTACATAAATAAGTTATATAAATTTATAACTTTATGCTTTTTTTATTTAAGGAGGAATAATATGATTAATAGGACGTTTAAGAAAAAAGTTTTTGGGGTGGTTATGGCGGCGAGCCTAGTTGTTACAGCAGTTGTTCCAAACGTAGTAGTTAAAGCGGTACCAAAAGAGGAACCTTCATATCCAACAGTTTATAAGGGTATAGATTATGCACCAGTATATGATTATGATTATTATACTAGATATAATGTTGATGTTGCTATGGCTTTTCCAGGTGATAAAGAAAAAGTATTAGAACATTTTGTAGAAAATGGAATGAAAGAACAAAGAGCAGGAAATGATAAATTTTTCGTTAAGGGATATAAGAATAGATACGCTGATTTAAGAGCTGCATTTGGTGATGATTTAGTAAAATATTATGAACATTATGTTACTTATGGTGTGAAAGAAAAACGTAATGGAGATAAATGGGATAAAATTGAAGGTGCAGTAACAAAATATAAAGGAATAGATTATAAGCTCGTATATGATTTTGAGACATATAAGAATACGTATAAAGACTTGCAAAAAGCATTTGGTGATGACGATGATGTTGCATATCTTAAACATTTCGTAGAATACGGTATGAATGAAGGAAGAGATGCAAAATCTGGATTTAGCATTAAGTCATATAAGAATGCAAATGCGGATTTGAGAAAAGCATTTCGTGATGATTTAAAACAATACTATATGCACTATATCTATTATGGAAATAAAGAAGGTCGTCCAGTAACTGGTTATGATAATACTATTGAAGATCCTATAACAGAGTATAAAGGAGTAGATTATTCAGCAGTATTTGATCCAAAAACTTATTATGATAATTATATTGATTTAGAATTAGCGTTTGGTTTAGATGATCAGAAATTGTTAGAGCACTTTGTAAATATGGGAATGGCTGAAGGACGTATGGCTAATGATAAGTTTAATGTAAAAGATTACAGAAATAATTATAAAGATTTACAAAATGCGTTTGGTAATGACTTAAAGAGCTATTATTTGCATTATATTAATTATGGTAAAGAAGAAGGAAGAACTGCTGTAGGACCAATTCCAACTCAACCTGCTAATCCAGACACATCAGGCACACCAGGAGGTGGAACAGGCTTACCAAGCACAACACAACCATAATAATCAGTCACATAAGCTTAAGATATATAATGAAATTAATTTAGATTTTATAGAATATAAAATGATCGAATAGTAAAAAAGTAAGTAAATAATAAATTATTAAAAAATATAAGGGGCGATGCTTAGAAAATGTAAACATATCTAAGAAATCGCTCCTTTTATATTTTTTTTGAATGAATATCGTTATTATTTGTTTTTTATAGGTTTTTAGATGAAAAAATAAATTCTTTATTAAAAAACAATAAAAAATAAACTAAATTTCATAAACTCCTCCGATATAGCTACTATAAATAGATATAAAGAATGTTTATTAATAAATAGTTGTGGAGGTATCAAATGCATAGGAAGAAGAACATTAAGAATGAAGTGGTAAAAGCTATCTTGATGGCAGCAGTTGTGTTTGGCGTTTATAATATCGGGGGAGTACAAGTTAAGGCTGAAGATAGTCAGTTAGAAGGTGGCCAACAAGAAGATAGTCAGTTAGAAAAAAATCAGCTTGAAAGTAATCAGAGTAAAGAAAATCAAATAACAGAAAAAGAAGAATATCAGACGGAATCGCAAGAGTCTAAAGATACTAAAGAGTCTAAAGATACTAAAGAGTCAAAAGTAGAATATAATGCTTCATCAAATTCTAGTAACAATGACGGTGAAAACGAGATTGTTCCGGTTGGTCCAGGTGCAGAAGCGTTGCCTGAAATGTCACATGTTTATGAAGGAATAGACTATAAAGATGTATATAATTTTTATTATTATACTAGTCAGTATCCTGATATAAAAAGAGTATTCGGAAATGATCCAGAAGGCGCATTAAAACATTATGTTACTTTCGGTATAAGAGAAGGAAGACAAGCAAATTCTTCTTTTGATATAAAATCATATAAAAATGCAAATTCTGATTTGCGAAGTGAATTTGAATATGATAATAAAAAATATGTGCTCCATTTTATTAAATACGGAAAATATGAAAATAGAACAACGAATGGTGTAGACACAATAAGAAATCCAATTACTAAGCTTAGAGGTAAAGATTATAAATTAGTATATGACTATGAATATTATAAGAATAGGAATTCAGATGTTTACAGAGCATATGGAAATGATGATATAGCGTTTTTAAAACATTTCATCGAATATGGAATGCGTGAAGAAAGACAAGCAAAAGAAGATTTTGATGAAAAATCATATAGGTATGCAAATGCAGACTTAAGATGGGCGTTTAAAGCAGATAAAGCGAGTTATTATAATCATTATATAACGTATGGTTATAAAGAAAAGCGAGTAACAAAAGGTGTGACTCAGTTAAAGAATATTATTTCAAGTGTAAATGGTATAGATTATTCGAAAGTATATAATTTTGAATATTATATACAAAAACATCCTGATCTTATAATGTCATTTGGATTTGATGATGATGCAAGTGCACTAGATCATTTTATAAAGCATGGAATGTATGAACAAAGAAAGGCAAAAGATGAATTTGACGTAAAATCGTATAGATATCAATATAGAGATTTAAGGATAGCATATAGAAGAAATTATCCAGAGTATTATAAACATTATATAAGATATGGGGCATCAGAAGGGCGAAATACAAGAGGAGTAACAACTCTACAAAATCCTGTAACAGTATATGGCGGAATAGAATTATCTCCAATTTATGATTATTATTACTATTCTTCGCATTATCCAGATTTAATAATGGCATATGGAGATGATGATGTATCTTTTGTTGAACATTTTGGAAGAATAGGAATTGTAGAAGGTAGAGTTGCAAAAGAACAATATGATCAAGCATTGTATGCAGATGTAAAAGAAAGATTACATCCAACTCCACCACCAATTGTTGCAACAGATTCTATGTTTTATGTTGCACAAAAATATAATAGCCCAACACCATATCTTATTCTAGTAGATAGGTCAAGACATCAAGTAGGCATTTTTAGTGGTGCAAAAGGAAGATGGGGAGAAGTCGATTATTTTCTATGCGGAGATGGTAAAGCTTCAACTCCAACGGTAGAAGGACTATTCCATATTATCAATAAGAAACCTTATTTCGATTCAGGATCAGCGAGATGTTGGTATGCAACACGAATTTATAAAGGATATTTATTCCATTCAGTATTATATACACAGACATCTACCCCATCACACATTAAGGATGGCCGTCTAGGTGTTGGAGTTTCGCATGGTTGTATAAGACTTGATATTAATAAAGCAAAATGGATCTATGATAATATTCCAATTGGAACGACAGTAGTAATTTATAGCTAAGAAAAACTAAATAAAATTCAGTCACGAAAAAGTCAAATTGAAGATTTAAGTGAAAAACTTATTATAAAAATCTTTAATTTGACTTTTTATAGTTTTGTTTGTTGTGAAAATATATGATATAATGAAAAAAGTTGTGTAAAAAATAAAAATTAGTAGGCGGTTAAATAAGATGTTGAAAATGAAAAATTTTAAATTGAGTAAAATATCGTCGTTGGAAAAAAATAAAAAGATTGGAGATGTTTTGCTGAAGATATTTGCATTATTATTTGCAATAATGTTAGTTTTTATGGGTAAAATTAGAATTACAAATGGCATTAATTCAAATAATAAGCAAGCAATTTTTTTGGATTTTAATATTATTGATTTAGTTAAATTTGTAGTTTATTATATTCTTGCATATTTTGGAATGATTGCTATTGAAAAACTAATAAGTTTTAGTCAGTATAATAACACTTATAAAAGTAGAAAAAAAAATATTAAAGTATTTTTGTGCTTTTTGTTTTTTTTGCTTCTGGTATGGTTGCCATGTTTATTGACTTTTTATCCGGGTGGAGTTTTTTCAGATACAACAAATACAATAGCTATGGCAAAAAAAATTACACCTATAGATAATCATAATCCGTTGCTATATACATGGTTGTGGCAATGGTTATATTCATTAGGGGATTTATTAGAGTTTAATGAATATCAAGTGTTTTTCTCATGTACAATTTTTCAAACTGTTTTAATGGCAGTGGTTGTTAGTTGCTTTTTATATAGTTTGTATAAAAAAGGTTATTCGAAAAGAATAATAATACTTTCAACTTTGTATTATGGAGTGTTAAACTTAATTCCTTTGTATCTGGTGTCATTATGGAAAGATACTCCTTTTGCTGCATTTTTCTTTGGATTTTCAGTTTTATTATTTAATATTTTCTGGAATGAGAAAACTGAACAAAAATTTACAGATATTAAAGTGATAGTTTTGTACTCCGTGTTGGCATACTTGATATCATTTTCAAGAAATAATGGAATTTATGCATTCTGTTTCTTTACATTGGTATTGCTATGTTATTTTATAATAAAGAAAGACAAGAAGCTTTTTAGATACAGTTTTATTATTTCAGTAGTGCTAGTGGCTGTTTTTTCAGTAATAAGAGGTCCAGTTTATAATTCGTTAGGCTATAATAAAGATGATAAAGTTGAAAGCTATGGAATACCTATTCAACAGGTTTGTTACATTATAGAAAATAATGGAGATGTCTCTGAATCCGAAAAAGAAGTAATTAATAGTATTATACCACTTGATAAGTTGCATAAAGTATATAGTCCACTTATTGTTGATAGGGTAAAATGGGATTCAAGTTTTAATAAAAATTATTTAAATGACAATAATAGATTGTTTTTAAAAACATATTTAAAAATAGTTGCCAAAAATCCAATAAAGGCAATTAAAGGAATGGCATTAGCAAATGAAGGTTTCTGGGATTTATCAAGGCAAACATTGGATGCATATGTAAATAATTTTATGTGGGGAACAACTAAGTATAAAAATACAGACTTGATAAAAGATAATCTAGGATTCTCTTTAAGAAAGTTGTATGCGACAAAGTATTTATTAAGTAGTGCATTATTTGCATGGATTATTTTTGCTACATTAATAATTGGTTATAGAAGACGTAGAGGTGGCGCCTTTATGGCGCTTATACCAGCAATTGGAATTTGGATTACGATGATAATAGCGACACCGTTGGCGTATAGTTTGAGATATGTTTTCCCTTTAGTTTTAATTTTACCAGAAGGTATTGCAATAATGATTGCACCGAGATATGAAAAAAAAGAAGATATTCAAGAGGACGGAGAGTGCATAAAAACAGGAAAAGAGTAAACAATTAAAAAATAACAAATAGATAGGTGGTCAGCATATAATAGAAAATTGTTCTAATATATGTTGGCCACCTTGCATTTTATTTTAAAATCAATTTTTTTAATCGAGGAAGACAATTCATTAATAATGTATAAAAAGTGTACATTATAATACCTATTGTAAATGTTAATATAATTAATACAAAATATTCTAAATAATACATGGCAGGATTTTTGTATAGTGTTGGAATCCAGTTGTTTGCATTCCAAAAGCTATAGAAAAATTCATTATCATGAATTAAATACACAATAAAAGTTGAAGAACCAATAAAGTTTATAAGCTTACTATGAGAAATATTTATTCGTCTAAACATTTCAAAAAGAGTTATACCACAAATAAGTGGGAGTATATTGAAGTCACTAAATTGTAAAATGTCCTGATTAAATGTCTTTGCAGTACAGGTTTGAATGTTGTTATAAGTTATATTATGAGCAGAAATACATACTATAACAAAGCATACGACTAAAATAAAAGGCAAAACATACATTCTTATTTTTGAAAAAGGATTATATAATCTAATGTAACCACCAAGAGAGTATAGGAATATACCCGTTATTAATACAATTAATTCTTCTGAAATTGTATAGAGTAACTTACTAATCCAGGCAAATTGCGTTAATGAAAAAAGTATTAGTAAAAATGTGATATATTTTTTTTGATCTAATTTTAGCAAATAATTGTTCAAGAATAGTGCCGCAATTAATATTATTAAAAAGTAATATCCTGGAAACCAACTTAAATTATTAAAGATATTGGCATCAACCATTTTGATAAGAGTATGATTTGTTAATGTCGATAATCTTGATATTTTAAAAACAATACTTGAGCCTAATAAAAGTATTAAAGCCACAAAACCTTGTTGAGATAATAATTTTGTGACTGTTTTTTGAAGATTAATATCTTTACCTTTATTAATCATAAAATATCCAGAAATTAGGATAAATATAACATCACCTATTTTGCCGAATGGTGATATAACTGAAAAGAATATTAGTCTTTTGTAAAAAATTGGATGATTAAATAAAGAGTTATTTCCATTATTTAATTGAGCATACATACAGTGAATAAAAATATGATAAGTTATTATCATAAACATTGCAACAATACGCAATAGTTCTATATTTGAACTTCTTTTTTTATTCATAAGTAAAAATTCCCCCTTATATTTTATTTGTGATTCCTATTTTTGTAGTAATATTCTGATAAAATCTTAAAAATACAGAATTCAAAAAGAATTATATCATACAATGGATTAAGTAACAATTATAATAGAAAAAATAAATTTTATAAAATATATGTATATATAGTAAAAAAATGTGTGATTAATGTATAAATATGCTATAATTGTAAAAGTGTGTTTTATTTAGAAAATTTAACATTGTATTGGAGGGTGAAATGAATACATTAAAAGGTTTTTTGAAAAAAATGGATGAGATAATTAATGGTGTAATAAAATTTAGATGGATAATAGCGCTAGTTTTTTTTGTGTTGTGTGTTATTTTTAAAGTTCATGGAACTTCTATAGGAATATATGATAAAGTGTTGCCAACTCATGTAAACGAAGCACAGGCAAGTCATTATAGATTATTTGGAAAAGATCGAATAATCAGAACGGATGAATATGTGGTGCATACACCGACATATTTTTCGCAGTATTATAATAATTATAATAAATACAGTAATCAGATGTCTATAGATTCGACAAACATGTTGTTAGATTATTATGCACCGGTGAAAGATATTACAGTTTTAGGAAAACCATTTAATTGGGGATACTTAATTTTTGGAAATGAAAGAGGGTTGAGTTTCTATTGGTGTGGTTTGCAAATTACGTTGTTTATGACTGCGTTCGAACTTTTTTATATTTTGACTAAAAGAAACAAGATTTTATCTCTTGTAGGAATGTTTATGATGGGATTTGCACCAACTATGCAGTGGTGGATGATACCACATATAACAATTGTTTTCGTATATGCTATGGCGTTGTTTGATATTGCTTATTATATGTTAATTGAAAATAATAAATTGAAAAAATGGGTTTATGCTGTAACATTAGGGTTATTGGCATCAGGTTTTGCATTGTCGATATTTCCTTCCTGTCAAATAGTAGCGGGTGCTGTAATAGCAGTGTTATTAGTTACATGTCTAATCCGAGATAGAGAAAAGTTAGGAATAAGAGTAGATAACCCAGAAACAAAAGAACAAAAACAACTAGAAAACATCAATGGAAGTAGTGGAAAAATTGACAAAAAACTCATAAAAGAAAATGTATTTAAACTAATAATTTCAGCATTCATAGCATTTGGCATATTAGGGTATTTTATTATTACATCAAGAGCTGATTTGAAATTATTGACCAATACAGTGTATCCAGGAAAAAGAGTAGTAACAGGACAGTATTGTACACTGAAGGATTTATTTACCAATTTATCTTCATTTACACTTGCGTTTAGAGATTCTAATGTGCTAAACAATTGCGAAGTTTCAACTTTTATACATTTTGCACCATTATTTTTATTAATGTTCCCTGGTATGGAAAGACGCCTGAGAACAAAAAATAATGAGGAATCTAAAATGGATTTATTAATTGGGAAAGCATTGTTCATTATGCTTTTGGTTGAAATAGTATTTATGTGTATGGGTGTTACTTCTAGAATCGCCAAGTTAACTTTACTAAAATATGTTAATAGAATGCAGATTGGGTATGGTTTTACAGCAGTAATTTGCAGCATATGGATGTTAAATGTTCTCTGGAAAAATAAAGATTTTTATAAAAAAAGTCAGCTTATATTTTTGGCTTTAATATATGGATTTTTAAATTTTATGATTATAGATGTAGATTTAAAAGGGTATTTAAATCAAAAAATCTTGATATTAGAGATATTAGTATTAATTCTTATATTACTTTTAGGAATGCTTGAATACAAAAAACTATTTACATTGGGAATGTGCGGTTTGTTATTTTTCGCTGGAGGATTTGTAAATCCAATATGTTTTGGAATTTCACCTATAACAAATCATAAGATTAGTAAATGTATTTCAGATACAGCGAAGAAAGATAAAACAGCATATTGGTTAGTGATAGATGATAGTGGTATAATGTCGAATTTTGTACTTGCAAATGGAGGAAAAAGTTTAAGTTCAACAAATTTTTATCCAGATAATGCAAAATGGAAAATTATCGATAAAAATGGAGAAAAAAGTGATATCTACAATAGGTATGCAAACTTTAACGTTAATTTAACAGAAAAGAAAACATCAATTAAATTATTGTTTTTAGATAGAGTTGGGTTAAATATTAATCCAAAAGATTTATCAAAATTAAATGTGAGATATATTTTGACAAATAAAAATGTTGAAAAAAGTCTCAATCAGTGTGACATAAAATATAAGAAAATATGTATTGAAGATGGTTATAAGGTTTTGAAATTACAAAACAAATAGAACAATTATAGAGAAAGGAAGAAAAAATGATAAGTATAAAAAAGACAGATATAAAAAAAATATTTACTTTTGGAATAGTATTGTTGACATTTTTTAGGGTTTTAATTAATGTACGAATGACATATTGTATCCATCAACTTATGATGGATGACGATGGTCTTATGTATTTATATGCAGATTTTTTGAAAAGATTTAATTATTTAGGGGCTTATAATGTAAGAACACTTACAAAAGGAATATCATATTCTATTTTTTTAGCTTTTTCTACAAGAACATGGATTCCATATTCTTTTTTGATAAGTGCATTAGATATTTTAGCTGCGTATGTTTTCATTAAAGCAATTAAAGGTAAAATATCAAATAGATATTTGTTAGGAATTGTTTATCTTTTACTTTTGTTTAATCCAATGAACTTAGATTGCCAAATTAGACAAAGAATGTACAGAAATTCGTTAGTTCCAGATATGGTTGTTTTGACATTTTCACTATTAATAGGTTTGTTTTTTAGAAGAAATGAAGAAATAAAAACTCAAATAAAATGGTCAGTTTGTGCAGGGATATCCTTGAGTTATTTTTATTATTTAAGAGAAGATTCATTTTGGATTTTACCATTTGTGTTTACAACAATGATATTAGAAATTTTAAATATTTTCTTTTTTAATAAAGATAAGATAGAAAATATACGAACAAAAAAATATATAGTTAAGAGAGTTGCTGTGTACGTTCTCCCATTAATGATATTGTTTACATGTACTTTGTCATTAAAAAGTTTGAATAAAGTATATTATGGAGTATTTTTAGTTAATGACAGGTCGGATTCATATTTTGCGAATGTTATGGAAGATTTATACAAGATAGATGCAAAAGATGAAAATTCTAAAGTTTGGCTTTCAAAAGATGCGGTTAAGGTGGCATTTGAAAATAGTAAATCATTGAAGAAAATAGAGAAAGATTTTTATAAGAATTTTAATTATTGGAAAAAGAATCCATCTGCTTATAATGGTCAAGAAGTTTATGGAGATTTATTGTCTTGGACGTTTAGAGGTGCAGCAGCAGATTATGGAATATATAAAAACGCGGTAAAAGCAAATAACTATTGGAAAGAAGTAGATTTAGAATTAAAAGAAGCAGCAAAAAGTGGTAAGATAAAGCAAAAATCGGCAATATATATATCAAAACAAGCCAGAGGAATTAAGCCTAGTGAAGTTCCAGTTTTTTTGAAGGATGCAGTAAGAAATGTAGGTGCGTCTTCTAGATATAAGTATTGTAAGATGGATGCAATTGCAAATAGTTTAGGTAATCTTTCAGATATCAGAAGATATGAAACAGAGTACGGAGTGTATGCACAACTTCCAATGAAAACTGGAGATGCTAAGGCAGCAACAAGTATGGGAGTTACAGATAAGGCAAATAAAATAATAAAAGTGTATCAAATTATTTCAAAAGTCGTTTCGCCATTGGCGCTTTTATCATATATCGCACTTACAGTGTTAGTGGTTTATCAAATTTTTCAAAAGAAATTTGAAAATCTTGAGATGTGGTTAATGATAACTGGAGTTGCATTAAGTGGATATGTTTTAATGCTAGGGGTGACTTTTTTCACAAGTTTTTTAGATGAGAGATTATTATTATTCTACGGTTCAGGCACATATAGTTTGATGCAAATGTCAAAATATATGGTATTGCTATGTGTAGGAAGCATATGTTTCAAAAAGTATAGAAACATGAAATTAATTAATAAGGGCTGTGAATAAAAATTCACGGCCTTTTATGTGAAAGCTATGATATTTACAGATAAATTTTTTTGATGTATAATTAAAAAGTTGTTATATTTGGACGTGTTTTACAATATGTAATGTAAAAAGATTAAAATAAATTTAAGGCGGTAAAATAAAATGGATAAGATTGCGGTGTTAATTCCTTGTTATAACGAGGCAAAAACAATTGAAAAAGTAGTATCAGATTTTAAGAAACAGTTACCAGAAGCAGTTATTTATGTATATGATAATAACTCGAGTGATGGAACAGATGAAATTGCTAGAAGAGCTGGCGCTGTAGTTCGCTACGAATATCAGCAGGGGAAAGGTAATGTTATTAGAAGAATGTTTGCTGAAATTGATGCAGAGTGTTATGTAATGGTAGATGGGGATGATACATATCCTGCAGATCAAGTTCAGCCTTTAGTTGATAAAGTATTAAATAAAAAAGCAGATATGGTTGTTGGCGATAGATTATCATCAACATATTTTGAAGAAAACAAAAGACCATTCCATAATTTTGGAAATTCAATAGTTAGAGGGAGTATTAATCTTTTATTTAAAAACGACATCAAGGATATAATGACAGGATATAGAGCATTTAGTTACAGATTTGTAAAAACATTTCCTGTATTATCTAAGGGATTTGAAATCGAAACAGAGATGAGTATCCATGCTATTGATAAAAATATGTATGTAGAAAATTCAGTTATCGAATATAGAGATAGACCAGAAGGAAGTGAGTCTAAATTAAATACATATTCAGACGGATTTAAAGTTATTAGAACAATTATAAGATTGTTTAGAACATATAGACCAATGGCTTTCTTTGGAATTATAGCTTTGATTTTAGCGATAATTGCAGGAATTTTCTTCGTTCCAATATTTGTAAACTTTACACAGACTGGATTAGTTCCAAAGATTCCAACATTAGTTGTTTGTGGATTCGTAGTTATTGCTGCACTCCAGTCATTATTTACAGGTTTGATATTGCAGACTATCTATGCAAAAAATAGACAAGATTTTGAAATGGATCTTAACAGAGTAACTAAAGAGGGAATAGAAGCTTGCAATAAGCAATAGAAGGAAAAATATGATGGATAGAGAAATGAGAATAGAAGATAAGGTTCCTATTGGTAAAAAAGATATATTTGATAAAATTATGGGATTACCTGTTTTAAATATATTTGAACCATTTTATAAAAAAAACAAAGAAATGTTGTTATACTTATTTTTTGGAGGCTTAAGTTTTATAGTTAGTGTAGCAACGTATGCTTTTTTTAACGTTTCATTAGGATTTAATGTTCTTTTAGCAAATGTTTTGTCTTGGGTAATAACGGTGATGTTTGCATTTTTAACTAACAGAGTATGGGTGTTTGATTCCCCAACGAATAATATAAAAGAATTTATTATACAAATGTTTTCGTTTTATTCAGGTAGAATAGTGACATTAATTATTGAGGAAGCTATTCTTGTATTGTTTATAGACATACTTGGGTTTGGTAGCATTATTGTAAAAGTAGTGGCTCAGGTATTTGTTATTTTGCTTAACTATGTTATAAGTAAAATTTTTATTTTTAGAAAACATTAATTTTTATTTTTAGGGGAAAGAAATGAATATATTTGAAGAGATTGTTGCTAAATATAGGAATATTAAATGCAACAAGGTGTTTGAAAAAAGTGAAAAGTTGTTTTTTGTTATAGTAGCATTTGTAACTATATTCAGAATCTTAATAAATTTTAAAATAATTTATTCTATCAACCCAGCCTTTGTTGAAGATGATGGATTATTATATATGTTTGCTGATAGAATAAAAGAAAGTAAATATCTGGGAGATTATAATTCAAGAACGTTAGTAAAGGGAATTTCATATTCCCTTTTGCTAGCGTTTAATAGTATATCTGGATTATCATACTCTATGGTGTTAAGTATTTTAGATGTTTTATCAGCATATGTTTTTGTGAAGGCCTTTCAAAAGAAGATACCTAATAAATTTGTACTAGCTGTTATGTATATTTTGATTTTGTTTAATCCAGTAAATTTAGATAACTCAATTCGACAAAGAATGTATAGAAATACATTAGTTCCGGATATGGTAGTTTTAACATTTTCATTGCTAATCGGCTTGTTTTTTAGAAGAAATGATAGACTTAAGATACAGCTGAAGTGGGCGGTGAGTGCAGGAATTGCCCTTGGTTTTTTCTATCATTTAAGAGAAGATTCTATTTGGATTATGCCATTTGTAATAGTAGTTACGTTATTGCAAATAATTAATCTTTTTTGCTTTAATAATAAAAAAAATAATGTAGATAAATCATTTAAAAGCTTATGTAAAAGAATATTAGTTTATTTAGTACCTATTTGTATTTTGATGGGATATACACTATCTATTATGGTGGTTAATAAAAAACATTATGGCATTTTTGTAGTGAATGACAGATCACAATCTTATTTTGCAGATGCAATGCAAGATATTTACAGAATTGATGCTAAAAATGAAAATGATATAATTTGGGTTTCGAAAGATGCAATCAGTATAGCACTAAATAATAGTAAGTCTTTAAGGGAAATAGAAGCTCCACTAAAAGAAATATATGATAGATGGGGAAACGGAGGAGATATTTCGGGAGATTTGTTCTCATGGATTTTTAGATCGGCTGCGGAAGAAAAAAATTTTTATAAAGATGCTAATACTGCAAATAAGTATTGGAGCAATGTTCATAAAGAATTAAAACAGGCTGAGCAATCAGGTAAGATAAAAACAAAATCAGGGATTTATTTTACGAAACAGGCTAGATGCATAGAAATATCTCAAATGCCAAGATTTTTTAAATTAACAGTAAAAAATTTAATAAAGGTTGGAAGATATAGTTTTTGTTATATGGACCCAAGAATTGAATCATATGGGAACCAAGTAGACATTAGAAGATATGAAGCTGAGTATGGAGTATATGCAAATCTTTCATTAAATGGCGGTGATCCTAAAGTGTCTTATGCAGAGAACATAACTAAGTTTTCTAATGACAATATAAAGAAGTACCAAGAGTATTCTAAATATATTAATGTCATATCATTTTTGAGCTATATTGTATTAACAATTATTACTTTATATCAGTTAGTGAAGAAAAAATATTGTAATTTTGAGATATGGTTAATGATTACAGGGATTATCTTAAGTGCATTTGTACTTATGTTTGGAGTGACATTCTTTACGATATGGCTTGCGGAGTCATCAATTGTTTTTTATGGTGCTGGAGCATATAGTTTGATACAGCTGGCAAAATATTTGAGTATAGTATGTGCTGTTAAAGCACTTATTAGCCTTAAAATAAGTTAAAAAAGGTAATGTTATTATTTTTTACAATACAAGGATAGTAAGTAAAAGAGGTAATAAGGAATATGAAAAGCAGAAGACGTAGGAAAAAAATAATAGAAAATAGAATTGTAAAAAAAATATTATCAGTAGGATTTTATATATGGATACCTATTATGATATTTTTGGCATCAATAATATTCCCACTATGTATATGGTATGAAAAAAATATTAAGGTAAGTTTGGATGCAGCACTTTTTACGCTCAAATCACCAATGAAAGGTACAAATAATGTTGTTGTATGGGATGTAGTTAATGCGGCTATACCGGGGATAGTATTTGCTGTTTTTGCTATTATTTTGATAGTCGTAATTGAGACTATTATAAAGAAAAAAAGTGAACGAAATTTGATTTTCATAGATACAGAAGAAAGAATGAAAAAAATAAAAAAGAAATTCCATACTTATGTATCTACATTTACAGCTATATATTTAATAGCTTCGTTATTTTTTGCAAATGATAAGATCGAAATAATGGCATATGTAAAAAACCAAATGTCAACAACGAAAATATATCAAGAAAAATATATAGACCCTAAAAAGGTAGAAATTACAAAAAATTCAAAAATTGACATTGTATATAATGATGGAGGAAATATGCCTGATCAATGTGTAAAACAAGTTTCTACGAAGAATTTGATATATATTTATGCAGAAAGTATGGAAAATTCTTATGAAAAGAAAAGTCAAGGTGGAATTCAAAGAGAAGACTTTGATTTGATGAAAAATCTTGTGAATTTGGCTGAGGAGAATGTTTCTTTTTCTACAAATAATAAAATGAGAGGAATTAGAAATACAACTGGTACAGATTATACTTTTGGTTCAATGTTTGCAGCAACAAGTGGAATACCTTTTAAATTTCCAAATATGGACAATAAAGTTGATAAATTAAAGAAATTTGCTCAGAATGTCACTACGTTAGGTGATATTCTTGAAAAAGAGGGTTATTACCAAGAATTTATGTGTGGATCTGATGCGACCTTCGCCGGAAAAAGAAGATATTATCAAGAACATGGTAATTATGATATCTATGATTATAAAACTGCAAAACAAAAAGGAGATATTTCTAAAAAATATAAAGCTGGTTGGGGATTTGAGGATGAAAAGTTATTCCAATATGCAAAAAAAGAATTAACTAGAATTTCCAAGAAAGACAAACCATTTAATTTTACAATGTTAACAAGTGATACGCATTTTCCAGTAGGCTATAGATGTCACCTTTGTGGATATACTTATGTAGATAAATTTCATGCTAAGTCTGTACAAGATGAAAAATATGCATACGGAACTACAGCTGATATAATTAAATGTACAGATGACCAATTAGAAGATTTTGTTGAATGGTGCAAGAAGCAAGATTTTTACAATGATACAGTTATAATAATTCAAGGTGACCACCCTAGAATGGATAAATACTTGGTTGAGAAAGCTACTCCTGAAGAAAGAACAGTATACAATTGTATTATTAATTCTGATTTAAAACCACAGTTGGGACAAAAAAATAGACAAGGTACAATAATGGACATGTTTCCAACAACTTTAGCAGCTTTGGGCTTTGAAATTAAAGGTGATCGTCTCGGATTGGGAACAAATTTGTTCTCAAATAAGAAAACGATTGCTGAAGAAATGGGATTTGATTCTTTTGATAATGAACTATCAAAGTACTCGAATTATTATTTGCAGAGGTTTAAATAAATATATTCTTAAAGTAGGTGTTGTATAATGTGTCAATTTATTAAGAAAAAGTTTATGTAATTTTTATATATTTTATAAAATCCATAAAACATATAGAAAAATCATAGAAAATCTGTTATCATTGTATATTGAATGTTGCTTTGCACAATTAAAAAAAACCGTAAAACGGCATGTTTTATAGATTGATGTGATTTTGTTTTATCAAGGAAGATTTACCGACAGAGTTACGTTAGTCTAAGTATTAATTGAGGAAAGAGAGAAAAAAATGAAAAAGGAAATACTAGAAAAGCTTAATAGTTCTAATCAGAAATATTTAAAAAATTACTTAAGCAATATAGATATAAACAATATCCCAAATAAATTAGATCACCAACTTGATGACATGGATTGGTCTTTACTAGATTTGATAAATGGTAAAGGTCAAAAACGTGGTAAATTCTCACCATTGGGTGCAATGGAGATTTCAGATATTGAAAAAAACAAAGATCATTATAAAGAAATAGGTCTTGAAGCAATCAGAAAAGGCGAAGTTGGAGCAATCCTTCTTGCAGGAGGACAAGGAACAAGACTTGGTTTTGACAAAGCAAAGGGAATGTTCAATATGGGAATCCATAGAGAACTTTACATTTTTGAACAGCTTATCAGCAACTTAAAAGAAGTTACAGATGAAGCAAAAGCTTATGTGCCACTTTACATTATGACTAGCGAGAAAAATGATAAAGAGACAAAGCAGTTTTTTAAAGAGCACGATTATTTTGGATATGATGAGCGATATATTCAATTTTTTGTACAGGATATGGTTCCATCAGTGGATTTCGATGGTAATATCTTATTAGATTCCAAAGAATCACTTGCAATGTCACCAAACGGTAATGGTGGTTGGTTCTCATCAATGGTAAGAGCTGGCTTAGACAAAGATTTAAATAACAGAAATATCAAGTGGTTGAACGTATTTGCAGTTGATAATGTTTTACAGAAAATCGCAGATCCAGTATTCATCGGCGCAACAATAGATTCAGGTAACGAGTGTGGTGCCAAAGTAGTTCGTAAAGCAGATCCAGAAGAGAGAGTAGGAGCGCTTTGCTTAGAAGATGGCAAACCATCAATCATCGAATACTACGAGCTCACTAAAGAGATGGCATACTCAACAGACGATAAAGGAACACTTTTATACGGATTCGGAGTTATTCTTAATTATTTATTCAGAGTTGATAAACTTTGGAAAATCGTAGACAATAAATTTCCTGTCCACGTAGTTAAAAAGAAAGTTCCATACATGGCAGAAGATGGCCATTTAGTTAAGCCGACAGAGCCTAACGCATACAAATTTGAGTTATTAATTCTCGACATGGTTTATATGATGGATAATTGCTTATCTTTCGAGGTAGATCGTAAAAAAGAATTTGCTCCAGTTAAGAATGCACAGGGCGTTGATTCAGTTGAAACAGCTCGTGAGTTGCTAATCGAGAATGGAATTGAGTTATAGATCGAGAAATATATAATCTAATATAAGATTTAAATTCCCCAATGAGAGAAATGTTTCCGCAGAAATGTAGAAACATCTCGATAGTTGGGGATTTTTTGTTGCAAAGAATTACCTAGAGTGCGCAGAATACACTACGGGATAGAATAAAGATTGTGGTTTAAAAACATCGATTTTATAAAGATAAAAGAAATATAATTTATAAATCGTTTATTTAGAGCAGAAAAAAATCCTATTTTTTTTAGGTAAAATATATTTTTTTAAAAATTTTTTAGAATTCTTTATAAACTTTTTATTGCAATGAAACGAAATACATGATTGTAAAGGTAAACTTAAAAAAGCCTGTAAAATGAACGCTTATAGGGCACATTGGAAACATCAAACCAGGCACAAAATTGAAAACATTAATTCACAATATTAATAATTCGTTTGTTTTCTCTTAAAAAATAATTAAAAAAGCTATTGACAGAAAAACAAATGTGATTATAATTAATTGTATATTAAATCTAAAGATTTAATAAAGTAAATAGACAAAAAAGTTAGAACTTATTTATTGACTTAATAAAACTTAATTCAAACTTAATTTCTACTTCATATATGACCACCAAGGTAAACTAAAAGTGAAATGACATTAAATTTTCATTAAAAATTTTAAAAACCTTATAAAAAAAATAAAATTTATCTATAAAGTTTTTAAGAATTTGGTTCGAAAAAGAAAATGTAAAGGTTAATCAACAGCTTAGGAATTACATTTAAGAGTTATTTTAGAAAGCATCAGCTTTAGAAAGTAATTGTATGTAGTACTTAAAAATTGAATGACTTGAATGGGTTTATCCATTGACACTTGTAGTTATCTTGAATCCTAGATTTTTGCAGAGAGCGTCTAGATATAGGGATAAAACCTGATTTTATCGTTATATTTAGACGTTTTTATTTTGGAGAAGGGGAAATATACTTGAAATCCAAAAGCAAAAACGAGGAAAAATAATTTATTTTTAATAATAAGGAGGATATCTAAAATGGTAAGAGGTTTAAAGAAAAAATTACTAATAGGTTTATTAAGTGCT
>Ga0256405_10000720_pt1 | contig 104766 bp, 70 predicted proteins | sample RumenRJG_02DNA_FD_189096 | JGI IMG/M metagenome (GOLD analysis project Ga0256405, IMG submission 189096) | Bovine rumen microbial communities from Lethbridge, Alberta, Canada - RJG_02 | ecosystem: Host-associated > Mammals > Digestive system > Stomach > Rumen | place: Canada: Alberta...
AGGGCAGCAACGAGATGGCTGGCCAGTACGGCGTGGTCTACAGTCCTACGAACCATACGCCCGATATGAGAGACTCGGTGGTGGTGGCCGGCAGCGGCAAGACCTCCGGCGGCGTAGGTGTCGAGGTGAAGGGTCTCAAGCCCAGGACCACCTACTACGTGCGTGGCTTCGTCTATGGCAGCAACGGTGTGAAGTACAGTCCCAATGTGGTGACCATCACCACGTCGGACGACAAGACGATACCTGGCGAGAGCGACAATCCCGACCCGCAGCTGTCGCGTGCATTGGCCCGTCGCCGTTTCTGACATACTGCTTTGTACTAACTAAACAGATATCAGTATGAAACATACTAAGATATATCATATAACCGCCCGCTTCCTGCTGGCTGCGATACTGCTTGCAGTGTCGTGGACCAGTGCGACGGCGGCAGAGACGGCTGTGCCCTACGCCCATATCGAGAATGACGAGTTGGTGTTCTATTATGATGGAAACATAACGGATACCGACTGGGCTATTGTGGGCTTCCAGAACCCTGAAAGTCGTGGTTGGCACGAGTCTGCCTCCAGCATTGCGGGCGTACGGTTCGACGACTCGTTCAAGAGCTATGCGCCTACTGTCGCTTCCTATTGGTTCTATGGCATGAGTCAGGTTCAGACTATTGACTTGAGCGAAATAGACATGTCACAGCTTACCGAGGCTGACGGTATGTTCCAGAACTGCACGAGGCTGACCACCATCTATGTCAACGAGAGTTGGCCAGCTGCGGAAGCAACGGTTACTCCTGGTGGCTCTACGTCAAGCGTCACTGGTGTTGATATGTTCAACGGCTGTCGCTCATTGGTAGGCGGTTCTAATACTGCTTATGACGGACAGTATACCGGCTATAGCTATGCCCATATTGACGGTGGTGTAGACTATCCGGGCTACTTCACATATAAGAATGCTCAGGTTTCAACCTTGGAGATTTATTCTATCAGTAAAAGTGTGACTTATACCGCCAACCAGCCAATTACTCCAACTCAGAGTGTTACCATGACTCCAGGTAATGATAGCGAGTGGAAAACAGATTTGGCAATAGGTCTCACGGATACGACTACGGGTGAGTCGAATGATCCACTGGAGTTCAAGGCAAGCATATATTATCCGAACTCAACGGAGACTTTTAGCTTCTTGGATGCTTTGCGTGGTACACTCAATCCCAAAGATGGCGATTTGACAACCAACTCTGAAACCGGTGAGGTGACTAATAGCGGTAAGGTTTATAATCCTAACGATAAAAACTTGCCCAAGAGCGGAGCATACATTATCTATGAAGCGCTACAAAACGGTTCGCTGATTATTCCAATCCGTGTAACTGCAGACAAGTCGTTGTTTGTGGTAACTGCTGATGGTAGTCTCGTCCTTGATATGCAGTTTAAGGACGCTGCGGGTACAACGCAGGTGTTTAAAACCGACCCATTATGTTCTGTGTCATCAGAATATATCTCGGGATTTATATCTCTTAATGTTGAGGCGGGTCAAAAGTACTATGTGTTCTGTAATGCCTCCAGGCCTCGAATTGCAGGCTATATATTCTCACCAGATCCGATTACCATTGACCCAGCCACAATGGCCGATGTGAAATCGGTTCTTAACACAGAGCCTTACGCCGTGCTTGATGGTACAACGCTGTATTTCTACTACGACGACCAGAAGAGTGCTCGTGGGGGAATGGATATAGGGCCTTTTGCAAGTAGTAGTGATAGAGGATGGGATGGCTATGTTGAGAATATCAAGTCTGTTGAGTTTGACCAGTCCTTTTCAAATTGCACAAGTATTACGAGCACTGCATTATGGTTCGTAAATTGCTATCAACTTGAAACGATAACCAACTTGAACTATCTGAATACGGAGAACGTGACGAGCATGAAGGAAATGTTCTCAGATTGTTCTGGCTTGACAAGTCTTGACGTGAGCAATTTCAATACTGGGAAGGTGACAGACATGTATCATCTGTTTTCGAACTGTCAACAAGTAACGAGCCTTGACGTGAAAGATTTTAATACGGCTAATGTAACAAATATGGGGCATATGTTCGCCGGCTGTAGTGAATTGACAAGTCTTGATGTAAGGAATTTTAATACAAGTAATGTGACAGATATGGAACAGATGTTTTATAACTGTTCTAAAGTCACGAACCTAGACTTGAGCAACTTCAATACAAGTAATGTGACGACTATGTACCAGATGTTCGTTAACTGTTCTGGTTTGACAAGGCTTGACTTAGGCAAATTCAACACGAGTAACGTGACGAATATGGGCGAAATGTTCACAGGCTGTTCAGGTCTTACATACCTCAACCTGAGTTCTTTCAACACATCACAAGTTACATATATGGGAGGTATGTTTAATAACTGTTCTAGTTTGACTAGTCTTGACGTGAGCAATTTCAATACTTCCAATGTCACCAATATGTTTGGTCTGTTCCTCGGGTGTAAGCAACTTACCACTCTCGACCTAAGCAATTTTGAAACAACGAAAACGACAGATATGTCAGTCATGTTTGCTTCAGCTTCGCAACTGAAGACCATTTATGTGGGTAGCGGTTGGAACGTCTCGAACGTAAGGTTGAGCGATAACATGTTTCTCAACTGTGCTAGCCTTGTTGGTGGCGCAGGCACGGTCTTCGATGAAAACCACGTAGACCATACCTACGCCCGTATTGACGGCGGCACAAGTGCTCCTGGCTACTTTACCGAGAAGAATGCTGCAAATCCTTCGACAGATGAGCATAATCTCTATCCTGCGAAAAATATAGTATGGGACGACATTACTTGGAAAAATGCTCATAACAGTAGAGACAAAGACAACAATTATATGCCCTTCTTAATGGGGTCAGGTCTTGGCTATAAAACTCTCCTTGCTGAGTCATTTTATAGTGAAGAACAGGGTGCCAATATCACTCGCCCTTACTATACTTATGTCGACTATGAGGCTGGCGAAACGGGCGTTCCTGGTTATGGTCTTTACTACAGGTTCACTCCTAAAACGAGTGGTCAGTTGAGATTCAATACATGGGTGAACAAAGGCAATCGTAAGACTTTTGTTGTGAAGGGATCTACGGGTGCTGCTTTAGAGCCATACGTGGACTACACATTCGATGGCTATGTAAATGGCCAAAACAATATTACTGATGGTGTTAGTTATCCTATCTATTTTACTGCTGACGAAATCAAGGCTCGACATGATGAGTCTGGAACTGTTAACAAGTATGTGGTTGATAAGGGTAACCAGATCTTTTGGGGCTGGATTACTCTAAATGTGGAGGCTGGCGAGAGCTACTATATTTATCAGCAAACTTCACAGCTTGGCTTCGGTGGCTATGACTTTATTCCCACTGGTGGTACAGCAGAAAGCTATGTTTCTTGCATTCGTAGCACGACCGACGATACATTTGCCTTGAGTTCTGAATTCGCAGCAGTTGTAGATGAAAATGGCAAGGCAACTAATGTTACTGAGCGAGGATCTTTCGTTAGATTTGGTACGACCAACATGGATGTTGAGGCTCTAGGTAGTAGAACTCCTATTTCTGTTGAGGCAGACCTAGATATACAACCCTACGCTGTGCTGAGCGATAATAATACTGTGCTGACGTTCTACTATGATGACCAGAAGACGGCAAAGAATGGTATGGACGTGGGACCGTTTGATTATTACTCAAAAGAAAGGCGCGGATGGTCTCCTTACACCAGCCAGATAACCAAGGCGGTGTTCGACCAGTCGTTTGACCAATGTACAACGCTGACCAGCACGGCATTCTGGTTTACCTACATGACTCAGCTTGAGACGATTGAGCATATTGAGTACCTGCATACTGACAATGTGGAAGATATGGACTGCATGTTTGACAGTTGCTTCGTTTTACGTGACCTAGATGTCAGTCATTTCGTAACAGCTAAGGTGAGAAACATGCAATGTATGTTCAATCGTTGCGAAGCACTGACATCTCTGAATTTGAGTAACTTCAACACGTCCAGCTGTACCTTTATGCGGGGAATGTTCTACGATTGTAAAGGACTAACCTCACTGGATTTGAGCAGCTTCAATACAGCCAATAACACTTCTACGGAGTATATGTTCCAGCTTTGCTCTTCGTTGGAGAATATTATCTTCGGCTCAGGATTCAGTACTGAGAACGTCACCAATATGAGAGGTATGTTCGACGGTTGCTCGTCATTAAAGAGCCTTAATGTCGGTGGCTTTAACACTCAAAAAGTATCTTTGATGAGCATCATGTTCAGAGGTTGTTCTTCATTGACTAGTCTTGATGTGAGCAAATTCAATACTGAGAAAGTGACAGATATGGGTGGGATGTTCTCTGGCTGTGAAAAACTGACGAACCTTGACGTGAGTTCTTTCAATACAAGTAATGTGACAATGATGGCGGGTATGTTTTTAGAATGCTCAGCGTTGAAAAGCGTTGATTTGAAAAACTTCAACACGTCACAGGTGACGAGTATGCAATCGATGTTTGCGGGATGCAAATCTTTAGAGACTCTCGATGTTTCTCATTTTGACACAGGTAACGTGACGAATATGAAAACGATGTTCGGTCACTGCGAGAATTTGATGTCGCTTGATGTGACAAACTTTAATACAAGTAAAGTATTGCTGTTCAACGGCATGTTTCAAGTATGCCCTAAGTTAACAACTCTTGACTTAAGTTCTTTTAATACAGAAAGAGCTACCGAAATGTCATTTATGTTTATACAAGATTCGCAGTTGACTGATGTAAATGTTGGTAGCTTTAATACTGCGAATGTTACTACTACTTATGGTATGTTTGCGCAGACTGGGTTAGAAACTCTGGATTTGAGGAATTTTGATACTCATAATGTAAAGGATATGAACTTTATGTTTGCTGAAAGCACAAAACTTAGTACGATTTACGTTGGCAATAGCTGGAGTACAGCTAATGTAGAAGTTGGCGACAGTATTTTTGATTCATGTCCAAGTCTTGTGGGTGGACAAGGAACAGTGTTCAATCCTGATAATATAAGTGTGGATTATGCTCATGTCGACGGAGGCGAGAACAATCCTGGATACCTTACAGAAGGCAATAATATTGCAGAACATTATGCTGTACTTAGTGACAATAACACGGTGTTGACATTCTACTACGATGGTCAGAAGACGGCACGCAACGGAATGGATATTGGTCCCTTTGCCTATTTGGAACACGGCTTTGGCGAAGGTCAGCGACCTTGGCATGACCAACGTGAAAGTATTACCTCTGTGGTAATAGACGCATCAATGGCTGCAGATACCGCCCTCGTCAGTACGGGATGGTGGTTCTACGGTTGCACTAACCTCAAGTCCGTTAGCGGATGGGAGAATTTGCCTTCTGAAAAGATTGTCGATATGTGGGGAACGTTTGAATATTGTTCCTCGCTACCCAATGATCCTGCTGCTGGTGGTCCCGACTTTAGCAAATTCAACAGCGCCAGTCTAAAGCGTACATGCTATATGTTCCATGGATGTACAAGTATGACCAGCCTAGACCTGAGTACTTTTAATACGGCAAATGTAACAGAGAACGAAGGAATGTTCGAAGAATGTACAGCGCTGACTACCATCTATGTTGGGAATGGTTGGGATATGACAAACGCAACTGATAACTGGGTGGATAATATGTTCCAAGACTGTACGTCACTCGTCGGTGGTGCCGGCACGCGATATGATGCAAACAACATCGGCACTTCCTATGCCCATATTGATGGCGGTATAGACAATCCTGGCTACCTGACCGAGTTGATCAGGAAGCCGTTGACTGCTGCTGACTATTTCGAATGGACTGGTATGAAGGCCAACGCTACTAAGAAGAGCGAGTCACCTTATCCGAATTGTTACTATATTCTTGGACAGTCCGCAGAAATACCTTATGGCGAACCGGATGTCAATCCTTATACTTATGCCGATTTGAGTGCGTACGACCGACTGGAGGTAACAGCCACAGGTAATACGCCGCGTATTCTGCTCAACCGTGATTCTGTAGGTGGTCAGTGGAATGAGGACGAGTCCCTGTCTCACATGATTGAGTCTACACAGCGTGGCTGGTCGTCTAAGTACTTCTCACATTCGGGCAACGTATGGACGGTAGACCTGAAGCAGATCGTGGCCGACAAGGGCTTTGCTCACTTGAACGCTATCAAGGGCGACAGCTGGTCGGCAGTGACCGTCATCAAGATCGAGTTGGTGAAGATCAATAGCACCGCGACCGCGGGTACTGCTACGTTTGATAGAAACTTGGGCGTGCTGACCGTTGATGGTGATCTGACCATGCAACAGGCTTGCGAGCAGGCTGGTGGTCGTCAGCCGATAGCTGAGCGGATTACGTCACTGATATGGAACAGTAGCGTGGTGCTGACCGAGAGCGACCTCGACGGCTTTACCAATCCGAATATGCTAATCTTTGTTGACAGTAAGGACAAGACGACGCTGACCCGTAACAATGTGGTGATTGAGGGCAAGGCACGAAAGGTTGTGCTGAGCGATGTTGCCAGCGGCAATGGTGACTTCTGGTGTCCGCAGGAGTTCTTTGCCGACTCCATCATCTATACCCACAACTACAAGCAGGCTACGGAGATTGGTGTCAGCCGCGGTTGGGAAACCATAGCACTGCCCTTCGACGTGCAGACCATCACCCACGAGAAGAATGGTGTGATAGCTCCGTTTGGTAGCAGTGCCAGCGACAAGCACTTCTGGCTGCGCACGCTGGTCGACGAGCAAGGTCTGGCGCGTGCCACAAAGATTGAGGCAAACCATGCTTACCTTATCTCTATGCCCAACAATGGTAAGTATCCTGCTGAGTATAATCTGGCAGGTAACGTGACGTTTGCCACCGCAGGTGTGGTAGTGCCTGAAACCATTTATAGGGCCAGCCAGCTTACCACGGATAACGGTAGAATCATTCTGATGCCGAACTTCTTACGTCTTTATGCCAGTGAGTATTACTATGTACTGAACGTCGGCGAGGCACGCGGCGGTCATCCTGAGGGTAGCGTGTTCGAGGTGAACTACCGTGAGACGTTGCCGTTCCAGGCGTTCACCTACCATGAAGGTAATCAGAATCCGTCACGCTTCATCTCGCTGGACGAGCTGATGGAAGGCACCACCGGCATTGAGACCATCGAACAGCCACAATGGAGTGGGGCAGAGCAGTGGTGGTCAATCGACGGACGTAAGCTGAACGGAAAGCCGAGTCAGAAGGGTGTATATATCCGGAATGGAAAGAAAGTGGTGGTAAAAGCAACTTTCTGAATTCCTAATCGTCTCTATATTATAAATAATGTATATGAAGAAACTATTAACATGTCTGCTGGTCCTTGTTCCCCTCTGGGCTGCCGCCCAGGCCGACAAGCTCGCCGAACAGGTGAAGGCCAACCCCAACTATCTCTGGGGTCAGGGCTTCGGTGTGTCGGTGCGCGAAGCTGACCAGGCGGCACTGTCAGACCTGATGAGTAAGATCTCGGTACAAATCGAGAGCGACTTTGTGATTGATGAACGTGAGGTGAACACCGCTGCGGGCAACGACGCGACATCTACGGTGCAGAATGTGGTTCGTACGTACTCCCAGGGTACGCTGAAGAATACGCATAGCATCATTCTCAAGCAGCAGCCACAGGCTGAGGTGTTGCGTTACATCGACCGCTCGGAGATAGAGAAAGCCTTCAAGGAGCGCGAAGAGAATGTGCTCAGCTATGTCTATCAGGCCCGTAATGCCGAGAAGGCCGGCCGTATCGACGCGGCACTGCGCCAGTACTATTGGGCCTCCTGCCTGCTGAAGGGTATGCCTAACCGCGAACAGGTGAAGACCTCTATCGACGGCATCAAGTTCCAGCTCACCATGTGGATTCCGGAACAGATTCGTACCATCCTCAGCCAGATCAAGGCCGAGGTAACGAAGGTCGAAGGTCAGGAGGTCAGCATGCTGTTCACCTATAACGGCAAGCCCGTCAGCAGTCTCGACTTCCATTATTGGGATGGTATGAACTACTCCAACATCTGTTCTGCCAAGGACGGTATGTATCAGGTGGAGATGCGCCCCGGCGCTCCGACGGATAAGTTCAATATCCAGTACGAGTATGAGTTCAAGAGCCAGATGCGCCAGGACCCCGAGCTGGAGCAGGTGATGAACATCTTCAACAATGTCAACTACAAGGAAGCTACGGTGTCTGTCGTCTCCGGTAAGAAGTCGGAGCAGAAACAGGCATTGGTTGCCTACCAGTCGGCTGTGCAGAACATGGGTACTGTGACGCACGCCATTGCCGTCGCCCAGCCCAAAGACTTTGCAAAGACCATTGAGGCAGTGGTGAATGCCGTTAAGCAGAAGAAGTATAATTCTGTGTCTGGCCAGTTTACGGCCGAGGGCTTCGAGATGTTCGACAAGCTGATGCATTACGGCAATGCCACCGTGATGGGCAATCCCACGCTGAACTTCTATAAGCTGGGCGACCGCACCATCTGCCGTGCCGTACCTATGCGCTTCACGTTCAAGAACAACAAACGCTCGTTCGTCGAGGACGTGACGTTTACGTTCAATGCCGACCAGAAGATTGAGTCGGTGGCCTTCGGTCTCGACCAGGCCGCACGCGACGACATCTTCCAGCGCGAGGCCCCGTGGAGCGAAGACTCGCGTATGGCTATTGCCACGTTCCTCGAAAACTACAAGACAGCCTTCGCCCTGAAGCGCCTGGACTATATCAAGAGCATCTTCGACGACGACGCCATCATCATCGTGGGTCACATGGTGAAGCATGCCGGCAAGAAGAACGAGAACCAGTCGTATATCAACAACGACATGGTGAAGTACACCCGTCAGGACAAGGCTACCTATATCAAGAACCTCGAGAAGAGCTTCGGCAGCAACGAGTTCATCAATATCCGCTTTACTGACAATTCCGTCAGCAAGATGGGTAAGGGTGGCGACACCTTCGGTATCCAGATCCACCAGGACTACTACTCGTCGTCGTATGCCGATACGGGCTATCTCTTCCTGATGGTCGACCTGAACGAGATTGACCAGCCCTGTATCAAGGTACGTACGTGGCAACCACACCGCGATCCGAATATACACGCTGACTGGGGACGTGACGACCCGTCGTTCGGACTCATCAATGGCAGCGACTTTTGAGAATATATTATTAATGTATAACTAAAAAATTGAAAATTATGAAAAAACTGATGTTGATGCTGATGGCTTTCTGCCTGACGCTAACCGTACAGGCTCAGGATCTGACCAAAGCACAGGAAAAGGCTATCAAGAAAGAAGTGAAAGCCAAGTTGAAGGACTTCCAGAAGGGTGGCTATGAGATTTTTGGTTCTTCTCGCACCTTAGAAGTGGCACTCACCAAGCACTACACCGCTTTGGAGAAGGGTGGCGACGACGTGATCGAGTTTGTTGGACACAGCCAGGCCCGTTCAGCTAATGTGGCTGCCGCTGCTGCCCAGAACAGTGCTGCCAATGCCTACGCTACCCGTGCCAGCCTTCAGCTGAAGGGTCGCGTGCTGTCTGATATGGCTTCCGACGTCGCTAACCAGGCTACTGAGTTCGACAAGTTCTATGCCGTTTACGAAGGCAAGGTACAGCAGGAGATTCGCGGTGAGTTGAAGCCCAGCTTCAGCGTGAAGCACGCCAATCCTGACGGAACCATCTCTGTCCAGGCTTTCTACCTCGTCAACGAGCGTGGTGCCAACATTGCCCGCTTGAAGGCTTTGGAGAACTCATTGAAAGAGTCTGAGGTGATGTCTAAGTACGCCAAGACGCTGTCTAACATTGTCAACGACAAAGTTGTTCCTGAGGATTAATCAGTATGTCTAACGATAACAATAACAAGCAGAACCAGTTGCAGTTAGAACTGCCGCAGGAGGTGGCACAGGGCGAATACGCCAACTTTGCCATTATCACCCATTCGAGCAGCGACTTTATCATTGATTTTGCACGAGTGTTACCCGGTCTGCCGAAGGCACAGGTGAAAAGCCGCGTCATTCTGGCACCGGAACATGCCAAGCGACTGCTGGCTGCTTTGCAGGAAAATATCATGCGCTACGAGCGTGAATTTGGGGCCATCAAAATTCCCAATCAGGAGCCTCGTACCATCGCTCCGTTTCCCGTAGGAAAGGGAGAAGCATAGCAAAACAGCAGTTAATAAACATTAAAACGCTTATTTTATGTTAAAATGCATAAGGTAAGCGTTTTTTTATATCCTATAAATTAGGTGGTTCGCGGAAAAGTTCGTACCTTTGCAGCCCAAAAGCGCTCAGTGTGTATGGGCGTATTATGCCAATTTGATTATAACGTAACAAATATAATTCATTAAAAAACAAACAATTATGCCTACAATTTCACAATTGGTAAGAAAAGGCAGAAAGGTGCTCGTTGACAAGAGCAAGTCGCCCGCGCTGGACTCATGTCCTCAGCGTCGTGGTGTCTGCGTTCGTGTCTACACAACGACCCCCAAGAAGCCTAATTCGGCTATGCGTAAGGTAGCCCGTGTTCGTCTGACTAATCAGAAGGAAGTTAACTCGTACATCCCCGGAGAGGGACACAACTTGCAGGAGCACAGCATCGTGCTGGTTCGTGGCGGTCGTGTAAAGGACCTTCCCGGTGTACGTTATCACATCGTTCGCGGTACACTCGATACCGCCGGTGTTGCCAGCCGTACTCAGCGTCGTTCTAAGTATGGTGCAAAGCGTCCTAAGGCTAAGAAGTAATAATCGGAGAAGATTAGAAAGCCGATAGGTGCGTGCGAACAGCGGTTCTTCCGCTGTTACCAAAACAAAAAAAGGAAAAAAGAAAACCGTTTTGCTGGAGTAATTGTTATAGACAGGTTGAGTAAATGCTCATGAGCGAGCGTTGAAGACAGAAGAAAAAACAGCCCCAAGCAGACATTAATTCAAACAACAAAAAATGAGAAAAGCAAAACCAAAGAAGCGTGTGATCCTTCCCGATCCAGTCTTCAACGACAAGAAAGTGTCGAAGTTTGTGAACCACTTGATGTACGATGGTAAGAAGTCCATTTCGTACGAGATTTTCTACAATGCACTCGAGACCGTAAAGGGCAAGATGCAGAACGAGGAGAAGAGCGCTCTGGAGATCTGGAAGCAGGCTCTGGACAACATCACTCCGCAGGTTGAGGTAAAGAGCCGCCGTATCGGTGGTGCTACTTTCCAGGTACCTACTGAGATTCGCCCCGACCGCAAGGAGAGCATCTCTATGAAGAACATGATTGCCTTTGCCCGCAAGCGCAGTGGTAAGTCTATGGCCGACAAGCTGGCTGCTGAGATTATGGACGCCTTCAACAATCAGGGTGGTGCCTTCAAGCGTAAGGAAGACATGCACCGCATGGCTGAGGCTAACCGTGCATTCGCTCACTTCCGTTTCTAATATTGATAGGTAATAAGATTAAAGGATAAAGAAATGGCAAACCGCGATTTACATTTGACCCGTAATATTGGTATCATGGCTCACATCGATGCCGGTAAGACCACCACGTCTGAGCGTATCCTGTTCTACACTGGTAAGACGCACAAGATTGGTGAGGTGCACGATGGTGCTGCTACCATGGACTGGATGGCCCAGGAGCAGGAGCGTGGTATCACGATCACCTCTGCTGCTACCACCTGTAACTGGAACTATAATGGCAAGCAGTTCAAGATCAACCTGATTGATACTCCGGGACACGTAGACTTCACCGCTGAGGTAGAGCGTTCGCTGCGTGTGCTCGACGGCGCTGTAGCTACTTACTCTGCTGCCGACGGCGTACAGCCTCAGTCTGAGACCGTTTGGCGTCAGGCCGACAAGTACAACGTTCCCCGTATCGGTTACGTGAACAAGATGGACCGTTCAGGTGCTGACTTCTTCGAGACCGTTCAGCAGATGAAGGACATCCTCGGTGCCAACCCCGTTGTTATCCAGGTGCCCATCGGTGCTGAGGAGAACTTCAAGGGTGTGGTAGACCTCATCAAGATGAAGGCTATCCTGTGGCACGACGAGACCATGGGTGCTGAGTACGATATCGAGGATATCCCCGCCGACCTCGCTGACGAGTGCGACGAGTGGCGCAACAAGCTGCTCGAGGCTGCTGCTGAGTATGATGAGGCTCTGATGGAGAAGTACTTCGACGATCCCAACTCTATCACCGAGGAAGAGATTATCGCTGCTATCCGCAAGGGTACCATCGCTATGTCTTGCACCCCGATGATCTGCGGTTCTTCTTATAAGAACAAGGGCGTACAGCCTCTGCTCGACTATGTTTGCGCCTTCCTGCCCGCTCCCGTTGACGTGGAGATGGTCATGGGTACCAACCCCAATACCGAGGAGGAAGAGGGCCGCAAGCCCAGCGAGGACGAGCCTACTTCAGCCCTCGCATTCAAGATTGCTACCGATCCTTACATGGGTCGTCTGGTGTTCTTCCGCGTCTACTCTGGTAGCGTGAAAGCCGGTTCTTACGTTTACAACCCCCGTTCGGGCAAGAAGGAGCGTATCAGCCGTCTGTTCCAGATGAACTCTAACAAGGAAATTCCTATGGAGTCTATCGACGCTGGTGATATCGGCGCAGGTGTAGGTTTCAAGGATATCCGTACCGGTGATACCCTCTGCGACGAGGAGAAGCCCATCGTACTGGAGTCTATGACCTTCCCCGACACCGTGATCTCTATCGCCGTTGAGCCCAAGTCTCAGGCTGACGTTGCCAAGCTTGACAACGGTCTGGCTAAGTTGGCTGAGGAAGACCCCACATTCACCGTACGTACCGACGAGCAGAGTGGTCAGACCATCATCTCCGGTATGGGTGAGCTCCACTTGGATATCATCATCGACCGTCTGAAGCGTGAGTTCAAGGTTGAGTGTAACCAGGGTAAGCCTCAGGTTAACTACAAGGAGGCTATCACCAAGACTGTCATGGGCTACCGTGAGGTTTACAAGAAGCAGTCTGGTGGTCGCGGTAAGTTCGCTGATATTATCGTTAATGTTGGTCCTGTTGATGACGACTGGAACATCAAGGAGAACGGTGGCCTGCAGTTCATCAACGAGGTGAAGGGTGGTAACATCCCCAAGGAGTTCATCCCCTCCATCCAGAAGGGCTTCGAGGCAGCCATGAAGAATGGTATTCTCGGTGGCTATCCCATGGATTCGCTCAAGGTGACTGTTGTCGATGGTTCGTTCCACCCCGTTGACTCTGACCAGCTGTCATTCGAAATCGCTGCCCAGATGGCTTACAAGGCAGTCTGCGCTCAGGCTAAGCCCGTACTGATGGAGCCCATCATGAAGCTCGAGGTGGTAACACCTGAGGAGAACATGGGTGACGTTATCGGTGACCTCAACAAGCGTCGTGGTCAGGTAGAAGGTATGGAAGAGGCTCGCTCTGGTGCCCGTGTCGTTAAGGCTAAGGTGCCCCTGTCAGAGATGTTCGGTTATGTTACCGCTCTGCGTACCATCACCTCTGGTCGTGCCACCAGCTCTATGGAGTACGATCACCACGCTCCTCTGTCTTCAGCACTCGCTAAGGCTGTGCTCGAGGAGGTCAAGGGCCGTGCCGACCTGGTATAAGCTGACTTCTGGCGTTATAACGTGATAACGTCATTAAAAATAAAAATCCCGGAATCGAACAACGATTCTGGGATTTTTTGTACTATATCACCACGTGCTGGATGTTTGCCATCATCCGTTTGCCAGGGAGCCCAAGGAGTGCCAATACTATGCTTTAACACTGTCAATACTATGTTTTAACACTGTTAATGCATAGCTTTCACAGTGTTAATGTGTAGTCTCCGCTTTGTCTATGCACGACTTCACTTGCCTGAATCCTGCATTTCCCACACTTGTACTTGATAGTCAGATACTTATGCGAAATTTTCCTACACTGATTCCTACACTGAAGTTACACTGGAATAACACGAACCAGAACTGCTTCAGTGTAGGAAAAGTGTCACTTTCAGTGTAGGAAATCTGAGTCTAACGCGTTGATGTTCAGCGCCAAGTGTAGGAAATGCAGGATTTTTCACATAGAAATACCGCCCCATGTATGGGCTGGAGCGATATTTGCTTTCTTACAGCTATTTTCCCATTGTTATCGCTCGCTTCCCGATGAAATGGGCGGTTTTTGGCATTTCTTACATGCTTTCGTGTACAATTTGTTATGTCCTCTTCCACATTATTTTATTACTTTTGCGCCGTGAAATAAAAACCATAGGGTTCAAGGTCACCATAAACCTTAACCACCTATATCTCTGAAATGACTGAAAAGATCGATTTTCTACTATCGCACCCACTGACGATGATTCTCCCTCAACGATAAAACATAAACAGTAACTACTCATGACATGGGGTGCTGAGTAGTTACGAAGAGGGCTTTGATTATTAAAAAATCTTAAATAATGCGAGGCTTCGGGCTGCAGAGATTGCGTATATAATAAAATATGTGTACCTTTGCAGCCCGAAAACGCCGTCGTTGAGCAAATGACTCTTTAGCGATGGCAAATAGTAAATAGTTAAATAATTAAATTGTAAAATTAAACAATGAGTCAGAAAATTCGTATCAAGCTGAAGAGCTACGACCACAAACTCGTAGACAAGTCAGCAGAGAAGATCGTGAAGGCTGTAAAGGCTACTGGCGCTATCATTAGCGGCCCAATTCCCCTTCCCACTCACAAGCGTATCTACACCGTTAACCGCTCTACCTTCGTCAACAAGAAGAGCCGTGAGCAGTTCCAGCTGTCAGACTACAAGCGTCTGATCGACATCTATAGCTCTACCGCTAAGACTGTTGACGCGCTGATGAAGCTCGAACTTCCCAGTGGTGTTGAGGTTGAGATCAAGGTATAGTATCTTGGTACACTGAAGATATGAGGAGGACATGTTTGAAAGGCATGTCCTCCTTTATTTTGTTGGCTCATGTGTGTCATTTAGCGGTGATTTTTTGGAAGTGTGGTAAGAAATGCTTATCTTTGCAGCAGAAATAGATAAGTTATGCTGAAACAGTTTCTTTCCATCATGGCGCGCTACCTCAAGCCGTACCGTAAGTACCTGGCTTGGTCGGTGGTTATCAACTTTGTCACGCAGTGGATGAACGTCTTCTCGTTTGCCGTGCTGATACCTATCCTGAATATCCTGTTTAAGATAGACCAGGCCGTCTATACCTACAAGCCGTGGACGTGGGATACGCTGGACAAGGATCTCGTCATCAACAATGCCTATGCATGGGTACAGGAGTTGGTAACGACTCATGGTGCCTTCCTGACACTGGTCTATATGGGACTGGCGCTTATCATTATGACGGGAGTGAAGACCTTTGGCTACTTTGCCTCTTCAGCCATTATGATACCGCTGCGCACGGGTGTCGTGAGAGATATCCGTATAGAGGTCTACGAAAAGGTGCTGCGACTGCCGCTGAGCTTCTTCTCTGAAGAGCGCAAGGGCGATATCATTGCCCGTATGTCTGCTGATGTCGGTGCTGTGGAGAACTCTATCACCAGCAGTATCGATATGCTGATACGCCAGCCCATAGCCATCATAGTATGTTTTGCAACAATGCTGACGGTCAGTTGGCAGCTGACGGTCTTTGTGATTGTGGTTGCCCCCTTTGCAGGTTGGATTATGGGTGTCGTCAGTCGTCAGCTGAAATCGCAGTCGGCCGCGGTACAGGGAAAATGGGGTGATATGCTGGCTCAGCTCGACGAAACGCTAGGTGGTCTGCGTATTATCAAGGCCTTTATTGCTGAGCATAAGATGCTACAGCGCTTTGTGAAGATCAACGAAGACTATCGTAACGAGGTGAACTCGATGGCTATGCGCCAGAGTGCCGCACACCCAATGTCGGAATTCCTGGGCACCATCATTATTGTTGTCGTGCTGTGGTTTGGCGGCTATCTGATACTGAGTGAGTCGAACCTCATAGATGCCCCGACGTTTATCTTCTTCATGGTGATTCTCTATAGCGTCATCAACCCGCTGAAGGATCTGTCGAAGGCTACCTATCAGATACCGGTGGGACTGGCCTCTATGGACCGTATCGACTTTATCCTCAAGGCCGACAATCCTATCAAGGAACCTGTAGCGCCACAGCCCATACCCTCGTTTGAAAAGGATATCGAGCTGCGCGACGTGTCGTTCCACTATACGGAGGGCCGTCCTGTGCTGAAGCACATCAATCTGACGGTGCCCAAGGGAAAGACCATTGCACTCGTCGGACAGTCAGGATCAGGCAAGTCGACGCTGGTAGACCTCATACCGCGCTATCACGACGTCAGAGACGGTGAGGTGCTCATCGATGGCAAGAATATCAAGAACGTACGCATCTCGGAGCTACGTGCACTGATTGGTAATGTCAATCAGGAGGCTATCCTCTTCAACGATACGTTCTACAACAATATTACCTTTGGCGTGGAGAACGCCACGATGGAACAGGTCATTGAGGCAGCCAAGATAGCCAATGCCCACGACTTCATCATGGAGTCGGAACATGGTTATGACACAATGATTGGCGACCGTGGCGGTCGACTGAGCGGTGGTCAGCGCCAGCGCGTCAGCATTGCCCGCGCCATTCTGAAGAACCCGCCCATCCTCATCCTCGATGAGGCTACCAGTGCTCTTGACACCGAGTCGGAGCGTCTGGTGCAGGAGGCTTTGGAACGCCTGATGAAGTCGCGCACCACCATTGCTATTGCCCACCGCCTGTCGACCATCAAGAATGCCGACGAGATCTACGTGCTCTACGAAGGTGAAATCGTCGAAGTAGGCCAGCACGAGGAGCTAATCGCGAAGAACGGTTACTACAAGCGTCTGTACGATATGCAGCAGCTATAAGGGGAATACGTAGTTTTCACGCTGTGAAAACGCCACTTTCAATTGATAGGGAGATTGAAAAAATGGAAAAGTTTTGCTGATGTGAAGAAAAATGCGTAACTTTGCCCCTGTTATGGGGCAGTACCTGTCCCACACTGCTGAGGAGACAGAAACCTGTAGTACTGGATATGACTATGTTGAACTTTTGTACATTATATAACTCCAACTATGCTGCCAAAGGACTGGCGATGTATTATTCGCTGGTCAAGCATTGCCCGTCATTTCATCTTTATATATTTGCTTTTGATGACCGTTTGGCAGAAGCGATGAAGACAATGTCTCTCCCACATATTACTGTTGTTACTTTGAAGGAGTTTGAGGATCAAGAACTACTGGCTATTAAATCTTCTCGTACAACTGGTGAGTATTGTTGGACTTGTTCTGGATCTACAATCTTGTATTGTCTTGAACAGTATCATTTGGATGCCTGTACCTATATTGATGCTGATTTGTACTTCTTTTCTGATCCTACTATATTGATAAATGAAATGGGTGATGACGATGTGCTCATAACTGCTCATCGCTATACATCTGCCTACGACCAAACGGCTACCTCTGGTAAATATTGCGTACAGTTTATGACATTCAAAAATACAGAGAATGGTCTGCATGTTCTGCGTTGGTGGCGTAATGCTTGTTTGGAATGGTGTTACAATCGCATAGAAGATGGAAAATTCGGTGACCAGAAATACCTCGATGATTGGACGATCAGGTTTAAGGGTATCCACGAATTGCAGCATCTTGGCGGAGGAGTGGCCCCTTGGAATATGCAGCAGTATACCTTCAGACGTGAGGGCGATAGCGTTATTGGTACCGAACTGTCTACAGAAAAAGACTTCGAGCTTGTTTTTTTTCACTTCCATGATTTGCTGTGCTTTAAGAAAGGAGCCTTTCGTGAATTTAGTCTTTGTCCCAACTACATTCTGCCAAAGAGTGCAAAGGATGTCGTCTATAGCCTTTACCTCCCAGTGTTAAAATGCAGTTATGTTGAGATGAAAAAGATGAATAGTCGCATTGATGGTCTAGCTACTAAGCTTGTAGTAAACAAGTCGTTCGTAGGTTGGGTCTTTAAGTTTTTCAAGCGAAGTCTCTTGAATTATCTGAATAATGGTCGCTATATGAAATATAGCCATTGGATTAAAAGTTGACAAATAAGATGAAAGCTCTCATATTAAATTCTGGTCTTGGCCATAGGATGGGTGTAATAACCAAGGAACACCCTAAGTGCATGACAGAGATATCGTTTAGGAACACTATTCTAAGCCGTCAACTTAAAATATTGGTGTCTTTTGGAATACAGGAAGTCGTGATGACTACAGGTTATTATGACCAAATATTAGTAGATTATTGCAATGCCCTTCATCTCCCCTTGAAGTACACCTTTGTCAACAACCCGCTCTATGACAAGACCAACTACATCTATAGCATCTACTGTGCTAAAGATCAGTTAAAGGATGACGACATCATCTTGATGCATGGAGACTTGGTGTTCGAGAGTATGGTGATGGAGGCTGTTATTGACAGTCCTGTGAGCTGCATGGCAGTTAGTAGCACGCTCCCTCTGCCGGAGAAGGACTTCAAGGCAGTCATCAAAGACGGCAAGATTGAGAAGGTGGGCATTGAGTTCTTTGACAATGCCATGGCCGCACAGCCCCTCTATAAGATTCTGAAAGAGGACTGGCTGGTATGGCTCCAGAACATTGAGAAGTTCTGCGAGAGCGACAACCGCAAGGTGTATGCAGAGAACGCTTTCAATGAGGTGTCAGACCAATGCAAGATTTATCCCTGCGATGTCAAGAACATGCTCTGTGCTGAGATTGACACTCCTGAGGATTTGGAGGTTGTCAGCAAGAAGGTTTCTGAAATAAACGAGCGCACAGTTTATATGTGCTTTAGCACGGAGTACATCCACAGCGGCCACATGGCTATCATCAACAAGGCTCGTCGCCTTGGTCGTTTGATTGTAGGTGTTCTCTCTGATGAGGCCATATCTAGCTTCAAACGCTATCCGCTGATTCCTTATGAGGAGCGGAAAGCCTTGTTTGAGAACCTGGCCGGTGTGGAACGTGTGGTTGAGCAGAAGACACTCTCCTATAAAGAGAACCTGGAGACTATCCATCCTGACTATGTGGTTCACGGCAACGACTGGTGCGAAGGCTTCCAGAAGCCTATTCGTCAGGAAGTTTGTGAAGTTCTGGCTGAATATGGAGGCAAGTTGGTAGAGTATCCTTACAGCAACAATCCTATGTATAAGGAGCTTGATGCTAACCACCGTGCAGAAGCCTCTATGCCTGATGTTCGTCGTGGTCGCTTACGTAAGCTTATCAATATGAAAGGCCTTGTTACTGCAATGGAGGCCCATAGCGGTATTACAGGCCTGATTGTAGAAAATACCAAGGTGCTTCAGGATGGAAAGACCTATCAGTTTGATGCCATGTGGGTATCTTCGCTTTGCGACTCTACCGCCAAGGGTAAGCCCGACATTGAGCTGGTGGATATGACCAGCCGCTTCCGTACCATTGACGACATCATGGAAGTAACCACCAAGCCTATCATCTTTGATGGCGATACTGGTGGCTTGACCGAGCACTTTGTATATACCGTTCGTTCTTTGGAGCGTATGGGCGTAAGCATGGTGATTATTGAGGACAAGACCGGCTTGAAGAAGAACAGCTTGTTTGGAACTGAGGTGAAGCAGACTCAGGCCGCTATCCCCGATTTCTGTGAGAAGATTCGTGCCGGTAAGAAGGCACAGAAAACCAAGGAGTTTATGATTTGTGCCCGTATTGAGTCTCTGATTCTGGAGCAGGGTATGGAGGACGCATTGGAGCGTGCTTTCGCTTTCAGCGAAGCTGGTGCTGATGCCATCATGATTCACAGCCGTAAGAAAGATCCAGCTGAAATCTTTGAGTTTGTGAAGAAGTTCCGTGAGAAGAACAGCACTACACCTGTGGTTGTTGTTCCTACCTCTTTCAATACCGTTACCGAACAGGAGTTCAAGGATAGGGGAGTAAATGTGGTTATCTATGCCAACCAGTTGACCCGTACCGGATTCCCCGCTATGCAGGATGCAGCCCGTACCATCTTGGAGAACCACCGTGCCAAGGAGTGCGATGACAAGTGTATGAGCATTAAGGAAATTATTACACTCATACCAGAGGAATAAATCGTAAATTGTAAATCGTCAAATAGTAAATTACTAAGATGATACGTCCAGATTATTTTATAGAGCAACTGAGAGAGAACGGCATAGACTGCTTTGCCGGTGTGCCTGACAGCTTGCTGAAGAATATCTGTGCTTACATTACAGACCATTGTGATGCAGAGCATAATATCATTGCCGCCAATGAGGGAGCAGCTGTAGGTCTTGCAGCCGGTCATTATCTGGCAACTGGACAGCCTGCTTGTGTGTATATGCAGAACAGTGGTGAGGGTAACATCATTAATCCTTTGGCATCCCTTACAGACCCTGAAGTATATAACATTCCCGTACTCTTGCTGATTGGCTGGCGTGGCCGCCCTGGTGTGCATGACGAGCCTCAGCATGTAAAACAGGGTAAGGTGACAACCGGCCTGCTGAACACCATGGGTATCAACTTCGATGTTCTGAGCAAAGAAGAAGATAAGGCGGAAAAGCAGATTGCCAAAGCTATTGATGCCCTCAAGAAAAAGGATGTTTATGCTCTGGTAATTGAGAAAGATACCTTTGAGGACTACAAGCTCCAGAATGTAGAGAAGAACGACCTCACTATGTCTCGTGAAGAGGCCATTCAGACCGTAGCCGCTGCCCTTGGTGAGAAGGATTGCATTGTTTCTACCACCGGTATGATTAGCCGTGAACTCTTTGAGTACCGTGTTGCTATGAATCAAGGTCACGAGCGTGATTTTCTGACTGTTGGCTCTATGGGCCACGCCTCTCAGATTGCATTGGGTATTGCAATGGCAAAGCCCGACCGTAAGGTGTGGTGCTTTGATGGTGATGGTGCTGCCATTATGCACATGGGCAGTATGGCTATTGTTGCAAACAAGGCTCCTAGGAACTATGTTCATGTAGTGTTCAACAATGGCGCTCACGACAGCGTGGGTGGTCAGCCTACCGTTGGATTGAAGATTAACCTGCCCGCTGTTGCCAAAGCTGTCGGATATATGAATACGGTCTCTGTTGACAATAAAGAAGACCTCGTAAAAGCAATAGAAGGTATTGGCGAGGGCCCCATTCTTGTTGAGGTAAAGGTAAAGAAAGGCAATCGTAAGGACCTTGGCCGTCCAACAACGACTCCTATTGAAAACAAGGAGGCATTAATGCGCTTTCTTAAGAAATAATCCTATGCAACAAATCATAAACGGAATAGCGTCCCTTCCTCAGATACTCAAAGAGGTTAAATGCAAGAAGTTATTCTTGGTTGTCGATTCTTCATATCCTTTCTTGAATATTAAGAATACGATAGAGACGTTACCGGTAGGGGAGAAGGTGATGTTTTCAGACTTTACACCTAATCCTTTGTATGAACAAGTATGTCGTGGCATAGAACTGTTGAAACGCTCTCAGTGCGATACCATTCTTGCTGTTGGTGGCGGCAGTGCCATTGACGTGGCCAAGTGTATCAAACTGGCAGTGTTGGCTCAAGAAGGGAATGCAGCCATTATCCCTCCATTAGTATCTCAACGTTTGCCCATTGATGGCCCAAAGATTCCGTTTATTGCCATACCTACAACAGCAGGTACTGGTAGTGAGTCCACCCACAATGCAGTAATGTATTACGAAGGTGCTAAGCAAACGGTTACCAATGATGGAGTTCTTCCTGATTACGCTATTTTGGAGCCTTCTGTTCTGAAAACCTTACCGCTTTATCAGAAGAAATGCACCATGATGGATGCGCTTTGCCAAGGCATTGAGTCTTGGTGGAGTGTGAATTCTACGGAAGAAAGCTATGGGTATAGCCGAAGGACCATTGAAATCATAATGGCCAACTGGCAGAAGTATATCTTTGAGAATGATGATGAGGCTGCTGCTCAGATAATGCTTGCTGCCAACTACAGCGGACGGGCCATCAACATTACGGCCACCACAGCCGCCCATGCCATGAGTTATAAGATAACATCCTTGTATCAATTGCCACATGGACATGCTGTAGCGGTTTGTCTGCCAGAGATATGGCAGTATATGACGACTCATATGAATCAGTGTAAAGATAGCCGTGGTGCTGCTTATCTGTCTGCCGTTTTTGATGATATCTCCAGGGCTATGGGTTGCCAAACTGTTGTACAGGCCATCAGTCTGTTTAGGAAGATGATGGCTGAGATGGAGATGGGAAATCCTGTCTCTTCAAATCTGGATGCAGACATCCGGCTGTTGGCTACTTCAGTAAATCCTGTCAGATTAAAGAATAATCCTGTGGTATTGGGTTCTGATGCTATATGTCTTCTTTACAAAACAATCATAAAAAATGGATAAAACGATAGCATATAGAAAGAAGTTAATAGAAACGTTTAAGGCGTTTGATACCTTTTGTAAAGAAGAGGGTATCAGATACTTTGCCGCCTATGGAACATTGATAGGTGCTGTGCGCCATCAAGGATTAATTCCTTGGGATGATGATATTGATGTGTGGATGCTTCCTGAGGACTATGAAAAAATGATGTCATATAAGGGAAAGATTACCGACCATTACGATATCATCAACGATACTGATAAGAACTATTGGTTATATTCTTTGATAAAATTCGTTGATACGAATACCACGTTATGGGAAGCAGAGGAATTTCCATGTGTTACTGGAGTCTACATTGATATTTTCCCATTAATGGAATGCGACGAAAAAGAAGCAAAAGATAATCGGGCAGAATATGATCTGGTGTCTAGTAAGCTGACGCGTTCCCTTAAACACTATTCTATAGGGAGAATATTGGGACTCTACTTGACGGGGCATGCTCACGAAGGAAAACAGCAGTTGAAAGATTATTTTTATAGTAAATTCAGGTATAAGTCCAATCGCAAGGAGTATGATGAGCTGGTAAAACGCTTGAAGAGTCAGAAAGGAAATTTCTATGTCTCTTATGATGGTGCTTACTACGAAAAGGAAGTTTTCCCTAAAGAGTGGTTCAAAGAAACGAAGTCGTTGAATTTCGAGGGTACAATGATTCCTGTTCCCACCGCCTACGATGAGGTTTTGACGAAGTTATATGGTGACTATATGCAGTTGCCCCCTGAGGATAAAAGGGTGTCTCATCATTCCCACTTCTTTGAAGATATGGACAGAAGATGGACTGTCAATGAGATTCGTAAGATGATCAAGAAACAATGACCATTAAAGGAGCTGGCGATATGACAAAGATAAAGGAGCGTGAGTCTAACTTTGAACTGCTGCGCATCATTTTGATGATGATGATTCTTTTCCTCCATGCAGACTTCCTAGCCACAGGAACACCCTCCAGAGAAGATTTTTCCGTGGCACCTGTCGAGAGCTTTGGCAAATGTTTGATAGAAGCATTGACAATTATTGCCGTCAATGTGTTTGTCCTTCTCTCCGGATGGTTTGGTCTGAGACCTAGGGTGATGCGATTCCTAGAGTTGGTCTTTCAGGTGGTTTTTATCAATGCGTTATGCGTTTTGACTTTGGGACTGATGGGAGATAATATTTCTGTTGACGATGCTATAAGGGATATTTTTATGGTAGATAGCGCTCAGTGGTTTGTAAAGACCTATTTGCTGTTATACCTCTTGTCACCCGTACTCAACAAATTTGTGGAACACGCCACCAAAAAAGAATTCAAGACGCTGCTGATTGCCTATTTGTGCTTTCAGAGTATCTATGGATGGTATTTTAAAACCATAGAGGAGCTTATCTATGGCTATTCTTTGGCTTCATTCATAATCATTTATCTCATAGGAAGATATCTTCGCATTCATGCTGCGGAGTGGAGAAACAAATTATCAGGTACAAAGTGTTGGGTAGGCTATATCGTGTTGTCGTTACTAATCAGCGGTATAGCCAGTAGCAGATTACATGTTGAAGGTGATGCCTATTCCTACACTTCACCATTAGTTCTCCTGTCAAGTGTCGCTTTCTTGTTGGCTTTCTCGAAGATGAAGTTTTCGAGCAGGGCAATCAACTGGGTTGCTCAGTCGTGTCTGGCTGTATACCTATTACATATGAACAAATTCGTGGCACCACATTTCCTGCAATTGCTTTCAGATTTGTACAAGAGTCACCATTTTGCACAATATTGGGGATATGTGGTGGTGATAGGTTTTGCCACCTTCTCGGTTGCTGTTATCATTGATAGGATTCGTATTGTTATTTGGAACTTTTTATGGAAAATAATAGAAAGAAGGTGGTTAATATCTCAGTAGTTATACCACTATATAATAAGGAGAATTACATTGGAAGGACAATAGCCTCGTTGTTAAACCAAACTTATCATGATTATGAAGTAGTAGTGGTTGATGACGGGTCTTCTGATGATAGCGTCGCTATTGTACAGTCGTTCTCTTCTGATAAGATTCGCCTTATACAAAAGGAAAATGGAGGGCCTTCCTCTGCAAGGAACAAGGGTATACAAGAAGCCCAAGGTCAATGGATTGTCTTATTGGATGCTGACGATATATTGTTGCCTCATGCATTAACGTGTTTTGCCAATATTCAACAGAGCCATCCTTATTGCAAATACTTCGTTGGTAATTTCTACAATATGTATAGCAATCAGGATATCCAGTTGGGTTCATATAGGAAAATAGACAAAATACTCAAAAATGGCTTCTACTACGAGGCTACGAGAGAACTGACAGAGACTTCTGGCACAGCTATGTTTGAGAAGTCTTTGCTATTGGAAGAACCTTTCAATGAGTCCCTTTATAGGTATGAGGATGCGGAAAGGCAATACCGACTAATGAGAAAATATAAGATATATATGTTCTCTACCCCTGTTGCCATAGTAGATAGGAGTGCAGCATGTGCATCAAGACCACGCAAACGGATAGAAGAGGATTTTATAGGCAGTCTGGTATTTCATAATAAGTCTTTCTGGGAACAAATGTCTTTGTATCTGTTGGCATTAGAATGCAAAAGCTCTTATCCTGATGATGCAGAGAGGCTTTATGGCAAGATATATTCCCGTTGGGATTTAAGAATAGTATTGAAATGGGTAAACAAGAGGCAGAAACTGTGCCATAAGTATTTCCGTCATGCCTCAAAGCAAAAGATCTATACGCTGGAAGAGCTGTTAAACATCCCTTGTAAGGTTAATATAACAACTGAAGAGTGAAATGAACCAAATGAAAGAATGCAGAATCATCGAGTTGCCCAAGATTGTTGATACCAGAGGCAACCTCTCAATCATCGAACAGTTCAAACATGTGCCTTTTGAAATTCGTAGGGTACACTGGATATATGATGTGCCTGGAGGTGTGAATAGAGGAGGTCATGCCTTTATGAATACTGAGGAGTTTATAGTGGCGCTGTCTGGTAGTTTTGACGTGGAGATAGATAATGGTTCTGAGAAGAAAACCTATGCGCTGAATCGGTCGTACTATGGGTTGTATGTGCCTAAAGGCATGTGGCGTACTATGACTAATTTCTCTACTAACTCGCTAGCATTGGTGCTGTCATCGACCGACTATGACGAGCACGACTATATCATGGACTATAACGAGTATAAGCAGTGGCGCAATGATAGAACGGCGATTCCTGATTCGCCAGACGCGAAGACCTCGCGAAAGATGAACAATCCCGTCAGTAAGTCCTTGATGACAGAGGGTAAGAGTGTGTTTGACTGTTCGCTGTGCGAACTCAATAAGATGCACGATGCCGAGGGAAATCTGACGTATATGTATCAGAATGTGCATGTGCCGTTTGCCATCAACAGGGTGTTTTACAGCTACGACATCCCTGGCGGTGAGGACCGTGGAGCACATGCTCACAAGAAGTGTCACCAGTTTATCATTGCTGCCTCAGGAGCTTTTGAGGTGGTGTTGGATGATGGTACCAATAAGCGTACCGTGACACTGAACCGCCCATTTTGGGGACTGCACGTGCCGCCAGGTGTCTGGGCCTCAGAGCAAGGTTTCTCTTCTGGTAGCATCTGTCTGGTGCTTGCCAGTCACGAATATATAGAGGATGATTATATCCGTAACTATGATGACTACTTAGCGTATTTAAAAGAACAGAAACATTGACAATATGGTGAAGCTATTAGACCTTCAGAAGATAACGGCCCAGCACCGTGAGGAGTATGATACAGCCATTCGCAGGGTGATGGATGCTGGATGGTTCCTGCAAGGCAAGGAGAACCAGCAATTCGAAGCAGATTATGCCCATTATATAGGGACGGAACACTGCGTGGCTGTTGCCAACGGGCTGGATGCGCTGAAGCTCATCATTCGCGGCTATAAGGAGTTGGGCGTGTTTCACGACGGTGACGAGATTATCGTCCCTGCCAATACCTATATCGCCACTATCTTGGCTATCACCGACAACCATCTGACACCAGTGCTGGTGGAGCCGACGTGGGAGCATTTGGAGATGGATATCAATAGGGTAGAAGAAGCGATTACTCCGAGGACTAGGGGCGTAATGACGGTACACCTCTATGGGCGTATTGCCTATAACGATAAGCTCAAAGAACTCTGCGGAAAGCATGGACTGATACTGATGGAGGACTGTGCGCAGAGTCATGGGTGTATGTGGAAAGGCAGAAAAACGGGTGCCTTAGGTGACGCTGCCGCCCATAGCTTCTATCCGGGCAAGAACTTGGGTGCCTTGGGTGATGCCGGTGCGGTGACCACAGACGACGAGGAGTTGGCTTCCGTCATTCGGGCACTGGCCAACTATGGCAGTCAGAAGAAGTATGTGTTCAAATATGTAGGCATGAACAGTCGCATGTCAGAGATTGACGCCGCCGTGCTGGATGTCAAGCTGAAGTATCTGGACGAAGATAACAGCAAGCGCCAGCAGTTGGCTGCCTACTATTATGCCCACATCAGTAACCCGCAGATTGTGTTGCCTAAACGTATTGACGACGAGAATAATGTCTATCATCAGTTCCCTGTATTCTGTGAACGACGGGATGAGCTGCAGGCATTCTTGGCGGAACATGGCATTCAGACGCTGATACATTATCCTATTCCGCCACACAAACAGGAATGCTATAGGGAGTGGAACAGCCGTTCATACCCTATCACCGAGAGGATTCATGCTCAGGAACTGTCAGTCCCCATGAATCAGGTGATAACGATGGAAGAGGCTAAGATAGTTACTGACTGTCTGAACGCTTTTGCCGCCATTTAGCGACTTTTACTACTCGTTTGGCTATTTTGCGTACAATCTCGTAGCCTTTGTGCCAATGCTTGTCTAGGTATACAGCATATTTGACAAGTGGGAGTTCGTATGCACTATTATAGGAATGGATAAATTTCTGCATATACGGAGTGAATAGCTCCTGTATAACCTCTTCACGTTCCTTGGCAATTTTTTGAGGGTAAGTGCTGCTAATTCCTGAAATGTCGTAATAGGCTATGTCAAGGTCGAGAAATGCATAGCTGCGTTCTTCTAGGATAAGTGTCTCAATCCAGAATTTCCAGTCAGATACAATCTTATATTTCTCGTCATAGGGATGGCTAACAAGGAGTTCCCGCCTGATGAACGTACCTTGATGACTTAATGTGTCAGAAAAAAGATGTACGTATAGGTCTTCGTATACATCTTTATGTCTTGTCTTTGAGTCGGTCCTCACGACATGACCTTCTATGACATCTGGGCATAAGCGACTATCGTAGACATGTTGTAAGACATCGTTATTAAAGAAACTGTCACCGGCATTCATAAAGTTGACGTATTTGCCGGTAGCATGAGCAATGCCTTTATTCATTGCGTTATAGATGCCTTTGTCGGGTTCCGAACACCACCAAGAAATAAGGCCGTTGTACTGAGCAATTATCTCCTTGGTTCCGTCAGTAGAGCCCCCATCTACTACAATGAGCTCAAAATCTTTGAAAGTTTGGTTGACAATTGAGTCGAGTGTCTGTCTGATGCTCGCAACCTCATTATAGCTGACAGTTATGATGGAAAATATGGGCATAGGAATATTATTAGAGTTTTCGTATCAGGCAATAGAGATATGCTGTCCATAAGCCTTTTTGCAGGTAATGTGTAAGGTGTGGCACGCGACTCTCTTTCGATGTTTGTGGCAGACGCTCTATTAAGAGACGGTACTCTTTTAGTTCTTTCCTTATTTGAAGAAGAGGAACTTTCTTGAAGATGTGTAAGGCACGGTAATTTGTGGTGGTGTAAATAATCTGGTCTCTAATACCAGGATGCTCATAGTGGGAAAGATATTTCTCTAGCAAGAGGGAGGAGGGCAGAAATTCGCCGGCTTTCATTCCTCTACTGGTTAGTCCAACACTGTTCATGCGGTAGTTGTATAAAGGTGTGGCTATCACTTGCAATGTGTTGATGAACTGACAATATGAAAAAGTGAAAAGCTCGTCTTCGCGGAAACTGATATTTTCGGCAAATCGCAGGTTGTGCTGACGAATAATATCAGCTTTGAACATTTTATCCCATGTAAACCCAAACAGTTCGTGTTTGTCCACATAGCGGAGTTGGTAAAGCCGTTCTTCTGCTGAGGCTCTTCCTTCGCACTTACAGGGAACTGGGGTGGCGGACTCAACAGTTCCCTCCTGATGGATGAAATTTACACCGAAATATATGATGTCTGCCGGGTTCTTTTGTTGAGTGCACGATATTAGTGTCTGCAAATATGACGGCTCCACCCAGTCGTCGGCATCAACGAAACAAATATATTCCCCCTGAGCATGATCCAGTCCCAGATTGCGTGCCGTGCTAACACCACCGTTCTTCTTGTATAGATAGTGAATATTGCTATTCCTGCTTGCGTATTTCTCGCAAATCCTGCGGCTCCCGTCTGCGCTGCCGTCGTCGATAAGTAGTAGCTCGTAGTCTTTTTCTTCTTGGCTGATGATACTGTCAAGGCATTGCGTCAGATATTGAGCAGCGTTATAGACGGGTATGATGATGGAAATCCTGGGCATATATTACTATATTTAAATGTATTGTTTGTTCAACCCTAATCTACAAACTCTTTCCTTGGCGAAAAGGTTAAGCCATCCACAAAACCTCTCCAGAGATTGTTCTTCAGCAGACTTCTTAGCTCAGGAGCCATGTTCTTTGTTCGGTGAATGTCAAGGCGCAGATGATTCAGATTTTTGAAGAACCATATTATCCAAGGCTTCTCCCCTCGTGAGGCAAACATGCCGTTGCGCATGTAATAGTAGAATTTCCATGCGGCCTCTGGAGTGGCAGTCTTGATGCTCGCACCATAGTTTGTTGCTGTTTTGTGAACAACCACACTTGAGGTCGTCAGGTAGCCTTTGTGACCCGCCTTGACAATACGAGCAGTAAATTCAGCATCGTCCACCCAGATAAAGAACTCTCTATAGGGTAGTCCCACTTCTCTGACAATTTTAGAAGGGACAAGAAGTGACACGAAAGAGGCAGAACGAATGGCATAAAGACCACCTCCTAAGTCGTCATGGTGGACATAGCCTGGTATGTTCATCTGGTGTATGTTTCCATCAGTCCAAACGACCTTGCTATTTACAAATCCGGTATTTTCATGCTGGTTCAATATATAAACCAAGTGTTCCAATGCGTCTGTTTGGGGAATCGTGTCATCATCCATAATCCATATGGCGTCGACATTCATTTTCGTCGCGATGGCTATTCCTTCAGCAAAGCCTCCAGCTCCTCCAATATTCTTCTCAAGCGATTTGACGACTATTTGCTTGTCGTCAAGCTGCTGAAGGTATTCTGTTGTGCCATCCGTCGATGCATTATTAACCACAATGATACTATTGACTTTGCAAGTCTGCAGGCTAATGGCCTCTAAACACTCCTTAAGGAGGGATAGACGATTGTATGTTACTACAACAGCTGCTATTGTCATATGATTCGGATTATATGTTTAAACTGAAAACTTTTTCGATTATCGGAGCCATGTCGTAGTATTGGTATTCTGCCAATCGGCCACCGAAAATAATATTTCTCTCTTGGGCAATAAGTGAGCGATAGTTGTCTGCCAAAGCATTGTTGCGATTATCATTCACAGGATAATAGGGCTCTAGGCCTTCCTTGTACTCGGTGCTGTATTCTTCAGAGATGACCGTATTAGGACAGTCATAGACGTCTTGTCCAAACATTTCAAAATGCTTATGCTCAATAATGCGAGTGAAAGGCTGCTCGTGGGATGTGAAATTCACGACTGCATTTCCTTGAAAGTTGGGAGTCCGCTCTATTCGAGTCTTGAAACTGACTGTGCGCCAATCCAAACGGCCTAGTTTGTAGTCAAAGTATTCATCCATCTTACCCGTGTAAACAATCGTATCACATAAAGACTCCCAATGGTATCTGTCAGCAAAGAAGTCTGCTTTGGTCTTTGTCTCAATACCTGCCAGCAATCCTTCAATAAGAATGTTATATCCTCCAATAGGAATGCCTTGATATTTGTCGTTAAAATAATTATTGTCGTAGACAAAGCGTATCGGTAGCCGTTTAATGATAAAGGCAGGAAGCTCTGTACACTTTCGTCCCCACTGTTTCTCAGTATACTCTTTAATCAGTTTCTCATAGATATCTTTACCTACGAGCAATATGGCCTGCTCCTCCAGATTCTGTGGCTGACGTCCTTTGATTAATTCTGCAGCTTCAGCCTTTTGCTCATTGATCTTATCCTTTGCTTGTTCAGGTGTTGTCACACCCCACATCTGATAAAAGGTGTTCATGTTAAAAGGGAGGTTGTACAACTTCCCATGATAGTTGGCAAGAGGGGAGTTTGTATAGCGGTTGAAAGGTACAATACCATTCACAAAGTCCCAAACGCTCTTGTTGTTGGTATGGAAAATGTGGGCACCGTATTTGTGGACATTGATTCCTTCTATCTTCTCACAATAAATATTTCCACCTAAATGTGGACGTTTGTCAATGACCAGACACCGTTTCCCTTTCTGATGAGCCAAAAAGGCAAACGTAGCGCCATAAAGACCGGAGCCTACTATTAGATAGTCGTATTGCTTCATGTTGTGGGGTAATCAACAATTAATATAGTTGACCTGTCAGCTTAGCGAAGGTGCGTTTCGTTAGAATCCATCGGTGTACACCCTTTAGATCTGTGCTTCTGATGATGTCCAACTGTTTCTCCAGTGAATAATTTTTCCTGTACGAACGTACAAAGAATTTGGCTATATAGGAACACCAGTGGTATTTGTAGTGCCAGTAGTGGCCTATCCACTTGTCAGCGGCAATCAACTGGTCGGCACATTCAAACAAGGCTATCGACAATGCATATTGCTCCACGGTTACTGGCTCCGAGCCATCGTCCAGCATGCCATCGCAGACAGATAGCGCCATATCTGTTACTTTGATGACGAGGGCGGCAGGGATGGCTACAACACCTGCATTCCACATGTGATGCTGTGGCCCTATCGTAATACCGGCATAAGTCTTGCCGCTTACCGTATGCCACATGCTCAAGGATCGCTCTTTCATCTCTGAAGGACAGCCTTCATCCAGATGCATCATTCCGCGATTTTTGCCCAGTTGTTCTTTGATTTCCGTCAGACTGCCATGTAAAAAAGTGTCTCCATCCAGGTACATCATAGCTTTGTCGGGTGACATCTGTGCAATTTGTTGGAGCACCTTAATCTTTACCCTCCAGAAGAAGTCGTGTTTGCCACGCCACTCCTTGATACGTTCCTGCGTTATCGGAATGGTCACCACGTGAGGCAGGTTACAATACATGGTGGGGGTATCTGTTACCACATAGACAGTATCCTCTTCGCTAGTTTGCGAAAGGATAGTGCGAATAGAAAACCCTACCTGTATGTGGATAACAGCGCTATCGCCAATTACGAAATAGACAATATTCATGGTGCACAGTATTTTATTTTCTGCAAAATTAGTGATTTCTAAGCAATTATCAAAGAATATGCTGTGAAATCTTATATTTTTTGCTTGTCTGTATGGTGTATTCGGAATTATTATGTACCTTTGCACTCACTCATTATCATGATTTTTGCAAGAGACAAGAGCCAGATGTGCAACAATTTGTTGCAGTTTGCCCATGTTTATGCCTGGGGCAGGGAGCATGGACGGAAGGTGATGTCTATGCGCTTTAGCTACAAGTATCCCTATTTCAAGATTACTCATTCCAATCTGGTTAGCTTTTCGCTATATGTAATAGCAAAGCTTTTGGCTGCAATCAGGTTGCTTCCCACAGCCAGCTTTAAACATGATGATTGTGACCCTGTAGCTTTGGAACAAATGATGCTGCGCCATAAGAACATCGTAGTCAGCGGATGGTATGTCCGTTTCTATGACCTCTTCCTGAAATATCGCGACGAAATAATCGATCTATTCACAATAGACCCACAATACACCGAACCTGTTAAGAAGAAAATGAATTCGTGGAATGGTATCCGGTTAGGTGTGCATATCCGTAGAGGGGACTATGCTGTGTGGAAAGACGGTATCTACTGTTACGAAGACGCTGTTTATGCCGATTTCATCGGGAAATTCTCAGCTTTGATGCCAGAAAAGGAAATCGATGTGTTTTTGTCGACCAATGATCCGCAGGTCAGCATAGGGAAGTTCCAAGAACTGTTAAGTAACACGAAAGGCATCCGCCTGCATCTGCTAGGTGGCAATGCTGTTGAGGATCTTTTCATGCTTTCGGAGTGTGACTATATCATAGGCCCTCCAAGCACCTACTCACTTGTAGCCGCCCTTTATCGTAACATCCCCCTTTGTCGCATGGATCAGGTGTTGGATGGTCGCCTCAGACTATCAGACTTTAGGTTGTTCGACTATTGGTTCCGCCATATTGTCTAAAGGAAATTTGAAAAGTGGAAAAGGTATTTGAAAAAGCAAAAAGGATTGTGCAACTGCCATTCTTTCAAAACACTTGGACGTTGTTCTCGTTGTGGATACTTATGGCGCTCATCTCCGTGGGCCTCCATATGCATCACTTCAACAACTTCCTCATCTATAAGTTCACGTACTGGCATGCGATAGATGGTAAAAGCATCTTTGAAAACTTTGGCGACCATGGTGATGTAAACCATTACGGCCCTATCTTTAGTCTTATCATTGCACCTTTTGCTTTAGTAAGTGGAACTTCTACCTCGCTCGATAGTTTCTCACTCTGGGCAGGCGTGCTCCTATGGCATCTGGCACTTGGCCTGTTCTTGTGGTGGGCCATCCGGCAAAGCACGCTGACAACAGAACAAAAGGTCGTGGTGATTTGGCTGACAGCCCATGAATTGCTTAATGCTTTGGGAATGTCACAGTTCAATGTCGCTACAGCGGCAATGATTCTGTTGTCGTATTCTGCCATTCGACGCGGGAAAGACATATGGGCCGCTTTTTGGATTGTACTAGGTACGCTGGTAAAGATCTACGGTATTGTCGGCCTGGCCTTTTTTTTCTTTTCCAAGAACAAACCTAAGTTTGTGATGTGGCTATTGGCCTGGACAATAGTGCTGGTAGTACTGCCAATGCCTTTCTTCGGCGTCGACTATGTGGCGGGACAGTATGTGGAGTGGTTCAAATGTCTAAGCGAGAAAGGGCAAGAAAATCTGCTCTCTGATTTCCAAAATATCAGCTTGCTGGGCATGGTACGCAAGATAGGTTATGCCATCTCTGCCGGGTTACCCGCTTATTACGAGGTTTTCGAAAGCGCAGGGAAGAATCCTGATGTTACCAACTGGTGGTGGTCCACCTGGAATGACTTATGGCTCATCATCCCCTCCATCATCTATAGTGCGCTGCCTTGGCTACGTATCAAGCAGTATAAACACCATGCTTTCCAACTGATGTGTTTGGCCTTGGTACTGATATTCGTCAATATTTTCAGTACTGGAGCAGAGAATAGCAGTTATATTATTTCCATGCTGGGAGTGGCTATTTGGTTTATTGCTGTACCTTGGAAGCGCAGTCGCTTCGACTGGTGTCTGCTTATATTCTGTTTCGTACTTACCTCATTATCTAGCACCGACCTCTTCCCAGGCGATATTAGAACCTATTGGATTAGAGCTTTTTCATTAAAAGCTCTACCCGTGGTACTCATTTGGCTGAAACTGGTTTGGGAGATGTGTACTTGCGACTATAGCGAACGGTCTCAATGCGAGCCGTTGGTTACGTCGAAGTAGCGTTTCAATACCAATAGTGATATTAATCGTTCACGTTTGGCATCCTGGAACTGCCTGACGTATTCGTGAGCATGCCGGATAATGGCCTCGGCTTCGTCAGGATGATTGATGTAATACGTAAGCCGTTCTTCCAAATCCTCAAAATCCTCACGTACCTCAATATAGTGATAATTGGGTATGAGTGTCCCCTCCATAAACCAAGTCTCTCGTCTCAGTCTGGGAGTGACGGCAATAGAGTTAGAGGACATTACCCATTTGAGGTTCGAAGCCACATCGTTGCCTTCCAGCGACATGATGAACTTATAGTCCAGATGCTCACCGATAGTGAGCTTACCTTTTTGCCATTCGGGATGCTCCTCCGAGCGGTTTGTTGAGGCAGCATCTACCATGGGGTGTCCTACCCAGCGCTTCATGAAGAGATCACGATTGGGTTTGTAGAACCCCAGATCACCACGGAAGATAGCAATATCACGCTTCTCGCGCCAAGATTTGTAATCATTGACAAAAAGGAAATGGCGATTCTTGTCGAGCTTAAGCACGATAGAGTTAATATTGTTATCTACCAGCGGACGGCTCTTGACGATAGATGGCACGGCAGGTACGTGAATGGTGTCGCCTGGCACGAGTACCCACTTATATTCGGTACTGAAATACCTCGCAATCTCCATGGCATCGTGATAGTAAGAAGACTGGCCCGTCATTGGCTGGTCTTTCACTTTGATAGCCTCAGACAGCCATCGGCTCTCGTCTATAGGGCTGTCAGCTGTCAGCCGGTTGTAATAGGCTACCCGCCTGAGGATGTCGTCACGGTCTTCCCTTTTGTTCAATTCTTCAAGGATTCGAGAAGCCTGCCAACGGGTGAACCAGCGTGGAGTTAACTCGTGCAAGTAACTCCTGGTGTAATACTTTAGATTATTGTTCTTTCCGCTATGCAGTAGGTAATATATTTTTCTTTTATCCATGATATTTGCCTGTTTTGCTCGCAAAGGTACAAAAATAGTGAGAAAAATCAAAGATTTTAAATTTAATTTTTGTACCTTTGCAATATGAAAACATTAGTAATACATCCAACCCGTTTGAAGGAACGTGGGGAACATCTGGATCGCATGCTGCGCAACATTGGCTTGGAATATGACATCGTCAATGAAGGCAGTGACGAAGCGAAGATAAAAGCATACTTGAAAAAGTATCTTCGGAATGGGCAAGAAGAGATGTTGCGCAAAGTGCCTCGTTCGCTTTGTACAATATCCCACTTCCTTGCTTATGAACGTATACTGTCTGAGGGCCTTGAGGGTGCCTTGGTTCTGGAGGATGATATCTTGTTGCACAAAAACTTCAAGGTGAAATTTGAACAGAGTATCGAGGAATATCAGAGGAACTACCAAAACAAAAAAATCATCATTTCCTATGAGGATAGTCCTCTTTGGTTTGTACCTCGTAGCCAGCGTGAGAAGGGACGTATGCTCTATCCTGGTCATCGGGACCGCTTGTCTGGCGCTTATTTCATCAATAAGCATGCCGCCAAGGCTATCCTTGGTGATCTAAAGGCCAAACGGTGTGATCGGGCCATCGACTTGTATCATTACCAACTTATTGAAGAAAAGGTCATCGACTATCTCTGGTGTCACCCGACACTGGCAACACAGGGGACGGCAACAGGCGCCTTTGAAACGTCTTTGTCGGCAAACAAAAAGCACTGGAGAAAACTCAGCTGGCTGTTTCAGAAAAACTACAAGCTTCTGCTTTATTGGTTTCGATAAGCTTTCAATTTAGAAAAAATAACAAGCAACAAGATGATACCCAAGAAGATACATTACTGCTGGCTCAGCGACGAACCGTTTCCGAAGAAAATCCGGAAATGTATGGACACGTGGCATAAGACGCATCCAGACTATGAAATCATCTGTTGGAACACCCATAACTTCGACATCAATACGGTACCTTACGTCAAAGAGGCCTTCGAAGCCCGCAAGTGGGCTTTTGCTGCCGACTATATCCGTATGTATGCCCTCTATACACAGGGCGGCATCTATCTGGACTCTGATGTGGTGCTGCTGAAGAAGTTCGACGACTTCCTCGACAACTCGTTCTTTTCCAGCATGGAGTATCACCCGATACAGATTGAGAAATGCGGCACCATGCAGTATATAGATGCAGAAGGACACCGAACGGCTGATGTCTTTATTCAGGGTATTCAGATTCAAGCCGCCGTGATGGGTGCTGAAGCCAGTTGTCCCTTTGTTAAGGAAGTGATGGACTGGTATCAGGACAAGCACTTCGTGAAAGACGACGGCTCGCTGCGTACTGACGTGCTGTCGCCCTATATCTATGCCCGTGTGGCAGAGCGCAAGGGTTTTGTCTACAAGGACATCGACCAGCAGTTGCCTGGCCGCATCCATATCTATCCTTCAGAAATTTTTGCGGGCAACAAGCATGAGGTGACCAAGAACAGCTACGCCATCCATCTCTGTGCCCACTCGTGGCACCTGACTCCTTGGGAGAAGATACGCCGATTCTTTGGACTAAGCAAGAAACATGTTATGGTTAAGGGGTAAAGGTTAACGGTTATGGGATATAACAAGGAACGCTACAGGACACTGAAGAATATTGCTTACTACATCCTTTTTGGTGTGTGGTATGTGGCTTCATTATTGCCGATGTGGTTCTTGCATATGGTGTCCTTCATCATCTCTGTTATCCTGTTTTATGTTGTCCGTTATCGTCGCCAGGTGGTACACGATAATATCAAAAGTTCTTTTCCGCGTCTGTCACCCCGTAAGCGGTGGATGATTGAACGCCGTTTTTATACCCATTTCTGTGACTTGCTTTTTGAGAGCGTTAAGTTTTTCTCTATCAGTAAGTGGAACATGAAGCGGCGCATGAAGTTCAAGGGTGTGGAACTGCTTGAGGAATCATTCCGAAAGGGGCGCTCTTGTGGCGTGTTCTTGGGACATTACGGCAATTGGGAGTGGATTAGCAGCATGCCATTGTGGATAGATCCCAAACTGTGTCTCTGTACGCAGTTGTATCATCAACTGGAAAACTATGTCACCGACCAGCTGATACTCTATACTCGTCGTCGCTTTGGTGGGGTGAATATTGAGGTGAACCAGTCAGTAAAGGATATTATCAGGCTCCGCAATGAAGGAAGACCAGTATTAGTGGGATTCATTGCCGACCAAGCACCTTATTGGGATAATATCTATTATTGGAACGACTTCCTTCATCATGAGACGCCGTGGTTCACAGGTGCCGAACGTATCATGCAGAAACTCGACATGGATGTGTACTATTTGGATGTACGTCGCCGTCGTCGTGGCTATTATGTAGCGGAATATAAACGTATAACCACAGAGCCACAGAGACAGGAACAGTTCTGGTTGACCGAACAGTATGCCAAGATGCTGGAGCATACCATTAAGCGGGCACCGTCGTATTGGCTATGGAGCCACCGTCGGTGGAAGCGCACTAAGGAGGAATGGTTGCAGAAAACCCATGGAGGGATAAAGCCTAAGAACTGATGAAACAGATACGCTCATTTTTTCTGGTCTTCCTTTTGTGGACGCTGGTAGGGATGTTCAGTAAATTTGCATTCCTCTTCAGTTATTACTCGCTGTTAGACGGCCCTAATGCTGTTAGTCAGCTGGAGGTAGTCTTTCATGGTTTACGCCTTGACATCGCTGTTGCTGGTTATCTGACTCTGATTCCTGGTTTGTTGTTAATAGCAACATTATGGCTGTCAAACAGTCGGTTACGCTGGTTTTGGCGATGCTATTTTGCTGTTACCGCATTGTTGGCAACTCTGGCGTATATCGCCAATTTGGGATTGTATGGCTATTGGGGATTTCCTTTAGATAATACGCCTCTGCTATATGTCAAGACATCACCTGCCGATGCGATGGCAAGTTTGCAGTGGTGGCAGTTGCTACTCTTTCCTTTGCTTATTGTTCTGGTGTCGGGGGTAATCTATATGCTGGGATGTCGCTTGTTACCTATCATTACAGATAGAAATGCTAAGAAATCTGGTATACGAATAATCAAGTCCGTTATGCTTCTTGTACTAGATTTGTTGTTGCTACTTCCTATCCGTGGAGGATTAGGTACAGGCACCAATCATACGGGAAGTGTATATTTCTCCAGCAACATCCGTCTCAATCATGCAGCAGTTAACCCCGTTTTTAGTTTTATAGAAGCGGTGTTACACCAAGAAGAGATAGGAACGAAGTATCGTTTCATGTCTGAGGAAGAGGCTATGGCCTTGTTTAAGCCTATGACATTCACTCCGTTGCGTACAGATAGTGTGACTATCCAACACCCGAATGTGGTATTGGTGGTTTTGGAGAGTTTTTCCGATAGCGTTATGCAGGCCAAAGGTGTCACTCCCAATTTACTACGGTATACCAGCGAAGGACTGAATTTTTCGAATTTCTATGCCAACAGCTTCCGTACAGACAGAGCACTCGTGTCGATTCATAGTGGTCTGCCTGCCCAGCCTTCCATGAGTGTGATGGATATTCCACGGATAAGCACGTCACTGCCTTCGTTGGCTGGAACTTTGGCTAAACATGGCTATCAGACGATATTTTACTATGGTGGCGACATCAATTACAGCAATATGCGCTCCTATTTTATGGGGACAGGTTTTCAACGCGTTGTCTCGGATGTTGATTTCCCTACTAAGCTGCATACTGGGAAGTGGGGTGTAGCCGATGGTCCTGTCTATGACCGTATGCTGGCGGATATCAAAGCAGACAATTCTGGAAAACCATTCTTTTACAGTGTGATGACCGCTAGTAGTCACGAACCGTTTGATGTACCTGATTATCTGAAGATAAAGGACGATGAAACGTTGAATGCCTTCTCATATGCAGACCATTGCTTAGGTAAATTTGTCGAGGAACTCAAGACACTGCCATGTTGGCAAAATACGCTTGTTGCTATTGTCTCTGACCATCTCGGAGCATATCCTGACCCGCAGGACAACTATCAACTTTGGCGTTACCAGATTCCGTTTGTCATCATGGGGGCTCAGATGCTAGCTAAACAATGCACAGTGCTAGGTTCACAAATGGATATTCCCGCTACACTGTTGGGGCTGTTGGGATACGACCATTCCGAGTTCTGCTATTCTAAGGACTTGCTCGATGTACGGGTGCCGCGTTTTGCGTTCTTCTCATTTCCGGATGCTATGGGTATGGTGACAGATAGTAGTGCTGTGGTCTATGATAATACGTCAGAGCAGATACAACTTTCTATCGGTAAGGATGCTGATGGCCTTCTCAGAAAGGCAAAAGCCTATCTACAAAAATTATATGACGATTTAGATAGTCGATGAAATAAGATACTGCTGACAATCGTATTATCGTACACTTAGGGCCAAGCGGAAACCAACAAGGTCGCGACGGCGACGCTGGTCATACATGAAACGGTTGGTACTACGGCAGTAGCGGGGACTACAATCGTGACCTCCACCCCTGATGACAATAAAATTGGAGGATGGCTTGCTAGCAGGCGTCTTACGATACCAGTCCTCACACCATTCCCACACATTTCCAGACATATCATAGATGCCTAGTTCATTAGGCTTGAGACTGGCCACGGGCAACTGTTCGTGGGCTTTGCGGTTTGACAGGGTATAAGCCACCTCGTCAATATTGTTGCTACCAGCATACAGATAGCCTTTTGACTTTTTCCCACCACGGGCGGCATATTCCCATTCAGCCTCTGTCGGCAGTCGGAAGTGTTGTCCGGTCAATGCGTTGAGCTTGGCGATAAACTCCTGAATCATGTCATAGGTGACATATTCTACGGGGAATTGTGGCGACTTATGACGTGAGCGGTTCTTGGGCATGATGGCGCTCCACAGCTCCTGTGTCACTTCAGTCTGGCCGATGTAGTAGTCCTTGAGGGTCACACGGTGGCGTACCTCATCTGCATCGGCTAAGGTGTCTTTGGGCAGTGCCCCCATCGTAAACGTACCTCCCTCAACTTTCTTCATCACGAAAGAGACCCCACGGACGGTAAATCGCTTGTCCTGTGCCTGCAAACCTGTGACACAAAGTAGGGCAAGGACGATGGCGAGCGGACGTGCCAGAGGCGTAACCTTGTCCATGCTGATTGGGCCAACGGCACGCCACAGAATACGTAGCCAACAAATGAAGTATGTATAGACGTCAAGCCAGAAGGTTTGATGGATGTATTCGTGCAACCATGCGGGACAGAGCACGTCGGTAGGCAGGATGCCGAAGTTGACAACCAATAGCCAGAAGAGTGTCCAGTCTATCCAGTTGCGCTGAGGCTGCAACCAGAAAGCCATCGCGTAGAAGGGTAGTGTGATGATATAGGTATGTGTCTCTGGACAGTCGCTGAACAGAATCATAAATCCTGTCAGTACGGCTAATGCCTGTACACGGAAATCGAAGGACTGCCAACGGCGGTAGCGTAGGAAGAAGGCGATAGCCAAACCTGCAAAGACCACCATCTGTACCAGTCGGTAGTTGGGTAATAGCAGCGGTTTCAAGCCACGTGCGAAGAGGATGCCGATAAAGTCGGAATCGCTGTGGTGCGAGGCAATCATGTCGAACATCTCCTGATAAAGTACAAAGACGTTGTCAAAGGCGGTGTTGATGGCCGGTAGCAGTATCAGTGCCGTTCCGCACAATATGGCATAACCAAAATTGCGCCACATGCGGGGATAACAGAGTAGAATAGCCAGTTCTGCAGCACCATAGACTTTAGTGGTGGCAGAAATCATAATGAGCAGTACGGCCCAGAAACCTTTGCCACGTTCTAACAACGAGAAAGCAAAAATGTAGATATAGGCGACAATGATGTTGTGCTGGTAGCAGAAGATGGTTTGCAACACCACCGACAGGAGAAAAAGGAAAATCCAGTGCTTATAGGGATTCAGCCGTTCGGGCAGTGTCTTGATGGCCAGCGTGAACAATCCATAGTTGCAAAGGTTCCATACGTAGGGACCTAACCACCAGGGTAGATAGAAAATAGGAGCGAAGATGACACTGAAAACCGGTGAATATAGGAAGTAGATGCTGTGTGCCTGAGCGTATTCCAAGTTGTATGGACTGAGTCCTTCCCAGAACATGCGCGTAGAGTCCTGATAATCGAAATAGTTGGTGTTTCTTCCGCGTACTACTTCCAATGTGGTGGCCAGCAATGTGATGGCCAATCCCAAGAAGAATACGCAGTAGGGGTTGGAGAAAAACCACTGGATGGCTTGCAGAATCTTCTTCATATGCGCTGATTAGAAACGGAAGGACAACAGCAGTTTGACAATCTTGGCGATGTCGTCGTCGTTGAGTTCGTAGAACAGCGGCAGGCGCACCAGCGTGTCAGCATAGCGGTCGCAGTTGGCCAGTATACGGCCATCGTGCTTGTCCTCATAATATTTGCTGGAGTGTAGCGGCAGATAATGGAAGGTGGCCTGTACGCCGTGGTTCTTCAGGTAGTTCATTAGTGCGGTACGGAAGGCCAGCGACGGACAGAGCAGATAATACATGTGATAGTTGTTCGTAGCATAGTCGGGAATTTCAGGCAGCATGATGCCATTGTTCAGATGTCCGCGTAGGGCCTGGTCGTAACTCTTCCAGATATGTCCGCGCTTGCCTTGTATGTCGTCCAACTGTTCCAGCTGTGCCCACAGGAAGGCTGCATTGAACTCAGAGGGCAGGAATGATGAGCCCATATCGCACCAGCCGTATTTGTTCACCATGCCGCGATAGAACTCAGCACGGTTGGTTCCTTTCTCCCAGAGTATCTCAGCACGGCCGACCAGACGTTCATCGTTGACAACCAGCATGCCGCCCTCACCGCAGTTGATGTTCTTTGTTTCGTGGAACGAGAAAGCGGCCACATGACCAATGCTACCCAGCGGACGTCCCTTGTAATAGGAGTCGATGGCGTGTGCGGCATCTTCTACCACCAACAGGTGGTGCTTCTCGGCCACTGCCATGATGCTGTCCATGTCGCAAGCAACACCGGCATAGTGAACGACGACGATAGCACGTGTCTTCTCGTTGATAAGCGGTTCTATCTGTTCAGCAGTGACGTTTGGATTGTCTGCTCCGCTGTCGGCAAAACGAATGTAAGCACCTTCGCGGAGGAAGGCAATAGCGGTAGAGACAAAGGTGTATGACGGTACGATAACCTCGTCGCCAGGCTTCAACTGGCACAGCATGGCACACATCTCCAAGGCATCGGTGCCAGAGGTACATAGCAGGCACTTCCTGAAACCGTAGCGTTTCTCGAAGAAGCCATGACATAGTTTGGTAAACTGTCCGTTGCCCGACATGGTAGTCGAATGGCATACTTCCTGTATGTAGCTGAGTTCTCTGCCAGAACAGTAGGGCTTGTTAAATGGAATCATAATGGATAGGAAGGGTTAGATGTTCAATGTCTCACTGACAATAAATACCGGACGGCCTTTCACCTGATCGAAGATCTTGCCGATATACAGTCCGAGGATACCCATCATTAGCAGTAACAGACCACCGACAAACCATATAGAGAAGATGGTCGACGTATAGCCTTCTACTTCGTTCAATCCGTAGAACTTGGCAAAGATGTTGTAGATAGCCATGAGGAACGAGAGGAGTGACATGATCAGTCCCAGTCCGACGGCCAGATGCAGGGGGCGGTTGCTGTTAGAGATAATCGAGTTATACGATAGGGTCAGCAGACGGCGCAGGTTATATGAGCTCTTGCCCTCCAGGCGGTGGTCGTGGAACACGTCAACGGTGGTTTTCTTGAATCCCAGCGTGTGGATAAGCTCGACAAAAGATCGTGAATACTCAGGAATGCTGCAATAGACCTTCACGATTTTCTGGCTGTATATACCAAACTCGGCAACAGCCTTATCGGTTTCGAAACCGCTCAGGAAGTCATAGGTCTTGTGGAACACCAGCGATGACATCCGTTTCAGGAAGGTGTCCTCTCGTACGACACGACGTGCACTGACTACATCATAGCCTTCAAGGGCCTTCCGATACATGGCCGGCAGGTCTTCGGGCTTGTTCTGCAAGTCACAATCAATCACTGCCACATAGTTGCCTTTGGCATAAGTCAGTCCGGCTGTAATAGCATACGGCTGTCCGAAATTGCGACTGAGATTGATGCCTTTTACTTGTTGGTCTTTAGCACAGATTTCGGCAATCTTCTCCCACGAGCTGTCAGGTGAACAGTCGTTGACAAGAACAATCTCGTAGTCGTCTGTCAACGGCCGGATGGCGGCATGAATACGCTGCACTAACTCGTCCAGCATCTTTTCGCCATGGTATACGGGGGAAACAATTGAAAGGTCCATAATGGGGAAACGTTGGATGTCGTACGTGTTGATTTAGAATGCGGCCTGTATCTTTGCGGCAATCTCCTTGAATTCTTCTTCGCTGAGCTTCAGCTTCTCACGGCGGAAGTCGGCATCAGCCTCACTCTGCATGGGGATGAGGTGGATGTGAGCGTGAGCAACCTCAAGGCCCAGCACCACTTGTGCCACCTTCTTACAGGGAAAGGCTTTCTTGATGGCGATGGCTACATGCTTGGCAAACTGCTGATAGCGAGCCAGCTCTTCGTCGTCCATGTCAAAGAAATAGTCGACTTCGCGACGCGGAATCACCAGTGTATGACCTTTCACCAATGGGTTGATGTCGAGGAAGGCATAGAACTCCTCATTCTCTGCACACTTGTAGCTGGGAATCTCACCAGCGGCAATCTTTGAAAATATGTCCATGATGTTTCGATATTTCGATGATTCAATGTTTCGATATTTCGGGGCTTTATGCTATCGATATGTTTTCGATGCGCAGCTTGATGGTGCCGCGCGGTATGGTAATCTCTACCTCGTCGCCCACCTTCTTGCCCAACAAGCCCTGGGCAATCGGGGTCTTGATGCTGATTTTACCGGCACGCAGGTCTGCCTCGTTCTCACTGACAATGGTGTAAGACATCTTAGTCTTTGTGGTCAGATTGGTCATTTCCACTTTCGTCAATATCTGCACAGAGTCGGTGCTCAGACGTGAGGTGTCTACAATCTTTGCCTCGGCAATAGTTGCCTTCAGACGGTTAATCTTGTCTTCCAGGTGTGCTTGCGCTTCCTTGGCTGCGTCGTACTCGCTGTTCTCGCTCAGGTCGCCCTTGTCGCGTGCCTCGGCAATGGCTGCCGAAGCCTTTGGGCGCTCTACTGCTTCTAAATGCTGCAGTTCGGCTATGAGCTTGTCATAGCCCTCTTGTGACATATAAGCCATAATTCTTTTCTTTTATTTTAGTTTTTCTTAATGTAAAAAATAAAAGAATCCCAGCTCTCGCTTCTGCTGGAATCCCTGTTTTTAGCTATGTTCTATTTCTGTTTGCAAAGGTAGCAAATAATTTGGAATTACCAAAATTTTTTGCAAAAAACTTCTAAAATCACTTGATTTATGTCAAGAAAGTGTAAAAGATACAATATTTTTTGCCACTTTTCTTGCACAATATAAATTAATACCTTATCTTTGCAACGTGTTTTTCATAGTATTAGATTTAAGGTTAACAAAGGTTAGGGACTCAGCGGAGTCCCATTTTTTTGTTAGGTGATAGTTGGGGCGCTTACCTCTAATGATAACACCTTCGCGAAAACACCGTTTTCACGGTGTGAATACTATGTACGTAAATGTTGAGTACATAGTTTTCATGCGATGAAAACTATGTATTCAGATTCCCATTGTAGCACTTTTTCGCGACAAAAACCACATGTTCACTATTTGCCTATAAAACGTTACAAATATCTTTTGTAAATGCCGACGAACAGGAAGTATAGCAAGACTCCAGACAAGAGTCCTGCTATGGCGTCGATGGCATAATGTGCATAGATGTAAACAGTGGATAGGCACATTAATATATAAAAAGGTAAGATAGTGAAGATGAGACCTTTGCTTCGAGTGCGAAGGGCTAAGAGCATGACAACGGTGGTGACGCCTACATGACTGCTGGGGAAGGCGGCGGTGGGGCGCTCACCGGCATCGTGGGTGAGGTCGAGCATGTGATACCAAAAGCCATCTGTCCAGCCTGGTGCTGCCATACGTTCGGAGTGTGTCAGGAACCAGTCGCCAAGGTTGGGAAAAATGCCTGCGGCAATCTTCTCTGTACCTACGGCCAAGTAGTAGAATTGCGGTCCCGTGACAGGTAGTAGCACGAAGACGACGTAGTAGGCAAAGAAGGATGCCAGCATGACGAAGGCTGTCATCTGGAATTCCTGATAGCGCTTGAAGAAATAGTAGAGATAGGTGATGAGCATCAGCGGGAAGTAGCTGACGTAGCCTAAGCACATCAGTTCAGAAAACCAGCCGTAGGGCACCTTCTGCGAAAAGAGCAGGGAGGGGTGACAGCCGAAGAGCGACTGCTCCCACGCGGCAAAGACGTGGTCGAGGTTGGGTAGGGCACGGTTCAGCTCGTAGGTGTCGGGGTACCACCAGCCCAGAAAGGCCATCTGCCCGAGGACGCGGGCGAAGAGGGTCAGTCGGCAGGGCCACAGGCGATAGACGGCCCACAGGGCGAGGGTTACCAGCACAAACTGGATGCGCCCCTTAATCATGTCGGCAGGGTTGGCGAGTTTGCCCCACAGGATTATCATCATCAATACCGTGAATGCCAGATAGCCAAAGGCCACCCACTCGAAAGCCAACAATCCCTTTGTGACCTTCTTCTCTCTAATAAACAGATCGCCTATCTTTACAGCCATTTGTTGTCCTTATACCATTTTATACTACGACGTACGCCTTCCTCCAATTTCACTTTCGGCTCGTAGCCTAACTCCTGACGTGCCGGCTTGATGTCACAACGCCAGTTGCGCTGGCGCATGATGTTGTATTTGTCGTTGTTGAGAGCCGTCACCTTGCCAGTCAGGTGTCCTATGTATTCGCCAATGAATGTCACTACACGCAGTACCCAAATAGGTGCAGTAATGCGAATCCACCAGGGATTGCCCAACTCTTTGCGAATCAGGTTGCTGAAGGTCGACGACTGGTAGACCTCACCATCGCTGAGGAAGTAGCGCCGGCCTGTCACACCTTTTTCGCATGCCAGAAAAACGGCCTGTACGACATCTGTGACGTAGACGAAGGTGATGTCCTGTTGTTTGTAACCCACCGCAAAGTCGGTATGCGACTTAATGCTTTTAGCCATCATAAAGTAGTCGCGCTCACGAGGACCATAGACACCCGTCGGACGCAGGATGACGTAAGGGAGGTCGTGTGTGGTGTCCAACCATTGTTCAGCCTCTAGTTTGCTACGCCCGTAGGCGGTATTGGGCCGAGGTTCGTCACTCTCGCGAATCTCCTGGTAGGGCTGTTCCTCACGGATGGCGCCCATAATGCTCAGGCTACTGATGTAGACAAAGCGTTTGACAGGCATCTGCAATGCCTGAAGGACGTGTACCAGATGCTGGGTGCCTTCCGTATTAATGCGGTGGAAATCGTTGGGGTCCAGACATTTGGTAACACCTGCAGCATGTACCACGTAGTCAAACTGCAGGCCCGTCAGTTGGCTGGTCAACTGCTCTTCCGACGAGAAGTTCAGTTCAATGAAATGGATGCGCGGGTCTTGCAGGAAGGCCCGTGAACTGCTCTTGCGCACCGCTGCCCACGTCTCGTAGCCCCTTTTGAGGGCTTCCTCAACAATAAAGGAACCAATGAAACCACTGGCTCCGGTAATCAGTATCTTCACCATTTGTTACTTCTTTGGGTTGCAAAGGTATAATAAAAAGTTGATACTTCCAAGCATATCGCCATATAAACGGCCTTTACGACGTCTTTTTCTTGACGCGCAGGGTCTCGACGATACGGCCCATCTGGTTGGGAATGCGTATTTGCTGGGGGCACTTCGGCAGACACTCCTCGCAGTCCTGACAGGCACGCGCCCATGTCTCAGCATTAGGCAGAGCCTTACGGTAGCCTTCGATGAATTTCTGCTGGCGTTCGCTATAGTCGGCAGCGGTAGGTGCTGGTAAGGGAAGGATGTGCTCGGTGACGGCCTCGTTGTAGTAGGCGAAATTGGCAGGGATGTCTACTCCATAAGGACAGGGCATGCAATAGGCACAGGTCGTACAGGGAATGGTGGGGAAGCCAGACATCTGGTCGGCAATGTCGGCTAGTAAGGCATTCTCAGCCTCTGTGCAGACCTCAAGTGGCGAGAACGTGCGGATGTTTTCTTCCAGATGGTCCATGCGGTTCATGCCGCTTAGGGTCGTAAGGATGTTGGGGTATGATCCTACCCAGCGGAATGCCCAGCGTGCTGTGCTGTCGTCGGGTCGTCGGGCTTTCATCTGGTCGGTCAGCTCTTGTGCCATCTTGCCGAAGGCGCCACCACGTAGCGGCTCCATCACCACACATTGGATACCCAGTTTCTCGCATTTGCCATACAGATACTCTGCATCAGCGTCCGACTTCCACCCGCCTTTGTTGAGCGAGGCATGCCGCCAGTCGAGGAAGTTCATCTGTATCTGCACGAAGTCCCAATGGTATTCGTCGTTGCGGTCGAGCAGCCAGTCGAAGGCCCTCACGTCACCGTGATAGGAGAAGCCGAGATGGCGGATGCGCCCTTCTTTGCGCTCTTTCAGCAAGAAGTCGAGCAATCCGTTGTCGAGAAAACGTTTCTTCAGGTTGTCCACTCCACCACCGCCAATGCTGTGCAACAGGTAATAGTCAATGTAGTCCACCCTCAGACGCTTGAACGACTGGTGGTACATCTTCACACACTCGTCGTAGTCAAATTGCCGCTGGTTCGACATCTTGGTGGCTACGAAGTATTTCTCACGGGGATGGCGGGCGAGGGCGTTGCCTGTGAGCACTTCCGACTGTCCCCTCATATACATCGGCGCCGTATCGAAGTAGTTCACACCGTGTTCAATGGCATAGTCCACCAGTTGGTTCACCTCGTCTTGGTTGTTGGGCAGACGCATCATGCCAAAGCCCAGCAGCGAGATCTGCTCGCCTGTTCCGTGCTGTACGCGGTAGGTCATGCGGTTGTCCGCAGCTTTCTCTTGTTTCTGGTGCTGTGCCAAAACGCTCAGGGGCTCCATGGCCATCAGGGCGATGGCAGATCCGGTTCCAATGCCGAGTCTCCTTAGAAACTCGCGACGGCTCATGTTGGGGTGCTTCTCTTTCATCATAGGTCGGTAGTGTTTAGCTATGTCGGTTATTCCGTTGCAAAGATATGAAAAATGTGGTAATAATACAAATAAAAAAGTTTTAATTCTTGATACTTAATTCAAAATAATTTCTTATCTTTGCCAAAGAAACTATAATAAGGATTACTATGAGTAAGAAAAAAGGTGGAAAACGACTGAATAAGAAGATGTTGGTAGAGATGTTGCAGACCCTGTTCCAGCAGCATCCCAACGAAACATTCTCGCTGAAGAACATCTTCAAGGCCCTGAAACTGGTGACGCATCCTTCCAAGATGATGGCCGTCGATACAATGGAAGAGATGGCGTGGGACGACTATCTCTCGAAGGTTTCCGACAATTCGTATCGTCTGAATCTGAAGACCCAAGTGCAGGAGGGAACCTTTATTCGCAAAGCCAACGGCAAGAACTCGTTCCTGCCTGACGATGGCGGCACGCCCGTCTTTGTCTCTGAGCGCAACTCGCTGTTTGCCATGAATGGCGACAGGGTGAAGGTGACCTATATGGCCCGTCGCGAGAAGCATATCAAAGAGGCGATGGTGGTCGAGATCCTGTCGCACAAGATGGACCAGGCCGTGGGTATCTTGAAGGTGGAGAAAGACTATGCCTTCCTCATCACCGAGGGCAACATCTTCGTACATGACATCTTTATTCCCAAGAAGAAGCTGAAGGGCGGTAAGAATGGCGAGAAAGCCGTTGTCAAGATTACGCAGTGGCCCTCGAAGGACTCGAAGAACATTGTTGGCGAGGTCATTGACGTGCTGGGCAAGCAGGGCGACAACAATGTAGAGATGCACGCTATTCTGGCGCAGTACGGCCTGCCTTATAAATATCCGAAAGCGGTGGAGGCTGCTGCCGAGAAGATAGAGCCGGGCATCACCGAACAGGAGATTCGTCGTCGCGAGGACTTCCGTGACGTCTGGACCTGTACCATCGACCCCAAGGATGCCAAGGACTTCGACGATGCGCTGAGTATCAGACAAATCGTAAATAGTAAATCGTCAAATAGTAAATTATATGAGGTTGGTGTGCATATTGCCGACGTGTCACACTATGTCAAGGAAGGCTCTGTGATAGACAAAGAGGCTGTGAAGCGTGCCACGAGTGTCTATCTCGTCGACCGCACCATCCCCATGTTGCCAGAGCGTCTGTGCAACTTCATCTGTTCGTTGCGTCCTGACGAGGAGAAATTGTGTTATAGCGCTATCTTCCTGCTTGACGACGAGGCCAACGTCAAGGAGTTCCACATTGCCCATACCGTCATCAAGAGCAATCGCCGCTATGCCTACGAAGAGGTACAAGAGGTCTTGAGTGGTGAGAGGTTAGAGGTGAGAGGTAAGAAGTCGGGGGAAACCTCTGAAGATCCCTATGCCGAGCAATTGCGTACCCTCGACAAACTGGCTAAGTGTCTGCGCGAGCGCCGCTTCAAGGGAGGTTCCGTGAAGTTCGACCGCGAGGAGCTACACTTCGATATCGACGAAACGGGCAAGCCCATCCGTGCCTATTTCAAGAAGTCGAACGACGCTACCCAACTTATTGAGGAGTTTATGCTGCTGGCCAACAAGCATGTCGCCGAGAGCATCGGCAAGGTCAGGAAAGGCGTGAAGGCCAAGACGTTGCCTTACCGTATCCACGACCAGCCAGACCCCACCAAGCTGGAGGCCCTGCGCGAGTTTGTTACCAAGTTCGGCTACAAGATGAAGACCAGCGGCACCAAAGGAGCCATCTCTAAAAGTCTGAATACGCTGATGGAGGGCTGTCAGGGTAAGAAGGAGCAGAAACTCATCGAGACCGTCGCCCTGCGTGCCATGATGAAGGCGAAGTATTCGACGCACAACATCGGCCACTACGGTCTGGCTTTCGAGTACTATACCCACTTCACGTCGCCCATTCGCCGTTATCCCGACACGATGGTACATCGTCTGCTGACGAAATACCAAGAAGGTGCCCGCTCGGCTAACCAGCAGAAGTACGAAGAGCTGTGCGAACACTGTTCCGACATGGAGCAGGTGGCCCAGCAGGCCGAGCGCGACAGCATCAAGTACAAGATGGTCGAGTTTATGGCCGACAAGTTGGGCGAGACCTACGACGCCCATATCTCTGGTATCCAGTCGTATGGCATCTATTGTGAGATTGATGAGAACCACTGTGAGGGAATGGTGCCTATGCGCGACCTCGATGACGACTACTACGACTTCGACGAGCGTAACTACTGTCTGGTAGGGCGTCGCCATCACCATAAGTATCAGTTGGGTGACCCTGTGCGTATCAAGGTGGCCCGTGCCAATATTGAGAAACGTCAGCTAGACTTCACGTTGGCTGACGACTGATGAGTAATTAATCAATCAATAAAAAAGTATGAAAGAGAACAATCGTATCATTGCCGCAGCACTCATTGCTGTGGGTATTGTCTGCCTGGGATGGTTTATCAAGGCGGGCATTGACAACTTTGCCAACAAAGACCGCAAAGTGAACGTCAAGGGACTGGCCGAACAGGAAGTGGAGGCCGATAAGGTGACGTGGCCCATCGTTTCGAAGGAGGTGGGTAACGACCTGCCCAGTCTGTACAACAGCATTGGCGAGACACAGAGGAAAATTAAGGCCTTCCTGTTGCGTGGTGGCATCAAGCAGGAAGAGTTGACGGAGAATGCACCACAGGTGATTGACTTGCAGGCGCGCGAATACAGCGACAACAACAAGCCGTACCGCTATATCGTCACGTCGGTGATTACCGTTACCAGCAACAATGTCAAGCAGGTACGCCAGATAATCGCCAAGCAGGGCGACTTGTTGAAAGAAGGGGTGGCGATTGTCGATGGCGGCTACGAGAATCCTGTCAAATACGAGTATGTGTCGTTCAAGGAGATGAAGCCGAAGATGATGCAGGAGGCTATCGAGAATGCCGAGAAGACTGCCCAGCAATTTGCTGAGAACAGCCATTCGAAGCTGGACAAGATTGTCAGTGCCGACCAAGGGCAGTTCTCTATAGACAATCGCGACGACAATACGCCTTATATTAAAAAGGTGCGCGTAGTGACAACGGTTACTTATTCACTGAAAGATTAAGAAGACTAACTTATAAATGATGAAGAGAATAACAGTATTGTCAGCATGTCTGTTGACAATGGTCATTGGTAAGGCTCAAGAGGTAAAAATTGACTTCATTACTCCATCTATAGTACATGTTGTAAAGGGACAACCTACCAAGAGTTTGGTCGTGATTGCTCAGCCTGAGGATGTGAAGGTGACAAGTCGTGGTAATGATGTGTCAAGTAGCGTGCTGACAATACGGAAAGATCCCAAGACAGGAGATCTGACCTTTCTTACAGTAAAAGGAAAGGTGCTGTTGAAAGAGAAAAGTTGCGACATCAGCAAAGTACGCCAGACGTTTGTGCTTGATAAAGACGAAGCAATCTATGGTCTTGGAACCATTCAGAATGGTAAGATGAACCGTCGCGGCGAACATAAACGTATGGAACAGTCGAATCTGGAGGACTTCCAAAACGTCTTGCAGAGCATCAAGGGCTGGGGAATCTATTGGGAGAACTATTCGCCTACACAGTTCGATGATGACGAGCGTGGTATGTCGTTTACATCAGAGACAGGCGAAGGTATCGACTATTATTTTATGTATGGCGGATCGGCAGACGGTGTCATCGCTCAGATGCGCCAGTTGACTGGCGACGTGCCGATGTTCCCCTTGTGGACCTATGGCTATTGGCAGTCGAAGGAACGCTATAAGAGTGCTCAGGAAACGGAGTCTATTGTCGACAAGTATCGTGCGCTGAACGTACCGCTGGACGGTATCATCCAGGACTGGCAGTACTGGGGATCGAACTACCTGTGGAATGCGATGGACTTCTTGTCAGAGGACTTTGCCACAGGTCAGCAGCTCATCAAGAACGTGCACAAGAAGCACGCCCACTTTATGATTTCTATTTGGGCCAGCTTCGGCCCACAGACCAAGCAGTTCCGCGAATTGGACAAGCAAGGACTGTTGATGCCTTTCGAGACGTGGCCTCAGAGCGGTATCTCGCACGTCTGGCCTCCGATGAAGGACTATCCCTCGGGTGTGAAGGTCTACGATGCCTTCAGTCCCGTGGCCCGCGACATCTATTGGAAGTATTTGCGGAAGCTTTACGATTATGGTACAGATGCCTGGTGGATGGATTCTACGGATCCGGACTGTTTTTATCCCACCGAGGCCGACTATAATCATAAGGTGTATGGCGGCACATGGCGCTCGCAGCGCAATGCCTTCCCCTTGGAAACGGTTCGCGGTATCTATCAGTCGCAACGTAGGGATTATCCCAACTCATCGAAGCGTGTCTTCATCATGACGCGAAGCAGCTATGCTGGTCAGCAGCATTATGGCTCGAACATGTGGAGTGGCGACGTGAACTCGTCGTGGGATATGTTGCGCAAGCAGGTGCCTGCCGGTCTGAGCTTTACGCTGACGGGTAATCCCAATTTCAATACCGATATCGGTGGATTCTTTTGTGGCTCATATAACACGATGGGTCCGGCTTCTGCTCCCAAGAATCCGCAGTTTCAGGAGCTCTATGTGCGCTGGATGCAGTACGGCCTGTTCTGTCCGGTGTTCCGCAGTCATGGTGCCGACGCCCCTCGTGAGATTTGGCAGTTTGGCAAAAAGGGGGAACCTATTTATGATGCAATCGAGAAGCAGATACGTCTGCGCTATCGGCTGATACCTTATTTATATAGTACGGCTTGGCAGGTGACTTCGAGCAATGATAGCTATATGCGTCCGCTGTTTGCCGACTTTGCCAGCGACAAGCGGGTGTGGAACCTCACTGATGAGTTGATGTTCGGACGCAGCATCCTGGCTTGTCCTATTGTCAATCCACAATATACGGAAGAAAAAATCATCCGTACCGATGCTATGACCGGTTGGAACAGGCAAGAGGTAAGAAGTCAGAAGGATGAAGGACAAGGTGTAGACTGGACAGCGCCGAAGACTGCTACCAAGTATTTGCCGAAAGGAACCGACTGGTATGACTTTTGGACTGGTGAACGGTTGAAAGGAGGACGTGATGTTACGCTGCAGTCTAGCATCGATCGTGTGCCGATGTTTGTTCGTGCCGGTAGTATACTACCCTTGGGCCCTGAGGAACAATATGTGGGTGAAAAACCATGGGATAATCTGGAAATGCGAATTTATCCAGGTGCTGACGGCTCATTTACGCTCTATGAGGATGAGGGCGACAACTATAATTATGAAAAAGGATACTATTCTACTATTACCTTTACATGGAATGATAAGGCTCGTACCTTAACGATAGGTACACGCCAAGGTGGCTATCAAGGAATGTTGCTATCTCGTAAATTCACGATAGTGCTACCTGATGGCCAGCAAAAAGTAGTTGATTATGCTGCCAATGAGGTGACGGTTAAGTTGTAACCGACTCAAACATTGCGCCCCATGGGTAGCTGCCCGGCTTTAGCGTCACGAGTATTCCATTCGTGACGCTTTTCATTTGTACAACACCTGGGGTAATCTGGCATGTAATTTCGAACTGGCTCCACCCTAAAACTTGTAAGGTGGCCCAGGCGGTGGCGCCACCCTCAATGACGAGGTGGTCAGGGCAATGTTGTGCTATCAGCTCCTTTGCTTTCCTTGCCATCACGGTGCGCAGATGGACGGCCGCCTCCTTTCCTGTGCGGTGGCTGTAGGGCATGGTCAGGATGAGGCTGTGTGCTTTAGCGTAGGCATGGGTGTCCCATAGGCTGATGTCTTCCTTGCCGTCGTATATCTCGCGAGGCATGGGGGCAATGGGAATGCCTAACTCCAATGGCTTGCTCTGTGTGCTTCCACAGAGGATCAGTACATTTTTAGAGGTGAGTGGTGAGTGTTGGGAGGTGAGAGGAATGACTAGAGGCGGCAGCAAGGCGGTAAACAAGTCGGCCGCACCGGCAAAGATGGTCTTCCCGTCGTTGTATTCGGCTATCACCCGTTGGATGTCGTCCATGTTTTCTGCATCAGGCATGATGATGCCGTTGGCCTCGGCATCAGGGAAACGCTCCTTCAGCACAGCGCTCTTGGCAGGGAATTCCGGGTCGTAGCTGAAGGCCGTCTCGTGTATGGGTACATTATTTATATAATAGATGCCCTGACGGATGATGCGCCCCTTTGAAGGGTTGGCAGGCAGATAGACGGCCCGCTGATAGCCAGCAGCCGCCATGAGTGTCGTCAACTCAGCCACCACGTGTCCACGCAGGGCCGAGTCGGTCTTTTTGAAGATGGCTGATGGCTGATGGCTGATGGCTGAGGCGATACGTTGGTTTTCTGCTGCGGCCTCGGCCTCGCTCATCGAGCGGGTGTCGGTGGCCATAACGATGGTATGTGCTGCGACATGGTCGCAGCATACGGAACCGCTACAAACCAAACGCACCTGCCGGCCTCGCTCAAAGGCTATGCCGGCTATCTCAGCAGCTCCCGTGATATCGTCAGCAATAATAATCATCCCTCTCACCTCTTACCTCTTACCTCTCACCTCTTCTATATAATGCCATTCTGGTGGCATAGTCGATACTGAGCGTCATGGCCGAATCGTTGGCAATGCCCTTGCCAGCTACGTCGAAGGCAGTGCCGTGGTCTACAGAGACGCGAATGATAGGTAGTCCGAGGGTGATATTGACGCCACTGGCCGAATCCATCTTGCCCGTTTCCTTGTTCCAGTTGAAGGCGCAGACCTTCAAGGGTATATGTCCCTGGTCGTGATACATGGCGACGACGCCGTCGAACTGTCCGCACTTGGCCTTGGCGAAGACGCTGTCAGGGGGTACAGGACCATCCACGTCGAAGCCACGCTGGCGCAGTTCCTCAATGGCGGGGATGATCTCCTGTGCCTCTTCCCAGCCGAACATGCCGTTCTCGCTGGAGTGGGGGTTGAGACCTGCCACGCCGATGTGGGGCTTTTCTATTCCAAACTGTCGGCAGGCGTCGTCGATGAGCTCTACGCACTCAATGACGCGGTCTTTTTTTACCAGATCGCAGGCCTTGCGCAAAGGCACATGCGTCGATACATGGATGACGCGGATGTTCTCGTCGGCCAGCATCATTGCATACTTCTTGGTATTCGTGAACGTCGCGTAGATCTCCGTATGTCCATCGTAGTGGTGGCCGGCCAGATTCAGCGCCTCTTTGTTCAGCGGAGCGGTCACGGTGCCGTCCACCTCATCGGCCATTGCTAGTTCAATGGCCTTCCGTATATATTGGAAAGCGGCATTGCCGCATTGGGCCTGCACCTTGCCGAATTCAAAGGTGCTGAGGTCGACACATTGCAGGTCGAGCACGTCGATGGTGCCATATTCAAACTTCGCCTCTTGGACGCTCTGGATGGCGTTGACCTGTAGGTCGAAGCCCAACAGCTTGACGGCCTGTTGCATGATGGCGGCGTCGCCAGTAACCAGCGGACGACACTTCTCGTAGGTCTCTTTTCTGTTCAGGGCACGCACCGTAATCTCAGGACCAATGCCTGCGGGGTCGCCCATCGTGATGGCTAATATCGGTTTCATAGCTTATTTTTCGTTATGACGTTATTTCGATGTTTTGAAGCCTCGATGTTTCGAAATTTCGAGTTAATATAATGAATTATAGATTTCGCGGGCGTCTTGTTCCGTTACTTCTCTTGGGTTGTTCTTCAGCAGTCGCTGTACCTGCATGGCGGCTTTAGCCATGCCGTCGACAGCCGTCTGGGGAATGCCTAATGCCGTCAACTTATCGGGAATGCCCACAGCTGCGGCTAAGCAATAGATGAAGTCGACACCACGCTGGGCCGTCTCTTCGTCATTTTTGCCTGGGTGACAGCCTAAGGCCAGCGCTACCTCTGCATGGCGCTTGATGTTGGCCGGCATATTGAACTTCATCACACTGGGCAACAGGATGGCATTGCTGAGGCCGTGAGGAATGTGGAACTCGCCTCCGAGTGGATAGCTCAAGGCATGGACGGCAGCAGTGTTGACGGGACCTAAGCACAGTCCGCCATACAGCGAACCGAAGGCCAGCGCCTCGCGAGCCTCTACGTCTTTGCCGTCCTTCACGGAACGCTCCAGGTTGGCGGCAATCAACTGAATGCCTTTCAGCGCATAGATGTCGACAGAGGGGTGGGCAAACTTGTTGGTATAGGCCTCAATGCAATGGGTCAGTGCGTCCATACCGGTGTCGGCAGTCACCTTTGCAGGGACGGTCCACGTCAGTTGGGGATCAACATAGGCAGTGTCGGCAATGAGGTAGGGCGACACGATGCCTTTCTTCAGGTGGTCGCGCTCGTCCAGCAGGATAGCGTTGGGCGACACCTCTGAACCCGTTCCGGCTGTCGTGGGCAGACAGGCAAACCACAGGCCCTTCTGCTTGATAAACCCTGTGCCGAAGCAGTCTTCTGCCTGTTGGTCGCTATTGATAAAGGCGGCCACGAGTTTGGTAAGGTCGAGCACAGAGCCGCCTCCGATGCCTACCACGCTGTCGGCGCCAAACGCACGGGCCTTCTCCAAAATCTTCTTGAAGTCGTTGACCGTCGGCTCGGCCACGATGTCCTGATAGGTCTCGATGCTGATGCCTGCGGCCCTGAGGGTAGTTAAAGGCGCCTCAATCAGCGGCAGGATAGGGGGCGCCGTCAGCACAAACAGCCGCTGCAGGCCCATCTTCTGGTAGTCGTCTACTAATGTCTGGATGCAGCCCGTTCCGAACACAATCTTCTGGGGCTGCAAAAGGGTAATCGCTTTCATACGTCTTGTTTTATTATCTATAATTTTAAGACGTACAAAAGCGATTTTTGTCCCCTCTGTGTTTTTCTTAGTATTAATATGCTTGTTCGTGCACGCCTTTGACAGCGCGGCCACTGGGATCATTCATGCCTTTGAAGGCGGCATCCCATTCGAGGGCGATAGCAGTGCTACAGGCCACGCTTGCCTCGCTTGGAACGCTTTTAGCAGCAGAATCACTGGGGAAGTGTTCTGCGAAGATGCAACGATAGTAGTACTCTTCCTTATTCTTTGGCGGGTTAATGGGGAAACGCTCGGCAGCGTGTGCCATCTGCTCGTCGGAAACCGCTGCCGTCGTTACGGCTTTCAGCGTGTCGATCCATGAGTAACCAACGCCATCGCTGAACTGCTCCTTCTGGCGCCAAGCTACCTCGGTTGGCAGCATATCAGCAAAGGCCTCGCGCACAATCTTCTTCTCCATCGTTGTGCCTGGACACATCTTGGCCTCAGGGCTGGTGCGCATAGCTACATCGAGGAACTCCTTGTCGAGGAATGGTACACGGCCCTCTACGCCCCAGGCGCTCAGACTCTTGTTGGCGCGCAGACAGTCATACATATGCAGCTTGGAGAGCTTACGAACGGTCTCCTCATGGAAATCCTTGGCTGATGGCGCCTTGTGGAAGTAAAGATAGCCTCCAAAGATCTCATCGGCTCCCTCGCCAGAGAGTACCATCTTGATACCCATTGACTTGATGACGCGAGCCAACAGATACATAGGTGTTGAGGCTCTAACGGTGGTTACATCGTAGGTCTCGATAAAGTAGATGACATCGCGGATGGCATCAAGACCCTCTTGTATAGTGTAGTTGATTTCGTGGTGGACGGTGCCGATGTGGTCGGCTACCATTTTGGCTTTAGCAAGATCGGGTGCCCCCTTCAGGCCCACTGCAAACGAGTGCAGACGTGGCCAGTAGGCTTTAGTCTTGGAATCGTCCTCAATACGATGCTCGCTGAACTTCTCGGCGATGGCTGAGATGACAGAAGAATCGAGACCACCAGAGAGCAGCACGCCATAAGGCACATCGCTCATCAACTGGCGCTTAACGGCAGCAGTAAGTGCATCGTGTATTGCAGGTACGCTGGCCTGATTATCCTTTACGGCATCGTAGCTGAACCAATCGCGCTTATAGTAGCGCTTCATACCTGGGTCGCCACTCCAGTAGTAGTGTCCAGGTAGGAATGGCTCGTAACGCTCGCACTGACCCTCGAGGGCTTTCAACTCTGAGGCCACATAAACGGTGCCGTCAGCATCGTAACCAATATAAAGTGGGATAACTCCAATGGGGTCGCGGGCAATGAGGAAATCATCCTTCTCTTCGTCGTAAAGTGCAAAGGCGAAGATACCACTCAGGTCTTCGAGGAAGTTGATGCCCTTGTCGCGATAGAGTGCCAGGATGACCTCGCAGTCGCTGCCCGTCTGGAACTCGTAATTGCCAGCGTAGAGGCGACGAATCTCCTGATGGTTGTAAATCTCGCCATTAACTGCGAGAACCTGTTTCTTATCAGGAGAGTAAAGTGGCTGACCACCTGATTCTGGGTCTACAATGCTCAATCGCTCGTGGGCCAAAATGGCTGATCCGCCACAATAAATTCCACTCCAGTCAGGTCCGCGATGGCGGATCTTCTGACTCATCTTTAATGCCTTCTCACGCAGCTGGTGCGTTTGCTCCTTTACATTGAATATACTTACTATTCCACACATAGCTTTATTACGATTTGAAATTTCCGACTTTAATTATTTTTTCTCTTTTTCCCTGATATGCTCCTCATATTCAGCCAGCTCGCGCTCGCCAATCTGTGCAAACCCATAGTGTTCATCATGCTGTGAGAAGTCAAGACCGACTTTCTCGCTATAGACAGAGACACGCATGGGAATGAGAAGGTCGATGAGCTTGTAGCCCAGCCAACTCATGGCGAAGGTATAGAGGAATACGATGACGATAGCAAGCAAATGATAGAGGAAAATAACGAATCCCTCCCATGTGCCGGCAATAAGTCCTTCTTGGATGAAGATACCTGTGAGTACGGTACCGAAGATACCACCCGTGCCGTGAGTGGGAAATACGTCGAGGGCATCGTCGATGCTCGTGTGTGAACGCCAGTAGACGGCAATGTTACAGATGAGTGTGATGACAAAGGCAATAAAGATGCTCTGGCCTACGGTGACATAACCAGCAGAGGGCGTGATGGCTACCAAGCCAACAACACAACCCACGGCAGCACCCATTGCTGAGGGCTTGCGGCCTCGCAGGCAGTCGAAGAATATCCACGTCATCATAGCCGTAGCCGAAGCAGTATTCGTATTCAGAAACGCCTTGATGGCTTGTCCGTCTGCATGGAGCGAAGAGCCCGCATTGAAGCCGAACCAGCCCAGCCATAACATAGCTGCACCCAGAAGTACAAAGGGGATGTTGGCTGGTTCGCTCTTGCGGGTCTCCGCCTTGCGCCGACCGAGGAAGATGGCACCTGCCAGAGCGGCTATACCACTGGAGGCATGTACTACGATACCTCCTGCAAAGTCGATGACACCCCACTTCATAAACAGTCCCTCTGGATGCCAAGTCATATGGGCTAGCGGACAATAGATGATGAAGAAAAAGAATATCATGAAGAACATATATGCCGAGAAGCGTACACGCTCTGCAAATGAACCGGTGATCAGCGACGGTGTGATGATGGCGAACTTCATCTGGAACAGGGCAAAGAGCGCCAGTGGAATGGATGCACCACCTAAGATATTTCCTGCCGGTGTGGTATATACCTCGGCACCCACGTTCTGGAACATTAGGAATGTTAGTGGATTACCGATGATGCCACCGATGTCATCACCAAAGCACAGTGAGAACCCGATGACCACCCACAACACAGAAATCAGTCCCATAGCGATAAACGACTGGAGCATTGTTGAAATAACATTCTTCGCTCCCACCATGCCGCCATAGAAAAACGACAGACCGGGTGTCATCATCAACACAAAAATCGTGGCCGTAATCAGCCAGGCCACATCTGCAGCTGAGATGACTGACCAGTCACACTCGAATGTAGGTTCACCTACAAATACACCTGCAACGGCTATCAAAGTCATGGCCGTCATCAGGATAATCCAACGTTTCTTGATCTTCATATCTTTCATCAGTTTGAATGTTTGCTTGAAAAACCTCTTCCTGCCATCCCGGCAGGAAGAGGAGATTAACCTGGAAGATTAAGGCTGCAGCGTAAAGCCAAAGACCAGGTAGGCTTGCTGTGAACAGGGGTTGCCCACAATCTGTCCGAAGACAGGAATGGAGAACGAATCTGTCACCTTGATTTCTTTCGTGGCTTTCAGCGATAGGTTGGTCACTGCAAAGCCGTTTGTCTTATAAATGCCACTGGCATAGGGGACGGCACCGGCCGTAGCAGTCCAGTCTACTGAAGCGAGTTTGAATGGGACAACTACTTCCATGTAACTGCTGTAGGCCCGCTTGCCGATTTCCCCTTCTTCTGTTGCTTCTTTGTAGTCATTGCCAGCAAAGTTTGTGAACCACTGCAACGAAGCGAAACCGAAGTCGTAACCAATATTTCCTTCAAAGACGTGGTTCGTGCCGTGCGAGTCATACTTGAAATAACGTCCTTCAGGATCTAGTCCTTCTTTGCTGAACCAATAGTCGGTAACACCGATGTTTAGACCGCCAATAGTATAGGCCAGTGTAAGGTCGAACTCCTTGGCATCTTCAGGATTCGTCAGACCATAGCTTCCCCATGCTGACAGCGAGAGTCCTTTGTAGCCCACGCCTAATGTTGGCTGTATTGCCGTGCTTCCTAAATCCTGGCCACGCCAGACATAACTACTTACGATATCTCCACTTACCGTTGTTTCAATCTCATCCTGTGCCATAGCACTCATTCCTGTAGCGATCATTATCGCCATTAACACAATCTTTTTCATAATTTTTAATTCTTAATTCGTAACTCTTAATTCTTAATTCAGTTATAGCACATCTCTCCGTGTTCATAAACGTCGAGACCTTCCTCTTCTATTCGTTTGTCAACGCGCAGGCCATGCAGTTTCTTGATGCCATAGAACAGAGCGAAACCACAGGCAGCAGCCCAGAGGTCGATGACCAGGATGCCGAAGCACTCAGCACCGAAGAATCCCCATCCGTGACCATAAAAAGCACCGTTAGACGTAGATAGCAGACCAGTCATCAGTGTACCCAGAATACCGCAGACACCATGTACTGAAGAAGCGCCCACAGGGTCGTCGATATGTAGCTTGTGATCGATAAACTCGATGGCAAAAACCAGCACGATGCCACAGACAAGACCGATAATCACAGCACCTGCAGGCGATACGAGGTCACAACCTGCTGTGATACCTACCAAACCTGCCAATACGCCGTTGAGCGTCAGTGAAAGCGATGGTTTGCCATATTTGGCCCATGTGAGGAACATCGTAGCCACACCACCGGCAGCAGCTGCAAGGTTGGTGGTCAGGAATACGTGAGAAATCGCAATGCGGTTGACCTCACCAGTGGCGGCCAGCTGTGATCCGGGGTTGAAACCAAACCATCCCAGCCAGAGGATGAATACACCGAGAGAAGCAATCATAAGGTTATGACCGGGAATAGCATTGCTCTTCTTGTCAGCGCTGTACTTGCCGATACGGGGACCCAGTGCCAGAGCACCAATCAGTGCCAGCACACCACCTACGCTGTGTACGATGGCAGAGCCTGCAAAATCGTGGAAGACATCGCCAAAGGTAGTCATCATAAAGCTGTCGGCAGCATCGTTGCAGAGCCAGCCGCCACCCCATGTCCAGTGACCTTCGATGGGATAGATGAACAGCGAGATAACAGCACTATAAATAAGGTACATCGAGAACTTGGTGCGCTCGGCCATAGCACCAGAGACGATAGTAGCACTGGTGGCACAGAACACAGTCTCGAAAATCAAGAAGCCTTCCGTCGGCAGATCGCCCTTATAGAAACTCAGGCCGCCCCAATTGGGCATACCGATAAAGCCTCCCAGCACATCGCTTCCGAACATAAAGCCGAAGCCAAGGAAGAAGAACAGCAACGAGCCGAACATGAAGTCGACAAAGTTCTTCATCAGGATGTTCGCCGTGTTTTTACTACGCGTAAAACCTGCTTCACATAGCGCAAAGCCCGGTTGCATCCAGAAAACCAACATGGCTGCCAATAGCATCCATACAGTATCGAGTGATAATCCAATTTCGTTCATAATCCTGAAAATTTAGTTTTTTACTCTTAATTCTTAACTCTTAACTACTTCTTGTCTCTTAGTACCGTATCACCGTTTTCACCCGTACGAATCGACCAAGTGTCTATCACGTCGCTCACGAAGATGCGGCCGTCACCGACCTCGCCCGTGTGGGCTACCTCCAGTATTACCTTTACCGTCGGATCGAGGAAGATGTCGCGACAGACGATGGTGATGGCTACGCGCTCAATGACATCGGTACTGTACTGGACACCACGATATATGCGCTCCTGACGGCTCTGGCCGATGCCGTGCACGTCGTGGTACTCAAACCAGTCAATGTCGGATGATAGCAAAGCAGCTTTCACCTCCTCGAACTTCGTCTTGCGGATAATTGCTTCAATCTTTTTCATACCTTAAAAACTATTTAATTAAACAATGAAATTGTGACACTTTGTCATTTGTTTGGTGCAAAGTTACGACATTTTGATAGCAAAATAATGCAAATACACTTCCTTTTGGTTTTTAAATTCGTGTTTTCTTACCCTTTTGCTATTACTTTGTTTTATTTGCTTATAATTTAAAAGATTTTAACACCGTTTTCTTACAATCTGTTACTTTTGTCGAATATGAAGGCGATTTTGCTAAGTGTTTCTTGTTTTTTCTGCCCAATCGCTGTATCTTTGCAGCATGAAAGAGAAGATTCTGTTCACCAAGATGCATGGAGCGGGCAACGACTATATTTACGTCAATACCTTATTATATCATGTGGCCAATCCAGAGCAGGCAGCCATTGCTTGGAGCGACCGCCATAAAGGCATTGGTAGCGACGGGCTGGTGCTCATTGGAGCATCGCCGGTGCCAGAGGCCGACTTCTCCATGCGTATTTTCAATGCCGACGGCTCAGAGGCGATGATGTGTGGAAACGCATCCAGATGTATTGGTAAATACCTCTACGAACGGGGACTTACTACCAAGACAAGCATTCGTCTGCTCACGCTTTCTGGCATTAAAGTGCTTGAACTTCATGTAACCGACAATGTCGTCGAGCGGGTTACCGTCGATATGCTTGAGCCCCAGTTCGAAAATGCCGAGCAGTACATTCCGTCGCGAGGCCTTGGTATGGGCACCTTCGTGTCTATGGGAAATCCTCACTTCGTGATTTTTACAGATTTTATTGACCAGGTAGGCGAGATGGGCCCCATGTTGGAGCATCATCTCGCCTTTCCCCAACGTTGTAACATCGAACTGGCACGTGTAGAGGGCGATGGTACCATCCGTACCAGGGTGTGGGAGCGCGGCAGTGGCATCACTCAGGCCTGTGGAACAGGTGCCTGTGCTACGGCTGTGGCTGCTTGTCTGACCGGTCGTACTGGCCGACACTCCACCATCGTGATGGATGGCGGCACGCTCGACATTGAGTGGCGCGAGTCCGACAATCATGTCTATATGACCGGCCCCGCCGCGTTTGTCTTCGATGGTGAAATAGAAATATAAAAGAAAATAAAATATGGCATTAGTAAACGATCATTTCTTGAAGTTGCCGAACAACTACCTGTTCGCTGATATCGCCAAAAAGGTCAATGCCTTTAAGGCTACGCATCCTAAGTGTGACGTCATATCGCTGGGTATAGGCGATGTGACACAACCCTTGGCACCTGCCGTTATTAAGGCTATCCACAAGGCAGCCGACGAGATGGCTACCTGTCAGGGCTTTCGCGGCTATGGTCCTGAGCAGGGCTATGATTTCCTGCGTGATGCCATCCTCAAGAACGATTTTCTGACCCGCGGCATCCATCTCGACCGCGACGAGGTCTTTATCAACGATGGTGCCAAGAGTGATACAGGCAATATCCAAGAGTTGGTGCGCTGGGATAACTCCATTGGTGTTACCGATCCTATCTATCCTGTTTACATCGATTCTAACGTGATGATTGGTCGTGCTGGCTGGAAGGGCGACGACGGCCGCTGGTCGAACGTCATGTATATGCCGTGTAATGCCGAAAACGGCTTTGTGCCGAAGATTCCCGATCGTCGCGTCGACGTCATCTACCTGTGCTATCCTAACAACCCTACAGGTACGGTTATTACTAAAGAGGAGTTGCGCAAGTGGGTGAACTATGCCTTGAAGAACGACACCCTCATCTTCTACGATGCCGCCTATCAGGCTTACATCCAAGACGAAAAAATTCCTCACTCCATCTACGAGATACGTGGTGCTCGTAAGTGTGCCATCGAGTTCCATTCCTACTCCAAGACCGCTGGCTTTACAGGTGTGCGTTGTGGCTACACCATCGTTCCAAAAGAGGTCACTGCCGCCACGCTCACTGGCGAGCGCATTCCATTGAATCCTTTGTGGAATCGTCGCCAGTGCACCAAGTTCAATGGCACCAGCTATATCTCCCAGCGTGCAGCCGAAGCTATCTATACCCCAGAGGGAAAGGTGCAGATTAAGGAAACGATTAACTACTATATGCAGAATGCCAAGAAAATGCTCAACACGCTGCGCGGCTTAGGATTTGAGTGCTATGGTGGCGAGAATGCCCCCTACATCTGGGCAAAGACCCCTGAAAACAGCGGTTCGTGGCAGTTCTTCGAGGAGATGCTCTATGGTGCCCACGTAGTCTGCACGCCTGGCGTAGGCTTCGGTCCTTCGGGCGAAGGCTACGTCCGCTTCACCGCCTTTGGCAGTCACGAGCAGACCGACGAGGCCCTGCAGCGCATAGAAACTTGGCTGAAGAAATAAGAAAAAGCTTTTTCAAAGTAATCAAGGTTCCCCTTATATATATAAAGCACTGCCACGGCAGTGCTTTATTGTTTCATCGAGGTTTAATTCCTGGGTATCTTGCGCCTTTATATCGCGATATTACTCTGACGCCAGAAGCGGTAGGTGATATCTTCGAATGCGCCGTCGGCCTTCTGCCGATACATGCGCTGGTTGGTCGTTGACGACTTCAACGGGCCCAGATGCTTGATGTAGGGGCCAATCTTGATATAGTCGAAGTCGTGCTTGTTGACCACTGACGGCACACGGATGCGTCCACTGTACCACGCCACATGAAACTGGGGGTGGTACTCGTGGATGTACTGTGCCAGCTGGTTGACGCCTACGGGATCTGCATCACCGCCCATAAAGGATATGCAGGTGATGTCGGTGCCGTACTGCGACACGAAATCGTCGATAGCATTCGTATCCAGCGGCATACCGATGTCATCCCACAGATAATGGCTGTGACAACCCGGGCAGTGACACGGGCAATTCGAAATATTGATTGCCAATGTCACTTCGTCGGGTATCTCCTGAAAAACAATTCCTGTATTAACGTATTTCAGCATGGCTTAAGCCTCCGCATGTGCATAGTAACGACGTGAGGCTTCTTCCTGGCGGGCCTGCGAGAAGTTCGAGACACGCTTCAGATAACCAATGATACGCGTCATGTAGTCCACATTCTTTGAGTGGCAGTGGGGGCACTCCTTCAGATAGCGCTTGTCGATGTGTCCGCAGTCGTTGCATACGGTGTTGGGGATGTTGAACGTGAAGTAGTTGCAGCCCTCCTTGGCAGCGACCTTCAGCAGATGCAGGTACTGCTCCTTCGATAGGTGCTCGTCGAGGTTCATGTGCAGGGCGGAGCCACCAGTCAGGTGCTCGATATAGGGAGCGCCGTGCAGCTTGAACTTGTCGATAACGCTGAGCGAGTCGTCCTCGACAACATAGAAGTAGCTGTTGTAGCAGTCGCGAGGAACAAAGTAGCCGTCCTCACGGTCCCACTTGGCATGCTTCACGCCGACGTTCTCGGCAGGAATCATCTCGCAGTTGAACATCACGTCCTTCGTGCGGTACTGCTTGTTGTACTTCTCGATCAGTCCGAGAATGCCCTGTACGAACTTCTTGTAGTCGTCGTTAGGCGTAATCTTCAGGCCCATGAATTCAGCAGCCTCCACCAAACCGTTGATGCCGATGGTCAGGTACTGGCGACCGATGTTGATGTAGCCAGCATCGAACAAGGGCAGCATGCCATGCTCCTGCAGTTCCTTCAGATTCTCGTTATAGGCGAGCTGTACCTTGTGGCAGAGATCGATCACGCTGCCCAGATACTCCAGATAGTCCAACTTATGGTTGACGGCGTACTGGACGCAACGGTTCAGGTTGATGGTGAGCACCGACTTCGAACCTGTCGACACACCACCGGCACCCAGCGTATAGCTAAAGCCATTGTCGGTAATCTCGTTGCGCAGACGGCAGCAAGAGCTGAGCGAGTCGGCATTGTCGCTCATATAGGTAAAGAACGAGTGTCCCTCAGCATACATCTCGGCCGTGAAGTCGCCCCACTCCTTATCCTTGGGCTCGCCATTCTCGTCGACCAGTAGAGCCATCGTCTCTACGGGGAAGGTCAGCAGGGTCTTCGTGCGCTCCTGGTTGAACCACTTCATGAAGCGCTTCTGCAACCAAGAGAGTCCGTCCCAGTCGGGCTGAGAGCCATCGGGGAAGTAGAACTCACCAAAGATGCTCTGGAAATAATACTTGTCATAGTAGGCGACATTCCAGAACACGGCCTGATAGTTACGGGCACCTGTCGGCTGGTTCAGCGAATAGACAATCTGCTCGAAATAGTCGGTGATGACCTTGTCGATGGTGCGCTTCTTCAGCGACATGTCAGCCTGCTGCTCAGGATGCTTCCAATAGTCCTGACCGTACTCCTTGCCGATGAAGTAGTTCATGTACATCAGGAACTCAGGCGTAGCGCAGGCTCCTGCCAGCATCGAGCTAACCATGAACACCATGTTGATGAAGCCACCTGCAAACGACTTCAGGTTGGTGGGAGCCGTCGAGTTCCCGCCAATGGCCGTCGTACCGCCAATGAGCCAGGGGTACATGGTGATAGAGGCGCAGTAGTTAGCCAGCGAGGTCTCGTCATTCTTATAGATAAAGTGGTGGGTCAGCTTGTCGATGTACTCGTCGGCCAACTCTTTGCCGTACATCTTCTTGATGCGCTCGGTCAGCAGACGGCGGTTCAGGCGGATGAAGTTCGACTTGGGTAACTCACCAATCAGCGTGGCGATGTTCTTATGTTCCACATTGGCGTTAGCGTCAAACTTAGAGCTGGTGGCAGCGTTGGCCGACTCCATATAATCGGTCAGGAACTGCAACTTCTGCAACGTCTCACGATCTTCGGTGTGAGCCTGACGATAAAGCATGAACGATTTGGCCACCTTGTAGAAGCCTTCACGCATCAAGGCTTCCTCGACCTGGTTCTGGATATCCTCGACTTTGATGTCATCCTTCATGTCCAGATGACTGAGGATCTTGGAGATGGTGCCTAGGTCAGCAGGTTCATTCACACTCTCGAACGCCTTGACAATGGCGTTCATAATCTTGTCCAACGAGAACTGGTCTTTAGAACCGTCACGTTTTGTAATGGTAAAATTTTTAATTTCCATTTTATTTTTCTCTATTATCTTATTTTAGTTACTGTCTATCTTTCAACGGTTAACGTTTCTTTTGCTCACCGAAAAGTTTTCCATTTTGGACAACTTTTTGATTTCCTTTCCGCAAAAAGTTTCCCGTTTTGGGAAACTCTTAGCGCTTGCAAAGGTAGTAAAAAATGCCAAAACTGCGATATGTTTTAGGCAGAAAAATTTGCAAAAAATAGTTAATCTATATTTCTACCGATGAAACCATGCGAAGTGATGACGTTTCAAAATCTCGTGCGTCTTTTTAATACATTATATGTTATACCGCAAGTTATGAACAATAGCAAGTATTATGGCGTGGTAGTGCCAATGGTCACTCCCGTCACTCAGGACGGACAGATAGACGTAGAAGCCGTCAATCGTATTATAGAATTCTTTGCCACCAGCGGCGTATCACCTCTGTTGATGGGTACAACGGGTGAGGGTAACAGTGTTTCCCATGCCGACGGACAGTTGTTGGTCGAGACAGCCGTGCAGGCTCGCGACAACTTTCTCACCTCTCACACCTCACCTCTCACTTCTCAATTGATCTATGCCGGACTGACAGGCAACTGCTTTGCAGAACAAGTACGCCAGGCAGAGATCTATACCGCCTTGGGTGCCGACGTGATTGTTGCCACGCTGCCCTCCTACTATGCGCTGACGGCAGAGCAGATGTACGACTACTACAAGACGCTGGCCGACTGTATCACGGGACCGCTGATGCTCTACAACATCCTAGCCACCACCCACATGTCGATCCCCGTGGATATTATCCGCCGACTGGCCGACCACCCCAACATCGTAGGCCTGAAGGACTCTGAGCGCGACCTGAAGCGTATGGCGCAGTGTGTCGAGATTGCCAAGGGGCGTGACGACTTCGCCTACTTCTGTGGCTGGGCAGCACAGAGCACTCACTCGCTGGAACTGGGCGGCAACGGTATCGTTCCCTCGACAGGCAACTATGTGCCGGAGATGTTCCAACAGCTCTTCGACGCTGCCGTAGCTGGTGATATGGCTACTGCCAACCGCTTGCAGGACGAGACCAATGAGATTGCCAAGATCTACCAGAAAGACCGCACACTCGGACAGAGTCTGACCGCCCTGAAGGTGATGATGCAGACCAAAGATCTCTGCGAGCCCTGGATGCTTATGCCGCTGACTCGCCTTTCCGCTGACGAAGAGCAGGCGATAGCCGCCAAGACCACAGCCCTGTCGTAATATCGTAATAACGTTACAACGCTATGCACATCATCGACTACATCATCGTGCTGCTGTCGATTCTGGCGGCCATTGGCACAGGTGTCTGGTTTGCCCATAAGCAGAAAGACACGTCGCAGTATTTTGCCGGCGGTGGCAAGATTCCCGCCTGGGCAGTAGGCATCTCCATCTTCGCCACCCTGATATCAAGTGTGACATTCCTCGCCTATCCTGGCGCGGCATACGCCGACAACTGGATACTTCTGGTGCAAGGTCTGATGGTGCCCATCGTGCTGCTGGCACTGGTCGGCATCATCGTGCCGCTGTTCCGCAAGGTCATCCGCCTGTCGACCTATGAATACTTCGAGCGGCGCTTCGGGCTCTTTGCCCGCCTGTATTCGTCGCTGGCCTTTACGCTGGGCCACTTTTCGAAGGCAGGCACGGTGTTCTTTCTTGTCTCGATGGCACTGGCGACGTTCCTCGACATCAACATCTACAGCATTGTCCTGGTGTTGGGCATCACCATCATCATCCTGACGCTGTTTGGCGGCATGGAGGCCATCGTATGGATGGATGTAGCACAGGGATTCCTGCTCATTGGTGGCGGCATTATCTGCATCGGTATCCTGATGTTCGGTATTGAAGGTGGACCTACCGAGACCTTTCGCATTGCCTCGGAATACCACAAGATCAACTTTGGCCCGTACGACTGGGATCTCACGCAGCTGACCTTCATCGTGATGGTGCTCAACGGCATCTTCTATGCCTTGCAGAAGTACGGCACCGACCAGACCATCGTACAGCGTTACCTGGCCGCCAAGAACGACCATGAAGCCAAGAAGGCCGCCTACATCGGCGTGCTGATGTCCGTACCCATCTGGGCACTGTTTATGTTCATCGGCACGGCACTCTTCGCCTACTATCACGCTCAGGGCGCTCCACTATTGCCTGAAGGCATCAAGGCCGATGAGGTATTCCCCTACTTCATTGCCCACGAGTTGCCCGTAGGCATCCGCGGCCTCATCATAGCCGCCTTGGCCGCAGCAGCTATCTCGTCGCTCGACTCAGACCTGAACTGTCTGTCGGCCATTGCCGTACAAGACTATTATAAGCGCTTCCGGAAGGATGCCACCGACCAGCAACAGCTTCGCTTCGGCAGATGGATGGTCGTCGCTGCCGGCATAGGAGCAATAGGTGTGGCTTGTCTGTATATCTTCTGGGGCGGCGAGGGCGTACTGGGTGCGCTGTTCTCGCTCTATGCCATTTTCTCAGCAGGAATTGTGGGCATCTTCGTGCTGGGCCTGTTCAGTCGTCGTGCCAACAAGCAGGGACTGTATATCGGCATTGCCGCCGCTGTACTGTATACCGCCTATGCCGTGCTGACCTCTACAAAGGTAGACATCGACGGCGACGGCGTGAAGCAGACGTTGCTCGACCTGGGTAACTGGAATTTTTCTCACCATAAATATATGTTGGGTGTCTACAGCCACCTCATCGTCCTTATCGTGGGCTACGCGGCCAGCTATTTATTCAAAACCCCTCTGGCCGACAAGGAGCTTACCCTTTGGGGATATCTGGAAGAGCGTAAGAAAAAGAACGCATAAAAATAGGGACTCGAAGCTATCACAGCATCGAGTCCCCCACGCAAACTTTCAAACATTTTTATCTGATGAATAGCAGCTCACGATATTTCGGTAGTGGCCAAAGGGCATCGTCGACGATGAGCTCCAGCTTGTCAATTTCATAACGGATGGTGTCGAGTTTCGGCTCTACCTCGTCATGGTAGGCGATAGCCTTGTCATGCTCGTTCTCAATCTTGTTGGCCTTCTTACGAGCCTCGACGAGTTCCTCAACACCCTTCTCGATGGCGAAGGTGCGCTCAGCAATTTCCTCAATGATCTTCTTGTTACGTGCAGAAAGCTTGTCGGCAGTCTCAATCGGGAAGACAACAGCCATGTTGCCAACGTTCTTCAGCAACTCGCTCTGATAATGGGTAGCCACAGGGATGATATGGTTCATTGAGAGGTCGCCCAGTACGCGAGCCTCAATCTGAATCTTCTTAGTATAGGTCTCCCACTTCACCTCGTTACGAGCCTCAAGTTCCTTCTTGGTCATAACGCCAAGGCTCTCGAACATTGCGATGCTGGCCTCGTCGAGGTAACGCTCGAAGATCTTTGGACAGCTCTTCTCAACGTCCAGACCACGCTTCTCTGCCTCAGCAACCCACTCATCAGAGTAGCCGTTACCATCAAAGCGGATAGGCTTACAGGTCTTGATATCCTCACGCAGAACGTCGATGATAGCGTGGAACTTAGCGCTGTGCTCAGTACCAGCAAGCTTCTTCTCGAACTCAGGAATCTTAGCATCTACACGCTTCTTGAAGTCAACCAGAGCCTCAGCAACGGCACTGTTCAGGGCAATCATAGCGCTGGCGCAGTTAGCCTCAGAACCTACAGCACGGAACTCGAAACGGTTACCTGTGAAGGCGAATGGAGAGGTACGGTTACGATCGGTATTATCGATCAAGAGCTCAGGAATCTCAGGGATATCCATCTTCAGGCCCTGCTTGCCAGCCATTGCGAGGAAGTCCTTATCGGCAGTCTCGATGTGGTCGAGCAACTCGCTAACCTGCTTACCAAGGAATGAAGAAACGATTGCTGGGGGAGCCTCGTTAGCGCCCAGACGATGAGCGTTGGTAGCACTCATGATAGAAGCCTTGAGCAAGCCATTGTGCTTGTAAACACCCATCAGTGTCTCAACGATGAAGGTAGCAAAGCGCAGGTTGGCCTCTGGAGTCTTGCCAGGAGCATGCAGCAGGATGCCGTTGTCAGTTGAGAGTGACCAGTTGTTGTGCTTACCAGAACCGTTGATGCCAGCGAATGGCTTCTCATGCAGCAGCACGCGGAATCCGTGCTTACGAGCCACCTTCTTCATCAGGCTCATCAGCATCATGTTGTGGTCGACAGCCAGATTGGTCTCCTCAAAGATAGGAGCCAGCTCGAACTGGTTAGGAGCTACCTCATTATGGCGAGTCTTACAAGGAACACCCAGCTCAAGAGCCTGGATCTCCAGGTCGCGCATAAAGGCAGCCACACGCTCAGGGATAGCGCCAAAGTAGTGGTCGTCCATCTGCTGGTTCTTAGCACTGTCGTGGCCCATCAGGGTGCGACCAGTAAGCAGCAGGTCAGGACGGGCAGCATACAGACCCTCGTCAACGAGGAAGTACTCCTGCTCCCATCCAAGGTTGCTCTGTACCTTCTTAACTGCTGGATCAAAGTAATGGCAAACATCGGTAGCAGCTACGTTAACAGCATGCAGAGCGCGCTTCAGTGGAGCTTTATAGTCGAGTGCCTCACCACTATAACTGATAAATACGGTGGGGATACACAGGGTATCGTCGATGATGAAAACTGGAGATGTAGGATCCCAGGCTGAGTAACCACGAGCCTCGAAGGTAGAACGGATACCACCTGAAGGGAATGAAGAAGCATCAGGCTCCTGCTGAACAAGCAGCTTGCCAGTGAACTCTTCTACCATACCACCCTTGCCGTCGTGCTCAATAAATGAGTCGTGCTTCTCGGCTGTTCCCTCTGTAAGAGGCTGGAACCAGTGAGTATAGTGAGTAACGCCATTCTCTACAGCCCACTGCTTCATGCCAGCGGCTACTGCATCGGCTACAGCTCTGTCAAGACGTGATCCATTGTCGATAACATCGACCATCTTCTCGTAAACGTCCTTTGGCAGGTACTTGTACATTTTCTCACGATTAAAGACCTTCTTACCAAAATATTCGTAAGGTCTCTCACTTGGTGCTTTTACGTCGAGGGGCTTCTTTTTAAAAGCCTCGCCGACAACCTGAAATCTTAATGCTTCCATAATCTTACCTTTTGTATTGTTTATACCTAGTTTGCTTTCTGTTTGCAAAAATCATGGTGCAAAGATACGACATTTTGAAAGCAAAAGAAGAGCTTTGGCAACGTTTTTTATCTTCTTTTTCTTGGCAAATAACAATCTGTAAGTAATTTGCCGTTGTTTGCTTACGGATTGAAACCAAAATATCAGACAACCATCCGATTGTTGACTGAACACTCATCAAGAAAGAAACGTTGGGGCTCATACTCACAGATTCTGTTCCCCGTAGGTACGAAAAAACTCGCAGACGACATGCATCTGCGAGCAAAAACTCATCTTTTGAAGAAATACAACCTATTTATTTAGAAATGTGTTGACCTTCTGGGCAGTCTGCTTGCCGCTGGCCATAGCGCGAACTACGAGGCTGGCGCCATTGGCGGAGTCGCCACATACGAATACGTTCTTTGGGTACTCAGGATGCTCTGGCTTGAGGAAGCCCATAGCGAGGAGAACCAGCTCGGCCTTGATGATTTCAGGCTTGCCCTTCTCTACCATGATGGGGCGACCACCCTCTGGGTTTGGCTTCCAGTCAATCTCCTGAACTTTTACGCCTGTCAGCCTGCCATCCTTACCCAGGAACTCCAGGGTGTTGATGTTCCAACGGCGGGTGCAACCCTCCTCGTGGCTCGAGGTGGTCTTGAGGGTGCGAGGCCAGTTGGGCCAAGGGTTCTGTGGGTCTTCAGGACCTTCCACGGGCTTAGGCATAATCTCAATCTGAGTCACACTCTTACAACCCTGACGGTGGGCAGTACCAATACAGTCAGAACCTGTATCACCACCACCAATCACAAGTACGTCCTTGCCCTTGGCTGTTACGCGCTCATCTTTCGAGAACTCCATGCCAGCCAGCACACGATTCTGCTGAGACAGCATCTCGAGGGCGAAGTGAACACCCTTCAGCTCGCGTCCAGGGGCCTTGAGGTCTCTAGCCGTAGGCGTTCCAGTGGCGATTACGACAGAGTCGAAATCGCTGGCTAGTTTTTCTAGCCCGGATAGGTCATCTGGTTTTATGGCTGCGCCATACTTAAACTCTATGCCCTCCTGCTCCAGCAGGCTGATGCGGCGGTCGATGATGGCCTTGTTCAGTTTGAAGTTGGGGATACCATAGCGGAGCAAGCCGCCGGCAGCCTCGTTCTTCTCGAATACTGTTACCTTGTAACCCATCAGGTTCAGGTCGTTGGCAGCAGCCAGTCCGGCAGGACCAGCACCGATTACTGCCACCTTCTTGCCATTACGCTGGATGTCGGTCTTGGGCTGGATGAAACCCTCCTGGAATGCCATCTCAGTGATGGCGCACTCGTCCTCACGATTGGTGGTTGGCTCGTGGTTAAAACGGTTCAGTACGCAGGCCTTTTCGCACAATGCAGGACAGATACGACCTGTGAACTCTGGGAAGGGATTGGTGCTATTCAGTAGGCGATAAGCTAGTTCATAATCGCCTTTGTATAGGGCATCGTTCCATTCTGGTGCTTTGTTGCCCAGCGGACAGGCCCAGTGGCAGAAGGGTACGCCACAGTCCATGCAGCGGCTTGCCTGCAGTTTGCGTTCGCGAGTGTTGAGCGTCTGCTCTACCTCGCCAAAATCGTGGATTCTATCGTGAATCGGACGGTAACCCGCCTCCTGGCGGTGTATCTCTAAAAATGCTTTTGGATTTCCCATCTTAATACATTAAACATTAAAGATTAAACATTAAATGATTAATAGTCACGCTGGATGTCGGCAATCTTCTCGTGCAGGCGTGCCATCTTTTCTTCCTCGAGAACGCGTTTGTACTCGATGGGCACTACCTGGATGAAGTCCTCGATGTAACGATGCCAGTCGTCGAGCATGCGACCTGCGAGGGCTGAACCCGTGTGCAGATAGTGTTGACGGATGAGTTCTAGCAATTCCTTGCGCGAAACTGAGTCCTCAACTAGTGAGAGCTCCACCATATCCATATTGCAGAAGTAGTCGAAGGTGTGATCGGGGTCGTAAACATAGGCCACACCGCCACTCATACCAGCAGCAAAGTTACGGCCAGTCTTACCCAGCACTACCACACGTCCGCCTGTCATGTATTCGCAGCAGTGGTCGCCAGCACCCTCAATCACAGCGATGGCACCCGAGTTACGCACTCCGAAGCGCTCGCCTACCTTACCATTTATATAGAGTTCGCCCGATGTAGCACCGTAAAGTCCCGTGTTACCTGCGATAATGTTATCCTCGGCCTTAAACTCGTCGCTACGACGGGCAGGAGGCAGAATAGAGATGCGACCGCCAGAGAGACCCTTACCAAAGTAGTCGTTGGTCTCGCCTTCGAGGCGCAAATCCAGTCCTTTCACGGCAAAAGCGCCGAAGCTCTGGCCAGCCGAGCCCTTGAACTTAATCTTGATGGTTCCGTCGGGCAGTCCTTCCTCGCCGTATTTCAAGGCAATCGCACCACTCAGCATGGTACCCACTGCACGATCAGTATTCTTGATAGCGTAGTCGAGTGTTATCTCTTCCTGACTGTCGATTGCTTTCTGTGCAGCCTTGATGATCTCCTCGTCCTTCACACCGCTAACCTTTGTAAATGCTCCACGATCCCAATAGAGGGCCTTGTCTGTCTCAGGCTTGTGCAGCAGGCGTGCAAAATCGATAGTCTTCTGCTTATCAGTAGCGCTGGTAGTATCAACCTCGATGAGTTCTGTGTGACCAATAATCTCCTTAAGACTGTGAACACCAATCTCGCTGAGGTATTCGCGAACTTGCTCGGCCAGGAAGGTGAAGAAGTTCACCACGTACTCCGCTCTTCCCTCGAAGTGCTTACGCAATTCTGGATTCTGTGTAGCCACACCCATAGGACAGGTATTGGTATTACACTTACGCATCATTACGCACCCCAGTACAATAAGGGGCAGAGTTCCGAACGAGAACTCATCGGCACCAAGCATGGCCATGATGATCACGTCCTTGGCAGTCTTCAGCTGTCCGTCGGTCTGCAGACGTACCTGGTTACGCAAGCCGTTCATCACCAATGTCTGCTGGGTCTCTGCCAGTCCGATTTCAGGACTAATACCTGCGAAGCGCATACTTGATGCAGGGCTGGCACCAGTACCACCTTCGGCACCACTGATTACTATCAGGTCAGCCTTGGCCTTAGCCACACCAGCGGCAATGGTTCCTACACCGCTCTCGGCTACCAGCTTTACGCTTACGGCAGCTGTGGGGTTGATATTCTTCAGGTCGAAGATAAGCTGTGCCAGATCCTCGATGCTGTAGATATCGTGATGAGGTGGAGGCGAAATCAACGAGATGCCAGGGATGGCGTTACGCGTCTTGGCGATAATCTCGTTGACCTTGAATCCAGGCAGCTGTCCACCCTCACCAGGCTTAGCACCTTGTGCCACCTTAATCTGTATCTCCTCAGCATTTACCAGATACTCGGCTGTTACGCCAAAACGTCCAGATGCAATCTGTTTGGTCTTTGAGCTCAGGCTTACACCATCCACCTCTGAGTGATAGCGGGCGTTGTCCTCACCACCCTCACCAGTGTTACTGCGTGCACCCAGTTTGTTCATGGCTAGTGCCAAAGCCTCGTGGGCCTCGATGCTCAAAGCGCCAAACGACATAGCACCTGTTACGAAGTGCTTAACAATGCTCTCGACGGGCTCAACCTCGTCGATAGGAGTTGGTTTGGCAGCCTTCTTAAATCCAAAGAAGTCGCGGATAAAGATGGGGTTCTCTTTCTCGTCAACAATCTTTGCCCAATCCTTAAACTTATCGTAGTTGCCCTGACGGGTAGCCAACTGCAGCTTAGCGATAGTCTCTGGGTTCCATGCATGCTTGATACCATCCTTGCGCCAAGCAAACTGACCCTGATTCTGCAGCAATGTCTGCTCCTTGGCAGCCTCGTGCAGCGCAATGGCATCGCGGGCAATCTCCTTAAGGCCCACACCTCCGATGGTGCTCACCTCGGTGCCGAAGTAGCGATGCAGCAGGTCTTCGCTCAGTCCGATGCTTTCGAAAATCTTTGCACCGCGATATGAGCGGATAGTCGAAATACCCATCTTCGACATAATCTTCTTCAAGCCCTTGTCTACAGCCTTGATGTAGTTTTTCTCGGCAGTAGCATACTCCTCTTGGATCTTATGCTTCTTCACCAGATCATCCAGTACGGCAAACGTCATATAAGGACATAGGGCGCTAGCACCGTAGCCCAGCAGCAAGGCTGCATGCATTACCTCGCGAATCTCGCCGCTCTCAACGATCAGAGCTGTCTGTACGCGCTTGCCCACGCTGATCAGATAATGGTGAACAGCACTTACAGCCAACAGTGATGGGATAGCAGCATGCTTCTCATCAATGTCACGGTCAGAGAGGATGATGTAGTTAACACCCTCGTCAACACTGGCCTCGGCCTGATGACACAGGTCATCAAGAGCCTTACGCAGACCTTCCTCGCCTTGTGATATCTCGAACAGCATGGCGAGCTTCTGTGTCTTAAAGCCCTTATAGCGGATGTTACAAAGTATGTCAAGTTGTGTATTTGTCAGCACTGGTTGTGGCAGGCGAACCATCTTACAGTTAGATGCATCAGGTGTAAGGATGTTAGTTCCTACAGCACCGATGTACTCTGTCAGACTCATTACCAACTCCTCACGGATAGGGTCGATGGCAGGGTTAGTAACCTGAGCAAACTGTTGACGGAAATAGTTGAACAGCACCTGTGGGCGATCTGAGATAACAGCCAGCGGTGTGTCGTTACCCATGGCAGCTACAGGCTCCTGACCAGCTGTTGCCATAGGGATGATGGTTTTGTCGATATCCTCCTGACCGAAGCCGAAGGTGATGAGTTTCTGCTCGAAGTTGCTGACTGAGTTGTCCACCTTACGACCGCTCTTCAACTTCTCCAGCTGCACGCGGTTCTCGTTGAGCCACTCGCGATAAGGATGTGCCTTAGCCAGCTGCTCCTTAATCTCGCCATCGTAGTATATCCTGCCCTCCTGGGTGTCAATCAGCAGAATCTTTCCAGGCTGCAAGCGACCCTTCGATACCACGTCGCCTGGCTCGAAGTCCATCACGCCAACCTCGCTGGCCACTACCATCATACCACCCTTGGTAATCGTGTAGCGACTGGGGCGCAGTCCGTTTCTGTCCAGCATTCCGCCTGCATAGCGACCATCGCTGAACAGCAGCGCTGCAGGACCGTCCCATGGCTCCATCAGGATAGAGTGATATTCGTAGAAGGCCTTCAGGTCTTCGCTGATGGGGTTCTTGTCGTTGAAGCTCTCAGGCACCAGGATAGCCATTGCCTGTGGCAGACTCAAGCCGCTCAGCATCAGGAACTCGAACACGTTGTCCAGGCTGGCTGAGTCGCTCATACCCTCCTGCACAATGGGGCGCAGGTCCTTGATGTCGCCCAGAGCCTCACTTGAGAGCACGCTCTCGCGAGCCTTCATCCAACCGCGATTACCACGAATGGTATTTATTTCACCGTTGTGGGCCAACAGACGGAAAGGCTGTGCCAGCTTCCACTTGGGGAATGTGTTGGTAGAGAAGCGCGAGTGTACCAGCGCCAGTCCACTTGTAAAGTAATCGTTCGACAGATCAGGGAAGTAGCGACGCAGCTGTCCGCTGGTCAGCATTCCCTTGTAGATGATATTCTTGTTCGACAGCGAGCAGATATAAAAATCCTCGTTGTCGATGCGGTTTTCTATGCGCTTGCGTACCTTATATAATATACGCTCGAATACGGGCACCTGCTCGTCGGCGATGCCAGTAACAAAAATCTGTTTGATTTCGGGCTCCACTTCGCGAGCTGCGGCACCCAGCACCTCAGGGTTAGTAGGCACAGCGCGCAGGTGCATCAGCGTGAGTCCTTCGCGCTCAATCTCCTCAATCATGACTGAGAGGATGTCCTGCTGTGCTTTTTCATCCTTTGGCAGGAATACCAGACCTGTTCCGTACTTGCCCTTCTCAGGCACAGGAATACCCTGCAACAGGATAAACTCGTGCGGAATCTGTACCATGATACCGGCTCCGTCGCCAGTCTTGTCGCGAGTCTCAGCTCCGCGATGTTCCATGTTTTCCAGCACCTTTAGTGCATTGTCTACCAGATCGTGACTCTTTCCGCCGTGGATGTTCACTACCATTCCCACGCCGCAAGCATCGTGCTCATAGTCGCTCTGATAGAGTCCCATTTCCTTTGTTTGAAGTTTGCAATTCGTCATATTATCCTTCGTTAATCTTACTTTTTGCATAGATTTGGCTGCAAAATTATAACGTTTTGTGTTTATATAGACTATTTCAATGACATTTTCATCTACTTTTTGCAACAAAATAACAATCTGTAAGCTAATCGTCCCATTTTGCTTACAATTTGCAATACAAAGCAGTCTCCAAAAATCAATACGCAGACACCACCAACATGTTGATTAAAAATAACACGGCTCTATACCTCTATATTCAGATTATGTTGTATCTTTGCAGTCCATAAAATACATTCGTTTTATGGAAAGAAAGTACATTTTCGTAACAGGCGGCGTGGTTTCTTCACTTGGTAAAGGAATCATTTCTGCCAGTATCGGTAAGTTGCTGCAAGCACGCGGCTACAAAGTAACAATACAGAAGTTTGACCCCTACATTAACATTGACCCAGGTACGCTGAACCCCTACGAGCACGGCGAGTGCTACGTGACGGAGGACGGCTTTGAAACCGACTTGGATCTGGGTCACTACGAGCGCTTTACAGGCATACACACCACACGAAACAACTCAATAACAACCGGTCGCATCTATAAGACGGTGATAGATCGCGAGCGCCACGGCGACTACTTGGGAAAGACCATCCAGGTGGTGCCACACATCACCGACGAGATTAAGCGCCGCATGCTGCGCGAAGACGAGCCCGAGGAGCAGCTGGACTTTGTGATAACAGAGGTGGGCGGCACCATAGGCGACATAGAGAGTGCGCCATTTATGGAAGCCATCCGACAGTTGCGCTGGCAGTTGGGGCGCAATGCGGTATGCGTACACCTTACTTATGTACCCTATCTGAAGGCAGCCGACGAGCTGAAGACCAAGCCCACTCAGCACAGCGTGAAAGAGCTGCAGGGTATGGGAATACAGCCCGACATACTGGTGCTGCGCACAGAGCGACATCTGGACGACTCGATGCGAATGAAGGTGGCATCGTTCTGCAACGTCGACCTGGAGTGCGTGGTGCAGAGCGAGGATATGCCAAGCATCTACGAGGTGCCAGTGAGCATGCAGAAGCAGGGACTCGACGCTGCCATCATGCGTAAGATAGGTATACCCGTGGGCGAGACACCAGCCATGAAGGGCTGGCACGCCTTCCTGGCCAAGCAGCGCAACGCCACACGCGAGGTACACATCGGACTGGTAGGTAAGTACGACCTGCAGGATGCCTACAAGAGCATTCGCGAGAGCCTGAACCTGGCAGGTATCTATAATGATGTGAAGGCCAAGCTGCACTTTGTGAACAGCGAGGAGATAACCAAGCAGAACGTGGTCGAGAAGCTGCAGGGGCTGCAGGGTATCGTGGTTTGTCCAGGCTTTGGTCAGCGTGGTATCGAAGGCAAGATTATCGCAGCCGAATATACTCGCGAAAACGACATCCCCACCTTCGGCATCTGCTTAGGTATGCAGATGATGGTGATAGAGTTTGCACGCAACATCCTGGGCTATAAGGATGCCAACAGCAGCGAGATGGACGAGAAGACGCCTCACAATGTTATCGATATGATGGAGGAGCAGAAGAACATCACCCAGATGGGTGGTACTATGCGACTGGGCGCCTACGAGTGCGAGCTGCTGAAGGGCAGTCGCGTTTACGAGGCCTATGGCGAAGAGACACTGATAAAAGAGCGCCATCGCCACCGCTACGAGTTCAACAACAAGTATCAGGAGGAGTTCGAGAAGAACGGTATGAAGTGCGTGGGCATTAACCCAGCCGCCAACCTGGTAGAAATCGTTGAGATACCTGAGAAGAGATGGTACATTGGAACCCAGTTCCACCCAGAGTACTCATCGACAGTACTGAACCCACATCCACTGTTTATGAGCTTCGTAAAAGCGTGCACGCTTTAATTGAAAATGGAAAATTGAAAATTGAAAATTAAATGGAACAGCTGAAGCACGAATGCGGCGTGGCAATGATAAGATTGCTGAAGCCACTTGACTACTTCGAGAAGAAATACGGCACTTGGGCCTACGGTTTTAACAAGCTCTACCTGATGATGGAGAAGCAGCACAACCGTGGACAGGAAGGCGCAGGACTTGCCACAGTATGCCTGAACAAGCAGCCTGGAACAGAATACATGTTCCGCGAGAAGGCCGAGGGCAAGAATGCCATCACAGAGATTTTTTCGCGCGTGACGGAGGAGATGGCAGGCGAGCTCTATATGGGACACCTGCGCTACTCTACCACAGGCAAGAGTGGACTGACGTTTGTTCACCCCTTCCTACGTCGCAATAACTGGCGAGCCAAGAACCTGTGTCTGTGTGGAAACTTCAACATGACCAATATAGACGAAGTATTCGATTTCCTCACAGCGCAGGGGCAATCGCCACGTATCTATGGCGACTCGTACATCACCCTCGAGCTGATGGGACACCGCTTGGATCGCGAGGTGGAACGACTTTACCAGGAGGCTCGCGACAAGGGGCTGGAGAGCATCGACATCACCAACTATATAGACGATAATGTAGAGATGGCCAACGTGCTGAAGACCACCATGATACACTACGATGGCGGCTACGTGATGTGCGGACTGACCGGCAGCGGCGAGATGTTTGCCGTGCGCGACCCATGGGGCATACGTCCGGCTTTCTTCTATCGTGATGAAGAGCTGATAGCGCTGGCCAGCGAGCGCCCTGTGCTACAGACCACTTTCGATGTGGATCGCGAAAAGGTGGTTGAGTTGAAGCCTGGTCAGGCACTCATCGTTCACAAGAATGGCGAGAGTCGCCTGGAGCAGATTATGCCAGCCCAGCAGCTGAGCGCCTGCTCGTTCGAGCGCATCTACTTCAGTCGTGGTTCCGATTGCGACATCTATCAGGAGCGCAAGCGCCTGGGTGAGCAGCTGACACCTGCCATCATGAAAGCCATCGATGGCGATGTAGACCACACGGTATTCTCATACATCCCTAACACAGCCGAGGTGGCCTACTACGGCATGACCGACGGCGTGCGCAAGCTGCATGGCGACGTGAGGACAGAAAAGGTGGTGTGGAAGGACATTAAGCTGCGCACCTTTATATCGGCCAATACAGAGCGTAACGACCTGGCAGCCCACGTGTACGATATCAGCTACGGATCGCTGACACCCAATGTGGATAATCTGGTGATTATCGACGACTCCATCGTTCGAGGCACCACGCTGAAAGAGAGTATCTTTAAGATTCTGGACCGTCTGCACCCCAAGAAGATTGTGATGGTGAGCAGTTCGCCACAGATTCGCTATCCTGACTACTATGGCATAGACATGGCCCGACTGGAGGAGTTCTGTGCCTTCCGTGCCACCATGGCGCTGATAGAGGAGCGAGGCATGTGGCAGTTGGTGAACGACACCTACCTGGCCTGCAAAGAGGAGATAAAGAATCAGGGAGGCGCTCTGATTAACCGTGTTCGTGCCCTCTACGAACCGTTTACTGTGGAGGAAATCAACCAGAAGATCGTAGAGATGTTACGCCCCCAAGGTATGCAGGCACCCGTCGAACTCGTGTTCCAGAGCATCGAGGGACTGCACCATGCCTGTCCCAACCATCCTGGCGACTGGTACTTTACGGGCCACTATCCCACGCCTGGCGGCACACGTCTCTGCAACAAGGCATTTGTGAATTATATTGATAGCAAACTAAAAAACAATATTAAATGATGATGAGAGAAGCAAGATTGAAACTCAGCGACGGAACGGTATTCTGCGGACGCTCGTTCGGCTACGAGACAGCAGTCGAGGGCGAGGTCGTATTCAATACCGCCATGTCGGGGTATCCAGAGAGTCTGACTGACCCCAGCTATGCCGGTCAGATTCTGGTAACGACATTTCCGTTGATTGGTAACTACGGCGTACCTGACACAGGCATCGGCAGCAATGGCCTCCCCCTGTTCATGGAGAGCGACCGTATTCATGCAAAGGCATTAGTTGTGTCCGACTATAGCGAACAGTATAGTCACTGGAATGCGAAGGAGTCGCTGGCCTCGTGGCTGAAGCGCGAAAAGGTGCCCGGCATTACGGGTATCGACACCCGCCGTCTGACAAAGGTTCTGCGCGAGCATGGCGTGATGATGGGGAAGATAAGCCTCACCCCCGACCTATCCCCGAAGGGCGAGGGGAGTGATGACACCCAAGACTACGGCTCCGTAAACTGGGTGGAGAAGGTGAGCTGCAAGGATGTCATCACCTATCAACCCGATGGCAAAAAGAAAAAGCGCGTAGTGCTGGTCGACTGCGGTGTGAAGGCCAACATCATCCGCAGCCTGATACGTCGTGGCATTGAGGTGGTACGCGTGCCCTGGGATTACGACTTCAACGAGTTAGCGTTCGACGGACTGTTCCTTGCCAACGGTCCTGGCGACCCGGAGCAATGCAGCAAGACGGTAGCAAATATCCGCACATTCCTAAACAACAAGAACGTGCGTCCCTGTATGGGCATCTGTCTTGGCAACCAACTGCTGGCACGTGCCGCAGGAGCCAAGACCTACAAGCTGAAGTACGGTCACCGTAGTCACAACCAACCCGTACAGCGCGTAAGCTCGACACAGTGCTTTATCACCTCTCAGAATCACGGCTATGCGGTAGATGCCAATACATTGCCTGCCGACTGGGAGCCTCTCTTCGTAAACATGAACGACGGATCGAACGAGGGTATCCGTCACAAGACGAACCCCTGGATGTCGGCACAGTTCCACCCTGAGGCCTGCAGCGGTCCTGTGGATACAGAGTTCTTGTTTGATGAATTTGTAAAAATGTTAGGATGATGGATAAGAATATCAAGAAAGTACTCCTGTTGGGTTCAGGAGCATTAAAGATAGGACAAGCAGGCGAGTTCGACTACAGTGGTGCACAGGCGCTGAAGGCCCTGAAGGAAGAGGGCATCCATTCGGTGCTGATCAACCCCAACATCGCCACCGTGCAGACCTCAAAAGATGTGGCCGACACCGTCTATTTCCAACCTGTAACCCCAGAGTTCGTCGAGCGTGTCATTGAGAAAGAGCATCCTGACGGCATCCTGCTCTCATTCGGTGGTCAGACGGCCTTGAACTGTGGTGTGGAGCTATACGAGAAAGGTGTGTTAGAGAAGTATGGCGTCAAGGTATTAGGAACGCCCGTACAGGCCATCATCGACACTGAAGACCGCGACCTGTTTGTGAAGCGACTCGACGAGATTGGCGTCAAGACCATCAAGAGCGAGGCATGCAGCACAGTGGAAGAGGTACAAAAGGCAGCTCACGCACTGGGATTCCCCGTCATTCTGCGTGCCGCCTATGCCCTTGGCGGTCTGGGCTCCGGCTTCTGCGACAATGAGGAGGAACTTTTATCGCAGGCCGAGGAGGCTTTCTCGTTCTCGCCCCAAGTGCTCGTCGAGAAGTCGCTCAAGGGCTGGAAGGAAATAGAATACGAGGTGGTGCGCGACCAGTACGACAACTGTATCACCGTTTGTAATATGGAGAACTTCGACCCGCTGGGCATCCATACGGGCGAATCCATCGTCGTTGCCCCCTCGCAGACGCTGACCAACAGCGAGTATCACAAGTTGCGCGCACTGGCCATCAAAATCATCCGTCACATCGGCATCGTCGGCGAGTGTAACGTACAGTATGCTCTCGACCCCAACAGCGAGGACTATCGCATCATTGAGGTCAACGCCCGTCTGAGCCGTTCGTCAGCACTCGCCTCGAAGGCCACCGGCTATCCCTTGGCCTTTGTTGCCGCCAAGCTCGGACTCGGCTACGGACTCTTCGAGCTGAAAAACAGCGTTACCAAGACCACCAGCGCCTTCTTCGAACCTGCCCTCGACTATGTGGTAGTAAAGATTCCCCGTTGGGACCTCACCAAGTTCCACGGCGTGAAGCGCGAGCTCGGTTCGGCGATGAAGAGCGTCGGCGAGGTGATGGCCATCGGCCGTACCTTCGAGGAGGCCATACAAAAGGGTCTGCGCATGATTGGTCAGGGCATGCATGGCTTCGTAGAAAACCACGAGATCAAGATAGCCAATATCCAGAAGTCGCTGCATGAACCGACAGACATGCGTATCTTCGTCGTTTCCAAGGCGCTGAAGATGGGCTATACCGTCGAACAGATTCATCAGCTGACAAAGATCGACCGCTGGTTCCTGCAGAAGCTACAGCACATCGTCGACATCGACCAGCAGCTGAACGAGAACACTCTCATCTCCGAGATATCAGAGTTTATGGAACCCAGCGAGTTCCTGGAATACCTGCGCTCGCCAGAAGTCTTCCACCTATTGCGTGCAGCCAAGATCTATGGCTTCTCTGACTTCCAGATAGCTCGCGCCATCGGCTTGGAGAGCCGCATGAAGATGGAGCAGGCCGGACTGTTGGTCCGCAAGTGGAGAAAGGAACTGGGCATCGTGCCTACCGTCAGTCAGATAGACACCCTGGCAGCGGAATACCCCGCACAAACCAACTATCTATACCTATCTTACCAGTAAAAGAGTTGGGGGCCGCGCAGATTGCGCAGTCCCCATTTCTAGTGTAATCGTTAGGTCTGTCTTTTATCTCTTTCGCTTGATGGTCACCGTCTGACCCTTGTGGATGTAGACACCCGGCTGTGTAGGCTTGCGACCGATCTTGATGCCTTGCAGCGTCCACCAGTCGGCGTCATCATCGGCGGCATCGGCGGCAGCGATAGAGCGGATGGCGGTGGCATCTATGTCGAGCACGTAGGGTTCGTCGAGCGTGCCGTAGGCGGCATCGCTGATGAACGACAGGCTGTTGTCAACCGTGTACTCCTCGCCGTCGACCCAGACGCGCAGCTCCATCTTCTTCTGGCTGTCGTCCTCCGACGAGCCCATGACGGTCAGGAAGTAATGACCCTTGTTGCAAGCGATGGCTCCGCGGCACTCGTTGTCGATGAAGGCTCCGATCTCTGCATCGTTGCGCTCCTGCCCGTCCTTCTTCACCACGGCAATGATGTTCAGGTTGTCGGGATAGAGATACGGGTCAACAGGCGTATAGTGCTCGGGAGTAGATGCACGACGCGCATTACTTTCAGCGAACTCCCTGGCCTGGGCTGTGCCAGCCTTGCCACTGGGATAGTGGAAGACTTTCTCCTCGCTGGCCTTCGAGCGGTAGATGTAGCCCTGGCCGGGCACGATGCTCTCCAAGGTGCCTTCCCAATAGCCCTTGTTCGAGAACTCGGCAAAGGCCGTACGGCTCTTCACGCGGTCGCCAATTTCGGGTGCGAGGTCGCTGAAGGCCTCGTCGACCGACATCACTGAGCTGGACAGTGTACCGATCCAGTTGTATCCCGAATGCATGATCTGCGGCGTGTTCTTCGTATCCAGTGCCATACCCATGAGGTCGAAGTCGGTCTTCGTCGACAGCTGCATCTTGTACATCTTGCCCGGCTCCAGGGTGGTCACCTCACCCTCAATCTCGCCGTTCTTATCGACGGTAGAGAAGGCAAACTGGCTCTTGATGTTCTTGAAGCGCTTCAGGATGTTCTTGTCTCTCGGCAACTGCCATTCCAGCTCGTCAATAATCGGATTGACATAGACGGACATCCACGTCCAGCCCTTGGCCAGCGATACCTTCTGTTCCAAGGCATTGTCAACCACATCGATCACGACAGGTGCGTCGTAGGAGCCATAGTTGACGTCCGGTGTGTACAGCATGTACATGTCAAAGTGCTTGCCGGGAATCGTAACACCCACCAGCGGATGGATGGTACCCGTCGAGGCGTTATACACCTTGAAGCTCAGCTCGCAGGTGCCGTCGCTCAGCTCCGTAGCCGAAGCGCCATAGAGCACCATATCCACATAGTAGGCATCGCGCGTAGTGACATACTTCGGACTGGCCACACCGCGACAGAGTCCCAGCTCGTCGAAGGCGGCAACCTTCGTGTCGCTGTTCTCGCAGATCTTGTCGTTGATGTATATCTGTCCCGTCATCGTCATGTTGCTCTCATAGAGGTCGGGATCGACAGTCCAGTTGGGCACGTCGCCTTTCACAGAGACGTTCACCTGCAGCACACGGCGGATGCCGAGGCGGTCGGTCAGGTAGATATATTCGGTATGTCTTCCGACGGGAGCAGTGGAATTGATGGTGAACGTCAACTCCTTGGCATAGTCGCTGATGGTGCCTACCGGCTTGTCAACGGTCATCCACGTCGGCAGTCCGCTGATCTCATAGGTCTGCGTCGTACCGCTAAAGTTATAGATCTCGTGTTTCCACTCATGTACCTCGTTCCAGGCTTTCTCCAGCTCGACCGCATTTGTCTGGCGTACCCAGTCAACACAGGCAAAGTCGGCATGGAACTTCCACTGTACGGTCTCGGAGTTGTTGCCGTGCTCGTCCTTGATGTAATTGATCATGGCTGTGAAGTCGTTGCCGTCCATCAGGGGCAGTACAGCGTCAGGGAATGAGAAATAGATCTCGTCCGCCGAGGCGGTAAAGTTGAACTGCGTGTCGTCGAGGCGCATGTTCGTCGACCCTGGCTTCAGGGCAGGAGCGTTGACGGCCTGTGTGGCACCTTCGTTCGCAATCTTCAGCTGCGAGTCCTTCTCGCCGAAGTTGGCGATTGAGAAGTCGGTCTGTACCGTACCTTGCTGGTTGCGGTGGATATCCTCCATGGGGAAGTAGCCCACCAGACCGGGATAGCTGTTGTCCATGCGCTCGTACATGCGGTCGCTGATGAGCTGTCCGTCGAGTGCAGCACCCCAGATGCGTATCTCGTCCACGTCGCCGTTGAAGTTGGTCATCAGTCGGGGCGTTCCGTCTTCGTTGTCGGTAATCATACGCTCACCGCCTACCACGAGGTACCTACCGGAGATGCCCGGTATGCTGCTCTCGGGGATGACCTTCACGGGCTGTCCGTCGATATAGGCGATGGCGCTGGTGCCACGGCGCACGTTCAGTGCGAAGTGGTGCCACTGGCGGTCAAAGTAGTTGTGATCCGTCAGGGTGATGTCCTCCTGGATGACTTCTTCGTCTTCCACATTGCTGACGGCACCGGGCTTGCGCTCGACTACCTGCAGTTTCAAACTGCCTGCCTCCTGAATGACGCGCATTCCGTTGAGCACCGAGAAGAGCGTTGGATTTCCGCCCAGCGACGGTGTGCCGCGGAACCACATCTCTATGGCGTAGTTGTCGGTCTTGCTCGGATTGAAGGTCGACACGTCAATCATCAACGGCTTGTTGGTCACGTTGGTGGCCAGATTCTCATTGTTGATATACCACGACTCGCTGTCCATGTGTATGTTGCGTGAGCGGGCACGGTCGGTGAGTACGGTGCCGTGACCTTCGTCCATCTCCCAGTAGCCTACCAGGCCTGGCGTGTAAGAGGCCTTCTTCTTGTTGCGGTTCTCGTAGAGTTCGTCGACGCTCACCGATGTGTTCCATATAGACAGTTCGGCCGCCATACCCGTCATGCCGTTACCGCCTATGCTCAGTTTGCCGTGACCTTCAAGATCCTTGGCCGGCATATTCTGTCCGATGTATTCGGGTTTATTCATGTCGGCCGTGGCATAGAGCATGGAGATGCGGTTCTGCGAATCGTCGGCAGTCTTGCGCTTGTAGCTCAGCGCAAGGTACATCCACTGGTCTTTCGGCAGCACCGCGTTGGTCTCATAGACATCGTCCTTGCTGCCCACACGTGCGCTCAGCTTGCCGCCGTCGTGGGTAGACAGTGACAAGAGGTTGTCCTCTGTACCCAGGCTGATGATTTTGCCGTCGCCCTGGCGATAGAACCAGAGGCTGAAGGCATAGTCGCTATTCGTCAAGTCATACAGCGCCTCGGTCTCAATGGCGCTGCTGTTCAGCTGTGCTGCCACGTCGGGATAGGAGCTCTCGCCAAACACCACATTGTTCATGCCGCCCTCAATGCGGAAGTTGTCGCTCTTCGAGAGGGCATTGGCGTTCAGCTCTTCGTTGAAGCGCAGGTGCATGTTGTTACGGTTCATGTAGGTCAGCAGTCCGTTCTCGGGGCTGATCATGCCCAACAGCTTCGGGCCGTGGGTGTCTTGCGTAATCTCGATGATGTTGCTCTCATAGGTCACGTCGCTGTTGCCGTACTTGCCGAAGGTCTGTGCCTGCAGCTCATAGAGGCCTTCCTCGGTGAAGATGACCTTCTCTTTGAACTCGCTGCCCTCAGGCATCTTCTCGTAGCCTACGGCCCAGTCTTCCTCGCGCGTGCTCCACTGTTTGACGAGCGTCCATGAGTCGGTGCCCTTGCGACGGTAGCGCAGACGGACACCCGTCAGTCCGTCGTCCTGACGGTTCAGGTCGTAGAGCGTGGCCTCAATACCTCCGTGCAGGGTCTTGGCTTCCTTGTTCAGCACGGTATGGTCAACCTTCAGCGACACCTTGGCCGACGACGGCACGAAGTGCACCTTCAGCGTCACGGGGTCGCTCGACACGGTGATGTCTTTCTCCGACCACAGCAGTATCTTGATGTCGTCATAGTCGGTGATGCTCTTGTCGCTCTGCTTGACGATGAGCGTCTTCTCGATGGTCTCGTTAGGCATCATCCTGACGGTACGTCCGATATAACCGGTACTTACCGGCATACCGTCAACGGTCAGAATGGCACCGTTGGGGTTGCTGTTCTCCTGCACTACCAGCTGGTAGTTACAGGTATTGCCGGTCTCGCTGAGGTTGGTGAGCTGCAGCGTGAACTTCGCCTCCTGACCTGTAGGCACGTCGGTCAGCTCGGTGCTGCCCTTCACCTTCAGCTCGGGCTTCTCCACGCGCATGGTGCCTTCGTTCAGCTTCGTGCGTTCCTTATTATAATACTTATGATACGCGGTCCAGGTCTCCGGTTCGTAGGGATTGACCGACTGTCCGCCTACGGTGCGGAAGATGGGTCCCCACTTGCCTGACGGCGACTGATAGACATCGACCGACAGGGCCGTGCGCGGATCGGAATCGCTCAGCGTGTACGAAACGGTGGTTTTCTTCACGTTGACCGTGTCCTTGTCGTCCACACTTCCCCAGCCGTACTGGAACTTCACTATGGCATAAGCACCAGCGGCATTGAACAGTGTACCTAAGTGCGACTCGTTGTTCACTGTGCGATAAGTGGTATTCTTTTTACCGTGCGAGTAGCTATGCTCATGTGAAGAGGTCTTCGTGATGGTTGTTCCGCCGCCAAACGAGTAGTTCTCCTTTGGTTTGGAGGTGTCGTCGAAGGCCTTCAGCTTTTCTTCCTCGTTCAGCGCCAATATCTGTTCCCACGCCGATATCTGGTTGATGGCTTGTTCCACCTCGTCGACGATCGCCTTGCCTGTGCCATTCACTAAGCGGTAAGCGGGCCAACAGTCTCGCTCTTTGTACAAGCCGCCCCATAGCGGGTCGCCGTTGGCTCTGCCCCATTCTACATCTCCGGGGTTGTAGCTGGTGTAGTAGCGCACCTCGCCAGTCACTCGCTTCAGCGCCGGATTATTCTTATCCCAGTGGTTGCCCTCGATGTGTATCAGCTTATCGTTGATGACGGCCTTCCAGTTCGGGATGAGGTAATCCTCTATATACTCTTGCGAATAGACGAACTGGGTGCAGTCCAACTGGCTGACGGAGACACCGTCCTTCACTTCCAGCTTGTACGATCCGTCGCTCTGCTGGTAGATGTTCAGCATATTAGCCTTGCTGAATGTGAGGTTCGTGGATTTGCCAATGTAGGTGTCGCCCGACTCCGGACGGAAGTCCTTGTACTTCTTACTGTAAGGAATAGACGACGGAGTGGACACCTTGGTTGTGAACGTGTAGGCATCCTTATGGGTGTCGTAGTCATTGTCCTTATGTCCGTTGATGCGGGTGACGGTATGGTTGATAACGAACTGCCACTTGGATTTTTCCATGAATACGATAGGACCGACGCTACCTTTCTCTACTTCAATTGTCGGGCCCGCACTGATATACATTCCTCCGCCCCAGTAGTTGTCGACGAGGTCTGCCGTGGTTTTGGCGTAAGAGTCAAGCGTGGTCTCCTCCAGCGTTGCCGATGACGTAGAGCCTGGCGGACGACGGATGATGTAGTCCACCTTGTCGGTACCCTCGGTGATGAAGTTGGTGCCTGTGGGCAGATTGCCCAGCAGAATCATGTCGAGAGCATCTGTATGCGAGTCGGGAGCCTTCCACATGGTGGTACGGCCATTCACGACGACACCGATACTCATATTTCTCAGGTAGCCTTCGCCCAGGAAGGGGAATCCGCCACAGAACTCATAGTTCACGGTACCCGTTTCGTCGGGGGTGATCTGTACGTTGATGGCCTGATACACTTCTCCGGCATGAACCTGCCTGCCATTGATAATGGTATCCTTGGCGGCAACGGCCGTGAGCATACTGGCGTCGTTGATGATGCTCACCACGGCGTCGTGCGGTATCTCCACTATGTTCTCCTTCGTGTCGAGGTTCTTGTATTGCTCAGCCACCTTGATCTCGAAGCCGTATCTCTCACTCTGTCGGAAGATGGGGTAGCCGAAGCGGTAGCTGTAGCCCTTGTCGGTATAGGTGAGCACCTCCAGTGATTCTTCCTCTTGAGCCAGCGTCTGCACAGGCACCTTCACCTCACCGAAGGCTCCGTTCTTCATGCCTTCCTGCACCACGCTGATGGTGGGTTCGGCACGGTACTGGCGAATCATCTTTGCCGAATACGTATAGTATTTCATGACTCCGTCCACTTCTATGGAGTCTTTCTGCATATCCTTCTCTACGGCAACCGTAGCGTCCAGCACGGGCAGGTTCTGTGCAAAGACAGGCAGATTGTCGTAGTCGTCGCCGCCCACGAAGCAGATGCTCTCCACCTTGTATTTCAGCGGCGGCAGCATGGCTGAGAACTCAGCGGTCTTCTCGTCGGTGGTGATATAGATGTACTTGGTCTCGTCCTGACCGCCACCGGCACGGTAGGCCGTGCTATGGATGCTGTCGGTGGCCGAGGCGACGGGAATGTTTTCTGTGCCGAACGAACCACTGCCGTGCTCATCCTTGATGTAGTTGAACGAACATTGTACCTCTTTGCCCAGGCTGAGCTTGATGATGGCCTTGCCCAGACGGTTCGTGCTGCGCTTGAAGCCTACGGGTTCGTCCTGGTCGGTGAAACCGCCGTTGATGCGACCGGTGACGTTGACCAGCGTAGAGTCCGTGAAGTTGCAGACCTCGGCACGTTTGAAGTCGTAGGTCTGGCTCTTGTCGAGTGGCATGGAGGTCAGGCGGTGGCCGTCACGATATGCCTCGACGAGGTGCTTGCCGATGGGTACGGAAATCTTGTATTCACCATTGGCATCGGTCATCACCGCACCGTCCTTGCTACTGACCAGTTGACCGTCAATCTTGAACTGTACGCTATCCACTGGGATATTCGTATTCAGGTAAGTCACCGTACCCTGCAGGGGGAACGACGACGTATCGTTGAAGTCGAAGTTGTTGAGCGTCAGACTGCCATTGCCGATGAATCCGTTGCGCGACGTGGGCGAGAATTCGTGGATGCCGCGGGTAGGCACGATGGTATAGGAAGAGCCGCTGCCCACGAAGGGGATGCCGCGGATGATGTATTCGCCGTTGTCGTTGGTCAGCGCATAGCGCGACAGCTGGCTGTCGCCCGGAATGATGGTCGAAGCACTGACGTTGTTACCCACCGTAGCGTGGCGGCTGTTGGGCATGTCGTTGGCGTAGGAGGCATCGAACACGTGGTGGTCCAGGCCTTCGTCCATCGGCCAGTAGAGTGCCAGACCCGTCTCGCGACCGTTTAGGATGCGGTCGGCATAGCTATTCTTCTCCTTGTCACTCAGCTTATGGTTCCACACGCGCACCTCGGTGATGTTACCGCGGAAGGCCTGGTCGTCAGTGATGCCGTAGGCACCGCCGACCGAGAACGGCAATAGTTTTGCAGACTTCGACGCAGTCAACTTGACAGGCTCTTGGTCGTTGAACTGTATCGAGAGTTCATCGCCCGACCTGCTCACCGTCAGCAATGAATATACATCACGTGGCAGAATGAGACCGTTGGTGCCGAGGGTCAGCCGACCCTCACCGGGTATTTCGCATAGCACGGCACCATCAGCCAGATTGTCGTCCGGACGCACGAACATCTGCACCGTAAAGTTCTTGTCAGGGCCGAACACCTTGGCTATTGCGGCGCTGTCGGCCTGCCACACGATACCCGTCGAGGCACCGTCGAAGCGCTGTGAGTAGCCGCGCACGGTGTTGCTCTCGCCGCTGTCGGAGGCGCGTAGCGTCAGGCGCACGTCTTCCACCGACGAACCGGTGCCGTAGGTGATGCGACCCGAGACGACACCACGAGCCTGGCAGAAGCCGGCATCCGTCAGACTGTTCTGCAGCACGTTGCTGCTGTAGGTCTCCACCTTGTATTCGTAGTAGTAGCCCGGCTGCACGGTATTGTCCTCGTAGGTGTACTGCTCTGCCGTGCCGCTGGTGGTGTGGATGCGCATGTAGTCGTCGTTGCTGCCCACATAGCGGCGCGACAGGACGTAGGCGGTATTGTCCGTTCCCACCTGCTTGCTGTTCCACGACAGGCGCACGGTCCCGTCGTGAACACCCTTGGTAGCGGTAAAGCTCTTGACCAGCGAACCCGAGAGCAGTCCGGCATAGACGGGTGCGCTGTTGAAGGTATGGTCGCCCACCGATGTACGAATCATGTACTGGTAGCGGACGTTGATATTGGGCAGACTGTTGTCCGTGTAGGTGAGCACAGCCCCAGCTTGGGGTTCTGCCTCGCCGGTGGCGGAGCCAAACTCGCTCCACTCCACATCGTCACTGGTGCGGCGCAGCACTTTGAAGGTGACGTTCGACGCATTGGTCGGAACGCGTGAGTACTGCCACGTCAGTTTCACCTTGTCTACCACAGAGGTGTCTTGCTGAAGGTTGAAGATGGTCATCTGCGGCTTCGTGTCCAGCACGTCAGACTCAGCATGTCCCAGCTGTGCCAGCAGCGTCTCGGTAGGCATCGAGAGCTGGCTGCTGTTGATGCTGTTGTTGTTGATCCAGGCCTTCGGCACGTTCAGCACCATGTACTTATAGTACTGGCCGGTCTGCACGTTATTGTCGTTGTAGCCCTGCGTGATGCCCGTGCCGCCATTCTCCACCTTGCCGCGCAGGCTCCACGTGCCGCTGTTCAGCGGTTGGCCTTCGGCATCGGTATCCATTCTGTAAATATAGTAAGCACACTCCAGACGGTTCGTGCTGTTGGCGGGGTAGGCATTCCACGACAGCGTGGCGGCCTTGTCGAACTGGCGGAACTCAGCGGTCAGCGTGTTGGGCACAGGAGCCGTGGGGAAGGCCTCCAGACGGGTATACTTCTTCACATCGTTCCAGTAGTAGTCCTTGGCGTCTTTCAAGGCGTCGACAGCCGTCACGTAGAGGTCGATGCGCTTGGGGTTACCCACTTCTTCAGGAATGGTGATGTCGTAGGTCTTCCTGTTCGACTTCTCACACTGCAACGTGTCGTACTTGCTGACAACAGACTGATCCTGCTTGGTAAAGTCGAAACGTACGCGATAGACGCCTTCGTGGATGTGTATCTCTTTGTACTTGTCTTCAACGTCGTTGGGCAGGGCGGGAACGGTAAACTTCAACTTGTCGGTACCCGTACGCTCACACTGGAAGTCAGCGGTGTTGAATTGTGACAGGCCCAGATTGTAGCTCAGATAGGCACTGCCCAGCGTCATGGTGTAACTATTGCCATTGCTGTGGGTGAACTTGTAGTAGAACGTCCACGTCCTGCCAGCCATCGAGGCAGGGTAGTAGAAGGCGATATCGGTGGTCAGATAGTCGTTGTCGTTCTTCCATTTCTGCACATAGTAGTCGGCTTGGTCGAAGGTGATGGCCTGCTCGACCTGGCCGAAGCCGTTCTTATGCCACGCACGGGCCTCACTGATGCAGTAGCGCGTGCGGACAATACCATACGGCATGGCGTCGCTGGCATCCTCCACGAAGCAGAGGTCCATGAGCCACTTGACCTGACTGCCGCTTACGGCATAGATGCCACCCGACTTGGCATAGGTGTTCGAGCCATAAAGGTCGCAAAGAAACACCTTGAAATTCACGTGGTCGTTGCTGCTGGACATCGAGAATTTGTCGCTTCTGACCATCCAGTCGGCAGCCTGCACCGTTGTCGTGCCGGCCAACATCGTCAACACCAGGCAGAGCCACAGTGTCTGCCTGCCTGCTAATCGCTTGAAAAGAGTTCGTTCCATATCTTTAAGTTTTCGTTTTTTGCTTTAGGTTCAAACACAACTTATGCTGCGAGCGTGAGCAAATTTGCATGCTTTTTAATATCGTCCGTGTTGTCATCCAAACCAGTGTTGGTCACTGACTTGGTCAGTCACCATCCCCAGCATCCACCTCACTATCTTCAAAGTGGATAAGGCCCTGGTCGACGCCACCATCACTCCAGTAATCATTCTCAGAGGCGGTCAGCAACTGCGGGGTGCGCAGGCTGATGGCCGTGCATGTAGGTATGATATATTGCTTCTTCATCTGATGACGTATTTCTTTCCGTTAGTAATATAGAGTCCTTTCGTGGGGTGTGCTACGCGGCGACCACTCAGGTCATAGACCTCACCTCTGACATCTTCTATCTGACTTCTTACCTCTGCGACGCCGGTAGTTTCTTCATCGTCAAAACTGATGCTCAGCATCTCTCGCGCTGCACTGGTGGGTATCTGCAGATAGGCTTTGTTGGCCTTGACGGTACCGCGAGTAGTGGGATGGAAGGCGCCATCCTTTAGGATGTAGTTCTTGAAACCAGTGCCCTCCGCTGGTATTTCTGTTGCTGAGGTAACACCTTTGAGCAAATTGCTCGCATAGGAAACATCCCTGCTGTAGCGCGCCAAGTCGCAATAGCCACTACTACTCTTTGAGCGGTGAATGAGCACGCCCTCTCCAGCTACGACATAATCTACACGTTGGATATGCAATCGGCCATCATCAGCTATACTGTCGGCCCTATAGAACAGCATGTTGTTATTACCATCGTCCGCAAACGTGGCACTGGTACAGAAGGTAATAATCTCCTTGTCAATGGTGAAGCGGCCAGAAACAGTAGCTGTGCCGAACGTCTGGTCACCAATCAGCTCTGCGGGCAGGGTAATAGATGAAACGTTTGTCCATTTCACATCATCCCAAGTGTCTTCGGAGATATCCTTTTCACCAGAGAAGCCGCTAGCCACAATTTCTGTCCCTTCCTTAAACGTACCCAGGCTCTGTAGCAGGGCAATCATGTTCGGCACTGACATGCCGTCGCCCATGTCAATCATGGTCAGCGTATTGGGATTCGCCCCAAACAATCCGCTCTCGAACGTCGGGTTACCGCCGCTCTCGATGTTTAGCGAGGTAAGATCGTTCGCAGCCATAGTAAAAGCTCCGCTCTTGACCTTCGTCACAGTTGCAGGAATAGTCAGAGAACTTACAGCTTGGCCTGTTGGATCTGTCAGACCGTCGATGATTGTCTTGCCTTCATCTTCATACGTAAAATAGACATCCGTTATTGGCTCGCTCTGGGCAAAGCCCGTCATGCTTCCTGCCAGCAGCAGGAGCATCACCAGCCACGTCTTTATACGTTGCAATTGTATTCTGATACTTTTCATCTTGTTTTAGATTGTTGTGGGCAAAGATACGAAAAGTTGAGAAAAGTACAAAAGAAATGTGAATTTATTTTTCTTCCTGACCTCGATGCAAACAATAAAGCACTGCCGCGGCAGTGCTTTATATGTGTGAGAGAATCCTGATGATTCTGCTTCTGTGTAGTACTCAGATGCTCAGTTCGTTGAGCACTGTAATCAGACGCTTGTCGAAACGCTTATCGGTACGAATACATTCGGAGAAAGGCACGTAGACGATATCGTTGTTGCGATAACCCACCATCACGTTGCGCTGTCCCTGCTTGATGGCCTCAATGGCACCTAAACCTGTGCAGCTGGCCAGGATACGGTCGCGAGCCGATGGACTTCCTCCGCGCTGCAAGTGTCCTAAGATAGACACGCGCACGTCGAACCCTGGGAACTCATTCTTCACACGGTCAGCATAATAGAGGGCGCCACACTTCGGACTCTCAGACACGATGACGATGCACGATTTCTTCGACTTACGGATGCCACGCGACATGAATTCGGCCAATTGGTCTACGTCTGTTGCCTCCTCTGGCACGATGGCAGCCTCGGCACCACAGGCGATAGCGCAGTTCTGAGCCAGGAAGCCAGCGTCGCGTCCCATCACCTCAACGAAGAAGATGCGCTCATGTGAGTTGGCCGTATCGCGGATGCGGTCCACACACTCCATAATGGTGTTCATCGTCGTGTCGTAACCAATGGTGGCATCCGTGCCATAAAGGTCGTTGTCGATAGTTCCAGGCAATCCGATGACGGGGAAGTCAAACTCCACGCCGAAATTCCATGCACCCGTCAGCGAGCCATTGCCACCAATCACCACCAGTGCGTCTATCTCCTCTTTCTGACAGGTCTCGTAGGCTTTCTGCCTACCCTCAGGAGTCGTGAACTCCTTGCTGCGGGCAGTTTTCAGAATGGTACCACCGCGAGTGATGATACCCGATACATCCTCCGTAGTGAGTTCCTTCACCTCGTCCTTGATCAGTCCGTCGTAGCCACGATAGATGCCCTTGATGGTGAAACCGTTGTAGATGCCTGCACGCGTCACCGCACGAATGGCTGCATTCATGCCTGGAGAGTCGCCCCCCGACGTCAAAATACCTATTGTCTTAATCTTATTCATAGCCAAAACTAATTTGGTTTGTTGTCCAATTGCAAAGATAAGTATTTCTGATGTACGAAACAAGTGAATGGTCCATATTTTTGCCCGAAAGGAGTATTTCTTGGCTTAGGTCAAGCCAATAGTCACCGGAAGCCTTATTCCGTTATTTTTATAGCTACGGCGTGGAGCTGTTGCCAACCGGCACGGTCGGTGAGGCGAATCATGAAGTGATAGTCGCCGAGGGCGGCATCGGCAGGAATCGGAATGTCGACTCGGGCATCGTACTGGCGTTGACCGGCAGGGATGGTAAAGTCGCGGTTGTAGACCCAGGCGTTGCCTTCGCTGTGCTCGTGCTCATGCTCCTCATCGTCGTCACACTCGCCCATTTCGTGCTCGTGATCATGGTCGTCGGCCTCAGTGCTATGGGTGTGGTGGTCGAAATTGTTGTGTATCTCGATGTTGAAATTGCCCAGCTCCTGGTTGTCAAGCATGACGTAGTGGAAGGGGATGACGTCGCCAGGGTGGTATTGCTGACAATTGATGGGATTGGCGGTGATGCCGTCAGCGCTAATGACAGGCGGTGTCATGTCTTTGTCGTCGTCACTGCCGCAAGCATTGAAACTCAGTGTAAGTATGGTTATGAGAGCCATCAGAAGGCTCATGTTGATGATCTTTTTCATTGTTGTCTAAATTTGAATTTACAATTTATCATTTATCATTTAGCGAAGCGCTAAAACTCCAGCCCTACCATCATCGAGACGTTGCGCCCAGGTTCGGGCACGTCGATGAGGCGGTAATAGCTGGTGTGATCGTAATATTTTTGATTGAGCAGGTTGTCGGCATGCAGAGCGATGTTGAGCTTGCTCTTGCCCAGGGAAATCTGCTTTCCTGCCGAGAGATTCAGCGTCCAGTGACCATCGGTAGGCTTCTCGGGAGGCACGATCTCATGCTGTGCTCCCACGATGTGGACATTCAGCCCCACGAAGGTGTCGCCATGCCGCTGAAACGAATATTTTACGCCGGCATCTACCGACCACGGTGTGCTGAAGGGTAGGGTGTAGCCTTTCTTGTCGCCAGAGAGCTGCTCGGCATAGAGGTATTCGCCCTTCAGCTCGGTCTCCCAATGGCGGTCGATGACCCATGTGGTCTGTGCCTCCACACCGTAGCGCAATACACGAGCCTGGGTGTAGTTGTAGAGCTGCAGACCTTCCACATACGCTGCTGTGGGATTCAGGTAGATGTAGTTGGGGAAGTAGTTGACGTAGGGATCAATCTGCACGCACAGCACGTCGTTGTCCCAATGGATGCCCATGTCTAGCTGGTAGCTCTGCTCAGGGTCGAGCTCGGCATTGCCACGTTCGTAGCGGAAGATGTGGTAGTTCACACCGTCGGCACCCAACTCCTTGGGGATGGGCACACGGAAGCTCTTGCCTACGTTGGCCTTGAGCACCCAGTAGCCTGCGGCATAGTTGACACCTGCCGACCAGGTAAGACTCGTAAACCGACGGTTCACATCGGCAGAGCGTTCCTTATAGACAGAGATGCCGTCGGCTATCGGCGTGAAAAACCAGTCGTGATAGCTGCTGATATGGGTGTCTGCGTGGTCCAGACGGATGCCGGCATTGAGCTTCAGACGTTCGCTGACGGTATATCGGTCCATGGCATAGGCACCGATGCTGGTCGTCTCGAAGTCGGGAATGATAAAGCCCCAGCCGCCCCGTCGGTTGTGCTGATATTCACCATTCAGACCTGTGCTCAACTCGTGATGCTCGCCCAGAGTCAGCGTCAAGCCCAGATGGGCCGTCAGCGTATTCTTTACGAAGCGGCGCTCCAGCGTGTCGTTGGGCTTAGGCATATAGCCGTGGCTCACGGGCTCGCTCAGCTCCTCGCGATGGTTGTTCTGCCAGGCAAGGTTGGCCTCCATACGCAGACCGTCGCCCTGATACGAGGTGTGACTGAGCACCTTCAGGTGGTTGACCCACTGGTAGGGCAGGTTTACGTCGCGCCGTGAACGGTCGTAGTCAATGCCAGAAAGGCGCACTTCCAGACCGTGGGCGTTGGCAAAGAAGCCGCTCTTTGAATAGGAGTCGGAGACGCGCAGGTCGGTGTGGAAACGATAGCCCGCATAGCCCAGCACCACGCTGCCGTCGCGTTCGCAGCCGGCGGTGTTGCGTAGCCGCCGATCCTTCAGCCTGATCCAGTAGCTATAGTACTGAATGCTGTCGGTAGGCACGCGATAGTCGGCATAGTCTATCAGCGTGGCCCCCACACGATAGAACCAGTTGCCCAGTCGTCCACCCAGTTTTGCCGTCACGCCCAACTGCTCGTTGTTCGAACGTCCGAAGAGTTGAACGCTGCCACTCAACGGCTGTGTGGGGATGTGGTTGGTATAGAGGCTCAGCACGCCGCCAATGGCATCGCTGCCATAGAGTAGGGCCGCAGGACCTTTGATGACCTCGGCGCGGTCTACTGCAAACTGGTCAATCTCCAGCCCGTGGTCGTCGCCCCACTGCTGTCCCTCGTGCTTGATGCCGTCTTCGCTCACCACCATGCGGTTGAAGCCCAGTCCGCGTATGGTAGGCTTCGACTGGCCTGAGCCGATGGCCATAGCCTTTACACCAGGAATACCCTCTAGCGTCTGCATCAGCGAGCCTGAGAAGTGCTGCTGCAGGTAGTCGTGGCTCACCTGTACTGTCGACTGCGACGAGCGCATCTGGAAGTCGCGCTGCCGCTGTCCGCTCACCGTCACTCCTTTCAACACGACAGTAGTATCGTCGGGCGCTATATCGTTAGTGTTGCCGGCGGCTAACGTCATCAGCGCAGCCACCAGGATGGATGTTGTCATGATTCTGTCTCCATTTACTATTTAAGAAATACGTAACTACTGCCGACATCCGCATACGGATGCCAGCCTCCCTGATGCTAAATGGAGAAAGCGGGAGGAGCACGCAGGCCCACGATGCCACTATAGGTGGCACAGACATTGCGCCGTAGGCTATCGCTTCTGCTGCTGACGACCTTGTGAACAATAAGAAGAGTGACAGCGGCAGTGGCCACAAAGGTAAGGGTAAGAAACTGGCACAGCACGCAGTCGTGCGTCCACGTCGCCATCTGCGTCAGGTGGCCGTGACAATTGTGATGCACGCAGTCGGCACATTCCGTCCCCGCTGCCGCACCACCGTCTTCATGTATGTGGAGCGACGAGGAAAGCAGCATTGGCACAAATACTGCCAATAGCCACCAGGATGCAATATGTCGTCTGTTTTCCAGTTTCACGTCTGTAAAGGTATCTTATTTTGTTCTGACGTACGTTCTGTATCCGTAGGCAATAATCACCAGGAAACAGAAGAGGGGCAGGATGAACGAGAGATTGACGGCAGGCATGCCCATCAGCGTGCCTTGGTCGATGATTTGGGCCTGTAACGGTGGCAGGACGGAACCTCCGAGGATGGCCATGATGAGGCCGGCGGCTCCAAACTTGGCATCGTCGCCCAGTCCTTGCAGGGCAATGCCGTAGATGGTGGGGAACATCAGCGACATGCAGGCGGAGATGGCCACCAGACAATAGAGTCCACCGCGTCCGTCGATGAAGATGACACCCAACGTCAGACATGCTCCGACAACGGCCAGGATACCCAGCAGGGCTCCGGCATTGATGTACTTCAGGAAGTAGGTGCAAATGAAACGGCTGCTGACAAAGATGGCCATTGCCACGATGTTATAGGTCTGCGACAACACCTCTGCCTCCTGTTCCGCCATTCCTTCGTTCATGAATACGCGTGTACCATATTGTATAATAAAGGTCCAGCACATGATTTGCACGCCGACATAGAAAAACTGGGCAATGACGCCCTCGCGGTAGTAGTCGATGCGGCAGATGCGACGCAGCGTAGCCAGCGGATGGACGTCGTGATTCTGGTCAGCGTTATGCGGCATCTTGGTAAACCAGATGACGGCAAACATGACGGCAATGATGAGGCCGATGGCCAGATAGGGTGTGATGAGTACTGACAGGTCGCTGTCACGCATGGCGGTGAAGTCAGCGTCGCTCAGCAGGGCACGCTCTTCGGTAGAAGCCGGATTGAGCTTGGCCTGAATGAAGTTCATGGCGACATACATGCCGCACAGCGAACCCATCGGGTTGAAGCATTGTGCCATATTCAGGCGGCGCGTAGCTGTCTCCTCAGTACCCATGGAGAGGATATACGGGTTACACGAGGTCTCCAGGAACGATAGGCCGCAGGTCAGGATGAAGTAAGCCACAAGGAAGGGATAGTACATGCCCGTCAGTGATGCCGGCAGGAAGAGTAGGGCACCCACAGCATACAGTCCGAGACCCATCAGCACACCGGCTTTGTAGGAGTATTTGCGGATAAACATGGCAGCAGGAAACGCCATCGCGAAGTAACCGCCGTAGAAGGCTACCTGCACCAGTGCTCCGTCGGTCACACTCATGCGGAATATCTTGGAGAACGCCTTGACCATGGGGTTGGTGATGTCGTTGGCAAACCCCCACAGGGCGAAACACGATGTGACGAGAATAAACGGTACGAGATAGCTGACGCCGTCTCTTGACAGGATGGATTGATTTTGCTGCTTGTCCATATAGTTAGTAATGTGAATTGGTGTTTTTTCCGTGCAAAGGTACTAATTACCATTCAAAAGACCAAATTTTTCGCAAGGTTGTTTTCCTAATTTGATTTCGATGGGCGACAACAAGAAAGGAAAGAAAAAGAAAAGTCCCGTAAATCAATGATTTACAGGACTCTTTCTAAGGCGCTTCAGGATGGGCTTGGATTTAAGAAGATGAAATCTATGGAAATCTTTTGTAATTATAAGAAACTGAAAAACAGTTAGTTACAAATACTAATCAAATAGTTTTCAAAAGTTAAAATTTCGACAACTTTCAAAAATTGGGTGCAAATTGGGTGCAACTTTCGGAGAAAATGTGTATCTTTGCACCCAGTTAAACGTATAAGTTATGGCACAATTTTTTCTAAGGACTAAAAGAGAAACGGGGGAGTCTCCCCTTTATACCAAAATAAGACGTAATGGTATGCAAATGTATATATGTACGGGCATACGCGTGGATATACAAGAGTGGAATAAGGCGCAAAGGAGCCTTGCGGCCATGCGACGTTATGAGAATACTGAAGAAGGATCTAAAGTCCATGATCTGCAAATGAAGGTAACAAAGGCCATTGACACGCTTTATGCCGAGAACAAAATAAACACGAAGGAAGACAAGGCCATTATTGAGCAGGCTTTATCCGCCATTGTCAATGGCACCGTAGAGGAAATCCAGCAAGTAGCAAAGGTTGCCACTGCAAGGTCAAGGACAACAGTATTAGGTTTCTTCGATTATTTCTATGCAGGGATTTCCGATGGATCCATTCGTCATGGCAACAACTCGGATTATTCTCCTGGCACAGTTGTTGTGTGGAAAGCGTTCGGTGAAAATCTAAAAGAATACTGCAAGAAGGATATTCCGTTTGATGATATAGACAAACCTTTTGCAGATAGGTTTACACTTTATCTTCTGAAGCAAGGGTATATGTCGAACACAATCAATAAAAAGGTTTCCTGTTTTCGTAAACTCTGTAATCTTGCAGCTATGGAGGGCTACAACAAGAATGCAGTTTCCCTAAGGGTTTGGAAAGACAAAGCAGTAAAGGAGATAGACAAACGAGCCGAAATCTACCTGACTGACGAGGAGATTGACGCCATGTATGAGCTAAAACTTACAGGCGACAATGAAGTCGTTCGTGACATCTTCCTTCTTGGATACTTTAGTTGTCAGCGTTATAGCGACTACTGCAAATTGAGGGAAGAGAATTTCATCACCTATAATAAAAGTGGCCTGATTACTTTGACGCAGAAGAAGACTAAAAAGAAGGTAGAAGTGCCTATTTTCGACGATCGTGTCTATGAACTCTGTGAAAAGTATCATTACGACTTTCCGGAAATAGATGTTCAGAAAATGAATTTGAAGATTAAGGCAGTAGGGTATGAGCTGTCAAAAACCGTTCCCTCTTTCCGTGAAAAGTATGTAACGGTATTGACGACTGTGGAAAAACGGTCGGAGAACACCTATGAGAAGCTGTTGGAGAAGAAAAACAAAGGCATCAAGTTTACGGAAAACGAACGTAAGTGGTTTCACAAACTGGATAAATGGGCCAAGATTAGAAATGGTTCCCCTCTTTTTGAAAGGAACAAGCATGGTGAGGTTATCCGTGCAAAATATGAGTTGATATGCTCACATACAGCACGAAGGAGTGGGACCACTAACTTATATAAATTAGGTGTACTGTCGGACCTGGAACTCCGTAGCATAACCGGCCATGAGTCGCAGAAGAACTTTGAGGGCTATATCCGCATAGGAATATCGGAACAAGCCCAAAGAGTGGGTGATAAGATTAAGGCCGCAAGAGAAGCAATGAAAAAACAGGTTGACAAGTAGAAAAATGTTAAGGCAATTTCAACTTTCAACCGGTTTGAGGATGAAAATATACACGAAAACCAACTTTTTCTTGGCAGAAATACAGCAAAAAAGTTGGATTTCGTGCTATTTTTAGAAAAAAAGTTGTATCTTTGCACTCAGTTATAAAAGATGGTTATTTATGGAAAGTCGCAATATTATAGGTAGAGATATTGAAATGGCTGAGTTACAACGATGCTTGGACTCCAATCGTTCAGAACTTGTCATAGTCTATGGACGAAGACGTGTTGGTAAAACTTACCTTATAGACCAATTCTTCAATGAAACGTATGACTTCACCTTTGTCGGTGGCCACAAACTATCACAGCGCATTCAGCTTCGAAATTTTGCCAAGGCCTTAAAAAAGGCGATGAAAGAGCGAACCATGCGAAAGTTTGCAGACTGGTTTGATGCATTTGACACGCTGGAGGAATATCTTGAATCTATACCATCAGCGAGGAAGAAGGTGGTGTTTATCGATGAAATGCCTTGGATAGACTCACTGCGTTCTAACTTTACAGAAGCATTTGAAAATTTCTGGAATGGATGGGCAGCACGTCGTAAAGATATTATGTTCATTGCT
>Ga0256405_10000721_pt1 | contig 104696 bp, 94 predicted proteins | sample RumenRJG_02DNA_FD_189096 | JGI IMG/M metagenome (GOLD analysis project Ga0256405, IMG submission 189096) | Bovine rumen microbial communities from Lethbridge, Alberta, Canada - RJG_02 | ecosystem: Host-associated > Mammals > Digestive system > Stomach > Rumen | place: Canada: Alberta...
CGTTCGGCCAAGGGGTTCAAGCCACGGAATGTGGTGCGTCGTTTCAGTTCCGCCAGAGGCATCTCCAGCAGCAGCTTTGCTATGCACTCATCGGCAAAGGAATTGGATACCACATTGACTCCCGTAAAATCAAGTACCACCTTCTCATGACCGTTAATCAGCGGCAAGAGTTTCTCACGGAGCTTCTGCCCCATGTCGCGGGTGCCAAAGTCCGTTCCAGGGCAGTGGCATCTGTCTATTATCTGTTAACTGTCAACTGTTATCTGTTCACTATTGTCTTTCGTCTTTTTGATTATCGCAATCACAATAGAATCTGTGCCCACTCAGGAATATCTGCTACATACTGCTTGGCAAGGCTGCCATCGGTCGTGCGGTAGAGCAATTGGGGCAGGTGATCCTCTACACTATTGTCGTAGATATATGCTCTATCGACAAACGTGATAGCTTGCTTGACCTGCTCAAGCGACTTAAAATAGCGTGAGACAACCTTTGATATGGGAACCTCATGACCTCCGTTCATATAGCGCTTGGCAATACGTGCCACATTGATCTCGGGCGACTTTGTGCAGACATAGAACAAACGAATAAAGAACCCCTCATCATGGGCCTTGCGAAGAAACTCAAGTTTCTCTGCGGACGAGAATACCGTTTCGAATACAAAGTCACGTCGTTCATCAAGGCATTGATAGCGCATTTCTGTGGCGCGCTGGGCTGCTTTCAGTACAGCATCGGGATTGTTCCAACCGCCAAACTCCTGCTCGGCAATGTTATCGGGATTGATATACAGGCTGTTTGCGCCCCACTCATTGGCTAGGAGCAGTTCGGTGGTCGTTGTCTTGCCTGAACCATTAGGTCCTGCTACCACACATAAGGTTGGTCTCTGTTCTGCCATGGCTATTACTTGCTGGAAGTTCTGATCATCTCGAAACGACGATGCAACTCAGCCTGGAACTTGGCCGTAGAACGTCTGGCACTTTCCGCCACCTGCTCCATGATGGCGTGCAGCATATCGTCGGTAGGCTCCTGCAGAGACGAAAGCCGGTATGATGTAAGTTCTTGTTGTGACATATCGTATGTTTTTTTCTCGGGTTGAGGGAATTACCCGTAGTACTCTTTATACCACTCGGCAAAATGGCGGAGGCCTTCGCGGAGGGTGATCTTGGGGGTGAAGCCAAAGTCACGCTCCAGGGCAGTGGCATCTGCGTAGGTTGTGGGGACGTCTCCGGGCTGCATGGGGACCAGCTGCTTGTGGGCCTCGAAGTCGTAGTCCTTGGGCAGGACACCGGCTCTCAGGAGTTCTTCCTGCAGGATGTTCACGAAGTCCAGGAGGTTCTCCGGCTGACCACCGCCAATATTATACACCTTGTAAGGCGGGATGGGCAGACCGTCTTCGCCGGTCTGCTTGGCCGGTGCTTTCTGCATTACTCTCCATATGCCCTCTACGATGTCATCAACGTAGGTGAAGTCCCTTCGGCAGTTGCCGTAGTTGTAAATCTGGATGGTCTGGCCCTTGAGCAACTTGTTGGTGAACCCGAAGTAGGCCATATCCGGACGGCCGGCGGGACCATACACGGTGAAGAAACGCAGGCCTGTGCTGGGGATGTTGTACAGCTTGCTGTAGCAGTGGGCCATCAGCTCGTTGCTCTTCTTGGTGGCCGCATAGAGGGAGACGGGATTGTCCACCCGATCGTCCGTTGAGAACGGCACTTTCTTGTTGCCGCCATACACGGAGCTGCTGCTGGCGTACACCAGGTGCTCCACAGGATTGTGTCGGCACGCCTCCAGGATGTTGTAAAAGCCAATGATGTTGCTCTCGATATAGACATCCGGATTCTCGATGCTGTAGCGGACACCCGCCTGGGCGGCAAGGTTCACGACAATGTCGAACTTATTCTCTTCGAACAGCTTGTCAATCAAAGCCTTGTCGGCGATGTCGCCTTTGACGAAGCGGTATTGAGATTTCTCGACTGCGCTCGAAATGACAGAAGCCTTTTTCTCTATCACGGAAAGCCGATACTCCTTGAGGCTCGGATCGTAGTAATTGTTCATATTGTCGAGGCCCACAATCCTCACTGGCTCCTTCCCGTCCAGCAGACGGAGCACCAGGTTGCTGCCGATAAAGCCGGCGCTGCCGGTAACTAAAATATTCTTCATAACAGATTTATTTACCGTACTTTTCCACGGCTTCGTAGTAAGTATCCAAACTGCCGATGTCAAAGCGGCCCGCGCTCATCGGCCAGGCATGTATCGTCGTGTGCTCGACCATATAGTGGGCGAGGTTGCCGGGGGCATCCTTGCCGCAGCCGTTCTCGACGGCGTGACGGACGAGGCCGAGGTCCTTTTTCAGATAGACATAGAACGGCGGCACGGCCCAGGTGCTCTTCGGGACCTGCGGTTTCTCCTCCATGTTGAGTACCTTCATGTTCTCGTCGACGACAATCACCCCCGTCCGCTGCAGTTTCTCGACGGACGGCTGCTGATGGCACATGATGCAGGAGGTCTTCTTGGCGTAGGCGAAGTCCACAAACTCCCGGAACGAGAACTCGAGGATATTGTCCGCGGCCACGACCAGCATATCGTCGTCGATGTCGAGCCGGTCCATCGCAAAGAGCAGGTCGCAGACGGCACCGAGGCGGGTCTCATTGGTACTCGTCCCGTCGTCCATCACCGTGATAGGCTTGGTGTAGTGTTGTTTCTCCACCCACGCATCGAAGAACGGGGCGAACTTGTGGTTCGTGATGATCACGTGTTCGTCCACCTCCGGGATGCGGTCGATGTCGTCGAGCATGCGCCCGAGGATGGTGCTCTCCCCTATCTGCAACAGCGGCTTGGGGAAGCTGCGGGTGAGCTCTCCAAGGCGCGTGGCGTATCCGGCGGCTATAACGATGTTTTTCATACGAATCTCGCTCCATCGTCGCTCTTGCAGAAGAAGACACGGAAGGTGTCTTTGTACTGCGGGAAGCGGCTTAGATACTTTTCGGTTATCTCTTTTTCGATGCTTTCCTTCTTGGCGGGATCCACGAGGGCGATGCAGGCGCCCTTGAAGCCGGCGCCGCTGAATCGGCCGCCGTAGATGCCGTCCGTCGTGAGCATCGCCTCGTAGATGGCGATTAGCTCCGGGGAGCCGCATTCGTAGCTATGGATCGAACTCTCACAGGATGCCTTGCTCAGCGAGCCGAACCACTCGAGGTTGCCGGTCTCCCAGGCGGTGATGCCCTCGCGGACGCGCTTGTGCTCGCTGTAGAAATGCTCGGCCCGGCGGGAGAAACGCGGCGGCATGTCGTCCCGGTGGCGCTTGTACATGCTCTCCGGAACATCGCGCAGGAAGGTCTTGTCGTGGGTCTTCAACGGCACGTTTTCATAGGCCTGGACAATCCAGGCGGCCGTTTTGCACTCCGTCACGCGGAGGTTGTAGTCGCTCGACATCAGGCTCCGCGTCAGGCCGCTGAAGAAGATGCCCAGCTCGAAATCGGGCATGTTCGGCGCCTTCGGAATAAGCCGGTACTCATCGCTTTCGCAGTCCAGCATCAGGAGGTGGTCCTTCCGGCCGAGGGCGATGCAGGCCTGGTCGAGCAGTCCGTTGTTGAGGCCGATATACTGCCGCTCCGCCTCCGAGGCGATCTTCATCACTTCGAACGGGGCGAGCGTGATGTCATTGGCCTTGGCGAAGGCCATCACATAGGCAATCAGTACCGCCGCGGAGCTGGAAAGGCCGCCGACAGGCAGCGAGCCTTTGATCGACCCGCAGATGCCTTTTTTCAGCTGGAAGCGCTTCTGCAGCGCATATTTGGCGCCGCGGGCATAGTCGCCCCAGTTGCCCTGCTTGACAAGCGTCGGCATGGCGATGTCGAACTCCACATGGCCGCTGAAGGTCTCGCTGTCGAGAATGACTGAGCTGTCTTCCCGGACATCGAACTCGAGGTCCACGCCCTTGTCGATGGCGAACCCCGTCACAATGCCTCTCTGGTGGTCAACATGGGCTCCCAAAGGGCATACTCTGTAAGGACTGAAGATGTGGTACTGCACTAATCTCTCTTGAAAATATCTCTGGTGTAAACTTTGTCCGTGACGTCGTCAAGGCAGGAATCGTATCTGTTAGCGATGATGGCATCGGCCTGCTTTTTAAATGCTGCAAGATCATTAACCACCAAACTGCCAAAGAACGTAGTTCCATCCTCAAGGGTAGGCTCGTATATGATAACCTTGGCACCTTTAGCCTTTATTCTCTTCATGATACCCTGGATGGCACTTTGGCGGAAATTGTCGCTATTACTCTTCATTGTAAGACGAAATACGCCTACGACAACCTCGTGTTCACGAGCTGCTGAATAATCACTGGACGCCGTATAATAACCGGCCTTTTCCAGCACTTTATCTGCGATATAGTCTTTCCTTGTCCTGTTGCTCTCTACGATGGCCTGAATCAGGTTCTCAGGGACGTCGGCATAGTTGGCAAGCAGCTGTTTGGTATCCTTGGGCAGGCAGTAGCCGCCGTATCCGAAGGACGGGTTGTTATAGTGACTTCCGATGCGCGGGTCGAGGCATATGCCGTCGATGATATTCTGAGTGTCAAGGCCTTTGACCTCGGCATAAGTATCGAGCTCGTTGAAGTAGCTTACTCGCAGGGCCAAGTATGTATTGGCAAAGAGTTTTACGGCCTCGGCCTCCTTCATTCCCATAAAGAGCGTGGGAACGTCTTCCTTGATTGCGCCTTCCTGCAACAGCTTTGCGAAGGTGTGCGCACGCTCCTCAAGGTCGTTTGTCACTACCTTCTTGATTGCCTCATTCTCTTCTTCAAAACCGGGCATCATCTTGGGAAAGCCAACTATGATGCGACTGGGATAAAGGTTGTCATAGAGGGCCTTGGACTCCCTAAGAAACTCCGGTGAGAACAGAAGGTTGAATTTCTTTACTCCCTTGGCGGCATATTTTACGTACAAGCTGCGGGTGTATCCTACAGGGATGGTGGACTTTATGACCATTGTGGCATCCGGGTTAACCTTCAGTACAAGGTCTATCACCTCTTCTACGTGGCTGGTGTCAAAGAAGTTCTTTACAGGGTCGTAGTTGGTAGGAGCTGCTATCACGACGAACTCTGCGTCCTTGTAAGCAGACTCACCGTCCAACGTTGCCACCAGATTCAAAGGCTTTTCTGCCAGATACTTTTCTATGTATTCGTCCTGAATGGGAGAAATCTTGTTATTAATCTTCTCTACCTTCTCTGGAATAACGTCAACGGCAACCACCTGGTTCTTCTGCGCCAGCAGCGTTGCGATGCTTAGTCCTACGTATCCTGTTCCTGCTACTGCAATTTTCATAATTCTTGTTTTTTAGATTCTTCGCTTCGCTCAGAATGACAGGCTATCGTCCCTTGTACATATCCTCATAATACTTCTGGTAGTCCCCGGAGGTTACATTGTCCATCCAGGCCTGGTTGTCTAGGTACCAGCGTACGGTCTTTTCAATACCTTCTTCGAACTGCAGGCTAGGCTCCCATCCGAGTTCCCTTTGCAGTTTGGAGGAATCGATCGCGTAGCGCAGATCGTGTCCGGCACGGTCCGTCACATACGTGATAAGGTCCATATCGGCACCCTCAGGACGGCCCAAGAGCCTGTCCACGGTGTTAATAAGGACCTTGATGATATCGATGTTCTTCCACTCATTGAAGCCGCCGATGTTGTAAGTCTCGGCCACTTTGCCATTGTGGAAGATTGTGTCTATTGCACGTGCGTGGTCTTCTACATACAACCAGTCGCGCACATTCTCTCCCCTACCATAAACCGGCAGCGGCTTGCGATGCCTGATATTATTGATAAACAGGGGAATAAGCTTCTCCGGGAACTGATAGGGGCCGTAGTTGTTAGAGCAGTTGGTGACGATTGTCGGCATGCCGAAGGTGTCATAAAATGCGCGTACAAAGTGGTCACTGCTTGCTTTTGATGCACTGTACGGGGAATGCGGCTGATACTTGAGGTCCTCCGTGAAGAACTTCTCACCGTAAGCCAGATGGTGCTTGCCGCTGCTGGCCTTGGTGGTAAACGGCGGCTCAATGCCCTCCGGATGCGTCATCTCCAATGCTCCATATACCTCATCCGTAGAGATGTGGTAGAACCTCTTGCCTTCCCACTCACCGTTCCAGTAAGCCTTAGCAGCCTGAAGCAGGGAAAGGGTGCCCATCACGTTAGTCTGGGCAAAGGTGAAGGGATCCTTGATGGAGCGGTCCACGTGAGACTCTGCAGCAAGATGGATAATGCCATCCACGTGCTCTTCCTGCATTAACTTGAGGACACCCTGGAAGTCGCAGATATCCATCTTCACAAAACGATAGTTCGGCTTATCCTCAACATCCTTAAGGTTAGCCAAGTTTCCTGCATAAGTAAGCTTATCCAGGTTAATTATCTTGTACTGGGGGTACTTGTTAACAAAGAGTCTAACTACGTGGCTGCCAATGAATCCGGCGCCTCCGGTAATAATTATAGTTCTAGCGTATCCCATATTCAGAAATATTTAATTGTTATTCTTTTACGTCCAAATCCTTAAACCTGGAATTCTCACTCTTGTACTCCGGAACGGTCTTTTTCATCAGGCGAACCATGTCCGGAATCTCTACCTTGCGGGCAAGGTCTTCAAGCTGATCCACAGTTGTAGCGGCATCAGTGTAGCCGTACTCGCGAACCATTGCAATCCTGATTCTCTCGTGGAAGGCCGGAAGTGTGTTCTCTTCATTGGAAAGGACTTCCTCGTACAACTTCTCTCCGGGACGCAATCCAGTGTACTCTATCTTGATGTCCTTATCCGGAGTAAAGCCGGCCAGGGTTATCATACGACGGGCCAGCTGGTCAATCTTGACGGGCTTACCCATATCGAAGACGAATATCTGGTTGCCGGTGCTCATTGTGGCAGCCTCCATCACAAGACGGCAGGCCTCCGGAATAGTCATGAAGAAGCGGTTGATGTCAGGGTGAGTAACGGTAACAGGGCCGCCCTTTGCGATTTGTTCGCGGAAGCGGGGAATAACTGAACCATTGCTGCCCAGCACATTGCCAAAACGGGTAGTCACAAACTTTGTAGAACCCTTAATCTGGCCATTCTCTACTGCAAGTCCAAGGCTCTGCACGTAAATTTCTGCCAGACGCTTGGTGCAACCCATTATGTTGGTAGGATTTACAGCCTTATCGGTAGAAATCATCACCATCTTCTCTACGCCGTACTCTATACACTTATCGGCCACATTGCGCGAGCCATAAACGTTAACCAGCACTGCTTCGCAGGGATTCTCTTCCATAAGCGGAACGTGCTTGTAGGCTGCGGCATGGAAGACTACCTGCGGATGCCAGGTCCTAAATGCAAAGTCCAGACGGGCAGGCTGACGGACGTCGCCTATGATGGGCACGAAGTCCAGATCCTTGTATTTATCTTCAAGCTCAAGGCGAAGGTTGTGCATCGGGGTCTCTGCATTGTCGTAAAGGACAAGTTTCTTAACCCCGAAGCCGGCCAGCTGGCGCACCAGCTCGCTGCCGATTGAACCGGCAGCACCGGTAACCATAACCACCTTACCGGCGAAGTTAGCCTTGATCTCGCTCATAGAGATGACAATCTCCTGGCGGCCAAGAAGGTCCTCAACCTTGACCTCGCGCGGGCGAAGGAGCGGCTGGCCCTCTGTAACCTCGTCAAAGTTAGGAACTATCAGGGTTTTGATATGATTTTCTGAGCAGTACTTGATAAGGCCATCTTCCTCTGCCTGAGCATCAATGTCGCGGGTAAAAAGAACGGCGTCGATGCTGTTGTTAAGCACTACCTTTTCCAGACTCTTTTCGTCGTCGAAACAGTAAACCGGCATGCGCTCCAGCACGAGTCCGTCTCCGTGGCTGGCCCTGTGGATGAAGCCCACAATCTTGTAGTGGCTGGAATTGAAGAGCCTGGGCACGACTGCCACACTCTTGACAGAGGTTCCGTAAATGAGGATGCGCTCTACGTCGGTGTGGGACTTAAGCCTCATGTTCAGGGACTCGTACACTAAAATCATGACCACCCTTACACCTATCAGCAGGAAGAGGGTCAGGAAAAAGTCCATAAGGACCATGAATGGTACAAGTGAAGAGAAAGGGCCGATGCATAAAGCGCCCACTAATATGGCCAGGGCCTTTCCGGCTGCAGATAAGGCAAAGGGAACGCAGTCCCTTACGCTAAGGTGCCTGATAATGATGCAGTATGTCCTGGTAAAGAGGAACATCAGGCCGGAAGCGACAACGCCGACGGCAAGGCATAGCAGGCTAAGATAAGTATCCATGTACTCGCGACCAAGAAGTATCTCTATCGCGAGCAGTACCAGCATTGATGCGGAAAAACTAAGGACAAGGTCAATTGCCAGTACGGTACGTCCACGAAGGTACGATTTTTTTAGGGAATCAATAGTTAAGCCTTTCACGGTTTACTAGTTTTCTGTTGATAACTTTTCCAAGAAATGAACGGGAATGTTGGATATGGCCACTATTGCAACGCCTTCAACTGCAACGAGCAACTTCCTGTCTTTCTTGATGCGTCTTACGACGCCTGTGGCTCCTTTGTAGAAACCTTCTGTGACGCGAACCGGATCTCCTTTGCGGAACTGTTCCGCACCGTCGGGGATGTATTCAACCTCACAGCCGCCCTTGGGCGAAGTAACAAGAATGAATGTTTCCATTTGCGCATTGTCGATGGGGGCGGGTTTGCCACCTGGCTTGTCCCCGTAGACAAGGGTATGGTCGAATCTTTCTCTTCTTAGGTCTTCTATGAAAGCCTGGGTAGATTTGATGAATAAAAGCGTAGGGATGAGCGGAACCTCTTTACCTTTGGCTTGACCGGTACCGGAAGAAGCTACTGTCTTAACTGCCTGATAGGTATCAAAACCTGCTCCCTCTGCCTGTGCTTTGACAAGATGAAGACGGTTTTTGAAAACCCTAAGGGCGTACCAGTTTAGTTCAGGTTCTAGTGTTATGTTATCCATTTGCTTTGTGTTGTTGACCAAAGGGCACTTCTTACCCGACCCGGCCGGAACTAAAAAACAGTCCGCCGGACGAGGCCGGGCTCTGATAATTATTCTCAATCATCATCGGTCTTGCTCCTATCCAAGAGTAGTGATCCGTGAGCCCCCTTTGTGTCCATTCACATTACAAAAGTAAACATTCTTTCCCACATATACAATAAAAAGACCGTTAAAAAACGGCCTTTTATAACGTTTTTTATATACCTTTTGCTATTTCTTTCTGGTTTTGAGCTGTACGGAGACACGTTTTCTCCTTAGGAAGGCGAAAACGCCACCGCCTACAAGTACAAAAATGCCACAGAAATACCAGAAAGTGTTGCGGCGTTCTTTACCTATAACGCGTGCCCACATGTCGTGAAGAAGCTGGGTATTGTCCCCCCAGTCGTGTTCAATGACGCTTCTGGCGATCTCGCTCTTATCCGGGAACATTACAGGATTCACGCGTACAGAGTCAGCCCCGGGACCAAAGAAGTAGCTGAGATCGCGAACCGGAAAGCGGTTGTCAATAAAGTGTTCCAGAACATCTGAAGAGCCGCAGGCAGACACATAACCGGTAACATCCGAGTTCCTGATTGCGATGTCCGGCTTGCACATAAAGTTGATCCAGTAGCGGGCGGCTTTTACATTAACTGCGTTTTTAGGAATCACCCAGCCGTCGAACCAGAGGGTGAAGCCTTCGTCAGGCAAAGAAAAGCGTAGCTTTACGCCGTACTGGGCCGCTTCTTCTATGGCCTGTACGGCTTCTCCGTTCCAGGTAAGATCCACGTAGCCTTCCTCCTCTACCATCTTGTTTTTATCGTCCGCAGCGTCCCAACTGAGCACAAGTTCCTTAACGTTCATAAGGAACTGTTCTACAAGGGCAAGGTTCTCCTCCCCGGTGTAGTACATCAACTCCTGAGGGGTCACAAGGCCCTTCTGTATGTCTTTGTCCTTTACGGCCAGGATAATCTGGGAATAAACGTCACGTGGGCTGTCCTTGACCAGGATCCTGTCCCTGTATTTGAAGTTGCGGATTATATTCCAGGTATGGGAATCACCGTCCTTTACGTAGTCAGCGTTATACAGAATGCCGGTCGTGCCCCACATATTGGCGACGGCAAACTGGTTTGCATCCACATCCTTGCTGAGCCCCTTGAAATGCTCTTTCAGGAAGGGTGCGGTAAGCGAAATGTAGTTTGGTGTATTGCCAAAATTCATGTCGATGGGCAGGATGGCATTATTGTTAAGCATCCGTTCTACAATATAGTCCGACGGGCTTACAACATCGTAGTCCTTGTTGTCATTTTCCAAGGCCGAGAGAAGTTCATGGTTGGTCTCGTACTCTTTGTACTGCACCTTCACCGTCTCCCCTGTCTGCTGCTTGTACCAGGCCTCGAATTCCGGTATTACGGTAGGGTCAATGTAGTTGTACCAATTGTAAACCTTCAAAACCTGGCTGCGGCTACCTCCACAACCAGGAATAAGTATCATAGACAGCCCTAAGGCCGCCCAAACCAGAATTTTGCGCATAAAGTGCTATTTTGTTGGTTGATTCTCCAACAAATATAACAAATTATTTTCCGATTATCTTCTCTTGCGATGCGATTTTTTCTTTTTCCTTGACAAAACAAGGCCCGCAATAAGAGCTACAAGGCAGATTCCAATAACCACAACAGTCATCGGGCTGGCGTTGTCACCCTTCACGCGGCTCCACATCTGGATGAGCTTTTCTGTATCCGTACCCCAGTCGTGCTCGATGGTGCAACGGTCGATGTCGGCCTTGTCAGGATAAAGAACGGGATTAACGTGTACGGAGTCTGCATCCTCTCCAAAGAAGTATGAGAGATCAACGGCATCGTACTCTTCATCCTCGAAAGCTTCCATAACCTCAGGGGCGCTGCTGCATGATACGTAACCGGTAACGTCGGAGTTGCGGATTACGATGTCAGGCCTGCTCATGAAGTCAATCCAATACTTGGCAGCCTTTGTGTTCTTTGCGTACTTGGGGATTACCCAGCCGTCGAACCAAACGGTGAAGCCTTCCTTAGGAAGAGAGAAGCGCAGGTCAACTCCAAGGCTGTCAGCCTCTTCTATTGCCCAAACTGCGTCGCCGCTCCAGGTAAGGTCAATCCAGCCAAGCTGCTGAACCATCTGGTCTTTGCCAAAATCGGCCTCCCAGCCGGCTACAAGGGGCTTTACGTCAGCCATGTACTTCTCTACAAGGGCGATGTTCTCGTCGCCGGTGTAGTCCATGAGCTGGGCTGCGGTAAGGATACTGTCCTTGATTTCCTGCTCTTTTACCTTAAGAATGAGCTGTGAGTAAACGTCGCGGGCAGAGTCTTTTATGAAGATTTTGTTGGCGAACTTGGGGTTGCGGATTACGTCCCAGGTAGCGGCTTCCTCGTCGCTTACATGAGCGGCGTTGTAAAGGATGCCGGTGGTGCCCCACATATAGCCTACAGCGTAGTCATTTGCATTTTTGCCGCCGCAGTGGAAGTTTGCAAAGTTGTCCTTGATGAAGGGCGAAGTGTACTGGTCGATGTAGTTGATGCTGTCTGCGAATTCGCGGTCGATGGGCAGCAGCAGGTCTTCTTTAAGCATGCGCTCGATGATGTAGTCTGAGGGGCATACTACGTCGAAGTCCTCATGTCCCTTCTCTACCTTTGAGAGCATGGTCTCGTTGATATCAAATGTCTGGTAGATTACCTTCACAGGCTCTCCAGTCTGCTCCTGGTACCAGGCCTCGAATTCCGGAATTACGGATTCATCGATGTAGTCTGACCAGTTGTACACCTTAAGGAGGTGGTCCCTGTCCTGAGAGCAGCTGCACATAAGGGCGGCGGCTGCCAGGAAGATCAAAAGTTTCTTCATTCTTTATGAGTTAATATTTGTAAAGTTTTTGTTTGATGTAGTTCTTTTTAGCCTGGTTCGCTGCTCGCAAGTTGATGACTATCAGCAGGATGAGCACAACCAGGAAGATAAGTGTCATAAGGGGCCGCAATTCGGGCGTAAGGCCTCCTTTACGGGCATCGGTATAGATGTACGTACTAAGCGTATCCAGGCCGATGGTGCCGCGTGTGAAGAAGGTTACGGCAAAGTCGTCCAAACTCATGGTGAAGGCCAGCACAAAACCGGAAATCATGCCCGGCTTAAGCTCTGGTACAAGCACCTTCCAGAAGGCCTGTACGGGGGTGGCGCCAAGGTCCAGGGCGGCCTCGTAAATATTGGCGTCCATGCGCTGCAGTTTAGGCATTACGCTTAGCACGACGTAAGGCGTGCAGAAGGTTATATGTGCCAGAATTACAGACACATAGCCCTGCGCGAAGCCCAGGAATACAAAGAGCAGGAAGAGCGATACACCCGTTATGATATCCGGGTTTATCATAGGCACATTGTTAAGGAAGGTAATGGCCTTTTTCTTGTTGCCCTTCAGGTTATGAATTCCTATCGCGGCGATGGTTCCCAGCATCATCGACACAAGTGCGGCGATGACCGCTATGATAAGGGTGTTCTGTACCGCTGCAAGCAGCGATGCGTTGCCTTGCATGTTGCCGGTCAGCAGGTTCTGATACAGCTGTGTAGAGAAGCCTGTCCAGTTGCCAAGCACCTTGCTCTCTGTGAAGGAGAATATGGCAATGAAGACCAGCGGGGCGTACATCACAATAAGCAGCACCCATATATAGGCTCTTGCAATGAACTTTTTCATACCTTAGACAAGCCCTCCTTCGGCCTGCTCTTTGTCCTTGGAGAACAGTGATGTTATTCCAATGATAATGAGCATTATAAATGCAAGCGCGGCGCCGTAGTTCCACATGCTGGAGTTGATGTTCTCCTGGATTATGGTACCAAAGAGCTTGATCTTGTTATTGGTAAGGAATTCAGATATTGCAAAGGTACTTACCGTGGGCATGAATACCATCAGCACGCCGCTGGCTACGCCGGGCATGGAAAGCGGAACTGTCACCTTCCAGAAGGCTCGCCAAGGGGTTGCGCCCAGATCCACAGCGGCATCGATGTAACTCTTGTCCATCTTGCTAAGCACGTTGTAGATGGGGTAAATCATGAACGGCAGGTAGTCGTACACCATACCGAAGAGCAGCGTTCCTTTGCCCAGGTTGAAGCCCAGAATTGTGAAGAGCTGGGCCGTGGCAAGGGTTCGCATCAGCGCGTTTATCCACATTGGCATTATGAACAGGATAATGGTGACCGTGCTCTTGTTATAGTCCCTGCGGGACAGTATCCAGGCGGCCGGATACCCTATCAGTATGCACAGGATGGTGTTTTCAAGCGCCACCTCTATGGATACGGCAAAGGTGGACAGCGAGTCCTTGTCAGAGAAGAACCTGGTTATGTTTGCCAGCGTAAAGCCTCCCTGACTGTCTTGCAGTGCATACACCAATATCAGGATAAGCGGCAGCACTACAAAGATAATCAGGAATACCAGGTAAGGTATGCTCCAATTACTCCGCTTTCTCATCTATTGGTTCAATCTTAATGCCTTTATTCTTAATGTTGATACCTACCAGGTCGCCCTTATCCCAGATGTCCTGGGTATCTACCCAGAAGTATCCGCGGTCAGTGGTTCTGATGGTAAGGTGATAATGGTCTCCTTTGTACAGGATAAAATGTACCTCGCCGGATGTAAGGCCTGCATCGATGTCGTCCAGAAGATCTACGCTGCCGAAGGGAATCTGCACACGAACCTTCGTCCCCTTGGGGAAGTCCTTCTTCAGGCCTTCTGTCGGAAGGCTGAATTCGGGCATATCGAAGTCTATGTAGTCTCCGTTCCATACGCCTTCCAGGGTGTTGCAGGTGCGTTCCTTCTTCATAACCTGGATGTCGTCCGGGTCAATGTAAAGGTTCACGGTCTCCCCTACCTGGTAAGGGTCGTAGTCCTGGATCATCAGCTCGTTGCCGCTGTCGGTGTCTACGAACATTTCGTAATGAACGCCTTTGAAGACGCAGGACTTGACGGTTGCGGTGAACTGGGTCTTTGCAGGATCCTTGGTAAAGTAGATATCCTCCGGCCTTACCACTACATCAACGGGTACGTTCTCTCCGAAGCCCTCGTCCACGCAGTCGAAGTCGTGGCCGATGAAGCTTACCCTGCGGTCCTTTAACATGGTGCCATTCAGGATGTTAGACTCTCCGATGAAGTCTGCCACAAAGGAGTTGACGGGCTCGTTGTAAATGTCCGTGGGGGTGCCTATCTGCTGGATGCGGCCCTGGTTGATAACAACTATGGTGTCGCTTAGCGTAAGGGCCTCCTCCTGGTCGTGGGTAACATATACAAAGGTGATACCCAGCTTCTTGTGCATCTCTTTAAGCTCTGTCTGCATGTCCTTGCGCATCTTAAGGTCAAGGGCGGCAAGGGGCTCGTCAAGAAGCAGCACCTTGGGCTGGTTCACGATGGCGCGGGCGATTGCGATTCGCTGCTGCTGGCCACCGGACAGGGTTTCTACGTCGCGGTCTTCGTAGTCGCTCATAGCCACAAGCTTGAGCACTTTGCGTACCTTTTTGTCTATTTCTTCCTTCGGAAGCTTTTTCAGCTTAAGGCCGAAGGCTACGTTATCATAGACGTCCAGGTGCGGGAAGAGGGCGTACCTTTGGAAGACAGTGTTCAGGGGGCGCTGGTGCGGCGGGATGCCGGCCAGTTCCTTGCCATCCATGAGGATGGAGCCTTCCGTAGGCTGCAGAAAGCCCGCTATCATACGCAGGAGAGTTGTTTTTCCGCAGCCTGAGGGGCCCAGAAGAGTGACAAACTCTCCGCGTCTGATATAAAGATTAATATCTTTAAGCACTTGTTTGTCGCCGAAGGACTTACTCAAGTGCTTGATGTCGATTATTTTGTCGATCATCCCTTGCGGAAGGCTATCTAACCTTGATGTTGAAGTTGTAAAGTACTCCTGCAGAGAGGATTACACTCTTGAAAGTTGAGTCGTAACCAACAAGGGCGTGAACGCGAAGGTTCTGATCGTTCTTGAGGGGACGCCAGTGTGCGCCGCCGCCAACCTTTACGACATCCTGCTTGAAGCCGGGGACTTCGTCCTTTGAATGCTCGATTACACCTTTACCGAATACGTCAAGTTTTTCGTTGATGTTTACGGTTACAGAGGGTGCAAGGGTGATGCCGTTAACCATGATCTCTTCTTCGTTGCCAACCTTGTTGAAGATGTCAAGGGTTACTACTGCGGGCTCGAAGTTGCCGCGGATGCCAACGGTGAGGAGTTTCTCATAGCATTTGAAGAAGCTGGTGCCTTTGCCAAGCTTGGTGTGCTGAACAAGGGTGAAGCTGGTGTTGGTTTCCCAGTCGCCGAAGGTTCCGTGCCAGTTAAGACCCCAGTTCATGAGACCGCTCTTAAGAGGACGGCGTCCGTAAGGAGAGCAGGTCATCTGACCGGTAATTGCGTGGTCTTCAGAGATTTGCCACTGGATGTTACCACCCCACTGGTAGACTACGAAGCTGTCCCAGAGGGAGGAATTAAGTACGGGATGGGTCTCCCAGTCATAGTCGTCGAATTCGAAGCCGCCGACGAGCATTGCTACCTTACCTCCGGTGATGGTGAAGTCTTTGATGTTGTATGACAGGTTAAGCCAGTCTACCCAGTTTACGTTGTCAGAACGGAGGAAGTTCTTGTAAAGGGGCTTCGGCTTGTGCTGATACCAGTGGTTGGCGATGCTGAATGAGAAGCTTTCGCTTAGATTGCCTTCAAAGAGGGTGTAGAGGGAGGTGTTTCCCCATGAGTGTTCGTTGTCTACACCTTTCTGGGTATTGATGTTGTAATTTGCGTCCAGTCTGGGGACTACGTTAAGAGTAATACCGTTATTGTCAGCCTCTTGTGCGTGCACAAGCAAGCAGTGCAGCATCATTGCTGCGCAAACAACCAATATTTTCTTCATTTCTAAAATACATAAAATATAAGTTTGTTGTACTTGACAGCCTACCAGCTTGTGCATCGGGCTGATTCGGTGCAAAGGTACTGCCTTTACACAATTTTACAAAATTATTCGCAAATTTTTACTTTTTCCGGCTTGGGGAGGCTCCCATGGGGGCTCCCACGCCAGAGGGCAAAGTGCCCGTGAAACTTACGCTCCCGGGCACATCATCCTCTGGCTTCGCATGCCCTTCGCACCCCTAGGCTTGCACCGTAGGTGGTCTCTGGCAAACTATTTTCAGAACGCCGAGCTTACTACTTCCACACCCCCATTTGCAACTAATTGGAAATCAAGGAGTTGGAAAACACTCCGTGGAAGTAGTGGCAAAATTTTCTTGCTACTTCCACACCTCGTTTTTTTCACCGTTGCAACATACTGATAATCAAGTGGTTACAAAGGCGTATTTTTGGAGGCGTGGAAGTAGTAAGACCAGAGGGGGACGAGAGAGCATATAAATGGGCTGCCCGGGCCAAAAAGGGAAAGCCGTTCGTGGGCAGGCACCGCCGGCTCGCATAACGCGGCTCGCCGGCTACCGGCCGGACGTTCCGGTGGGCTCTGTTCAATGGCCCTCCTCGCGCCCGCCGGTTGCCATCGGGACCTTTTGGGGTAATTGTCATTCTTTTTCATAACACCTTCTTTTATGTCCAACTTTTGGGGCGCAGTTCAAAAAATATGAATGCTTTTTCCTACCCCTCAAAACGGGGAATTAACTTTGCGAAAATTCGGGGATTCAAAGTTACTGATTACATCTGGCAGTGACGGTAGTCGGTAAAAATTTGGACCACTACCATCAAAAACCGCCAGTTTTGACCGTAGTCTGCAGATTTTTGGACCACTACCGTCAGTCTGCTTATTTCAAGATGCCACGCGCCTAAGGCACTTTACGTTTTGTACTGATTATCAATCACTTAGCTTTGCACTCGCGGTCCCGACCGCCGGGTCCCACCCGCTGGGTGACGGCCGCCGCGAGTGGGGCCCTTTCCCGGAGCCCAGGCGAGCGGCGAGCCGTAGCCGCCGAGCTTGCTTGTTGCGAGGCGGCGCCACCCACCGCTGTAGGTGTCCCGTTATGTCCGAGGGATTGGGCATGACGGACGTTGTTAGACGACGTTAGGCTTGCGAAGCAAGACTAAAAGGAGGAGTTGGACGGTCAAATGAGCGGGTGGGCGCGTTTTCCGCCGCAGGCCGAGCTTACTACTTCCACACCCCCATTTGCAAGTATCTGGAAATCAAGGGCTTAAAAAACACCCCGTGGAAGTAGTCGAAAAATAATACAACTACTTCCACACTGCCATTTGTAAACATCTGGATGTCAGGTAGTTACAAACAGGGGTGTGGAAGTAGTAGACTATGGAAAGGTTCCAGAGGGGTTAGTAGACTATGGAAAGGTTCCAGAGGGGTAACCTAGCTCTATCCTAAGGATAACTTAGCGTTTGCGGATGAGGCAGCAGAGGCCGGCGATGGTAAGGGCAGCGTTGATAATCAGCAGCTCAAAACCAATCTTGTAGCCATTGAACCACTCGGCGGAGTTAAGATCCAGAACCAAGCAGATGGCGGGAGCCAGCACTGCAACAAGCGGAACCCACTTGTCAGCAACCTTAGCCTTGCAAAGGATACCGAAGGTGAAAAGACCCAGCAAAGGACCATAGGTATAGGAAGCAATGCGGTAAACAGCGGTGATAGCACTGTCGGAATTAAGAGCATTGAACACAATAATGACAATGCCCATCAGGATAGCCATTACGATATGAACCTTGCTGCGGATAGAAGTAACCTCCTGCTCGGACTTGTTCTTGGTACCGATGATATCCACGGTGAAGCTGGTGGTCAGCGAAGTAAGAGCACTTCCGCCGGCGCCGTAAGCAGCAGCAACAAGACCAATGATAAAGAGAACACCAACAGAAGCAGGCAGGATGCCACTGGTAGCAACTGCAGGGAAGATCTTATCGCCAGTCTCGGTAATGCCGTTAGCACCAGCAAACAGGTACAGAAGAACACCAAGGCAAAGGAAAAGGAAGATAACCACAACCTGCATGAAAACGCTGGTAATCAAGTTCTTCTGACTCTCGCGCGCATTCTTGCAGCTAAGAGTCCTCTGCATCATATCCTGATCAAGACCCGTCATAGCAATAACAGTGAACAAACCGCCCAGGAACTGCTTCCAGAAGAAATTGGTGGAATTGCTGTCCTCGAAGTGGAAAATACGGCTGTTCTCGCTACCGGCAATTGCATCTATAATATTGATACCAAGGCTCTTGGCAATGAAAACAATGGACAGAACAACTGCCAGAATCATGCACAAGGTCTTAAGAGTATCGGTCCAAATAACGGACTTAACACCACCCTTGAAGGTGTAGAAATAAACCACCAGGATGCTGAACAGCACATTAAGGGCAAAAGGCAGGCCAAGAGGCTCAAACACAAGCAGTTGCAAGCTGATGCAAACCACAAAGAGCCTTACAGCAGCGCCAAGAATCTTGGAAATAAAGAACACCCAAGCACCAGTTTTGTGGGTCGTAGCACCGAACCTCTGGTCCAGATATTCGTAAATGGAAACAACATTAAGCCTGAAGTACAAAGGCGTCAGAACAAAGGCGATAACCAGATAGCCCGCAATGAAGCCCAGACACATCTGCATATAGCCAAACTGACTGGCGGCAACCATACCCGGAACAGAAACAAAGGTCACTCCGGACATAGTAGAACCAATCATCGCGAAGGCCACAAGAAGCCAATTGGACTTGCGTCCGCCGCTAAAAAATGTACTGTTGTTACTTCCTCTTGAAGAATACCATGACACCGTGAACATCAGGGCCAGGTAGCCAAGAACTGTGATTACAATTGCTAAAGTGCTCATTATTATTTAATTATCTTTTTAACTATATCAATGCTATTGCCCTCAGGCTTAGAGTTGAAGGTGCCGGGACGATCCTTCCACCAACTGTACTCGAAGTCCTTGCAAGACTCGTCAAACGCCTTCTGGTCAAAGTCACTCCCCTCTTCCATAGCCTTATTGACAGCAGCGAAGAAAAGCTCCCAACGGCCTTTGTAGTAAGTACTTACAAGGCCAGCCCAGGTACGGTCAGCATAGTCTGTAAGCAAGTTGCCACGGTCACCCCAGGTAGTCAGAAGGTTACGGGCATTGGACTCGAAGTAATCAGCCTCTTCCGGAGAAGCACCCCAACTGCGGGCATTAGCAATCCACTTACCAACAAGGAAATAACTCTGACTGCGGAGCAGCTCCTCCAGAGTATCGAAGGTGCCAAGCATCTCTTTTTCAAGAACTTGCATCTGCTCCTTATCCTTGTTTTCATAAGCCTCTTTGTACTCCGCAAGACGAGCCTCGAACATATTGCCAAGCCACTGACGGGTCAGATTAACAAGGTCGAATTCATAAGCCGCTCCACTACCCTCTGCTGCCACAAGATCCTTGATCACGTTAAGCAGCTCCTCGTTCTGATAAGTGAACCTGATGCTTGAATGATAAGAACTTGAACGGCCCAGCGAAGGACGAAGGTTCAGAAGAGGGCTGTGGCCGGGCACGCTACGGTCTACGTAAATGAGGCCCAGCAGGTTGCTCCAAGCCTTGCGGCCGAGCTCCGACTCCTTACCTATACGCCTGTCAGCCAGACGTTTAATATAATCTTCAAGATTCTTATGGGTATCAAAATCCCACGCCTTCTCAAATATGAACTGATACATGAAAGGGTTGCAGTCGAAGCCCTCGAGCGTAGAGCCCAGGCCCTTGAAACTGCTGCCCGCATTGGCAAAAGTATTTTCAATCTTCGCGTTGATGTCCTCAATATTGCCGGCAAGGTAAGTGTTGCCGCCGAAGTTACCCAAATAGCACCAGATGAAAGGAATTCCATAGTAGCTCTGGGTCTTCTGCCAAACCTCCATACGCTCGCAATAATAATCAAGAAGTATGGATTTGTCGGCCGGATAAGAGGTCAGGAAGGCCTTTACACGGGCGTCAGAATCGTTCTCGAACCAATATTTACGCTCGTTGTAGAAGAGCCAGGTCATCTGAAGCCAGATAGCATCCTTGTCTGCGGCGGCCAGGGACTCATACACACCCTTGCTGACGCGTGCCAGGTAGTCAGGCTCCCAGCTCTTGGGAATCATCTCATTAAAGATGTCGATGCCGTAAATGTGGTCAGTACCATATAGTTCGATCTCCTTTTCAAGGAACTTTTTCTGAATTACGGGGAAGAGGCTGTCCTCCGGATCAAGGAAGTAGGGATAGTCTTCCAGGGCGAAGCCGGCCCAGTCGCTCATTCTCTCGATTTTGGCCTCCGGATAAACAGTGCTCAGGGCATTGGGCACATGGCCGGCGAATGCAGGCAGAACGGGCTTCATATTGAATTCGCGCTCGCGTGCGACGATCTGCTTTTGCAGGGACTCCTGGCCGTCGAGCCATGATTTGGGAAGCGGACCACCCCAGTGGTCGATGTTCAGCATGCGGTGCCAGGGCAGATGTGCAGGGCCGGTGAAGTAGCTGCGAACCTGCTCGTCGCTAAGGCCCAATTCCGTCCATATCTTGTACCAAATGGACTCCTGTCCGGTGATGGCAAGAGGCAGGTTGATGCCATTGAGGGCCATCCAGTCTATGAAATGCTCCCAATCTTCCCACTTCCACCAGGGCATTGTGTAGCCGTAGGTGCAGTAATTAAGGAAGAAGCGGTCTTCAATTCTTGCATTGACCTCGATGGGGCTGTCAATTTGCGGAAGCTTCCCGGGCAGGGAGACTTTTTCTTCTTTGAACCAGCCTACCGTCAGGTTGCAGAAGTACTTAAGATAGTGGTTGAAACCTACTGCAAGACTGTTGGCATTGTTGGCGGTAATGAGGATTTTGTCGTCCTCACTCTCAAGCCTGAACCAGTCCTTGATGCCTGTAGTGTCTTTTGTGGGTTTTTCTGCGATCCTAAAGTCGAAGCCGGCAGGGAACTGACCGGTGACGCGTTTTGCAAGATGCTGAACTGCAGCGATTTGCGGATCTTCAGAGTACTTCTCTTTCTTAAGGAAGATGGCGGCTACAACCAGTGCGGCCACTACCAACGCAAATTTGAAGATGTTTTTCATTTTGGTTATTCCTGCATAATATTCAACAAATGTAGCAATTTTAGCTTATCTTTGCAAGGAGACAAGCCTAGTATTTATGGAATTAGTACAGATAGCAGTATACAAAAGCCAGCTTAAAGAAAAGTTCGGAATTCCCCGGCAGAGCGGGCTGGCTCCGGCCGTCCGCGGGCGGATAGTGTTTGAGCCGCAGTTCCGTGACGCCAACGCGCTTCGCGGCCTGGACGGCTTCAGCCATATCTGGCTGATTTGGGGCTTTTCAGCAAACCATTCCACCGCATGGAGCCCTACGGTGCGCCCTCCAAGGCTGGGTGGCAACACCGCCATCGGAGTCTTCGCATCCAGAAGCCCCTACAGGCCGAACCCCCTGGGCCTGTCTTCCGTAAAGATCGAGCGCATAGTTCCCGACGGGCCGGAAGGGCCTGAGATTCAGGTACTTGGAGCGGACCTTATGGACGGCACACCCATCTACGACATTAAGCCTTATGTGACCTATGCAGACAGCCACCCTGGGGCCAAATCCGGCTTTGTGGACGCCAAGCCGTGGCAGCCGCTGCAGGTAGTCTTCGCCCCGGGCGTCCCTATGCCATCGGAACAAGATAAGGAGGCCATCGTCCAGATACTGGAACAGGACCCAAGGCCGCAATATCAGAACGATGACCGCACTTACGGCCTTACCTACGGCAGCCTGAACATCCGCTTTACCGTCAATGATTCTACCCTAACCGTCATAGCAATAGAAGAAAAATGAGAACAGGTATCATCGCATCACCCAAGAACCAGTGGTTTTTACTGGGAGTATTAGTAATAGGTGTAATGGCTTCTCTGATTATGAAAAAGCAGGAGCCGTTTACAGAAAGGGAACGTGAAATCATAACACGCTCTGATTCCGTGATGTACGTAACGGTGATGCCGGATGACAGCGTAATTCTGCGCACCCCCAGTGCGGACCTTACTGCTGAAGAGCTTGCCTCTCCCCTACTTAAGACTCTAATGGCCAAGATGTTACGCACAGTGCAGGACCCTTCGCAGGACGGCATCGGCATAGCCGCCCCGCAGGTTGGAATAAACAAAAGGATAATCTGGCTGCAGAGGCTGGACCTGCCGGATACGCCCTGGCGCTGCTACCTTAATATGCACATCGACTCTTTGTACGGAGCGGTAGAAGTTGGGCCGGAAGGCTGCCTTTCCCTTCCTACCCTACGCGGCAACGTAGCCAGAAGTACTTCTGCCATAGTATCTTACGTAGATCCTGAAAGCATGCAGCCGGCCCGTGACACAGTTCATGGCTACACCGCCCGCATCTTCCAGCACGAGATTGACCATCTTGAAGGTATTCTATACGCAGACCGCGCCGACAGCCTCTTCGTTTCCGAAGCATGGGCTACCGAGCGCGGTGCATTCAATTACTCCCGTCCTGATTGGTGGAAGTAGTTATTTCTAAAGATTGTAGCTAAGTGCGATTGGCTCTTCCGGAAGGTTTTTAGGAAGGGCAACAACAACGCGTGAGCCCTTCTGTACAGCCTTCAGCACCTTGCCAGTATTCAGCAGGGTAACCTTTCCGCCTGCGGGAAGCTGGCCTTCCCAGGCGATTTCTGCAGGAACCTTCTCTTCGTCATCAAGAGCGTAGATAGCGTAGCGGGTAGCACCATCCTTGGATGCAGTTACCCACAGCTTTTCTGCAGGATTGTAGGCCTCGATGGTGCGGGTTGCGTAAATTGCAGCACCGCAGCGACGCATCCAGGCACCAATCTCGTTAAGAATAACTACCTGCTTTTCCTCTACAAGTCCCTGAGCATTAGGGCCTACGCCAAGCACAAGGCAACCACCTTTGGCAACGATTTCTGCCAGAATGCCGATAACCTTGCGAGCGCTCTTGTACGGAGCGTTGGGCACCCAGCCCCAGTCGTTGCTGTGGGTAAGGCATGACTCCCAAGGATGATTGATCTGAGTTTCAGGAATCATCCTTTCCGGGGTCTGGTAGTTCTCGTTAGGTCCCTGGATGGTGCGGTCAACGGCAATCATGCCGGGATAGCGCACGCGGGCCTTCTCCAGAACACCCTCTATGCCAACCTGGCTGCCGGTAATCCAGCCGCCATCCAACCAAAGGATATCAATCTGGCCGTACTTGCCACTGGTAAGCTCGTTAAGCTGGTTCTGGGTATAATCGACATATGACTGCCACCAGTCCGGATGGTCCTGAATCTTGTAATTGGGCATACGGTTGGGAGTGGCATAGTACGGATTCCAGAATCCGTGATGATGCCAGTCCGGCTTGGAATAATATGCTCCAACCATGAAGCCATGGTCCCTGAAGGCCTGGAAGACGTGTTTTGCCACATCCTTCTTGGGATTGCGGGCAAAAGGACCTGCCTTGGCGATGGAAAAGTCTGTATACTGACTGTCGAACATGCAGAAGCCGTCGTGATGCTTGGTGGTGAAAATCACATACTTCATTCCGGCATTCTGGGCTACATCGGCCCACTGGTTAGGGTCGAAGGCATAGGGATTGAAGACCTTTGAAAGGTCCCAATACCACTGCTTGTAGCCCTCGTAGGTGCTGCCCTCCGGGCGGGTGATCCAGCCCTCGTTGCAAATGGACCAGGACTCTACGATTCCCGGCACTGCATAAAGGCCCCAATGGATAAGTGCACCAAACTTAAGGTCCTGCCAATCAGAGAGTTTGGCCAGCACCTGAGGGTCTGTCGGCCACTCGTAACCGTCGGCCTGCTTAACAATGTCGTTCTCCTGAGCGCGCATACCAACGGCGCCGCAGAAAAGGGACAGGCAAAGTATAATCTTAGCAAATTTCATATACGTAAGTTATTAATTTACATTCAGTTCTGCAGTAATTTCCTCTGTAGAGCCGTCACCGTAAGTCAGTATCGCTGTTACGGTATGCTTACCTGCGGTAAGGGTCTTGGATTCGGCGGCAGTCTTGCTTCCGTCAAAGTACCACTCTACGCTTACAGGCTTACCGGTTATTGCCTCTTCAATCTTGAAGGTATAGGTCTCGCCGGCAGAATAGCTCTCTTTGAAAGGAAGGCTGTTGTAGCCAAGAATTGCAAAGGAAGCCTCGCCCGTTCCGGGATCGGTGTCGCCCAGAACCTTGGCTGCAATGATAAGGTTACCGTTTGACCATTCTTTCCATGAAGGGCTGCTGTAATTAACGCTTGCATAGATGCAACCTCCGTCGGCATGGCCGCTCTTATCGTAAATAACGGGATAAGTTCCGCCGGAATTATTGTCCCTTGCATTCTCAATTGCATAGCCGATGGTCAGTTCCTTACCTGCAGGAATGACAATATTGGCATCGGAAATATCGGCCCTGATGGCATCGTCGGTCACAAGGGTAACGGCCCTCTTAAGAGCAAGCTTATCTCCCACAAAAACAACAACATAGAGGGCGTCGCAGCTGACCGCATTGACCTGGAAGGATACATTTGTAAGCGTTGTACCTACGTAAGGAGCAATCTCTTTAGGGCTGTACTGGTATGCTGCCATGATAGAGCAAGCCTCCTGGCTGGCATAGCCGAATGAGCCGAAGCTGCCGTTGGGATTGTACTTCCTAAGGGTGTAGTCCTCTATTGTGCCTACCTTTCTAAGATATATATCCTGCTCGTTGACAAGGCTGGATGCCTCTACGCGGATGGTCTTTGTAATGTAGCCGCCAAGGCTGGCAGAAAGGTCGAACTTCTTGCCACGGTCGCTGTCGTTCAGGACAAGCTCGTACTTACCATCGGCGCCGGTGGTGCAAGAATAAACTGCATCCCTCTTTTCTACGGCGGAAGACTTAACAGTTCCGGGGGCGGCAGAGCTTGCCGGCGCCACGTTTACTGATGCTCCGGACAGAGGATTTCCGTCCATGTCATAAACAGTTCCCTTCAGCTTGACAGCGGTGTCGTTGGTTACATCGAAGGTTGTCACGCCGCCTGAATAAGCAATGTTATTCAGCACGTAGCTAAGGGGTTCATTGCTCCAGGGAACGGGGTTGAAGGTGGTAACATTTCCGTTTCCAGGGAACATTATGTAATTGTTATTGTTATAGTTAGACGATGCTACCAGATAGCAGCAGGGGTGGCTAGCATAACAGTTGATGTCATTGTTACTCCAAAGCGAGTTTGCGGTACGGCCGCTGGCAACGATGGTGTTGGACCTGTCCACATGATATACCATCAGGCCGGTGGGGATGTATTTATCCCAGCTGCTGCCGTCACGGGTCTCGATATAGAAGTATTCGCCGTTGTTGGGAGTAGGTATCCTGTATGCTTCTTTGTTCTGGATGGCCCTCAAAGTCTTCTGGCCTTTGGTCAGAAGGGGTGCATCGTCCATCCAACCCAGCATGTTGCGCTCAAGGGCATTGAGTCTTGGAGGAGTACGGCCATTGTTGTTATAAGGGCCGCTGGACATCAGTGAGAAGGCCTTCATGTCCTTGGCATCGCCGTTGTCCTCGTAGTCGGTATCGTAGAAGTCAGGCAGACCAAGAACGTGACCGAACTCGTGGCAGAAGGTTCCGATACCGCACATCGTTGTGCCTGATGAGCCTCTGTACTCTGATGTACATGCATATCGGCCAAGAGATTTGCCGTCGAAACGGGAAGCGGAAGAAAGCCTTGATGCGTGGGGCCAGATAGTGTCGGCAGAACCGCCCTCGGCCTGGTTGTGGCCGGCATAGTAGAAGAAAATGTTATCTACAGCACCGTCGCCGTCAACGTCATAGCGGCTGAAGTCTACGCCAAGCTGTGAGTCTGCAAGCTGGCAGGCCTCTAGGAAGCCGTCCCTTGCGTATCTGTTATGGCTGGAACCGTAATCCTGTCCGTAATATGCGTAACCCTGGCTGATCTTGACAGGACCTACGACCTCGAAGGTAGGCTTGAATGCCCCGTCGGAGCTGTGCACGTAAAAGTCTCTGGCAGAGCCTGTTCCGCCGTTAGCGGAATAGTTCTCTTCGTTCAGCAGGTTGGTAAAAGCCTGTTTAGGATTGGCAATGGTAAAGCTAAGGTCATTGAACTCTACCAGAATAACCAGGAAGGGCTTTTCACCCATGGAAATTGAGCTCTCGCGGGCCTCGCGAAGCATCTCGTTGAACTCCTGACGCATGCGGCGAACCTCGGCTCCTGCGCTTCTGGCAGCTACCTGATTGGCGGCCGGACGCCAGAAACCATCGGCTCCAAAGGTCATTACCTGACCGTTGCAGGTGGTCCAGCTGTGGAATTCATCACCATGATTAACAAGGGTGATGATGCTTCCGTCGGGCTGTTTATACTGATATGGAGTTTTTGGCGCCCTGATTCCAAACATTGTATAGGCACCGATCAGCATTATCGCTATTGTGGATAGTATCTTCTTCATACGGCTACTTCTTTAGGATTGCACCAATTCCGTCCGGCGTGGTAAGCCAGATATTCTTGTCGTCGGCCTTAAGGATGTAAGCCGATGTTGCTTTGCGAACCACAATGTCGCGGCCCTTAAGCACGGCTACTGTTACATTGAGTTCTGTTCCGAAGCTAGCGTCAGCCGGCACGCCTGAAACCTCTGCGACCTGAACGTCCTCCGCCCTTAATATTCTGAGAGCCAGCTTTTTATCTGCGGTGCGAAGCACGCTTAACTGGTCCTTGCCGGCAGTGTAAATATAATTCTTTCCTTCTACGCCGTAGATGCCGGGAACGGTCTTGCCAAGCACCTCGTTATAAGGAGCCTGCTCTACCTGGAAGGTCTCGTTGATGTCGTCTCCGTACTTGAAGCTGACGGTTGCCCTTCTGGGCTCGAAGCCAGTGTTCTGCTCCAGGCGGAAGGTGGTCTTGCGGGAGTTCAGGGCCTTGGTTTCTACAAACTTGAGCCAATCAGCAGCCTCGGCAGGAATAACAACCTGGAAATCTACGTTGGTATTGGAAGGAACCTCAAATGTACCGGCCTGATAATCATTTATATACTGGCTCTCACCAAGAAGCAGCACATTGGTCTGACGCTGGGTGACGGGAATCTCTACTTTGTCGCCGCCCATAGTGAAGGTGAGGGTGGTCTTGCGGTCCCCTACGTTCTCGTTGGCATCGGAGGGAGTCATATATACAGAAACGGTTCCTGAACCGCTCTTAGGCTCGATATGCAGCCAGTCGGCATCTGCAGGCAGGCTTGCCGTCCACTCGTTCTGGGAAATGACCACAAACTTGTAGGTCTGCTTCTTAACGATGAAGACCTCGGTCTCAGGGAACATCTCTGTAAGAGGCTTCTGTGACAGGGTCAGTGAAGAGGTTTTTGTTCCGGCAGAAACAGTGACAGAACCATTTCTGGACGATGTTTCTTTGTTGAACTTAAAAGTAACTGTAACCTGCTCTCCGTTGGTAGCATCACCCTTGCCTGAGGAAGGGCTTACAGTGAGCCACTGTGAATCTGTCTTGACAGCCCAGGCCACATCACAGTATACAGTGAAGGTAGTTGTCTGAGCCTCAGGGCTATAGGAGGTTTTGTCAATTTGGGTCCTGAAAATAGTCGGATCCTTTGTAGTTGGATTAACCGGGTCTTCTTTCCCGTTTCCGCCGCCGCACGCAACAAGAAGTCCTAACGCTACGACCGCCAATAAGGATTTAAAAGTTTTCATTAAATGAGTTTTACAAACAGTCTATCTTTGCAAATGTAATTTTTTGTAACGATATTTGCAACCCAAAACGTTGTAATAAGCAATTAATAAAGCACTAAATACTACATTATGAACACTGAAGCTAATAGATGTCTGCTTTGCCGTAATGCAAGATGCATGGGTGCCTGCCCGGTACACACAGACGTTCCGTCCGCTATGAAGCTTTACAGGGAGGGACAGGTAGCAGAAGCAGCCAGAATATTGTTCGATAATAATCCTTTCAGCGCCATAACCTGCCAGGTATGTGACTGGGCTCTTTTCTGCTACGGTCACTGCGTACTTAACGCCAAGAAAGTACCCGTTAAATGGTATGAAATAGAGCAGGAAATATCCATGCCCTACATTCTTGGAGACGCCCACGTACAGGTTCCCGCCCAGGATTGCGGCAAGAAGGTTGCAATCGTAGGCGCAGGCCCGGCCGGCATCGCCGCCGCAATCTGGCTTCGCCAGAAAGGTGTTGCCATTGACCTTTATGACAGTTTCCCCCGCATCGGAGGCGTACTCCGCTACGGTATTCCGGACTTCCGTCTGGACAAGAAGTATGTAGATGCCTACGAGCGCATTCTTAAAGAAATAAACGTTAACTTCATTGGCGGCGTCACCCTTGGTAAGGACATGACAGTCAAGTCTTTACAGGACAGCCACGACGCAGTCCTTCTGGCTGCGGGCGCATGGGTTGCCAAAGAGATGCGCATCCCCGGAGAAGACAATCCCCATGTTCTTCACGCCCTTGAATTCCTTAAGGATACTTCCAAGTTCCAGCTTGGCAAGAAGGTAATTGTTGTTGGCGGCGGAAACGTTGCCATGGACGCCTGCCGCACCGCCATCCGCATGGGCTGCGACACAACGGTAGTTTACCGCAAGACTTTTGAGAACATGCCGGCAAACAAGCTGGAGGTTAAAGAGGCTCAGGAAGAAGGCGTCAAGTTTAACGTATTCAGCGTTCCGGTAGAGGTAAAGACCGAAGGTTCAAGGACTTACGCTATCGTTCGCAAGTGCGAGAACTATACCCGCGAAGACGGCAGCATCGCCACCCGCATCCTGGACGGCACGGATTACGAGATCGACTTCGACTCAATGATTGTTGCTGTCAGCGAAGGCGTGGATAAGGCCCTTGCAGAGGGCGCATCGCCGGAAGGCCTGTTCAGCGCAGGAGATTACAATTACGGCCCCAAAACCGTAGTCGAGGCCGTTCAGTCCGCTAAAGAGCAGGTCGCTGAGATTTCTTCTTTTTTAGGGCTTGCTTAATTCGCTCCCAGCCATTCTTAATGAATGAGTCTATGTAGCGAAGCTTCTTTTCCGGATAAAGATCCTCGAAGGTAACAAGGATGCCGGAATCATAAACATCAGCAAATTCGTCATTTATCCCCGTTCCCAGATACTTCATGGACGGGGATAAATTCATGTATGAGTTGACCAGCGGCGGGATGTTCAGTCCCATGGCCCTGATCTCTGCATTCAGTACGCGGTAGCCCTCTTTGTATGTCTTTCCCTTGAACAGAGGACGATATTTCTGCGGATGTTCCGGTTTTACGGGGATGCCCACCTTTGCAAGTTTCTGATGGTCAGGGAAATACTTACGCAGGAAGACCATAATCATATCCAGGGCCTCGCGCGGGTAGTCCGGATAGATGGTCATCTTTCCAAAGAAGTATTTAACCTCCGGGTAAAGCAGGGTAAGGGCTCCAAGACCATCGAACAGATTGTCAAGGGCATAGATGCTCTTGCTGCCAAGACGGGTGCTCTGGTATTCCAGCGACACGAAGGAGCGGCCCAGCTCGATGGCATGGGGCAGGTAGTGTTTGATGAACTTCTTAGAAAAGGTGAACATGTGGGACGATGTTATTATGGGCTGTCCCTGAATGTTGAAAACGGCCTGCGAGCACGGTACATAGCGATATCCGCCGATTATCTGCTCTTCTTCCGGATTCCAAAGTACCAGCTGACGATAGCCATATACAGGGTCGGTATCGAACTTGTCGATGTCAAGCTCCTCTCCCGTTCCGCCGCCACCTGCGCGGAAGGCAATCTCCCTTAAGCGGCCAATCTCACGAATGACATTGGGGGCTTCTGCGTAAGTGACAAGATAAATCTCATTTCCCGCACGGTTTGTCGTACGCAGCAGGCGTTCAGGAGTTAGTTCTGCCTTAAGCAAGGCTCTGTCAACCGGATCAATTATGTTCTTCATAAACCATACGCCGTACTTCTGCGGCCCATTCCATAGGTTTTTTGCTATTGTCAAAAGTCTGGTAAGGGATTGGCTTCCCTATTACCATTTTTATTGTTGTGCCCCGGGCTTTGTAAAGCTCGTCAGGCAGCAGGACCATGGCCAGGGGGAACTTTAGTCCCAGCAGGCGGCCTATCCTGTCCCAGCGGTAAAACCGCTTGCTGTTGTGCCCTGAAAACCAGCAGGGCACCACTTCCCTCTTATACTGTACACTCTTGGTAATGAAGGACTTGCCCCATTCGCGGTCCTGGATTACCCCATTGTACTTTCTGGAGCACTTCCCTGCCGGGAAGGTGCCAATCTGGTATTCAGAAGCAAAGGCTGCTTCCATGCCCAGGGCCAGTTCCCTGGACTGCCCTCCTACCTTGTTAACGGGGATGAACATGCCGGACATGGCCTTTATGTTCATCAGGAAATCGTTAACCGGGAAGCGGCAATTCTCTCCAAACAGCCCGCCCATCACCTTTACAAGAGCAAGGGCGTCGGCCCCGCCAAGGGGGTGGTTGCAGGCGAAGGTGTATCGGCCTGCGGGGTCTATGTTTTCCAGGCCTTCTACCTGGACACTGATCTGTAGGTACTTGAGGCATTCGTCTGCAAATTGTACGCCTTGGTAGTCCTGGCATAGGAAGCCGTTCAGATAGTCCTGGTGTATCAGCTTCTTGGCCCACCTTATCATAAACCTGGGCATTCTGGGGAATCTTTTCCTCAGAATCGCCTCAATGTCTATGGTGTTCGCGTTTCCCACTTTCCTAGTGTAGCAGTCCCTTTCGGGAAAATTGATTATTTGTTGGAGGAGCTGGCCCGTTCGGGCGACTTAACCCCAAATTTTTCAGGAGCCCGAATGGACTAGCTCCTCCATATAACTATTTAATAATATCTATTTTACCGGCGTTAAGTCCCCAGCAGCCATTCTGAACGATAGGAATCTCTTTGCCATCGAGATTCTTAACATACAGAATACCATCAAGGAAAGTATGGGAATGGCCACCGACTACTAAGTCGATGTTGCGGGTACTGCTAACCATCACAGGATCAATAAATTGACCCTCATCCTCAGGAATACCAATATGAGTAAGAGCAATCACAAGATCGCACTTCTCTTCGTTCTTAAGATAATCCGCCCACTTCTGCGCAGTAGGAACATCGTCAAGCTTAGGAAGACGGTCTGCCACGCTCCTGTCCACAACCTTAAGAATGTTGGTAAGCATACCGAACACACCAATCTTAAGGCCGGCCTTCTCTAGAATAACATAAGGCTTAACGATGCTGCCAAGCTCGAAGGGACTGAAGTCGTAGTTTGCACAAACCACCGGGCAATTGAGCTTCTTCAGGCGGCGTGCAAGGTCCTCGGGACCATTATCGAACTCATGGTTACCAAGGGTAACTACATCATAACCAAAGGCATTGATGGTCTCAATTTCAAGATCTCCGCCAAGGGTAGAGAAATAAGAAGTACCCTGGCTGAAGTCGCCCGCATGCATGAGCAGCAGGTTCTCTGCACCTACCGCAGCACGGACGCTGTCCACATAGGCCGCCCTTTCAATAACGCCACCGCGCAGTGAATCTTCACCGGAACGGATGGGCTCGAAGTGGGAATGGGTATCGTTAAAATGAACGATGACCAGATGATTCTGGCGGCCTGCGAACAAAAGCAGGGCTGCTGCAAGTATAACTGCAAGTGCTATAACTTTTTTCATATCCGGTCCTCCTTATTCTGCTGATTCATTTTTAGTTTCGATAATCTGGATACGTCCATCCTTGCTGTACTCGACAGGCTTGCCCTGGGCAGTAAGTTCCTGCACGTAAGGAAGCATGATGTCGATAAGGTATTCGGGATAGATGTCCAGCTTCTTGGCATTGCGGGCCACAAAGAGACCATCGCCACCGTTAAGAAGGAAAGAGATAGTGGCAACGCCGTAAACGCGGTTATCGTCAAGCGGCTGACCCTCAATCTCTACGGACTCCAGTTTGCCGTCCTTTACAACGCAGCGGGCACCGCCTACAACCTGCCACTTGGTTGCAGCAAGCTGCTCCAGCAGGGCGCGGATGTCCTTTCCGGCAAGCTCAAGGTAGCATAGATTGTTCTTGAAGGGGAACATTGAAACAATATCGTCCTTAAGAATGTCGCCTGCAGGCATGTCAACGCGGATTCCGCCAAAGTTGGTGACACCAAAGCTGACATGTTTGCCGGACTTTTTTTCTGCGGCACGCATAAGCTCGTCAATGAACCAGTCCCCTATCTCGGATTCGGGATAAGTCCTTATCATTTCGCGGGTAGAGTAACCAACCACCTTCTTAAGGTCCGCCATCTGCGGCTGAACGGCCAACAGAGCCTTGGCAACTTTGTAGGTAGATGTCTCCTTGCCAAAAGTACGGCCGTTAGGAGCGGTGTAGTTTTCCGGATCGATGGTTCCCAGCGCCTGGTCTACGTTATCTGCATTGCATGCGATAACGCCGGTGCGGGTGCTGTTCATGCTTGTCATGGTCCACTTGATGCTCTCCCTGCAGCAGGAAGCAACAAGTACGGATGCAAGCGCAATTAGTATTATTCTTTTCATATTATGGGGTATTATTTCTGTTTGAGCCAGTTCCACAAGTCCTTGAAAGAGGACTTTTTACCGTACATCAAAATACCTACCCTGTAAATCTTTGCAGATATCCATGCCATTACGATGAAGGTGACAAGGAGCAGGAAGATAGACAGTGCAAGCTCCCATGCAGGCACGCCGTAAGGGATGCGGGCCAGCATGACGATAGGAGAAGTGAAAGGTATCATCGATCCCCAGACAACAGTGCTGCTGTCCGTATTTCTGGCCGCAAAGAGGATAATCATGTAGCCAATCATAAGGGGGATGGTAAGGGGCAGCTGCAGCTGCTGGGTCTCGCCTTCGTTCTCTACGGCAGAGCCGATTGCTGCAAACATGCTGGAATACAGCAGGTAACCAAGTACGAAGTAAACCACGAAGGACAGTATCATGGTGCCCCAAGGAATCTTAACAAGGGTGGAAAGAAGCACTGCTGCGTCTCCGCCGCCGGCGTTTATGTTAACGCCAGAATTGCCGGCCATTTCCATCATTGCAGCTGACTGTGCGGCATCCTGCAGGCCTCCGGTCATGGAGCCTAGCACAAAGATGATACCGGCAGTAAGGAGTATCCACAGGAAGAACTGGGTAAGCGCTACAAGGGCTACGCCTATGATTTTGCCGAACATCAGCTCTGTTGCCTTGGCAGAAGAGATGAGTACCTCTACTACGCGGCTGCTCTTTTCTTCAATTACGCTGGACATAACCATTGAACCGAACATGGTGATAAACATGAAGATGAAGATACCCATGATCATGGAAACGCCCTGGTAAACACCTGATTCAGAGAGACTTTCGTTACCAGACTCGTCAAGTAGGAACTCTGTCAGACTGGCATCGCTCTTTACGTCACGGATAATGCTTTCAAGGTTTTCTATATCCTTGTAAGTACTTATCTTGTAAGACTCTATGGCTTTGTTGACCTGCCTTCTAACTATGCCGGAGAACTCTACGGTAAGAGGTTTGCGGGAATAGGCCTGGACACTTACGTTGTTAAGGGAATCCAGCTCTGAGATTACCAGCAAAACGTCCATTCCGCTCTTGTCCAGAGAGCCCTTCATATCTTCTTCCGTCTGGGAAGAGCAGTCAGTATAAGTGTTGGAGCTGTTATTTTCCAGGTAAGGCATTACGATGCCGCCGGTATGGTCAATAACGGCAACCTGCTGTGCACGGGGCGTCATATTGGATACAAGCTGTATCATGATGAAGATACCCACGGCAATGATTACAGGTACTATAAGCGTGGTGATAAGGAAGGATTTCTTCTTTACCTTGGTTGTGTATTCCCGTGAAATTACGGTGCTTATTATCTTGAAATTCATACGCTTAGCCCTCCTTTACAAGTCTAATGAAAATGTCGTTCATCCTGGGGATGAGTTCGCGGAAAGAGCGGACGGTTACGCCGCTGGCAAGAATAGCGGACAGGGCTTCGTTGGTGCCAACTTCAAGGTTGAGTTTGGCGGTATGGACACCTGCATCCAGAGTGTCGGAAGCCACGGTGAATACGCCCTCTGCAGCCTCCAGTGGTGCAGAAGCGGTATATACAAGTTCTACCATGCTGTCTCCGTAAGAGCGGCGGATCTGATCCGTTGCTCCGGTAACTACAAGTTTAGCATGGTTTACAAGGGCGATGCTGTCGCAAAGCTCCTCTACCGACTCCATGTTATGGGTAGAAAGGATGATGGTAGCACCCTCGGCCTTGAGCCTGAGGATTTCCTGACGGATGAGTTCCGCATTTACGGGATCGAAGCCGCTGAAAGGCTCGTCCAATATCATCAGGGACGGTTTATGAACGACGGTTGTGATGAACTGCACCTTCTGGGCCATACCCTTTGACAGTTCCTCTACCTTCTTGTTCCACCATGATTCGATGCCGAAACGGGTGAACCAGTCCTTGAGGGCTGCCATTGCATCGGTACGGCTCATGCCCTTGAGGCGGGCAAGATAAAGGGCCTGGTCCCCTACTTTCATTTTACGGTACAGGCCGCGCTCTTCGGGCAGGTAGCCGATGCGCATCACATCTTCCTGGGTGATGGGCTGGCCTTTGAACAGCACCTGTCCTGAGTTAGGAATGGTTATTCTGTTGATGATTCTGATGAGTGTGGTCTTGCCGGCGCCGTTCGGGCCCAGCAGGCCAAAGATCTGCCCCTCCGGAATCTCAAGGCTCAGGTGATCCAGAGCCACTTTTTCTCCGAAGTTTTTGCAGATGTCTACTGTTTTGATAATCATATTACAAGTATTTTCGATACCATTTCAAGGAACAATTCCCTGTCTTCAGTGTCCTGCGGAGCGCCTCCCTTGCCCTTGAAGTCGTAGTCTTCAATGACAGCGAGCACCCTCATGCACTTGGGAATGGGATAATTGGCAATGGCCTGGTCATATTCCCTAAGGAAGAAAGGGCTTACGCCAAGAATGGCGGCTTTCTCCTGCGGGGACAGGCTGCCCTTGGCGGCCTGCTGGGCCTCCAGGGACAGGATTCGGTAAAAGTAACCGAAGATTGCGGCTGTTGCCATGGGCAGGGCGAACTTGGCCTCGGAGCCCATGTGGGCGGCAATGAAAAGCGCCGACTGGGAATTTTTTGCAGCCAGGGCTTTGGTCAGTTCAAAGATGCTGAACTGGCGGGATATGCCCACGTTTTTCTCTATATCCTCTGCCGTTACGGTTTTTTCTTCCTGCGGCAGGTTCTTCAGCAGTTTGTCAGTTTCAAGGGCTATCTTGCCAAGGCTGGTGCCGGCGAATTCGCCCAGAAGGGCGGCGGCATCGGGGGCGATATTAAGGCCTCGTGAGGCATAAAAATCTGAAATCCAGTTGCTTACCTCATAATCCCTGAGGGCTGTGGATTCCATGACTACACCCATCTTTGAAACCGTCTTGTACAGGGCCTTGCGCTTATCCGCCTTGGCCCCGCGCATAAGAATGACCAGGACAGTAGAGTCCAGGGGCTCCTCGCAGTAAGTGGCAAGGTCCTCAAGGCTCTTCATGCTCTGGGCCTCTTTTAATACGACCAAACGCCGCTCGGCCATCATCGGATAGCATCTGGCTTCCGAGGCGACCGTAGCGGCGTCAGTGTCCAGACCGTAGAATATGGTCTGATTGAAATCTCTTTCTTCCGGAGCCAGGGCGGCGTCGATTATCGCCTCACAGGCTTTGTCCGGATAATAGGGCTCGTCCCCCATCAGAAGGTAAACAGGGCTGAAGTTGCCGTCTTGTGCGTCCTGTATTATCTTGTTGCACAGGGCAGCAGTATCTTTGTATGCAGGATTCTTAGCCACTGCCCAGCCCCCCTTCCGTTATTACTTCTCAATAGGGACAAGAGCAAAAGTAAGGTCTCCCTTGCAGCAAAGCTTGCCGTTAACCTCAAGCTTGGCGGAGCAGAAGAAAAGCTGACCGCGGCGCTCGTTCATCTTACTGGTTACGCAGCAAACGTCACCCGGCTTAACTACATTCTTGAATTTCACGTTGTTAAGGCCGGCGTAAAGGGTAATGTGTCCGGGAATCTCGTCCTTTACAAGAACTGCACAGCTCTGGGCCATAATCTCGCACTGGATAACGCCCGGAACTACGGGGTTGCCAGGGAAGTGGCCACGGGTAAAGAACTCATCCTCTTTGATCTTATACTCTGAATGGGCGTTGCCTTCTTCGTCGATGTAAGACTTTTCTATGAGCAGCATTGGTTCCCTATGAGGGAGAAAACCTTTGATATCTTCTTTATTAAGCTCTACCATTTTAGTACACGTTTAGGTTGTTAGTTGTTGGTTTAGTCCTGGTATTTTCTGAATGCAACGCAGGCATTGTGTCCGCCGAAGCCCAGAGAGTCTGAAATACCAAGGGTAATGTCACTCTTGAGGGCAACGTTAGGTGTGTAGTCAAGGTCGCACTCCGGATCCGGGCAGTCAAGGTTGATGGTCGGAGGAATGATACCGTCCTTAAGTGCAAGGATGGTGGCGATTGCCTCTGCTGCGCCTGCTGCACCGAACATGTGTCCGGTCATGGACTTGATTGAACTGATGTGTGCCTTGTATGCGAAATCACCAAGTGCAAGTTTGTAAGCGATGGTCTCTGCAACATCGTTCAGGTGGGTACCTGTACCGTGTGCGTTGATGTAAAGGTTGTCTTTTGCTTTGTCGAAGCCAGCCTCTTCAAGGGCGAGGGTGATACATTTTGCCTGGGTCTGGCCGTCCGGACGGGGTGCGGTTGCATGATATGCGTCGCAGGTGTTGCCGTAGCCCACCATTTCTCCGTAAATCTTTGCACCACGGGCCTTTGCGTGCTCCAGCTCCTCAAGGATGAGGATACCTGCACCGTCTCCCATTACGAAGCCCTGACGGTTCTTGTTGAAAGGCAGGGATGCATATTTAGGATCTTCTACCCTTGTAAGGGCCTTTGCATTTGCGAAACCTACGATGCCAAGAGGAATGGTTGCATTCTCGCAGCCACCGGCGATGATAGCGTCTGCATAGCCGTGCCTGATAGCGCGGAATGCCTCTCCAAGGCAGTGTGACGATGTTGCGCAGGCAGTTACAATATCAAGGCAGGGGCCCTGTGCATGATGCTTGATTGCGATATGGCCTGCGGCGATGTTGCTGATCATTGTAGGAATGAAGAGCGGGGAAATCCACTGGCCTGAAGGGTCTTCAATCATCTTTGCGGTCTCACGGTACTGAACCTCGAAGCCGCCGATACCGGAACCTACGTAAACGCCAAGACGGAAGGGATCGATGTTGGCATCTTCACCCTCTGTAACGAGGCCGGCGTCCTTCATTGCCTGATAGGCAGCAGCAACGCCAAACTGGGTAAACCTGTCCTGCTTGCGCACGAAGGGCTTATCCATTCCGTATTCCTCCGGGTTGAAATCCTTAATCTTGCCGGCAATCTTGACGGGAAGGTTATCCGTAGGGAAAGTGTCGATAACCTCTATACCGCATACGCCGTCCTTAAGGTTCTTCCAGTAAGTCTGGATGTCATTTCCAACGCTGGAGATGACGCCCATACCGGTAATTACTACTCTTTTTGTGTTATTCATTTCTATATGACTTATTTCAAGTTAGACTGCAAATATACTAAATATTTTTAATATTTACCACTCCAGAATTGCTGCTGCGGAAAGGAGGCCGGCGCCAAAAGCACTGAACACCAGTAAATCTCCTTTTTTGAACAGTCCCTTGCGGTTGCACTCGTCCAGAAGGATGGCGCAGGAAGCAGAGGATGAGTTGCCGTGATCTGCAATATTGGTGGGGAACTTGGAGTCAGGCTCTCCCAGGAAGTTCTTGATAGCATCGATGATACGCATATTTGCCTGATGTACAACGTAATAGTCTACATCGCTCTTGCTCTTTCCGATGCTGCCAAGCAGGTCTACGACCTCTGTGGTGGAAGCGCTGACGGCGAACTTGAAGACGTCGCGGCCCATCATCTGAAGGGGAACATTCTGCTCAACTTTTGTAACGTAAGGAGTGGGCTCCGGTACTCTTTTTTGCCAGAGCTTGTTAACTGCAGGCTGGCAGTTGATTTTGGTAGCCTTCACGTTGTCGCCTTCTGTCAACACGGCAGCGCCGGCACCATCACCAAACAGCACGCAGGTGGAACGGTCGTTCCAGTCGCACATGCGGGTAGGCTCGTCGGCGCAGACTATAAGGCAGTTCTTGGTTTTGCCTGCCTTGTAGTAGCTTTCTGCAATATCCAGTGCAAAGAGGAAGCCGGGGCACGCGCAGTTGATGTCAAAGCAACCGCACTTGAGGCCTATCTTTTCTGATATTATGCACGCGAGTGAAGGAGTTATATATTCGCCCAATACGTTTGAGCAGATAAAAAGGTCGATATCTTCCGGACGTTTTCCAGCCATCTCAAGGGCTTTCAGCGCAGCCTCTGCGCCCATGTCCTCAAGCGTTTCGTCAGAAACGACGTGGCGCTGTTTGATTCCGGTGCGGGTGGTGATCCACTCGTCGCTGGTGTCAAGAAACTTGGAAAGGTCCTCGTTTGTGACAATCTTCTTGGGAAGCGCGCTTCCCGTTCCAATTATTCTCATAAATATATTTTTGATTAAGACGGAGGACAAAAATAGTCCAAATTTTTTAAAGCCCAAAAGGTTTGGCTTAGATTGTGGCAAAAGAGGAAAATATGACCTATAAATCAGCACTTTAGTGGTGAAATTGCGAAATATGGGGTGAAATTCTTAAAATAATTGTTACTTTTGTAGCTGATGGCAGAGAATAAAAAACATAATTTACCCCGCTATTTAAGGGATAAATACCAGCTTATCGCTACGGTCACCTTCGTAGCGCTTTTCTCTGTAATCTTCATGCTTGTCAGCATTCCTTTTTCTGACAATGCATGGTTTGAGCTCAGGCCTTCAAGGGCCTTTGCCTTCACCGCAGTCTTCTTTACCATCTGCCTTCTCATACTCATCATCAGCAGAAGGGTAATGTACGCCTTGCGCCGGATGCGAATGACCTACGCGCAGTATGTATTATGGATTGTGGGAGAGGCCATCCTCATCTGCCTTCTGTACACTGCCTTCACCCTGCAGGGGGACGAGATCGGCATCATCGACATTGATGATGCATCGTTCCTGGAGCTGATGGGCAAGGCCTTCGTCTATGCATTTACTTCCATTATAGTGCCCAATATCATTGCGGCAATGTACTTTGCCATCGTGGATAAGAACAAGGCTATAAACAGGCCTGCGCCGCAAAGCACGGTGGCAGAAGACAAGAAGATCGCTCTTTACGACAATACCGGCGTGCTTAAATTCTCTATCAGCGTAAGTGCCCTTTACTATATAGAGGCGGACGACAATTACATTATCGCTTGGTATCAAGGGGCGGGAAACGAGCTGGATAAATATATGCTCAGAAGCAGCCTTAAGGCCGTGGAGGGCGGTTTTGCAGATAAAGGTCTTATCCGCTGCCACCGCAAATACATAGTCAATACGGGCAAAATCAAGCTGGTAAGGCACAACGGCCAGGGCTACGAGGTCGTACTTTCCCACGACGCCATACCCGCACTGCCGGTTTCAAAAACCTACGAGCCTCAGATTAAAGGCTTCTTCTCTTAAATTCAGATACTGTCAGCGATGTTGCTACGGCCACGTTCAGGGATTCTGCGGTGGGGCCTGTGGCAAAGGACGGTATTGTCAGTTTTACTGTAACCTGGGCAGCCACGGCGTCAGATATGCCGTGAGCCTCGTTGCCCATTACTATAAGGCCCTCTGCGGGCAGGTTGGCGGTGTAGATGTTTTCTCCGCCAAGGAAGGTGCCAAAGACTTCCAATCCTTTGGCTTTGAATTCTTTACAAAGCCAGGGAAGGTCAGCGGTAACGGGAATCTTCCTGAATATGGTTCCCATGGATGACTGGATTACCTTGGGGTTGAACGCTTCTACGCAGTCTTCGGATACATAAACTGTGTCAATGCCAAACCAGTCTGCCATTCGTAGGATGGTGCCCATGTTGCCGGGGTCGCGTACGGCGTCAAGGGCCAGGCACAGGCCGCCGGGGATGGGTTTTACCGGCTTGGGTTGGCGTACGACTGCCAGTACCGGCGATGGTGTATTGAGCGCACTGATGCGCTCCATGGCTTTCTCCCCTATTTCTTCTTTCCTATAGACTTCTACCACCTCTAGTCCGGAGGCCAGAGCTTCGGCTACCATCTTTTCTCCTTCTACGCAGAAAAGTCCGGCCTCGTCGCGGAACTTTTTCTCCCGCAACGCCCTGATTTCCTTTATTTTAGTATTGCTTAAATCCATAGGAATCTTTTCATTGCTTGGTTGGCAGCAGCCCTGACGGCCCCCCTTCCGTGCGTGGTATACGGGGTCCCCAAAAAATGGAACATTTCTTTGGGGTGATCTACGTGGGTGGCACGACCTTTCAGGGCTCTACCAACCAAGCAAATTATTTATTCATGGCTTTCCAGACGCTTCTCTGCGAGAGCCTCCCACTTTGTGCCGGGACGGCCATAATTGGCATAAGGGAAGATAGAGATACCACCACGGGGAGTAAAGAAACCCGTAACCTCTATATACTTAGGATCCATCAACTTAATAAGATCCTTCATAATAGTGTTAACACAATCCTCGTGGAAGTCACCATGACTGCGGAAACTATAAAGATAAAGCTTCAGACTCTTGCTCTCTACCATCTTTACATCAGGAACATAGCTGATGCGGATCTCCGCAAAGTCCGGCTGGCCCGTGATGGGGCACAAGGTGGTAAACTCCGGGCAATTGAAGCGAACCCAATAGTCGTTCTCCTGGTTCATGTTCTCGAAGGTCTCAAGAACCTCAGGAGCATAGTTGTCTTTATACCTGACCTTCTTGCCAAGGGCCTTCAGGCCTTCCTGTTCGCGTTTTTTCTCTGCCATATTAATTCTCTCCTGCTTCTTTAAGACGCTCTGCGTTCTCTGCCACAACCAGTGAGTCGATGCAATCCTGGATATCTCCGTCCATGAAGACGGGAAGGTTGTACATGCTCCAGCCGGTACGGTGGTCAGTAACGCGGGACTGAGGATAGTTATATGTGCGGATCTTGGCGGAACGGTCTCCGGTAGAAACCATGGTCTTGCGTTTTGCAGCAATTCCGTCAAGGTATTTCTGGTGCTCCATGTTGTACAGACGGGTACGGAGCTCTGCCATTGCACGGTCAAGGTTCTTAAGCTGTGAACGTTCCTCCTGGCACTGTACTACGATACCTGAAGGGATATGGGTAAGACGTACTGCACTGTAAGTGGTGTTTACGCCCTGTCCGCCGGGACCTGAAGAACAGAACAGGTCTTTGCGGATATCGTTCATGTTAAGTTCGATATCGAATTCTCCTGCCTCGGGGAAGACGGCCACAGATGCTGCAGAGGTCTGCAGACGGCCCTGGGTTTCTGTCTGGGGCACGCGCTGAACGCGGTGTACGCCGGATTCGTACTTCATGATGCCATACACGCCGTCGTTGTTGCTGGACAGGGTGAAGACTATCTGTTTGAAGCCGCCTGAGGTTCCGGGAGCCTGGTCTGTTACCTCCAGCTTCCAGCCTTTGCGCTCTGCGTATTTGCTGTACATACGGAACAGGTCGCCGGCAAAGATAGCAGCCTCGTCGCCGCCTGCGCCGCCGCGGATTTCTACGATGGCATTCTTTCCGTCGTCAGGGTCTGCGGGGATGAGCAGCAGCTTTATGTTCTGCTCCATCTCAGGGAGTTTGGGTTCGATCTGCGCAATTTCGTCGCGGGCCATTTCGCGAAGGTCCTCGTCTTTTTCGTTCATGAGGATGTCCTTTGCGGTGGCCATTTCTTCCAACATTCCTTTGTACTCCAGGCCGGCTTTGATAATGGGCTGGAGTTCTTTGTAGTCCTTGTTAAGCTGGACGTATTTCTTCATGTCGGACATTACTTCGGGATCAGCCAGCTGGTCCTGAAGTTTCTGATATTTATCCTGTAGACTGAGTACTTTCTCAAGTAGTGTATTGTTGTCTGCCATAATCTTTTTCTATAATCGTGCAAAGATACGCATTTTCCATAGAACTACCAAATGCACAAGTCTCTACCAGCCGTAAGCCATAGGCTGGGTTGACGGCCCCCAGTTGTTATCATATGCATGAAGAGCTCAAGGTTTCAGATATTATTAATAAACGCATAGATTTTAGGAAAAACAACTCTAAAATCTGCCGGCCCGAAATCAACCTGGTTTCCATATTCTAATCCGGCCGATATATACCCTTTAACAACTACTTTTTGTTGGTCAGATATCGTTTCAATGCCTTTAATGAATGTTTCTTCTCCGACGATGCTAATCATATCTACCATGACGCAACCATGGTCATATGCAACTGCATCTCTAAAATCAAGAAGAGAAAACTCTCTTAACGCATCTAAGTCTCCGCTAATCGCACTATTTAGCAAATTGCTATAATCAATACTGTTCTCTTCTGTATACAAAAGCAATAATTCAGGTATATCTATTTCATTATTTACCTTGTTTTTACACGTCGTTAAAAACAAAGACAATACAATGAAACTTGTGGCTATCACTCTGCGCTTATAAAGCATCTTATCTTTTCATTATATTATTTGGAGTCTTGTTGAGGCCTTTAACCACAGCCGTTTCTTGCAAAAATCGCACCCCGCCAACCGCCAGCCATAGGCACGTCCTTTTTGCTAGCACTGAATATCAGCAACTTACGCACTTTGCTTGTTGCAAATTTGCAACAAGCAAAGTATGTAACTGATTGATAATCAATAAGGGCTTTCCCAGGAAGCACTATGGCTGGCATTTGGTTGCAGCCGGAGGCATAGTACCCCTCGAGAGGCGTGGCCGCCCGTGGCCGCGTGAACGGGAGGGGCCCGGAGGCCGGGGAGTCAGATGGAAGCCTGCTTCCTGAATGACGGAACGGACTCTGGGAGGGATGGAGCGAAGCGGAACCGGATCGAGGGGTGGCTATGCCTACGGCATCTCACCTAAACCTAGCCTCTAGGATGATGATCGAGGATGGAGCGCTGCCAGGTGGCGCGATCGATATGGGTGTAGATTTCGGTGGTGAGGATGCTCTCGTGACCGAGCATCTCCTGAACGGCGCGAAGATCCGCGCCGGCCTCTATCAGGTGAGTGGCAAACGAATGCCTGAAAGTATGGGGCGAAATCTCCTTATTGACGCCCGCCGCGATAGCCTGAGCCTTAATAAGATTGAAAACAGAAATGCGGCTGAGCGGCTTGCCATGGACGTTAAGAAAAAGAATATCGTCACTGAAAGGTCTGTCAGCCAAATACTTATCTATCGCATCCAGCGCCGGCTGGCCAATTGGCACAAGCCGCTGCTTGTCACCCTTACCGATGACGCGAAGAAAGCCCTCCTCTTTGAAAATATCAGAAATCCGCAAGGTGACAGCCTCTGAAACGCGAAGCCCGCAGCCATAAAGAACCTCCAGGATTGCCCTGTCCCGCTCGCCCCTCCAAGAGCTGACATCAACCGACTCAAGAATAGCAAGAACCTCATCGACGGAAAGAACGGCCGGAATATGCCGGCCAAGCTTGGGAGCCGCCACCTTGTCACAAGGATTATCCTCACGCAACTTCTCTAAAATCAAGAAGTTAAAGAAACTCCGCAGGGCGCTTAGAAGCCGCGCCTGACTGCGCTCCGACATCCGCGCATCGGCAAGATAATCCACTATCACAGAAGCGTCCATGGCAATGGGATCGGACTGGACGGCAGCAAAAAAAATCTCCACGTCAGAGCCGTAAGATGCCACTGTGTTTGGGGACATCTTACGCTCGAACTGGAGATAGTAACGGAACCTGTCCGTCAACTGTTCTACTGTTCCTCTGCCAGTGCCTTGTTGAAGCATTCCCTGCAAAGAGGCTCGTAAACGTCTTTTTCTCCCAGGACAACAAGTTTCTTGCTGTCAGAGAGGCGGTGCGAATGATTGGCAAGGTTACCGCATTTGACGCAGATGGCATGAACCTTCTGAACGTCTTCTGCTATTGCCATAAGACCGGGGATGGGGCCGAAAGGCTTGCCCAGATAGTCTGTATCAAGTCCTGCAGCAATGACCCTGACTCCCCTGTTTGCCAGTTCCTGGGCAACATCGATGAGCGTCATGTCAAAGAACTGTGCCTCGTCAATGCCGACAACTTCTACATCCGGGTCTATTTGCAGCATGCGGGCAGGAGTCTTGATTGGGGTGCATGAAATGCTGTGAGAATCGTGTGAAACTACGTCAAGGTCTGAATACCTTTTGTCGATCGTAGGTTTGAAGGTGGCGATTTTCTGCTTTGCGAACTGTGCTCTCTTAAGCCTTCTGATCAGTTCCTCTGTCTTTCCGGAGAACATTGAGCCGCAAATTACCTCAATACATCCCGATTTTTTTGTGTTTTCTGAAAACATATTCGTATTTTTGTGTGTTATTGCTGGTTTACCTAGCAAATATAATCAATATTCATCATTATGGATGCTATCTTTCAGGAAAAATTGAACGAACTTTTGCAGCGTTGGCTTAGTCTTAAGGAGCAGATGGATGCGTTGCAAACTGATATAGAGAATCTTAAGGCGGAAGCCCAGGCCGTACCCGAGCCTGTGGCAGAGCCTGAGCCTGTAGTAGAGCCTGAGCCTGTAGTAGAACCGGAGCCCATTGCAGAACCGGAGCCCATTGCAGAGCCTGAGCCCGTACCGGTTACCCCGGAGATAGAATCCATAGACCTTTCACTGGAAGATTTCACCGCCGCAGGGCCGGCTGCAGAACCGGAAGAGCAACCGGACAACCTGTTTGGAGACGCATCGGAAATAACGGCAGAAGAAATCGTACCCAGGCGCAAGAGAGGCGCAAGGGCAGTTTATGAAACCGCCACCGGCGGTTCCATGGCCGTTGTCGATGCCATGGCAGCAAAGGCCGCATGGCGTATAGACATGCCGGGCCCTGAAGTCCGCTCGCTGCGAAGCGCCATCGCCCTTGGAGACCAGGTAGTCTTCATCAACCGCCTGTTCCGCAAGGACAGCGCCCTGTACCAAAGCACCATCGACGCACTTAATAATATGAGTACGCTTTCAGAGGCAGTTCACTACCTTAGCGAGACCTTCCCCGAATGGGATCTGGACTCTGATGATGTTTACCGCTTCATGATGGCAGTGCGCCGTAAAGTACGCAAATAATGGCAGGTATTCTGTACATAGTTCCTACGCCGGTCGGCAACCTTGAGGACATCACCTTAAGGGCTATCAACGTGCTTAAAAGCGTGGACCTGATTCTGGCAGAAGATACCAGGACCAGTTCTGTTCTGCTTAAGCATTACGACATTCACAAGCCGCTGCGTTCGCACCATAAGTTTAACGAGCACAAAGCTTCGCAAGAAGTTGTAAATGAATTACTTGCAGGTAAGAATATCGCTCTTGTGAGCGATGCCGGAACCCCCGGAATTTCAGACCCGGGCTTCTTCCTGGCAAGGCTCTGCGCCGCAGAAGGACTGGAGGTCCAGACACTGCCCGGAGCCACTGCCTGCATCCCGGCGCTGGTATCGTCCGGCCTGCCTTGCGACCGTTTCTGTTTCGAGGGCTTCCTGCCCATCAAAAAAGGCCGCCAGACGCTGCTGGAAACTCTTTCACAGGAAACCAGGACTATGGTTTTCTACGAGTCTCCGTACCGCGTAGTCAAAACCCTGGAGCAGTTTGCACAGTACTTCGGTCCGGACCGGCAGTGCAGCGTTGCCAGGGAAATATCCAAAAAGTTTGAAGAACATCGCCGAGGCACCATCGCGCAAGTGCTTGCTCATTTCAAAGAACATGAGCCTAAAGGCGAATTTGTAATAATAATCAGGGGTAGAGAATGAGTACTAAATGGCTAATGAGCAGAAGGGGAAGAAAGTCTCTGCTTCCTTTGGCACCGGCGTAGTTGCGCTGGTCTTTCTGGCCGTCGGTTACCAGACGGCGCTTTTTGTTCACAGAGCAGCAGTTGTTGGCATCGCGGCAAACCGTGACGCCCCAGACACTGTTTATGTAGTTGAAAGTCAAGCATTTGACGATGGTGGCGCAGTTGCCGGCGGCGGTGGCTCGGGCGGGGCTTCACATCAGCGTCAGGTTCGCCGCAGCGGGGCGAAGTCGCGCACTGCGCAGGCCGTGAGGCGCAGTACTGCCAAGCGGAGTTTCGAGTCTTTTCCCTTTGACCCGAACACTGCTTCTGTAGAGGATCTGATGCGGCTTGGCTTTACCCAGCGCCAGGCGGAATCTATAGATAATTACCGCCGTAAGGGCGGCCGGTTCCGGCGAAAGGAAGACTTTGCAAAGTCTTATGTTGTAGCGGATTCTGTGTACGAGCGGCTGGAGCCTTTCATTGATATTCCCAAGGTGGATATCAACGCGGCAGATTCGGCGGCCTTTGATGCTCTGCCGGGCATCGGCCCGTGGTTCGCTGCCAAAATGGTGAGCTATCGCAAAGAGCTTCATGGTTATTCTTTCCCGGAGCAGCTTATGGATATTTACCGCTTCGATCAGGAGAAATTCGATGCCTTGAAGGATCTGATCACTGTTGGTCCGTGCGCGCCGTACCCGCTTTGGTCGTTGCCGGAAGACAGTTTGAAGCTGCATCCGTATATTCGTTCCCGTGCCCATGGCGTGGTGCTTTTCCGTTCCAATAATCCGCCGGAGGCCTGCACCGTGGATGCCCTTGCCACCGCCGGCGTCCTGCCACCTGATGCCGCCGCCAAGCTCGCCCGCTGCCGCATCATTCCTCCAATCACACAATAATAACAGGGACCATAGGCTGGGTTGACGGCCCCCCTTCCGTGCGCCGGAATCGGGGTCCCCAAAAAATGGAACATTTCTTTGGGGTGTCCTACGGGGGTGGCACGACCTTACAACCCACCTATGGTTCCCTGTCTAAAATGGGGTATTTGGTGATTTTTGGAATAATATGTATATTTGTAGGATTAATATAGTGACATAAGAAGAAACTTATGAAAAAGATTGTAAGAACGATGATAGTGACATTGGGAATTTGCGCTGCAGCAACATCATGCAAACAGGGCAAAGAAGAAGGCTTCAGATACACCCTGGACCAGTTTGCAGACCTTAAAGTAATGCGCTACAAGGTACCCGGCTGGGACAGCCTCAGCCTACAGCAAAAAGAATACGCATACTACCTCTCAGAAGCCGCCAAATACGGCCGCGACATAACCTGGGACCAGTACTGCGCAAAAAACCTTCCCATCCGCCACGTCATTGAAGACATACTGGGCAAATACGAAGGCGACCGCACCGGCAAAGACTTCCAGGACTTTACCATCTTTGCAAAAAGAGTCTTCTTTGCCAACGGCGTTCACCACCACTACGCAGAAGACAAATTCATCCCCGGCTGCAGCAAAGAATACTTTGCCAGCCTGATGGAAGCCGTAGGCGACAAAGACGACGCCCTGCTGGACTTCATCTACAACGCAGACACACTGGCCCAGCGCCGCTCAACATCAACAACCGGAGACATCGTAAAACTGTCAGCCGTTAACTTCTACCAGAACGTAAACCGCAAAGAAGTAGACGACTTCTACGCAAAGATGGCAGATACCAAGGACCCCAGGCCAATTTCTTACGGCCTCAACTCCAAGGTCGTTAAAGACCAGGACGGAACAGTGAAAGAGCTGCTCTGGAAGTCAGGAGGCATCTACGGCCCTGCTATCGACAAGATTTGCGAGAATCTGGCAAAAGCCGCTGAAGTTGCAGAAAACGACATACAGAAAAAGGCAATCGGCCTGCTTATAGAATACTACAAGACCGGCGACCTTCGCAAATGGGACGAATTCAACGTAGAATGGGTTAAGGATACACTTGGCACCGTCGACTTCATAAACGGCTTCATAGAGGACTATGACGATCCCCTTGGCCGCAAGGCAACCTGGGAAGGCTATGTCCACATCAAGGACTTCGCCGCATCAGAGCGCACAGAAAAGCTCAGCGCCAACGCCCAGTGGTTCGAGGACCACTCCCCTGTTGACGACCGCTTCAAGAAAAAGAGCTGCAAAGGTATATCAGCCAAGGTTGTCAATGCCGTTGCACTTGCAGGAGCGACCTATCCCTCCACCCCTATCGGCATCAACCTGCCCAACGCAGACTGGATCCGCAAGGAATACGGCTCAAAGAGCGTGACAATCGCAAACATCACACACACATACTCTTACGCCGCAGAAGAAATGCCTAAGAGCATGCTCAAAGAGTTCGCATGGGACCAGGCAGAAATTGACGCAGACAAGAAGTACGAAGACTACGCCGACGAAGTTCACACAGACCTTCACGAGTGCCTCGGCCACGGCTCAGGCCAGCTTCTTCCCGGAGTTTCCTCTACCGCACTTGGCGAGTACCAGTCCGCCCTTGAAGAAGCCAGGGCAGACCTCTTCGGCCTGTATTACATTGCCGATCCTAAGCTTGTAGAGCTTGGCATCATCCCTGATCTGGAGGCCTACAAGGCACATTATACAGGTTACATCCGCAACGGTCTGTTCACCCAGTTCACCCGCGTAGAGCTCGGCCGTCAGAATACCGAGGCCCACATGCAGAACCGCAAACTTATCGCCGAATGGTGCTACGAGAAAGGTGCAGCCAACAATGTGATTGAAAAGAAGGTCCGCGATGGCAAGACCTACTTTGTAGTGAATGACTTTGAGGCCCTGCGCAACCTGTTTGCAGAGCTTCTGGCAGAGATTCAGAGAATCAAGTCAGAGGGTGACTACGAGGCAGGCAAGGCTCTTATAGAGAAATACGCAATCAACATCGACACCGAACTGCACAAAGAGGTTCTGGACCGCTACGCAGCACTCGAGCTCAAGCCTTACGGCGGTTTTGTTAACCCGGAAATTGTGCCCGTAGAAAAAGACGGCAAGATTGTTGATTACAAACTTGTATATCCGGAAGACTATCTGCAGCAGCAGCTTTCTTACGGAGAGCGTTACAAGACACTTTAACTGATTGACAATGAAAGGATTCAGGTACTTTTTGATTATAGCATGCGCAGTAGCCTTTACTGCCTGCAGCAAGAGCAACGGAAGCAAGGAAGATGACAGCCAGCGCAGCGTCATGGTCCTTTATTCCGCCGGCTTCAATAGCCTGAGCTCCAACCTTCAGACCAACATCAAAGAAATGAAGCAAGGCTGGCTGCCTACAAAAAAGACAGGCCAGGACGTTGTACTAATAGTAAGCAAGCCCAAAAACAACTCATACTCCCAGCAGACAAGCCCGTATCTGATTCGCATGTACAAGAAAGACACCCAGGTGGTGATGGATACCATCAGGACCTACCCTGTTGGCAAGCGACTGACAGATACGGAAATGTTCAGGACCATAATGATGGATGTGAAGAGCCTGTACCCGGCAAAGAGCTACGGAATGGTTTTCTCTTCCCACGCATCAGGCTGGCTGCCAACCGGCTACTACGCCAACCCGGAGTATTATGAAAACCTGCCGGTTCAGGGACGGCTAGGCAAACGCACCATCGGCCAGGAAGTTTATGTAGAAGGCGGCAGCACCAAGTCGGACGAGATGGAGGTAGAAGAACTTGCCTCTGCCATCCCCTACAAACTTGATTACCTTCTGTTCGATGCTTGTTTTGCAGGCTGCGTAGAAGTTGCTTACGCCCTTAAGGACAAGACTGCTCTTGTAGGTTTCTCACAGGCAGAGGTGCTCACGGACGGTTTTGACTATACCACAATGGTACGCCGCATACTGAAAGAAAAAGACCCCGTCAAGGTGTGCGAGGACTATATCAGCCTGTATGAACTGAAAACAGGAGACTTAAGGTCCGCTACAATATCGGCCATCAAGACTTCCGGCCTGGGCAATCTGGCATCGGTCTGCAAGACGCTTTGCAACAAGTACCGGGATCAGATTTCCACGCTTGACTGGGAAAAGGTTCAGCCCTTCTTCGGCGGCGAGCAGTATTGGTTCTTCGACCTTGAGGATATCTTCCTTCAGGCCGGCATAACGGCAGAAGAAAAGGCATCGCTGGAAAGCGCCCTGAACGCATGCGTGGCATACAAAGGCACCACGGGCCAGTATTACAGCGCTACTGATGCCAGGACTCACAAGGTCAATGTTTTTTCTGGTTTTACCATGTATCTTCCCAGCGTTCCGGGAGATTACCTGAGAGATTTTTACAAGGGCTTGTCCTGGAACAAGGCCGTTGGTTTAGTTGAATAAGAGTATGCGCAAGTTGCTTTCAAAAATATGGTTTCCGCTTATAGCAGTGGCCCTTGCCGGGCTGCAGATGTGGGCGTCGGACAGCTTCAGGCTCTCTAAGCTTGAGGCGGAAGAGCCGGCCCCGGAGCAGAAGGCTGATACCGTAATCTACAGCAACAAAAAGATTTATACAAAGTTCCGCAAAGAGGGTTCAAAGGCCCTTGCAGACTCTTTGGAAGGCGTAATGACAGAGGTGGAAGACACCACCCCGGTTATTCTGGCAAAGGACACCATCAAGGTTCCGGATTCACTCAAGAACATCGATCCCTTCCGCTACAGATGGTATGTATCGCTTGTCGATTCCCTGGCACACAGGCTCACCGTCGATTCGCTCCGCAATGCGGGCGACAGCATCGTCTGGAAGCAGATCGATTCAATCTACTTTGCAGATTCCGTCAAGGCCGCAAAGATTAAGTTCCAGAACTGGTACAACAGCCTTAGCAAGGACGAGCGCAGGCGCTACGACGACAAACAGAAACTGAAGCGCCAGCAAAGAGAGCTGGACAGCCTGTTTGCAGTAAAAGACAGCATACAGCACATCAAGGACAGTATCGCAGAGAACACCCCCAGAATTCTGGAAACCTTCGCGCTGCCCGATTCCCTCTGGTACAAACGCATTATCCGCTGGAACAGGGACAATCTGTTCAGCAACATCAAATACAATCCGATAGACACTACCAGCAACTATTGGTTCAACGACTACTGCTTCCTGCGTGAGGATGTTGGTGCAGTGGCCGAAGGTACCTATGGCGGCGCATACATGCCCTTCGACTTCTTTAAACGGAACTCGTCAGAGGGAGTGTCGTTCTACAAGCCCTACGAAGGCTACAGCTTCTCCCCTTCTACCATCCCCATGTACAACACAAAAACTCCGTACACAGAGCTGGCATACTGGGGCACGCTGCTGTCAAACGTAGAAACTGAGGAATCGAACATCCACATCCTGGCTAGCCAGAACATTTATCCAGCCCTTAACATCAGCCTGGAATACGACCGAAACGGTACAAACGGCATGCTTACAAATGAAAGGGTGGATAACCGCAACTATGCAGCATGGTTCAACTATACCGGCAAGAAGTATCTGGCCCACGGTGGCATAATCGGAAATATCGTCAAGAACCACGAAAACGGCGGTATGACGGACTCTTTCTGGCTGAGGGACACTACTTTGGAAAGTAGCAGAGAGATTCCTGTATTCTTTGAAAACGGTCGCAACAAGATAAAGAAGACAATACTGTTCCTGGACCAGCAGTACCGCTTCCCCCTGCCTTTCCTGGCCAAACTCTTCGGCCGTCAGGCAGACAGTACGGCAACAGATATGGACATTACGTCCGCCTACCTTGGCCATAGCAGCGAATATTCCAACTACTCAAGGGTTTATACAGACGAGATAGGCCTTGCAGACAGCCTGGGAAGGGCTTACTACAACAATGTCTTCAATATTAACCCTACCAAGTCAGCGGACTCTGTCAACGTCAAGAAGATAGAGAACCGAATCTTTGCAAGGTTGCAGCCGTGGTCAAAAGACGCAGTGGTTTCTTCACTTGACGTAGGCCTTGGCAACAGGATAATGAAGTATTACATGTTCCAGCCGGAGGGCTACCTTGGCAAGCCGGGCAACACAACATGGAACTCTACCTACCTGTACGGAGGCGTCGGCGGCACATTCAAGGGCTTTGCATGGAACGCCCAGGCCTTCCTAACCCTTGTAGGCGATGAGTCCGGAGACAGCGGCATTAAGGCAGACGCCGATTATGCCTTCTACCCGTTCAGGAAGGCAAAGAAGAGCCCGGTTAAGATCCACCTCAGCTTTGAAACTACGCTTAAGAGACCGGACTTCTTTGAACTCCATTACTACGGCAACCACGACAAATGGGACAACGACTTTAAGAAGATAACTACCACTAAGTTACAGGGTTCCATCGACATACCGCACTGGGGGCTGAAGGCATCGGCCGGCTACTCCCTCATGGACGGAAACATTTGGTACGACAGCCTTGGCGTGGTGCACCAGAATACCACCCCCATGCATGTAGCCAAATTCGCTCTGGAAAAGGACCTTAGCCTGTGGAAGCTGCATCTTGACACCAGGGCCCTGGTTCAGGTATCGTCCAATAAAGACGTGCTGCCCCTGCCGCCCGTGGCGATTAATTCCAAGCTCTACTTCCAGTTCAATATTAAGGGAGACGTAATGAAGATGCAGCTGGGAGCCAATGCAAGGTGGACAACTGCCTGGTACATACCTGCTTACAGGCCTTCTACCGGCGTCTTCACCAACCAGAGTGTAGAAAAGGTCGGCGGCAAGACTCCTTACGTAGATCTGTTTGTGAACATGCAGTGGAAGAGGGCTTGTATATTTGTCAAATACATAAACGGAGGTCTGGACCTCTTTGGAGGAAAGCCGGACTACTTCAGCGCACGCGGCCAGATGTGGTCTCACAAAACCATCAAGCTGGGTATCTGGATTCCCTTCTATACTTCACATATCAAGAACAACCCTATGAGCAGCCGTGCGTCCAGCGTTCATTAAAATCTTATGCATCGTAGCGCTGGTTTTCCTGGCGCCGCCGCACTGCCAAAAGTACTTTGCAGAGGACAATCCTTTTGGTATGCAGATCGCCCGCTGCGTCTTATTGCTTGACGATTACCGCAGCAACCGGATCAGCTACAGCACGGGTTTTAATTACGAGGTTCTGCGCGCCGTGGGTGACAGGTCCCTGGTAGATTTTGAGATTACCCTTGGCGACGGTTATTCCCACGAGTATTGGCTGGATGCCCTGACGGCGGGCGAGGTCGATATGCTGGTCATGCCGGCGGCCGATACCTGCATACATCGCCGCACGGATTTGAAGTTCTCCCCTCTTATGGCCGATGGTGCGGTTTGGGTGACATCGGTAAGCAGCAGGCTGGCGGTCAATTCATTATACCTGAACATTTCCAGAATAAAGAATTCAAGCTATTACAAGGCCCTGCAGGAGCGGTTCGAGCCCAAGTACGAGCCTTATTCAAGGGCCGCACGTGGCTATAAATACAAGTATGCCAGCCCCTACGACAGCCTGATTAAGGATGCGGCAAAAGAGCTTGGCTGGGACTGGAGGATGCTGGCCGCCCTAATCTGGCAGGAGTCCATGTTCAGGATTGAGGCCCATTCAAAACGAGGCGCGCTGGGCCTGCTTCAACTGATGGAGCAGACTGCCATCGCATATAACGGCTCGCCGGAGCGCCTGGAGCCTGTATCCAACCTTGCCGCCGGCACCAAATACCTGAAGAAGCTCCAGCGTATGTTTGCCGCCGATGCCTCTACACCGGAAGAGTTGGTTCACTTTGTACTGGCCGCATTCAATGCCGGCGAGGGCCGCATCAAGGACTGCATCCAATATGCTGCAAGCAAGGGCCTCCCCCATTCCACATGGGCTGACCTCAAGAGGGTGATTCCTATGATGAGGGACACCGTTGCCGTTGATTCTCTGAGACTTGGAGTATTCAAGGGCGTGGAGACCATCGCCCACGTAGACAGGACAGATTCCCTTTACAGGGCCTTCTGCATTATCGCACCTTAACCGTCCTGGCCGGGTCTACTCCGGATATGAACAGCGACGGCAGCAAAAGCATAATCATTATAAGGGCGAAGGCGGCGGCATCGGTAACCAGAAGCCGCGGGATGTCTATGTTCACGGGCACGTAGGCAATGAAATAGTTCTCCGGATCCAGTTTCACAAGTTGGGTGGCTTTTTGCAGCAGGCACAGTCCAAGGCCGGCCACATTGCCAATCACCATACCTTTCAGAACCACCTTCGATGCCATTTGCAGGAAGGCAGATGCTATGGCGCGGTCCTTCATTCCTACAGATTTAAGTATGCCGATGGTGGATATGTTGCGGAACAGTGCTATCAGCAGGCCCGATATCATGTTGAAGCCGGCCACAGCGGTCATGAGTCCCAATACCAGAAGGACGTTTACGTCCAGAAGGTCCAGCCACGAGAAGATTTGCGGGAAGCGGCCGATGGACGATGTTGCCACGGGGGCCAGTTTGTCCTGCGGGTTGTTGAAATATACCGTCGAACCTATTTCCTGGGCGGCGGCATCTATGGCTTCGGGGGTGCTTTCCACACCCTTCAGCATTATTTCTATTGCCGATGCTTCATTGCTTTCCCATCCGCAGAGGGCCTGCATATCGGCCAGAGAGGCGTAGATTACAAGTTTGTCGTCGCCGCCAAGGATGGCATCGTACACTTCCTTTACCGTGAATTTGCGCACGCGTACCTTTTCTCCTGCAAAATAAACTGTGATCCGGTCTCCTTCTTTAAGAGATAGTTTTGCTGCGATGGCGGAAGGGAGCCTGCAACCGAGGCTGTCCGGGCCGTCGGGAATGCCTTTGAACATTACGCCCTGCAGCAGATCGCCTTGCTTGATGATGCCGGCCTTATAGATTGCGGGGACGATTTTGCCCACGAAGTCCAGTTTTTGGATCTCTTCCATATAGGGCATGTCGGTGAGCAAACGGGAATCGTCGCTAAGGTAGTTTGTGCCGTCCGCACTTAGCTGGACATCCCCGAAAATTTCCGATACGCCGCTACGGAGTTGGGTTCTGAAACCGGAGGTTACAGATACGGCCACAATCATGATCAGGAACGATATTGCAATGGAAATCACCGCAATCCTTCCTTTGAACCGGAGCTTCTCCGCTATGAATGTGGACGCTTTCATATTGCGAAGTTAGGAAATTTTAGCCATATTTGCAGAGAGATAAAGTAAATTATCATGAAAGACTTGATTAAAAGATACATTGTAGCTACCGTGGGCCTTTTCATCATAGCCTTTGGTGTTGCTCTTTCACTTAAGTCAAATCTGGGTACGGCTCCCGTTTCCTGCCCGCCCGCGGTTTTGAATCTTAAGTTCACTACTATTTCTGTTGGTACTTTCACCTGGATGATGCACCTTGTGTTCATCATTTGCCAGATTATACTTCTTGGACGCAAGTTCAAACTGTCCTTCCTTATGCAGATTCCTGCTGCCTTTGTTTTTGGTTATTTGTGCGATGCCTGCATTTGGATTCTGCGTGATGTTCAGGTTACCAGTTATGCCATGCAGATGGTGTTCTGCATTCTGACCGTAATTGTTACGGCCGTCGGTGTTAAGCTTGAGATTGCAGCTAATGCTTGGATGCTTGCGGGCGAGAAGACTTTGGTTGTGATAAGCTATGTTACCGGATGGAAGTTCAGCAACATTAAAGTGGCCTTCGACATCTATCTGGTGGTGATTTCCGCCCTGTTTGCTCAGCTTGCCTTCGGTGTTTTCTCCGGCGACGGTGTGCATATAGTAATCCGTGAAGGTACGCTTATCCTGGCTGTTTTCACGGGCCTTTGCATGAAGGTGACGGATCCTGTCATGGAGAAGTTGCTCAAGAAGATTAATCTGTAGTGGCTGAGATTAAGCAGTTTTTAAAAGATTGGATGCTGCCCCTGGCTATGGTGACGGGGGCGGTTCTTTATCTTGTATACCACTTTGTTCCCGCTCTGGCTCCTCTTGGGCCGGTTTGCGGCCGCATTGCGTCCGATCTTCAGCGGCTGGTGATTGCGGTGCTGTTGTTTTTCCAGTTTATCAAAACGGCTCCTGGCACCCTGCACTTCCGCCGTTGGCATTTGTATGCAATTCTGTTTCAGGCGTTTATCTTTGTTGGGACGGCTTTTCTTGCGGTTAATGCTGATTCTGCGGATATTCGTCTTTTGCTGGAGTGCGCTATGATCTGTCTTATCTGCCCGACGGCTTCTGCGGCGGGGGTTATTACCGAGCGTCTTGGCGGCCGGCTTTCAGATACGGTGACTTACCTTCTGATTATTAACGTTGCGGCTACACTTCTTATTCCTACGGTTATTCCTATGGTGAAGCCTGCGACGGGGATTGGGTTCTGGTCTTATGTGCTTATTCTTGCCGGAAAGATTTTCCCGCTGCTGATAGTTCCTTGCTTGCTGGCGTGGCTTATCCGTTTCTTTTTCAAGAAGTTGCATGCGCGTTTGGTTGCCTGGAGCAGCAATTCGTTCTATGTTTGGGGTGTCGGGCTTATGTTGGCAATAATGCTTGCGACCAAGGCCCTGGTGCTTAGTGATCTTTCTGCGGGGACCATTTTCTGCATTGTGCTGGTGTCTATGGCTTGCACGGCTTTGCAGTTTGCGGCGGGTCGCCATTTTGGCAAACGTAATGCAGAGGATAAGATTACGGCGGGTCAGGCTCTTGGGCAGAAGAATACTGGCTTCCTTATTTGGCTAGGTTATTCTTATATGACGCCTGTCACTTCTATCGCCGGCGGACTCTACGCTATCTGGCAAAACCTTTTCAACTCCTGGGAGCTCTACCAAAAATCCCACAAACGCTAACCCCTCATGCCGCCTGGCAACAGGGCCTTTCGGCCTGCGACAGAAGACGCGCCCACTCGCTCATTTGACCGTCCAACTCCTCCTCATAGTCTTGCTTCGCAAGCCTAACGTCGTCAAACAATGTCCGTCATACCCAATCCCTTGTCCAGTCCGGATGCAAGAATCGGCCTGCCCTGCGGGCTTGGCCACCATTCGCTGCGCCGGCCTGCCCACTATCCACCGCTCCGCCAACTCCCCATCCCTCTCCCAGGCCTAGCCACACCTCTCGCCGCACGGTCCGTCCCACTATCCACGGCGCCGGCCCGGCCACTGCGCGTTTCTGTCAAGGCTCTCACGGCCCCATCGCCTGGCGGCGTGGGGAAGGTGGAATTCTACACGGGAGACCTTCCCCGCAGAATATGGTTGGAGAGCGATTTTTGGGGAAGGTCCCAAGACTATTTTTCCACCTTCCCCACTGTTGCAACCGGCGGGCGCAAGGTGGGCCATTGCACAGAGCCCACCGGAACGCCCGGCCGGTAGCCGACGAGCCACGTTCCGCGAGTCGGCGGTGCCTGCCTACGAACGTGTGTCCCTGCGTTCGCTACTTCCACGCCCCCAAAAACACGCCTTTGTAATAGCTTAATTATCAGCGTGTTGCAAAGGCGGAAAAATCAAGGTGTGGAAGTAGCAGGAAAATTTTGTCGCTACTTCCACGGGGCGTTTTCCAAGATCTTGATTTTCAACCAGTTGCAAAGCGGGGTGTGGAAGTAGCACAGGGGTGCGAAGGGCTTGAGAAGCCAGAGGGTGATGTGCCCGGGAGCGTGAGTTTCACGGGCACTTTGCCCTCTGGTGTGAGGGGAAGCCCAAGCAATTATCACAGGGGTGCGAAGGGCTTGAGCAGCCAGAGGGTGATGTGCCCGGGAGCGTGAGTTTCACGGGCACTTTGCCCTCTGGCGTGAGGGGAAAGCGAGATTAAAGGTTGCGGAAGACTTCGGCGATGGAGGGGTAGGTGTTTTTAAGGAAGGGAGGAAGGCTGGAACGGGCCACCCAAGCGGCCTTGGTAATGTCCTCTTCTTTCTGAGGAACCAACTCAACAGGCTCGTTGTAGAGCATATCGTACCACCAAGTATGCTTAAGATGCCACATATTGTTGCGGAAGTAGCAATGATCCGTAATGCAGATTAGCTTACGGAGCTTAAGATTATCCACTCCCGTTTCTTCCTGAACCTCGCGCAGAGCCGTGGTGCGGATATCCTCTCCGGGCTCCTGATGCCCCTTGGGAAGATCCCACAGGCCGTCACGACGGATAAGCAGATAGTCCCCGCGGCGGTTGGAAACCAGGCCGCCGGCGGCGTTAACCTCGCGGAATTCAGAACAGAGCCTGCGGTAAATTTCTTCTTCCTGACGACCATCCGTAGGAATGTAGATACGGCTAAGTGTAGCAGAGGCCTCGAACATGCCCACAAGGGCGTGTATGTCAATTTTTTCTCCAATGTGGAATTCTACGGAGTTGGGATCCGCAAGCTGAGCTTCGTCATTCCTGCAGATTACAATACACCTCTTTTCAAAATATATTTTGTGCATCTTGCCGATTTTCGTACATTTGTGCAAATATACATTGTTTTTTTGAGATATGGCAGAATTTGAGAGCAAACACGGAATAGTTTCAAAGGCCCCGTACGAGCTTTACATGGGATTTGTGGATATGAGAAACTTTGCCAACTTTCTTCCGGAAGACAAGAAGGAAGGAGTGACGGCAGATTATGACAGCATACATGCTACCGTCCAGGGTTTTCCCATCGGCGTGAAGATAACCGAACGCCGCCCCTATTCCCTTATTTCCCTTGCTGACGACGGCGCTCCCTTCTCTTTTACTGCCGACATCTGCTTTGACGCCGCCGGCGGAGACCCCTACAAGACAGATTTCCACATCAAGGTGAACGCAGACCTCAACTTCATGATGAAGATGCTTCTTGGCAGCAAGCTTAAAGATGCTCTTGACAAGGCCGTAGACTCCCTTGTCGATATGTCCAACGGCAAGTATCCGGAAGGTTTCCAGCCCCCGCAGCAGTAATGCAGGACAGCTTCAAAGACTTATTGATTGAATCTTTGGGTGCCGAAGCAGCATCCACGGCTCTTGATGCCCTGGAAGAAGCTCCGGCGGTATCCGTTCGATATAACCAGGCAAAATACCAGGCGCCGGAAGGCGAAGCGGTTGCATGGAACGCCGACGGTCGCTTTCTGGCAGAGCGTCCGGTGTTTACGCTTGACCCGCTGCTCCATGCCGGAGCGTATTACGTGCAGGATTCTTCGGCCATGTTCGTAGGCCGAATCTTCCGCGAGATCCTGGCCCTGGCGCAGCCGGAAGGCCAATTGCGCGTCCTTGATCTTTGCGCGGCCCCGGGCGGCAAGACCACAGACCTTCTGTCCGCTCTGCGTGACTGCGGCAAAGATTACTCCCTGGTATCCAACGAGATTTCATCCAGCAGGGTAACAGCCCTGTGCGACAATGTCGCACGCTGGGGAGAAGCACCCGTAGCCGTGACGTCCGCAGACCCTGCAGCCTTCGGTCACCTTGAGGGCTGGTTCGATATCATCGTCACGGACGTTCCCTGCAGCGGAGAAGGCATGTTCCGCAAGGATCCGGAAGCCCTAAGGCAGTGGTCGCTTGACAACGTAGCCCTTTGCCAGGCCCGCCAGAGGCGTATTCTGGCAGATGTTTGGCCCTCCCTGAAAGAAGGCGGCATACTGATCTACTCCACCTGCACCTTCAACCATCTTGAGAACGACGACAACGTAAAGTGGATTGCCGCAGAGCTTGGTGCAGAAGTGCTGCCGCTGAATATGGAATATTCCGGTCCGATCCGCACGGAATGCGGCTGGTCCCTGGTGCCCGGCTTCGTCAAAGGAGAAGGCCAGTTTGTCGCAGCACTGCGAAAGACCGCAGCCACCGGCAGCATCCGCATAAAAAAGAATGCCGTCAGGCCGGATGCAAAAAATGTCTGGCTGGACGCCGATGTAGCAATAATCCGCAAAGGAGAACTGCTTTGCGCCTTGCCGCAGGCCTTGATTGCCGATGCTCCCGTACTGGAGCGCCTGCACCCGCTAAGAAGCGGCATCGCAGTTGGAGAGGTCAAGGGAAAAGACTTTATTCCGCACGCAGACCTTGCTTTGGCAAGATGTTTGTCGCAAAATGCATTTGCCCGTTACGACGCATCGCTTGAAACGGCACTATCCTTCCTTAAAAAGGAAGCAATCATGGCCCCGGATGCGCCCAAAGGCATATTATTGATAACTTACAACGGCCTGCCGCTTGGTTTTGTAAAGAATCTTGGCAACCGTTGCAATAACCTTCTCCCCGCAGGAAGAAGAATTAGAATGGAGATATGAGAAAACTGATTACCATTGTCTGCGCCCTTGCTGTCGCATCTGTTTCGATGGCCACATATGCGCAGGATAAAGAGAGTCGCGAAAGCTACCAGGAAAAGTATAACCGCATGGTTACCAAGTCCGGCGCATCTGGCCTGGGTATTGAAACCCTTCTGGACAAGTGGCTGGCAGATTATCCGGACGATTCCGACGCCCTTCTTGGCAAGTTCCTTTACTGGTATTCCAAGTCACAGACATCAAAGGTGGTGCCCAAAGAGCAGAAGAAGTTCCTTGGACAGGAGCCCGTTCTGTCCCTTGCCGACAGCCTTGGCAAGACGTCCTACTATTTTGAAGAGCTTTTCTTTGACGATGAGGTCTTTGGAAACGCCCTTAAGGCTGCAGACAAGATGATCCGCGTTTATCCTGACCGCATAGATCTCAGATTTTACAAGATAGCAGCCCTTACCGGTTACGAGAAAGAAAAGCCGGAGCTGGCGCCCGCAGAGCTGCGCTCCCTTATTGACTTCAACGCATCCCAGCGCCCTACGTGGCAGCATCCGGAATTTGTAGTAGACGAGGACTTCTTCAATGCCGCCATCCAGGAGTACTGCGTGACCTTCTTCCGTTACGCCACCCCAGCCGCATACGAAGCCTTCCGCTCAATTGCCCAGCGCATGCTGGACTACTATCCGGACAATACCATGTTCCTGAACGACATGGGTTCCTACTACTTCGTATACAAGAAGGACGACAAAACAGCCCTCAAATACTATAATAAGGTTCTTAAACTGAACAAGGAGGACAACACTGCCATCCGCAGCTGCATACTTCTGGCCCGCAACTCAAAGAATGTGAAGCTTGAAAAGAAGTATCTTGAGATGATGGCAAAATACGGCGAAGCCGAAACTGACCGTCAGTCCGCCCAGGTACGTCTGGAATTCCTGAACAAAAAATAGTCGGCCTGAAACAAATACGGGTTTTTACCGTATAATATAATATGAAACTATCACAATTCAACTTCAATCTCCCCCTTGACAGGATTGCATCCGAGCCTACAAGATGGCGCGATGAATGCCGCCTGATGGTGCTTCATAAAGACACCGGAGAAATAGAGCACAAGATATTCAAGGACATCATAGATTACTTCGGCAAAGGTGATACCTTCGTTCTGAACGACACCAAGGTTTTCCCCGCCAGACTGTACGGTAAAAAGGAAAAGACCGGCGCTGACATAGAGGTCTTCCTGCTTCGCGAGCTTGCCCGTGAGCAGCGTCTGTGGGACGTTGTTGTTGACCCGGCACGTAAAATCCGTATAGGCAACAAACTCTACTTCGGAGAGGACGAGAGCCTGGTTGCAGAAGTTATCGACAACACCACTTCACGCGGCCGTACCCTCAGGTTCCTGTACGACGGTCCGTACGACGAGTTCAAGCAGGCACTCTACGCCCTTGGCGAGACTCCTATCCTGAAGTTTGTCAAAGAGAAGCCCACCGAAGAGGACAAGGAGAACTTCCAGACCATCTTTGCTAAGCACGAGGGCGCAGTTTCCGCTCCCGCAGCAGGTCTGCACTTCAGCCGTGAGCTCTTCAACAGGATGATCCTGAAAGACATCAACAAGACCTTCCTTACCATGCACATGGGACTCGGTCACTTCCGCAAAGTGGACGTTGAGGACCTTTCAAAGCACAAAATGGACTCTGAAAGACTCATCATCACCCAGGAAACCGCAGACCTCATCAACAAGACAAAGGCAGAAGGCCACAAGGTACTGGCTGTAGGCGCTACCGTAATCCGCGGTCTTGAGACCTACGTTACTACCAACGACGAGGTTAAACCCTTCGACGGCTGGACAAACAAGTTCATCTTCCCTCCCTACCGTTTCAGCATTCCCTCTGCCATCGTGTCCAACTTCCACCTGCCTTGCTCTACCATGCTGATGTCAGTAGCCGCATTCGGTGGTTATGAGAAAGTCATGAAGGCTTACGAAGAGGCCCTGAAAGAAGGTTACAGGTTCGGTCCTTACGGCGATGCAATGCTAATTGTTTAGTTGCATTATCCTTCCAAAGTTAAACTTTGTGAGAATAAAGTAAAGATTTATGAAAATGCGGCTGAGCGGAGCCGCATTTTCTTTTTTAGCATATCCGGTCATGCTAAATTGCAGGAAAAAAGAAGCATGATGGATAATGAGACTATCGCCTGCTGCCAGCTTAGCAGGGTGTTCGGATACAATCCGACCGCAGGAAGAAAGCTGATCGAAGCCGTAGGCTCGGCGCTGGATGTTTTTCGGTTGAAGCAGAATGACCTTCAACAGCTGCTGGGGGTCAGTCCGCCACAGGGGCTGGACAGGCAGGGCTTTGAGGCATCGAAAAAAGAACTTGAAGACCTATCCCGCAAAGGATGCACCTACCTTGGAATAACGTCAGAGGTCTATCCTGAGCTACTGAAAGAATGCGACGATCCGCCCATCGGCCTGTACATGAAATGCAGCAGCCCGCCGGAAGAAGTCTTCAGGGAGAGGCCGACGGTTGCAGTTGTCGGCACAAGGGACTTAAGCCACTACGGCCTGGAATGGACAAGAAAGATAACTGCTGCGCTATGCTCTACCAAAAACACTCCGGTAATAGTCAGCGGACTGGCACTGGGGGCCGATATCACCGCCCATAAAACAGCCCTGGAATGCGGTGCGTCCACAATTGCCGTAATGGCAACGGGCATCGATGACGTTTACCCGCGGATGCATGGCTACGATGCAGACCGTATTGCCGCCGCACCGGGAAGCGCCCTAATCTCTGATTACCCACCCGGAACAGGACCGGTTGCCAACAACTTCCTTCGGCGTAACAGGATAATTGCCGGACTAAGCCAGGCCACCATACTTACCGAGTCGCGCGTGAAGGGTGGCGGAATGATGACCGCCAACCTGGCCTGGACCTACAACAGGGACGTCTTCGTCCTGCCGGGCAAGATAGACGACCTACGCTCCGGGGGCTGCAACAAGCTGATAGCAGAAAAGAAGGCGGAAATCATATTGACTCCGGAAGACATGATGATAAAAATGGGCCTGATAGGCCCACGGCGCAAGGGGCTGATGGTTCCGGACCCGGAAAAGGTTTATTCGGGCTCGATGCCTCCGGATCAGGTGGCCTTACTGTCCGCCATCTTCAAACTGATTCGTATTAACCGCGGCATCTCCAAACAGGATCTGTGCAGGGCCAGCGGAATGAGCATTGGGGAAATAAACAGTTACACATCGCTAATGGAAGCCGACGGCCTGATTTACACCGACCTTCTTGGTAATTGCTCAGTTCGGGACAAACTTGAGTAATTTTTATTATCTTTGCAAAGATATACCTATAAGAATGCCCGCAAGATTCATCGACACTCATGCCCATCTGGGCGACGATGCTTTTGCAAATGACGCTGACGCAGTCATTGCAAAGGCCCTGGAGGCGGGCGTAGAAAAGATTATCCACCCGGATGTAGACAGCACTGAACGTGATGCAGGCCTGGCACTTTGCAAAAAGTACCCGGGCATAATGTACCACATGATAGGCCTGTACCCTGGTTCCGTCACCAAGGACTGGAAAAAGGAAATGGAACTGGCAGAGGCCGCAATAGGGCCGGACACCGTCGCTCTTGGCGAGATTGGCCTGGACTATCACTGGAGCATCGAATTCGCCGCAGAGCAGAAAGAGGCCTTCAAATACCAGCTGGCCCTTGCCGCCAGGCTGGATTTACCCGTAACTATCCATCTTAGGGACGCCACGGATGACTTCTTTGCCATCCTGGAAGAATGCCGCCACCTGCCGCTTCGCGGCAACGTTCATGCCTTCAGCGGCAGCTACGAGACCTTCGCCCGCCTGCAGAAATACGGCCCCTGGAAGGTCGGCATCGGCGGAGTAGTCACCTACAAGAATGCAAAGGTGGCCGCAGCGGTGAAGGATATTCCACTGGAAAGCATCGTACTGGAAACCGATTCTCCCTACCTGCCGCCCGTACCCTACCGCGGCCAGAGGAACGATCCAACCATGATTCCCATAGTGGCAGCAAAGATTGCAGAAATTAAAGGAATTGATATAGAGGAGGTTGCACAAACTACAACCGCCGCAGCTAAAGAACTGTTCACAAGACTATGAGCCAGAACAAGAAAGCCGCCCTGCTGCTGATATACACGGGCGGAACAATCGGAATGAAGAAAGACCTGCAGGACGGCACGCTGAAGCCCTTCGACTTCAGCCAGATAGCGCAGCAGGTACCGGAAATCGGCCAGTTTGCCGTAGACATCCACACCCACACCTTCGATCCGCTGATAGATTCGTCGGACGTAGAACCGTCCATGTGGCAGAAATTGGCCACCCTGATCAGGGACAGCTACGATCAGTACGACGGCTTCATAGTATTGCACGGAACGGACACCATGGCTTATTCCGCGTCCGCGCTCAGCTTCATGCTGGGCAACCTGGGCAAGCCGGTAATCTTTACCGGAAGCCAGTTGCCGGTAGGCGTTCCGCGCACTGACGGTAAGGAGAACCTTATTTCCGCAGTAGAGATTGCATCTGCAAAGGACGAGGCCGGCAGGCCGATGGTGCCGGAAGTCTGCGTTTACTTCAATTCCCTGCTTATGAGGGGAAACCGCAGCGTAAAGGTCAATTCAGAGGAATTCAGCGCCTTCCGCAGCCCCAACTATCCTCCCCTTGCACAGGCAGGCATTACGATTAAATATAACAGGGAGTACATAATGAAGGCTCCTTCCGCCGGAACGTCGCTGGACGTAGCCACAAGCCTGGATACAAGGGTTTCAATTCTTAAGTTGCATCCCGGTATCACGCGTGAAGTTGTGCGTCACATCCTTTGCGGAAAGGAGTCAAGGGCCGTTATAATAGAGACTTACGGCGCCGGAAACGCCCCTACAAAAGAGTGGTTTACTGATATAGTGGCAGAAGCTGCTGCATCCGGGAAAATACTCGTAAACGTAACACAATGCCTTTCAGGCAGCGTTGATATGAGTATTTATGCCACCGGAAAGGCACTTCAGAAGGCCGGAGTGATAAACGGCTACGATTCCACAACAGAAAGTTGTCTTGCCAAATTATTTTACCTGATGGGCAAGACCGCTGACAATGAATTGGTTAAGGTTCTAATGGGTAATAATCTGAAAGGAGAAATAAGTATATTTTAAGCCCAAAGCTTTGCTTATTCGGTTTTTTTGACTAAATTGCACCGAATTTTATGAACCTACCTACAAAGGCAAATATTATTAACTTAATACAATTATTTATTTCAAAACAATCAAAAACAATTATGAAAAAGTTTTTCATGTTTTTGGCAGTAGCTGGTCTTATGACCTTCTCTGCAAACATCGCTTCAGCTCAGGACGAGCAGGCAGATGCTGCCGCTACTGAGGCAACTGAGGTTGTTGAAAACAATGCAGTTACTTCAGCTGCAGACCTTTTCAAGGGTTCTGGCGAGGAAATTCCTCTTCACCAGGCTATTAAGACAAAGTTCATCGAGGGTGGTGCAGGCTTCATGGCTCTCATCGTTATCTGCTTGATCCTCGGTCTTGCACTCGCAGTAGAGCGCATCCTTTATCTGAACTTTGCAAAGGTTAACGTTAAGAAGCTTCTCACCAGCGTTGAGGACGCACTCCAGAACGGCGGTATCGAGGCTGCAAAGGACGTTTGCCGTAACACCCGCGGTCCTGTAGCAAGCATCTTCTATCAGGGTCTCCTCCGTTACGACCAGGGTCTTGACGTAGTAGAGAAATCTATCGTTTCTTACGGTTCTGTTCAGATGAGCCAGCTCGAGAACGGTCTTTCATGGATTTCCCTCTTCATCGCCATTGCTCCTTCACTCGGATTCCTTGGTACCGTTATCGGTATGATCCAGGCATTCGATGCTATCCAGGCTGCTGGTGATATTTCTCCTAACGTTGTTGCCGGTGGTATGAAGGTTGCCCTTATCACAACCGTTGCAGGTTTGATCGTAGCTATGATCCTCCAGATCTTCTACAACTACATCCTTGCAAAGATCGACTCTATCACCATCGATATGGAAGATTCTTCAATCTCCCTCATCGACATCCTTACAAAGTACAACAAGAAGTAATTTGTCCTTACAATGGGAAAACAGAATAAAATATTCAAATGGATAATGTTGGCGCTGATGGCCATCAGCCTCGTCGTCGTTATCCTGGGCTTCTTCAAGGGTTACCCTGACGCCCCGGTTAATGACAACGGTACTGTTGACCCTGTGCTCTACTGGACATACGCAATGGTCATCCTGGCTATTGTATGCGCAGTAGTAGTCAGCGTGTTCATCATGGCCGCCAACAATCCCAAGAGCCTTGTCAAGCTCGGAATCGGCCTTGTATGCGTAGCTGTAGTTTGCGTTATCGCATACGTTCTGGCTTCTGGTTCCGAACCCCTGGCTTACACCGGAGAGCCCGTTACTGACGGCACTCTTAAGCTCACTGATACCATCTTGAATCTTACCTGGTTTGCAGGCGCCGCAGCGATTCTTTCCATCATTGTAGGCGAAATTGCCAGCAGGGTACGTAAAAACTAAAGTGCTATGGGTAAGAAAAAAACACCTGCGATTAACTCAAGTTCAACGGCGGACATCGCGTTCCTGCTCCTGTGCTACTTCCTCATGACTACAACCATGGGCTCACAGACAGGTCTTAACAGACGTCTCCCGCCTATGCCTGACAAGGAAGACCAACAACAGGATATTAAGCTTAACCGCCGTAATATCATCATCGTCAGGATTAACTCAAACGACAGACTTCTCGCCGGTAGTGAACCCCTAGACATCAGCCAGCTTAAAGACAAAATCAAGGAATTCCTTTCAAATCCTGCTAACGATCCTTCACTCCCTGAAAAGGAGCCCAAGCATATCGAAGGCTTTGGCGAGTATCCCGTTTCAAAGGGCGTTATCTCCCTTCAGAACGACCGTGGTACCAGCTACAGAGCTTACATTGCAGTACAGAACGAGCTTGTAAAAGCAATTAACGAGCTTCGTGACGAATTCTCTTCCAAGAACTTTGGAAAGAAATTCGCCAACCTGTCAGAGGAAAAGCAGAAGATTGTAAAAGACGCTATACCTCAGAACATCTCTGAGGCAGAGCCTAAGGATACCGGTAAAAAATAAGGAGGAATAGAATATGTCAAAATTCGGTGGCAGCAACAACAAGAAAGAGGTGCCGGCAGTAACTTCCAGCTCCCTCTCAGATATCGTGTTCATGCTCCTGTTCTTCTTTATGGTTACCACTCAGTTGCGCGAAACTGAGAATAAGGTCATCGTAAAACTTCCTGAAGCATCGGAAGTTGTTAAACTCGAGAGGAAAGACCTGGCTACATACATCAACATCGGTCAGCCTACAAGAAACCTTCAGGCTACCTATGGTACAGATGCTCGTATCCAGCTCAATGATGCAATCAAGACTATCGAGGATATCCGTGACTTTATCGCAGCAGAGCGTGAGTCTAAAGATGAGAAAGATCGTTCTTTGATGACTACCGTTATCAAGGGCGACATGGATGTCAGAATGGGTATCATTACTGATATTAAGCAGGAGCTCAGACGTTGCTCCGCGCTTAAGATCATGTACCAAGCAAGAAAAGCTGAGTAATCAGCTGTCAATATTATTAAAGAAAGCCTTTCCACTACGGAGAGGCTTTCTTTTTACAATGATAATCACTATCTTTGCAAGAATAAACGATACTACATATCTATAATTATATGGAAACTCTCAAGAGAACCAAGGTAAAAGACCTTCTTAACAGTGCACCCGGCGCAGAAGTACTTGCAAAAGGCTGGGTTAGGACAAAACGCGGTAACAAACAGGTAAAATTCATAGCGTTGAATGACGGTTCAACCGTAAAGAATATTCAGGTAGTAGCCAACTGTGAGCTTATTGACGAAGAAACCCTCAAGAAGGTTACAACCGGTGCAAGCCTCCAGGTTGTAGGTACTCTTACAGAGTCTATCGGAAGCGGCCAGGCTGTAGAAATCCAGGCTTCAAAGATTGAGGTTCTGGGCGAATGCGATCCTATGCGCTTCCCTCTTCAGAAGAAGGACACCACACTTGAGTACCTCAGGACAGTTGCACACATGAGGCTCAGGACAAACACCTTCGGTGCCGTCCTTCGTATCCGTCACGCAATGGCCTTTGCCATCCATAAATTCTTCAACGACAAGGGTTTCGTATATCTTCATACTCCCCTTATCACCGAGTCTGACGCAGAGGGTGCAGGCGATATGTTCCAGGTTACTACCATGGACCTTGCAAACGTACCCGTACACAACGGTAAAGTAGACTTCAGCAAGGATTTCTTTGGCAAGAAGACCTCCCTTACCGTAAGCGGCCAGCTTGAAGGCGAGCTTGGAGCAACAGCCGTAGGCGAAATCTACACCTTCGGTCCTACCTTCCGCGCAGAAAACTCCAACACTCCCCGCCACCTGGCAGAGTTCTGGATGATAGAGCCGGAAATGGCGTTCTACGACATTAACGACAACATGGCCCTTGCAGAGGAGTTCGTAAAATACCTTGTACAGTACGCCCTTGACAACTGCATGGACGACCTCCAGTTCCTGAACGACAAATACGACGACGGCCTTATCGAAAGGCTTCGCAGCGTTCTTGGAATTGCATTCCAGAAGGTTACCTACACCCAGGCAGTGGAGATCCTGGAAGAAGCCATCAAGAACGGCCAGAAGTTCGAGTATCCCGTACACTGGGGTACAGACTTCCAGAGCGAACACGAGCGCTATCTTGTAGAGAAGCACTTCGGCAAGCCGGTTATCCTCATTGACTTCCCTAAGGACATCAAGGCCTTCTATATGAAGCAGAACGAGGACGGACGTACCGTACGCGGAATGGACGTACTCTTCCCCAAGATTGGAGAAATCATTGGCGGTTCAGAGCGTGAGGCTTCCCTGGAGAAACTGGAGCAGCGCATCGACGAGCTTGGAATGAGCCGCAAGAATCTGGAGTGGTACATTGATACACGACGCTACGGAACAGTGCCTCACAGCGGCTTCGGACTTGGCTTCGAGCGCCTGCTGCTGTTTGTTACAGGCATGGCCAACATCCGCGACGTCATCCCCTTCCCCAGGACTCCTAAGAACGCTGAGTTTTAACTTCGTTAAAAAATTATAAACGATCACCCCTCCTCGGTCCTCCCCTGACCGTAGGGGAGGAAGTTATTAAGGAAAAGATATGTTAGTAATCGGTATTGCCGGAGGTTCCGGTTCAGGTAAGACAACGGTCGTAAGGGCTATTACAAAACAACTCCAGGGCCGCGTAGTCGTGATTCCCCAGGATTCATACTACAAAGATTCAAGCCATCTTCCCCCTGAAGAAAGGCAGAAAATCAATTTTGACCATCCGGACGCAATTGACTGGAAGCTGCTTTGCCAGCAGATTCGCGAACTTAAACAGGGCAATACCATTGAGCAGCCGGTATATTCATACATAACCTGCTCCCGTTCCAAGACGGAAACAGTGACCGTAGAGCCGGCAGAGGTTATTATCGTAGAAGGTATCCTCATCTTTACCTGCAAAGAGCTCAGGGACCAGATGAATATCAAGATATTTGTGGATGCAGACGACGACGACCGCCTGATGCGAATCATCGTCCGCGACATTGCAGAGCGCGGCAGAACCATCGAATCCGCAATAGATCACTATTGCGCAACGGTTAAGCCCATGCACCTTCAGTTCATCGAACCCAGCAAGCGCTACGCAGACATAGTTATCCCTCAGGGCGGCCATAACAAGGTTGCTATCGACGTTATTTCTGCAACGGTAGAAAGAGCCCTGAGCCGCATTAAGAAATAAGCCCCGCTATGAGCTTCAGGAGCGAAGATAAGGCAGGATTGTATATCACGGTGTCAGTTCACCTGGCAGTGATTATAATCCTGCTCTTATATAAAATAGGCTCCTTCGCCGCTGATCAGGACAAATATATCATGGACTTCAGCGCTGCGGTCGACGAAATTGAAGATGTAAAGCAGAAGGCCGTCCCTGCCGTCAAGGAAGAAGATCTTTCTTTTGACGAGCTCATTGCCCGCCGCGTAGAGCAGCTCATAGCAGGGAATACCGGCACAGACTTTAAAAACATCGCCACAGACCGCTCCAACACCCTTAAGGACGATAGGGGCACCGATGCAGATAAGTTGTACGAGGACGCCCGCCGCCTTGCCAAAGAACTTAAGGACGGCATCCAGTTGGACGAGCCCGACGACTCTTACGTTCAGCAGAACAGCAAAAAAGAGACTAAACAAGAAAAGAAAGTCAAGGAGTACAGCGGCCCCTCCGTAGTATCCTATTCCCTTGACGGACGAAAGGCTTCAAGGCTGCCAATTCCTGCCTACAGATGCTTTGCCGGCGGCATGGTAACCGTTCTTATAGTCGTAGACAATGCCGGCAAGGTGATTGACGCAAAGGTGCAGGATGCAACGTCGTCAAGCGACAAATGCCTGCGTGATTTTGCCGTAAAGGCTGCCAAGATGAGCCGCTTCTCTACAAATACAAAAGCCCCCGCACGGCAGCACGGGGACATTGTTTATCAGTTTATAGCTCAGTAGTTTATTCTGCGGTCAGGGCAACCTGTAAAGTGTTGTCCAAAGGCAGATACAACTTGTAATTGGCATTCTGGCCAAGTTTGGAGTATCTTCCTATAACAGAATGAAGCAGAGGCATCATATAGTACTCTGTGCGAGCCCACTCCCCTTTTCCTGCATATACGCCCTGCTTGGCTGCAAAGCTAAGGAATGAAGCCGGGATATTGATGGCCTCGAAGAAATCTTCAAGGGCTCCGTAGCTGTCAATCACGCTCAGGCGCTTCTTATACTTATCAAAAATATATGAAGCATACTTAACAGGAATGGCCTTGCGGTTGCACTTAATATAGAAATCCGTCATTCTGGTTGTGTCGATGGGCACAAAGATATCAGGAATTATACCGCCATTGGTCTTTATGGTATCGGTACCAAAGACCTCGCCGGAAACATAACGCTGATAAATGTCAGCATTATAATCCTCTCCGTCCTTGTAGGGACGCTGGATGCATCGGCCGGAAGGAGTATAGTATCTGGCCACGGAAATCCTGACTGCAGAGCCGTCGGTAAAGTACAGCGGCTCCTGAACAAGGCCCTTGCCAAATGAACGGCGGCCAATTATAAGGCCCCTGTGATTATCCTGAATGGCACCTGCGAAAATCTCGCTGGAAGAAGCGCTGCCCTCGTTAAGCAGAACCTCAAGACTTACATCCTGAAGCAAGCCGCGGCCATCGGCCTTATACTCTTCCCTCTTGCGGTGCAGACCTTCAAGATAAACTATCACATCGCCCTTCTTAAGGAAGAGGTTGCTAAGCAGCAGGGCCTGGTTAAAATAGCCTCCGGTATTGTCCCTAAGATCCATAATAAGGCGCTTCATACCGGCTCCTACAAGGTCCAGGGCCTCTTTTGCGACTTCTGTATAAGTGGTTGCAGAGAACTTGACAAGACGGATGTATCCTGTGGTGTCGTTAAGCATGAATGCAGCATCCACGCTGTGCAGAGGAATCTTTGCACGTACTATGTCAAAGTCCACAATCTCTTTGTCGCGGCTGATCTTGATGGCAACATGCGAGCCAGCCGGGCCCTTAATCTTTTTGACGATGCTGTCCTGGGGGCACTTTACGCCGGCGATGATTTCATCATCCACCTGCAGGATTCGGTCACCGGGCAAAAGTCCGGCCGCCTCTGACGGGCCTCCGGCAATGACTTCCAGCACAATTGCAGTATCGTTAGGCACATTGAACTGTATGCCGATGCCGTCAAAATTGCCAATCAGGTCAGTTTCAGTCTCTTCCAGATCCTTTGGCGGAATATAGACGGAATGAGGATCCAGACTGGCGAGGGCGGCGGCAATGGCTGCTTCCGTCACGTCGCTGACATTGACAGTGTCGACATAATTCTCCTGAACCTGCTGGAGCACAAGGTTAAGCTTGCTCCAGTCACGGTCGCTCACAGCCTTACGGCGCTGCTTTGTGGCAGTGTCTACAATTATGGTCGAAAGTATGCCGATGGCTACGCCCAGAAGGGCTATAGGCAATACAGATTTATTATTACTCATCTACCTGTTCTACTTCTATTCCGGCCCTTTTAAGCAGGTTGATTCCGTCGTCAAGACGATACTGCTCGCGGTATACGACCCTCTTTATTCCGGACTGGATAATGAGCTTTGAACACTCAAGGCAAGGAGAAGCCGTCACATAAAGAGTTGCGCCCTCGCTGCTGTTGCCGGACTTTGCCACCTTTGATATGGCATTGGCCTCGGCATGCAGTACGTAAGGCTTTGTAGCGCCGGATTCGTCCTCACATATGTTTTCAAAGCCGGACGGCGTACCATTGTAGCCGTCCGAAATAATCATTTTATCCTTGACTATAAGCGCCCCAACCTGGCGGCGTTTGCAGTATGAGTTCTTAGCCCATATTGCTGCCATATCAAGGTAACTTTTGTCAAATTTTGCCATAATTACTGTCTCTGGTAGAGATAACGCTTGATGCTGCGTTTAGGAGTACGCTCGAAGTCCTCGGGCATAAACTCAAACTTCTTGATCTTGGCGTAGTTAGGAATCTCGCGGTTAACCTCGGGCATAGCGTCCGTAAGCCTCTTTTCAAGCTGGGCGCGGCTCATGCCGTCAAGTTCTCCCTGATGGTAATCCGGATAGATAAGGGCTGTAAGACCTCCGTCTTCCTCTACAACCAGTGAATCCACAACATAAGTAAGGTTATTGATTACGGCCTCAAGCTCCTCGGGATAGATATTCTGGCCGGAAGGACCAAGAATCATACACTTGGAGCGGCCACGCAGGTAAAGGTAGCCCTCGTCGTCCATTACACCCATATCGCCGGTACGGAACCAACCGTCCTCGGTGAAGGAATTAGCAGTAGCTTCTTCGTTCTTATAATAGCCAAGGAATACGTTTGCACCGCGAACCTGAACCTCTCCGGGGATGTTTTCAGGGTCTTCGGAATCAATGCGGATTTCGTTATTGATGGCAGCCTTGCCACAAGAGCCAAGACGGGTCTTGTCCCAGTGTACGTAAGAAATGATAGGAGCGCACTCTGTCATTCCGTAGCCTACGGTGTAAGGGAAGCTGATACGCTTGAAGAAGGCCTCAACCTCGGGGTTGAAAGCAGCGCCACCAAGGATAACTTCCTCGAAGCGGCCGCCAAAGGTGTTCACCAGCTCTGTACGTATCTTCTTGAGTATCATCTTGTCCAGGATAGGAATGTGGAAGAACATCTTGTTCCTGTCAAGGATGGGTTTAAGCTTGGATTTGTAAATCTTCTCAATAATCAGAGGCACTGCAATAATGACATTGGGCTTGATCTCAGAGAAGGCCTGCATGATGATCTTGGGGCTGGGCACGCGGGTAAGGAAGTGAACGTGTGAACCAACGCACATCTCAAAGATAAACTCGAACATGAAGCCGTACATGTGTGCAGAAGGCAACATGGCGACAACCTCTGAGTTGGGGCCCATCTGGGGCTCTGCGCCACAGGCAAACTGAACGTTAGAGAAGAGGGCGCGGTAAGGAATCATTACACCCTTAGAGAAGCCTGATGTTCCTGAGGTGTAGTTGATCATTGCAAGCTCGTCTGCAGAATCCTCGTAGTAATTGAGGTCTTCGGGACCGAAGTTGTTGGGATACTTCTTACCGAAGCTCTCGTTCAGGTGCTCACGTACATCTGCCAGCTCCTGGGTGCGTGCATACAGGAATTTGAAGGTATTGATCTGCACAATTACCTGAAGGTCAGGCATTTCATCGGCTGAAAGGCCTTCCCAGATAACATCGTCCACAAAGAGGACCTTAGCCTCGCAGTGGTTCACCAGATAATGTATGTTGCCAGGCTTGAACTCGTGCAGGATGGGCACCGGAACGGCACCGTATGTAAGGGCAGCCAGGAAGCTGACGCCCCAGTTGGCCTGGTTCCTTGAACAGATGGCGACCTTGTCTCCTTTCTTAAGACCGCACTGCTCGAATGCGATCTGCAGTTTGGCTATTCTGCGTGCGACATCCCTGTAACAGAGAGTTGCACCCTGATAGTTGGACAAAGCGGGACGGTCCCAATTCTTTTTGATGCTCTCCTGGAGCATTTTGTTTACTGAACGGAATTCCATTGTTATTTGTTTTTTCTTTTTTCCTTTGAAAGCGGCTCACCACCGTTGAAGGGATATGTATATGTTTTTGATACGGTGTTGACTATCCAGACCTTCTTTCCGTCTTTCTGGGAAAGCTCGGGCAGGGAGACGATCTGCTCCTGCGGAGCGATGCCTTTCCATCCCTGACGCACGCGGCCGTGGATGTCATACAGTCCAATAGTATTGTCGTAATGAAGAACAAGAGCAGAATATCCGTGCGCACCGGAGAAGTCGTAGGCTGCAGGGCCAAGGAGCACTTCTTTACCAAGTTCTGCCGGGAAGCCCTTAACAATTCGGCCAAGCCTGTCAATAAGGTAGAGCTTGGTGCCGGAGCAAACCAGATACTGTATTCTCTTGTTGTTGTAATAATCAATCTCGCTAACCACGCCGCAAAGTTTTCCGTCAAACGGCTTGGTCCATGATACCTTACCGTTCTCGTCCTTGAACTCAAGGGAATTGTCGGCCTTCTGGGTAAGGGTATTCTTCTTTCCGGTCTGGGAATTAAGTACGGTGAACGGGCCTGCGGGGACAGTAACCTTAGAAGGATCTGCCTTTGAAGCAGAAGCGGCGGGGCTGACCCTCTTGACCTCGATTTTCTTGCCGGAAACGGTGAATACTTCACCGGATACACCCTTAAGGGTGCTAGATATTGCAAGGGCGATAGGCTTGCTGAATATAGTCTGGAGCTTATCCAGATAAGATGCCACGTCAAAATAAACCATCGGGGATTCATTCAGCTTGATGCCCTCTTTGCCCATGGTGCTTGATAGGGATTCAGAATCCTCTACAAGCATGTCTGTAAGGGTTTTATTGTCGCCCACTACCATCCATCCGTCCTTGTAGAAGAAGAAACTCTCCTCGGCGGCAGAGAATAAGGGGCCGAACTGAGTGGCGGCATAGCCTGCATAAGCGTAAGGCACTACTGCGGTGCGATATTCTTTCAGGGATGACAGGCCGGTGTCTTTGAGCAGCACTTCCTCTGACGGCTTGCTGCCGGTCTTTATGAGCAGCACCTCTCCCCATTTTTCTCCGTAGCGGACCACGGCTTTTGCAACCTCCCTGATGTCCAGGGAACGGGCCCATTTCTCTGCAGAATCGCTGTACCTGGCCAGTTTTGAATTAGCATCCAGGAATTTTTTATACCTCTCTATATAGGCTCCTACGCCATCTGTCGTCATTGAAACGGCAAAAACAGTCTCTGCGGGCAGTACCTTTGCAACCGTTGATTCTTCCGTATCCATAAAGCCGATGCGGAAGGCGGGATTTCCCTTGCAGGCGGAATAAACGCCAAGCTCATAGCCGTTTTTAGTCTTTTCCGGAGTCAGTACAAGCACATCTGCATATGAAGCAAAGAAGGCTCCGTGGCCGGCATATTCCCGGCTCATAAACAGCGATGCTGCCTTGGGCGCATATTTGCCCATGAAGAAGATTGCATCCCTGCCGGAAGGAATTGACGCAGCCGATATGAATTTGGCATCGTCAAGTATGGATGAGCCTATTTCCAGATGTCTTTTTGATGCGGCGATAAGGCTTTGTGATGTGCTGACAAGCACAGTTTGCGGATCACCCTCCGGGGCTGCCGCAGCCTCAAGATGGCAGGCTGCGGCAAGGTTAAGGATCTGCTCCCTCTGCTCTGCCTTCTTGCAGCCGGACAGAACCATTAGCGGTTCCAGATCCCTGCTGTAATGCATTGATATAATGCAGGGGCCATTGACATGCTTGTATGCCGGAGTGGCAAGACTGTCGATGAACGGAGTGATGGTTTTTTTGCCGGTGCCGGCAAAAAGTGTCCTGTATATAGCCGTCTGGTCCGTCAGGAGTTCCACTGCAGAGCTGACGGATTTGTTGCTGAGTATCATGGCCGCATCCAACGGAATGGCAGCCAGACCGGGATAATCGTCACAAATATCCGCCGGTTTTCTTTCTACCGGGAATTCCTCCAACACATTGTCTTTACTGCCGTTCCCTGAGAAAAGGACGGCTACGGCAACTCCGACGCAGGCAACAAGCGCCAGAATCAAAATAATCTGGAATAAAATCTTCTTTTGCATCAGACGGACTGATTCTCTTTACAGGAATTTAGTTTCCGAACCGGGGATTTTCTCTGACAGGAAAGCCTTGAAGTCTTCAGGGGTAACGCCCTGCTTAAGTACAAGGAACAAGGTGTCATCACCTGCTACGGTACCCATTACCATGGAACCGCACTTTGTGTCAATAACGGCGCCAATCATATTGGCATAGCCGGGGCTGGTTTTGATAACACAGATGGGGGCGGAAAAATCAATGCTTACTATCCCCGAAACGGAATGAATCACGTCAGGTACAACCTGCAATGAATCTGAGGGGATAGAGAAGAAGGCGGTATCGTTCTCCGGATTGTGCATCTTGACAATCTTCATTTGTGCAAGATCCCTTGAGATGGTGGCCTGTGTGGCCTTGATACCTTCTTTTTCAAGATATCTAAGTAGTTCTTCCTGATTGTGAACCTGGCGCCTGCCCAAAATCCTTAGGATGGCTCTTTGTCTGCTAGCTTTCATTCTTTACTTTAGTGTTACGCGTTACAAGATAGTATTAGACAAATGCAAATATACACTTTTTATACAAAACCCACAATATATATTGTATAAATAAGAAGTATTGAATATAGGCGAGGAAATTTATCCCACCAGATTAATGAATACAAAATTGGGATACATCTATTTGGACGAAATACTTATATTTGTATTCTTATTGATAATTATGAAGAATCACAGATATACCATGCTTTTGACGGCCGTTGTCGCAGCCCTGTCGTTGTCAGCGGCTTGTTCAAAGCCTGACCGCAGCGAGGAGGCAACCCAGCTGAAGAACGAGCTCCAGGAGATTATATTCTCAAATCCGGAAAAAGTCTTGGAGCGGGTAGACAGTGCCGAGCGCACCGGCGTGTTCACGGAGACTACGGCCAACCTGATCCGGTCCAATGTCTATGGGCATATGGGCAAGACGCGATTGGCTGTTTTCTACGGCGAGCAAATCAAGCAAAGTCCCGAACTCAGGAGCGAAGGCGTCAACTATTATTCTGCCCTGCTCCAGCTTACTTCGCTGCTGAACAAAAATGGCGATTGGGGGAAGGCCATCCACCTGGCCGATGAAATCATTGCCGATGCGGACCAGGGTGGTTTGGACGAGCAGATGGCCCTGCGAATCAAAAGTCGCGCGCTTACCAACAAAGCCAGTTGCGAGCAAAATATGGGACACCTGGAAGAGGCCGAGCGCTATTATCTGGAAGGCATTGACCTGATGATGGGCGTAACTCAGCCCAAAGACTACTGGATCATAGATGCCCTGGTTATAGCCGTAATAGAGACCACGGAGTTCTACCTTGAGCAGGACATGCCCCAGAAGGCTCTGCCTATGGTGGAGAAGGCCGATACAGCCATGGCCCGTATGGCCCGCTGTCCAGACATGCCGGAGTACTTCCTAAACATACGCACCAACAACCTGACCATCAACCAGGCCCTTACCTATGCCGCCAACGGCCATTTCGACAAGGCCGAGGCTCTGTACCGGAAACATCGGCAGGCTCCCGATCTGTCGCCCTATGACCTCATTGCCGAAGCCCGCTACCTCACAATGGCCGGCCGCTACGACGATGCTATCCGTCTGTTCCGCAAAACCGATTCTCTCTATTTGGCCCGTGGCAGCTCCATCAACAACTCCTACATCAACAATTACATGATGAGCCAGTACAAGGCCTTGAAAAAGGCCGGACGTACGGGCGAAGCCATGGCCTACGCCGACCGCATGCGCCACCTGAGCGATTCCATCCACGTGGAGGAGCGGAAGATGGATGTTGAGCAGCAGGAGGTCATCCGTCAAAAGGAAGCCGAAATTACCAGTCGCCGCCATTCACTGGCCATTCACCGAATCATCATCCTTTCAGCCATCATCATTATCCTGCTTGTGGGCTATCTTCTCGTACGTGCCTGGAAGTACAACAAGGAACTGGAGGCAAAGAACCGCAGCCTCTACCAAGAGATACAGCAGCGTGAGAAGGCCGAGGCCGATGAACTTGAAGCCCTGCGGGAAAAGCCGGCCGAGACGCTTTCGCAGAGTCAGCTGCTCTACCGCCGCCTTTGCGAACTGATGCAGGACCCCGAAGTCTATACAAATTCCGAAACCAACCAGGATACGCTGGCCGGTCTGGCCGGTACCAACCGCACCTATATCTACGATGCCCTGCGCGAGTGCGCCGGAGTGACACCTACCGACTTCATCAACGGTTACCGCCTGCGCTATGCAGCCCGCCTGCTGGCCACAACTTCCGATTCGGTAGCCCTCATCGCCGAACTCTGCGGCCTTACCCGCCGCACCTTCTACCGCCTATTCGACGAAGCTTATTCCATGTCTCCTTCGGACTACCGAAAAGTGGCAAAAAAGTAGATTTTGCAGAATTGACACAATGATTTGTAGGGGTGGCACAACTGGCCACCCCTCTTTGCATACCTTTGCGACCGGATCAAACAAGCAAAGCGTATGGATTTCACCCTAATCATCACAGTAGCCCTGGCAGCCGCCATCATCGTCATTGTACTGGTGCTGGTAGCCATCATCGTCTACCAACGGTGGCGGATTGGCGAGAAGAATGCCGCCCTGGGCAGGTTTATCCAAGAGAATATCGAATTGTTAGACAAACTAAATAAAAAACACTCATGATTACCATGAAAAGAACAGACAAATCATTCTACGAAGCACCCTCAATCACTATTGTGGAGGTAAAAATTGAGGGCGTCATCTGCCAGAGCGGCCTGAACGAAGTTGACAATCCTGCCGATTATCTTGACGGCGGCGACCCTTTCGTATTTTAATGGAGGACAAGACTATGAAGAAAGTATTTGGATTCATTGCACTGGCTCTTTCTCTGATAGCCTGCAACAAGGAGGATATCGATCTCCAGACCACCATGCAGCCGGCCGAAAAGGCCGATGGCATCACCATCACCGCAACCCTGGCATCCAAGAGGGCCGGAACAAAGGCCGTGGCCGATGGCGGAGACAATATTACGGTGACTTGGGCACAGAATGAGCATATCGCCATCCTCTATACAAAGGATGAAACAAATTATATGGCCGATGCCACAATTACAGCTGTGGACGGCACTACCGGCGCTGCAACAATCGAATTTACAGTAGAAAGCGGCACGCCCGACAACACTCCCTGCCAGATTGTCTATCCGCTTTCTGCCGCCAAGGACGACCATTCCGGCGTGAAGACTGCAGCCACGCTGCTCTCAGCACAGGACGGCACACTGAATGCCAACCTAGACGTCCGTGTGGGTGAGGGTAATATCCGCATCTCCACGCCGGGCCTGGATGTAACCACCCAGCCCGTCGCACAGTTCGCCATTTTCAAATTCATGGTCAAGAACGCCGACGCTTCGGCCACCATTGACGTAAAGCCTCTTACCATTACCATCGGTTCGCAGAATTACGTCATCACCCCTGCTTCGGCAACTAGCGAGCTATATGCCGCCCTACCCGCAGTCAGCGACAAGACCGTTAGTTTCTCCGCCACTGGCAGCGACAGCAAGACATACACCTGCTCCAAGGGAGGAATAAGCTTCGCCGCAGGCAATTACTACCGCAGCACGCTGAAAATGACTCCCCATTGCACCTACACTGCGCCCAGCAGACGCACCGGATTGAAGTTCAACGGCAGTAAGAGCAACGTTGCAGGATCGCCGCAGAACCTGGTCAATGCAGGCTCAGCAGTCAATGCCACGGTATATTACTCCACTGACGGCGGAAGCAACTGGAGCACTTCCATTCCAACCGCCACCAATGCGGGCAGCTACACCGTTCACTACAAAGTGGTGCCAAATGCAGGATATACCGGCGGCAGGGAGTCCACATCGCTGGGCAGCGTCAGCATTGCCAAGATAAACGGATGGTGTGAACTTTCGTCAAGCAGTTCTGACGGATGGCATACTACCGCAGGGAAAAAGGTTTCCTTCACGGTGAATCACCACGGCGGTGAGCTGTCGTATAGCGTTAACGGTGATCCAAGAGATGAGGCAAATCTTAACGTGCACATAAGCGGTAATAAAGTTGATGTTAGCGCGGATAGCGGTCAAACAATAAAGAAACATCTCACCATAACATTCACCATCGCCGCCACGACAAACTACAAAGGCGCAACTGCCACCTACACCCTCAATAATTAAGTCTTAAATATGGAAAAGAAGGTAAAAGAGTTTTATGAGGCGCCGGCAACACAGGTTGTCGAGATAACGCAGGAGAGCGTGGTGTGCGCCAGCCCGGACTTCAATATGCCATTTAATGATGAGGAGGATTGGTCGTTATGAGAAAGTATTTGATTCTTTTGTGCGCGGTGTCTGCACTTTTTGCTTGCGCGAAGATTGAACCCGAAGTTGAGACTCCAGAGGTATCCGGGATTCCGGTCGGTGATATTGTATTTGACTTCACGGTGAAGTATCCGGCCGGAACGAAGGCGACCAAACAGGACTGGGAAAACGGGGATGCGGTGTTCGTATTTTTCCAGAATATCGGCGACTTCTATCTTAAGATGTCATATAACGGAACAAACTGGAGTACAGCGCTTGCGGCTCCGGGCGGGACATTGCCTGGTACCATCAATACAGAAGGCAAGACGGTGACCGCTATTTACAGGCCTTTTGGAAGCAGCGAATCTCCCACTTTCAATGGCGTAAAAGGATGGACATTCCCGACCACCCAATACACTTACTATATGGCCTGCGAGAAAGTATCTCATACGCTTGCCAAAGTGGGCGACAAGTGGGTGATCTCCGCCATGCTGAACATGGTGAATCCTAATAACTATGTGCAGTTCTGGGTAGAGGATGCGCAGGCTTCGGACGGAGCGTACAATCTGTCCACGGATGCAGTGATTCCTACAGGCTTTGCTTCGGTAGCCTCTGACGGATCAGTGGCCGAGACCACAGGCAAAAGCGCAGGGAATGCCATGCTTGGGTACAAATACAATGGCGGATATTTGTTCAGCGGAAAGCTGAATACATCCTACAGCGGCACAGGCTACTATTTCATCAAGAATAATGCATCGAACAGTGAGAGAAGGGACTATCTCATAACCGGAAAGACACTGTCCAGCCATAGCGCCGTGAAGCTTCCGGCCAACGGGAACAGCAAATGGCTCCAGGTGGGCCCCTCTAAGTACGTTGAGTTGAAAGGGGCTTATAATACCAATCTGGGATCCTGGCGTACCTGCAACTACGGAGCATCTCTCCCGGAGCAGATTGGTACTACGCTGGATTTTGATAACGCTGTCGCACAACACGTAGCCTCAGAGGGCCAGTTCCAGGATCTTATAAATTACTGTACATGGGCGTGGACAAGCGTCAATGGGCAAGTCGGCATGGGTATCAAAGCAACCAATGGTTTCCTGTTCCTGCCTGCCCAATACGGAACGAGCGGCGACTACTGGACGTCTTCCACAGCATTCGACATTGAGGGGGTTTTCCTATCTTTCAATAAGAGTGGAAATCGAGATTGGCTCTTCAACGACCGTACAATAAAGTACGCAGTACGCCCCATCCTATATTAAATGTTATATAAAGGAAAATGGGCTACGAAAAAGGCTTGCCGTTTTGGCAAGCCTTCTTCGTAGCCCGACGTGGAATCGAACCACGATTTAAAGTTTAGGAAACTTCCGTTCTATCCGTTGAACTATCGAGCCATATTGGTACAGGCGCAACGCGCCCGGCCATATTACTCAGCGTCCTTTACGATGATCTGACGACCACGATAGTAGCCGCACTCAGGGCATACGCGATGGTAGATAACGGTTGCACCACAGTTGGGGCAAGTTGCAAGAGTAGGAACTGCAGCGAAATCGTGAGTTCTTCTCTTATCTCTTCTCTGCTTTGAGAGTTTGTGTTTAGGATGTGCCATTGTTATATAACTTTTTAATTATTAATCATATAAAATTCTTTACTTCAAGTCTTTAAGCAAAGCCCCCAGTGACGCAAACGGGGAATCCCCGCTCACCGATTCCTTGCTGCCGCCACCCAGATGCTTTATTACCTCGGGGTCACATTTTCCGTCGGCGTGTACGCGCCGCAGAGGCAGTGCCAGGCAGGAATAGTCATATACGTCCTGACTAAGGTCATACTCTTCCTTATCCTGCAGGTCTTCGGCCTTGAGCTCGATGTCGAACGTGTCCCTTACCTCCATTTCAAGCGGAGCAAGACACCTGTCGCAAGGGACAGTCAACGTGCCGTCAAGACTGACGTTAAACCCGATACAGTCACCTGATTTCTCAAGCTTTACGTCTACCGAAACCTTGGCATCAAGGATGTCGGAATTACCAAATGAAGCAAAGAACTCCTTCCCTAAATCCCGGTGGAAACGCTGTTTTCCGTCGGGTAATCCATTTAGCTGTATGACAAAAATTTCGTCCATTTTGCAGTAAACAGATTTTAAGGGCTGCAAAGATAGTAAATCTTTTCAAAAAATACCAAATTTATTCCTCGAAATCTCCGCCACCCTGACGCTTACGGTCAAGAGGATCAAGAAGAACCTTACGAATTCTCATGAAATGAGGGGTAACTTCTACAAGTTCGTCCTCGCGGATGTACTCAAGGGCCTCTTCAAGGGAGAACTTCACAGCAGGAGGGAGGATAATTTTCTCGTCGCTACCGGAAGCACGTACGTTGGTAAGTTTTTTGGTCTTGCAGATATTCACGTTAAGGTCACGCTCGCGGGTATGCTCGCCCACTACCTGGCCTGCATATATTTCTTCACCGGGCTCTACAAAGAACTTACCCCTGTCCAGAAGCTTGTTCATAGAGTATGCAATGGCGTTACCGGTCTCAAGGGATACGAGCGAACCGTTGTTGCGGCGGTCGATTTCTCCCTTATAGGGCTGATACTCCTTGAAGCGGTGGGCCATAACGGCCTCGCCCTGGGTTGCAGTCAGCATGTTGCTACGCAGACCCATAATACCACGGGTAGGAATGTCGAACTCAAGAAGGGTACGGTCTCCACGGGGCTCCATATGGGTAAGTGCGCCCTTGCGGCGGGTAGAAAGCTCTATGGCAGTGCCCACAAACTCTTCCGGAACCTCAATTGACAGCTCCTCAATAGGCTCGCAACGCTGGCCGTTGATGGTTTTGTCAAGCACCTTGGGCTGGCCAACCTGAAGCTCGAAGCCCTCACGGCGCATGGTTTCAATAAGCACTGAAAGATGCAGCACGCCGCGGCCGAATACAACGAATGAATCGGCATTCTGGCCAGGCTTAACCCTAAGTGCCAGGTTCTTCTCAAGCTCTTTGTCAAGACGATCCTTCAAGTGTCTGGAAGTCACGTATTTACCATCCTTTCCAAAGAAGGGGCTGTTGTTGATGGAGAACATCATGCTCATGGTAGGCTCGTCCACAGCGATGGGCGGCAGGGCCTCCGGATTCTCGTAATCTGCGATTGTATCTCCAATCTCGAAGCCTTCGATACCTACAACTGCGCAGATGTCGCCACAATGAACTTCGTCAACATTCTTCTTGCCCAGGCCGTCAAAGACCATGAGCTGCTTGATTTTCTGCTTCTCAACTATATCGTACCTCTTGCAGAGGCTGATGTTCATGCCGGTTTTGAGGGTGCCACGGGTGATGCGGCCCACTGCGATACGGCCTACGTAAGGTGAGTACTCCAAAGAGGAGATGAGCATCTGGGGAGTGCCTTCTTTCTCTTCGGGGGCAGGGATAACCTCAAGGATGGCATCCAGAAGGGCGGTGATATCCTGGGTAGGATTGCGCCAGTCATCTGACATCCAGCCCTGCTTTGCGCTGCCGTAAATGGTCTTGAAGTCAAGCTGCTCTTCAGTTGCGCCAAGAGAGAACATCAGGTCGAAGACCTCTTCCTGGACTTCGTCCGGACGGCAGTTGGGTTTATCTACCTTATTAATTACGACGATAGGCTTCTTGCCCATGTCAAGAGCTTTGTTCAGCACGAAACGGGTCTGGGGCATGCAGCCTTCGAAGGCATCGACAAGCAGCAGCACACCGTCCGCCATGTTAAGAACTCGCTCTACCTCTCCGCCAAAATCACTATGGCCGGGAGTATCTATAATGTTGATTTTTACGCCTTTATAAACAACGGACACGTTCTTTGCAAGGATGGTGATACCACGCTCGCGCTCGAGGTCGTTGTTGTCAAGAATGAGTTCGCCAAGATTCTCCGGGCGGCGAACAAGGTTTGCCTGATATATCATTCTATCCACCATAGTGGTCTTGCCATGGTCTACGTGGGCTATCAGGGCTATGTTTCTAACATCCATCTTAAAGTAGTTTTTCAATAAAATCTTGCAAATTTACTACTTTCTTAAGAAAGAATGAATTTTTTGTACTAAATTTGCGCTTCGATTGTCCGTAAATTCTAAAATATGCTTGAAAAGATAATCATTTTGGACTGCGGTTCCCAGGTCACTACGCTGATCGGGCGCAGACTCCGCGAAGCAGGAATCTACTGTGAAATCCAGCCTTTTCACAAGGCTATTGACTTTGACGGTTCAGTTAAAGGTGTCATTATTTCCGGCAGCCCCTGTTCTGTAAACGACGCAAACGCTCCCACCATCGACATTCCGGCAATTGAGGAACACGTACCGGTGCTTGGCATCTGCTACGGCGCTCAGTTCATGGCAAAGCTCTTTGGCGGAGAAGTTAAGGCATCAGGCTCCAGGGAATATGGCAGGGCCCACCTTTCCATCCTTAAGAACAATCCTTTGTTCGAAGGCGTTCCCGGCGGCACCACCGTTTGGATGTCCCACGGAGACAGCATCACCGCACTTCCGGCAGATGCAGAGCTTCTGGGCAGCACAGAGAGCCTTGTAAACGCCGCATTCAGGTTCAAGGGCCGCAAGGTTTACGGCCTTCAGTTCCACCCGGAGGTTTTCCACAGCGAGGACGGCGGTCTTATGCTCTCCAACTTCTGCTACAAGGTTTGCGGATGCCAGGGCGGATGGACTGCAGAAAGCTTCATCACCAGCAGCGTAGATAGCTTACGAGAGCAGGTTGGCGACGCGAAGGTTGTGCTTGGCCTGAGCGGTGGCGTAGATTCAACAGTTGCAGCCGTGCTGCTTAACAAAGCCATCGGCCACAACCTCACCTGTATCTTCGTCAACAACGGTCTCCTTCGCAAGGGCGAGTACGACCAAGTACTTGATTCATACGAAGATATGGGCCTTAACGTCATTGGCGTAGATGCATCAGAAGAATTCCTTGGCGCACTTGCAGGCGTAAAAGAGCCGGAACAGAAAAGAAAGATAATTGGTGGTCTTTTTGTAGAGACCTTTGAGAAATATGCAAAGAGCATTGAAGGCGTGAAGTTCCTTGGCCAGGGTACCATTTACCCCGATGTCATCGAGTCCGCCGGAATTGCCGGAGTAGAGGCAAAAATCAAGTCACACCACAATGTGGGCGGGCTTCCTGAAAGGATGAACCTCAAGCTTGTAGAGCCCCTGCGCCTTCTGTTCAAGGACGAGGTCCGTCGTGTAGGACGTGCCCTTGGCATTAAGGAAGAGCTTGTGGGCAGGCATCCCTTCCCCGGTCCTTCACTTGCCATCAGGATCATTGGCGACATTACCAAAGAGAAGCTTGCCATCCTTCAGGAGGCAGACGATATCTTTATCCGCGGCCTTCGCAACTGGCGTTGCAGCGAGTTCCCTTCAGCATCCGATCCTTCCCGCAAGGCTACTAACCTTTACGATGCCATCTGGCAGGCAGGCGTTATCCTTCTGCCGGTTCAGAGCGTTGGTGTGATGGGTGATGAGCGTACCTACGAGAATGCTGTTGCGCTGCGTGCAGTGGTTTCTACTGATGCAATGACCGCCGACTGGTTCCGCTTCCCTTACGACTTCCTTGCCCAGGTTAGCAACGATATCATCCGCAAGGTCAAGGGCGTAAACAGAGTAGTCTACGACATCTCCTCTAAACCACCGGCAACTATTGAATGGGAGTAAACTCTCCATTCAATAGTTACCAAATGATCTATACTGGGGGAGGCGACTCCCCCAAACCCCTACGGCCTCTGGCCGTATCCTAGTAGATTTTGGAGCACGGAGTGCGACCCAGGGGGTAGGTGCGAAGCACCGGCAAGGGGGATACGGCCCCCTGGTATAAAAAGGAAAGAGAGGCTGTTACCAGCCTCTCTTTATGTTTTCTGCCATTTCATGTGCTAAGCGTGCTCTCGCTTCGACCGACTGCCAGGCAGTGTGGGGCGTTAGGCTGACGCGCTCCGGGAAGCGGGTGTGCATCAGGGGGCTGTCGGCCGGAAGGGGTTCCTTCACATAAACATCCAGACCGACGCCTGCAATCACCTCATTATCAATTGCTTTAGCAAGATCATCCTCAAGAGCGATGCCGCCGCGGCCGGTATTTACAAGCACCGCTGTAGGCTTCATAAGCTTCATCTTCTCGTAGTCGATAAGACCGGCCGTACGGTTGTTGTACGGAGCGTTGATACTAACCACATCAGCCTCTTTAAGAAGCTCTTCAATGTTAAGGCTGGGATAGTCCGTGCAATGGGAAGTGCCTGAGGTAGAATAATATACCACGCGCATGCCGAAGGCCTCGGCCACCTTTGCTACCTGACGGCCGATAGCTCCCATGCCGATGATACCTATGGTCTTGCCACGGAGCTCAAAGAAGGGGTTCTCAGGATCAGTATGCACGCTGCCGCGGGAATAAACGCCGTCGAAGACCTTCTTCCTATAGTAATACGTATGCCCCATAAGGGTAAGAATATGCATCCAGGTAGTCTGGGCCACAGAATCCGTAGAGTAGCCTGCCACATTGCGAACCTTGACTCCCCTGCGCTCGCAGGCCTCGACATCGATATTGTTGATGCCGGTTCCGGCCTCGCATACCAGCTTCAGTTTGGGGGCGGCGTCAAGGAATTCATCGTTCACGATGATCTTATTGACGATGGCAACGTCGCAGTCGGCCGCACGCTGGCGGGCTTCTTCTGCCGTGGAAGATTCATAGCAGACAAACTCTCCCAGAGCGGCAATCTCTGTCATAGGGGTGTCGCCCATGGTAAGGGCATCAAGGAATACTATCTTCATTATAATACAGGTATTACTTTTTCCATTTCCTGGCTGCGGGAGCCCTTTACAAGCACTACTGCCCCCTTGACAGGATTACTCTTAAGATAATCGGCAAGAACGGCGGAAGTTGTAAACCACAGCAGGCCGTCCTTAACAGGCTTAGCCTCTACAGGAGCAGCTCCGTAGACCTTTTCAATTGCCTTAGAGAACTCTTCGCCAACGAGATATACTTCCTGAAGGGACTTAACCGCCTCCAGAACCTCTACGTGGGCATCAAGTGAAATAACGCCAAGCTCGCCCATCTGGCCAAGCATAACCGCCTTGCGCGAAGCATTGATATTGGCAAAGCTCTCAAGGGCCACAGCCATGCTTGAGGGGTTGGCATTGTATGCATCCACAACAAGCGTATTATTCTCTGTATGAACCATTTGCGAGCGTTTGTTGGCAGGCTCGTAAGCGGCTATTGCAGCCATTGCATCCTCTAGGCTAACGCCAAAATGCAGGCCTATTGCAATGGCGGCAAGAGCGTTGGTAGCGTTATATGTACCGACCAGCTTGGATTCCAGAACCGGCAGATTCTCTGACTCCCCTTCCCCGCATATGTCTTCCGGGATGGCGATGCGCATGAAAGGATGCTTTTCGTCCGAAGGCAAAACAATTGAGTTCCAATAATTTACGCCATAAGGAACGATGGACAGATTAGGTCTTTGAGAGGCCATTTCCGCCAGCACTGCATCGTCCGCATTAAGGAAGATGGTACCGCCTTTTTCTGCCACAAAGTCATAAAGTGCGCCTTTTGCGGCCTTTACTCCCTCGAAGCTGCCGAAGCCCAGGATATGGGCACGTCCTACATTGGTGATGAGGCCGAAATCCGGCGCGCTAACCTTTACCAGCTTCTGGATGTCGTCCGGGTGGCTGGCACCCATCTCTACAACGGCAATCTCTACGTCCTGTCCCATTCCAAGTATGGTAAGAGGCACGCCAATGTCGTTGTTAAGATTGCCGGCGGTAGCCGCAACACGGAACTTCTTTGACAGTACTTCACGAATCAGTTCCTTGGTTGTAGTCTTGCCGTTAGTTCCGGTCAAACCAATTACAGTCAAGTGTTTATCCGGACCGAAGATATTGTCCCTGTGATATCTTGCAAGCTTCTGCAGGACGTCCAGGGTATCATCGACCAGAATGTAGGCATCGCCTTTCAATGAAGGGTCGGAAACAACGGCCTTGGCAGCGCCGGCCTCAACAGCCTTAGCGGCATAGGCATTGCCGTCGAAATTCTCGCCCTTAAGGGCAAAGAACAGCTCCCCACCCTTTATAGCACGGCTGTCAGTAGAAACACGTCCGCCGCACTTCAAATATACTTTATATAGTTCTTCAATACTCATAATCTACTTCTTTCCGGTACTGCCGAAACCGCCATCGCCGCGGTCGGTCTCGTCCAAAACTTCTACCTGCTCCCACTGAATCTGCTCGTGGCGGGCAACAACCATCTGTGCGATACGCTCACCATCCTCGACCAGGAAAGGTTCCTGCGAAAGGTTTACCAAAATAACCTTAATCTCCCCGCGGTAATCGGCATCAATAGTGCCGGGAGAATTGAGTACGGTAATGCCTTTCTTGGCAGCAAGGCCGCTACGGGGACGCACCTGGGCCTCATAGCCCTCGGGCAAAGAGATGAAAAGGCCTGTAGGAACAAGAACTCTCTGGAGCGAACCCAGCACTATGGGCTCGTCAAGATTAGCCCTGAGATCCAAACCTGCAGACAGGCTCGTAGCATACTCAGGAAGGGCATGCCGCGACTTATTAATAACCTTAACTTTCATATTATCAATTATTTAGGAGCAATCTTATACAGCACGGCCGCTATTATCGCATACAAGATATTAGGCAGCCATATCGCCAGGCCGGACGGCATGGAATCCGTAAACACGAACATCTCGCTGAACCTCATGAACAGGATGTACGAGAAGCTTAACGCAATGCCGGTTGCAAGGTTCCAACCCAGGCCTCCCCTCTTCTTCTTGGAAGACAGGGATACACCCATTATGGTAAGGATGAAGGCAGAGAAAGGAAGCGCAAAGCGGTTATGGTACTCTATGTTGGAGTATTTTATGTCAGGGTCTCCCCTCATCTTCTGTTTGGCGATTAGGTCGTTCAGCTGGTCCTGTGGCAGGTCCTGAACAGAATTGGACCTTCTGTAGAAGTCCTCGATCGAAAGGCTGATAGCGGTATCGATACGCTCCCTCAGATATACCCGGTCATGCAGCTGGCCCTTGTTCATTTCACGAACGAAGACCTTCTTAAGTATCCATTTGTGGCTAAGGCTGTCCCAGGCTGCAGTCTCTGCAGAAATCTTGGTCTTCATATCCTTGCCGTCTATCTGCTTAAGGGTGAACTTGTAAGCCGTATTGTTCCACTTGCTGAAGCTCTGCACATATACGTACTCACCAGGATTAATCTGGTAGTGGACGTTCTCCGATGCAAGCGCGTTCCTCTTTTTTACATAGCTGTTTTCAAACTCATGCCGGACCGCGTTCGCCCGTGGAATGACCCACAGGTTAAGGCTAAGGGACAGCAGGGCTATCACAGTGGCGGAAAAGATATATGGAACCATCATCCTGTGGAAACTTACTCCGCAGGAAAGAATGGCCACGATCTCCGAGTTGGCCGCCATTCTGGACGTGAAAAAGATTACCGTTATGAACACGAACAGCGGACTGAACATGTTCATGTAGTAAGGTATGAAATTGAGGTAATAGTCGAACAGAATAGCCTGCAGGGGCGCTTTTTTCTGAACGAAGTCGTCTACCTTCTCACTCAGGTCAAAAATAATGATGATACCTATGATAAGGAGCAGCGCCACAAAGAAAGTTCCCATGAACTTCTTTGTGATGTATACGTCCAGTTTTTTAGGTCTCCAATTCATAAGTATCTGTATCTTAGAGTCTTGTCATAAGTCCCGGCATGACTGAATCTTTCCAGGCCGTAAAGTCTCCTGCGGCGATGTGGGCGCGGGCCTGCCTTACCAGTTCAAGGTAGAAGGCAAGGTTGTGTTCACTTGCAAGCATGGCTGCAAACATTTCCCCGGCGATGAAAAGATGCCTTAAATAGGCCCTGGTGTAGTGCGTGTCCACAAATGACGTGCCGTCCGGGTCGATGGGACTGAAGTCGTCCTGCCACTTTTTATTGCGCATGTTCATCATACCCTTCCAGGTGAAAAGCATGCCGTTACGGGCATTGCGGGTAGGCATTACGCAGTCGAACATATCCACGCCGCGGGCTATTCCTTCCAGTATGTTGGCCGGAGTACCCACACCCATAAGGTAACGTGGCTTGTCCTGCGGCAGCAAGGGGCAGGTGAATTCCAGCATCTCGTACATTTTCTCAGTTGGCTCTCCTACCGCCAGGCCGCCGATTGCATAGCCTCCACGGTTGGCATTGTCAAGAGTAAGGGCATGTTCTACCGCCTGACGGCGAAGTTCCGGATACACGCAGCCCTGGATGATGGGGAACATGGTCTGACTGTAGCCGTAAAGGGGCTCTGTTTCGTCGAACCGCTTTGCATAGCGCTCCAGCCACGATTGAGTCAGTTTGAGCGACTTTTCTGCATATCGGAAATCAGCGTCTCCGGGGCAGCATTCGTCAAAGGCCATGATAATATCCGCACCGATGGTTCTTTGCACATCGACATTATTCTCCGGGGTGAAGGTGTGCCGCGAACCGTCGATATGGGAAGAGAATGTGCAGCCGTCCGGCGTCAGTTTGCGGATGCCGGTAAGCGAAAAAACCTGGAAACCGCCGCTGTCCGTGAGGATGGGTCTGTCCCAGCCGATGAACTTGTGCAGGCCGCCTGCCTTGTTGAGTATGTCCAGACCGGGGCGAAGGTACAGATGATACGTGTTGCCAAGTATGATCTGTGCCCCGATATCTTCTTTCAGGTCACGATGATACACACCTTTTACAGAGCCTACGGTGCCCACCGGCATGAAGATAGGAGTCTCTATCTGACCGTGATCTGTAGTAAGTATTCCGCAACGTGCAGAACTGTTTGTATCTTTGGTTATAACCTGGAATTTAGACATAATCTTATAAAATAGGGTTCAAAGATAGTTATTTTACAAGAATTTTTCCCTATTTTTGTGAGGATTAACCCAAGATTATTAACAAGAAAACAATAAAGTACATGAAAATCAAACCCATCTCTCTGAAACTCATACTGATGAACTTCCTTGAGTTCGCCGTATGGGGTGCTTATCTTACGTCCCTGGGACGCTACCTCGGGCAGATTGGAATGACCAGCGAAATAAAATGGTTCTTCATGATGCAGGGTATCGTATCTATCTTCATGCCTACCCTTATGGGTATCATCGCAGACAAGAAGATTCAGGCCCAGAAGGTACTTTCACTTTGCCACGGCTTTGCAGGCTTGTTCATGATTGGTGCCGGCCTGTACTGCAAATCTGCCGGCGCAGACATCCAGTTTGGCCCGCTCTTCGCGCTTTACAGCCTTAGCGTCGCCTTCTTCATGCCTACAATCGCCATTGCTAACTCTGTGGCCTACAATGCATTGACAAAAGAAGGCATGGATACCGTAAAGGCCTTCCCTCCCATCCGTGTGTTCGGTACCGTAGGCTTTATCTGTAGCATGCTACTCACCAACTTCCTGGTAATTGACGGCAAGCAGATGCAGGATTCCTACTTCCAGCTTCTTTCTTCCGGTTTACTGTCACTGGTTCTTTGCGCATACGCCCTTACAATGCCTCAGTGCCCTGTAAACAAGAGTACGGGCAAGACCTCACTGGCAGAAGCATTCGGCCTTAAAGCCTTCTCCCTGTTCAAGGACAGACAGTTTGCGATATTCTTTATCTTCTCAATGCTGCTGGGCGCATCGCTGCAGATTACCAACGGCTATGCAAACCTCTTCCTTGGCTCATTCGCAGAAGATCCTTCACTTGCAGACACCTTTGCAGTAAAGAACTCCAACGCCCTAATTTCCATCTCCCAGGCATCCGAGACACTGTGCATCCTGCTTATCCCGTTCTTCATGAAGAGGTTCGGAATCAAGGTAGTTATGCTGATGTCCATGTTTGCATGGGTGTTCAGGTTCGGCTTCTTCGGCCTTGGCACCCCGGACTTCCCCGGCGTTCTGCTGTTCGTTCTCAGCTGCATCGTTTACGGTATTGCATTCGACTTCTTCAATATTTCCGGTTCACTGTATGTAGAGCAGAAGACTGACACCAGCATCCGTTCCAGCGCACAGGGTATCTTCATGCTCATGACCAACGGTCTTGGCGCCACCATCGGTACCTTCGCTGCAGGCTTGGTTGTAGATGCAACCGTCGGCAAGGGAATGCCTTGGTCTACAACATGGTACATCTTCGCGGCCTACGCCCTTGTAGTTGGCATCGCCTTCATGTTCCTGTTCAAGAACCCTAACATCAAGGTATCGGAAATCAAGCATTAAGCCACCGTCTACTTTGGTATATCCAGCACTCGTTCCAGACGGAATATCCTTGTTGATGAAACATTGTAGCGGATATCAAAGCACATTTGGACCTGGCTTCGCCCGATATGCACGTTGAAAGTGTTGTAAAGCGGATTGAATCCCATCAGCAAGAGGGACGGTAAATCCAAAGTTGACACTTTGGCGTCTACAAGACTATTCAGGATACTGTAATTCCTGTCCAGAATATGACCCACGCGTATTTTCAAGTTTCTTGAATGCGCGTGGGTTTTGTTATGATACCTGTTCTTGCAGGATTTGCAGCAAAACTTGCGGTCCGGACGGCCGTATGGCATTTCTGTGCCGCATTCAAGGCAATTAGGCTTGTGTCTTTTATTCTCTTCCAGGTCAATCAAGACCTTATAATTATCTTCTCCCATAGTCGGAATAGTGTTAATTAACAGATATCTGACCCTAATGTATGCGGCTTCCCGCAAATAAACAACGATAGTAAAGGGATCGCCTGCAAATAATTTCACAAATCTTAACAAAGTCACGATTTTGCAAGTTTTTCTGCAAAATGGCTTTTCATGCCCGTAAAGTAAAGATTTGCGAAAAGTTTGGTAAAGATTTGTGAATGCAGTTTAAAGCAAACTTTTCCCGCTTTACTTTGCCCTCGGACCCGCGGAAAGACGCGGCAATGTTAAACTTTTAATTCGTTTCTATTTTATGGATCAGTTCAACAAAATCGAGATTCAGGGCATGGTCGGCGCCGTAAGAGTAACCAATTTCACAGACGGATCACTGGCCAACATTTCAGTGGCCACCAACTACCTGCACAGGACGCGTGACAACCAGGCCACAGTAGAGACCACGTGGTTCAATGTACTTGGCAGGATTGGCAGGGCAATAGAGAAAGCGGATTCTGTCGCAAAAGGAGATGCCGTACATATCATCGGGCGCGTAAGGACCAAAACCTTCACCGACAGTGAGGGTAACGAACGTCTCCTGAACGACGTAATTGCCTCCAAAATCGAAAGAATCGACACTGACGTTCCGCTTCAATGCGGAGTGCTGTAAACCCTTCCGCACGTGAAAAAGAAGATTCTCACAGCAACAGCCGCAGCTATTGTCTGCCTGGCCTGTACCCACAGTGGTAAGATAAGCGTTCTTATGAGGGACGGTACTGCAGCAGGGCTTAGCCTTCCTGCAGAAAACACCGCCGCAACGTATCAGAGCATCCAGGATGTCCTGAGCGACACCATTACCATAAAAAGTCAGGTCCGGAAAAACGGCCCCATACTTATGAGTGCCATTAAAGACGAAGACGGTGAAATGGTAGCTCATGAAGAAATAAAGGCTGCGGTTGTAACTGCGAGATTCCGAAACGTGGCGGAAAGAAACGGCAAAGTGGACATTGCCTTTGACGTTACCATTCCCGGGGAACTCACGGACACTGACTGGCTGGTTCAGTTCCATCCCCTGCTGCTGATTAACGGGGACACCCTGCGTATGGACGACCTTCAGGTCACAGGGGCAAAATACAGGAAAATTCAGCTCAGGGGCTACGAAAAGTACAACAAGTTCCTCGCTTCCATAATATCCGACAGCACAAAGATGATCGACCGTCACCAACTGGAGGTCTTCATACAAAGGAATTACAAATCTTTGTTCGGGGTAACCCGTGAAGAAGCGGTTGAGCATTTTACACGTGATTATATCGTAAGAAGAAACCGCAGGAAAATTGCGATGAAGGACAGGATGCGGGACAAATACATCAAGATGCCCATCGTCAAAGAGGGCCTAAGGCTGGATACAATTGTATCGGAGGGCAGCTCGGACATTGTCTACAGATACGTTCAGACCCTGGACGTCAGCAGCAAAATGAAGAAAGTGTCCGTTGTCCTTGACGGAGAGGTGTTCCAGGAAGACCAGCTTGTCTATACTACGCCCCAGAGCCGTCCGCTGGACTTTTATATCAGTTCGCTAAGCACCCTTGTGGACGACAGGGCACATTTCATTTCTTCCGTGATTTACAGGAACGCAGAGGCCAACACGGCCTGCTACATAGACTTTGCCTCCGGAAGCATCAACATAGAGCTGGACCGGGAAGAAAACCGCCGGGAAGTCAGCCGCATCAAAAAGAATCTGGTCAGCCTGCTGGAAGACAAGGACTTCTTGATAGATTCAATAAAAATCACTGCCTCATGCTCGCCGGAGGGCAGTTTCCAGACAAACAAGGCCCTTGCCGCAGCAAGGGCTGAATCCGTAAAAACTCATTTTAACAAGTATCTGACGAAGGCTGCCGATTCCCTTGACGCAGACCGCAAAGGAATAAAATTCATTACCGCCAGCGTGCCTGAAGATTGGGAAATGCTGGATAAGATTGTCCGGAAAGACAGCCTTCTGGCAGCATCGGAAAAAGAAGATTACGCAAGCCTTGCCGGCATTGACAATCCGGACAAAAGGGAGGCCGCGCTCAGCGGCAGAAAATACTATATGCACCTCAGGGAAAAGCTTTATCCAAGGTTAAGAATAGTCAGATTCGACTTTCACCTGCACAGGAAAGGAATGATTAAGGATACCGTACATACAACCTTGCCTGACAGCGTTTACGATAAGGGAGTCATGGCCATAAAAGACCGGGACTATAACACTGCGATAAAGCTCCTGAGGCCATATCACGACTATAATACAGCCGTCGCATACTGCGCTGCAGGCTACAATGCCAGCGCCAGGGAAATACTGGAATCGCTGCACAAGGACGACAAAGTGCTGTACATGCTGAGCCTTGTTTACAGCCGCATTGGCAAGAAACAGGAAGCAATAGAAAGCTACCTGGAAGCCTGCCGGATGAATCCTTCGCTTGTAAACAGGGGCAACCTGGACCCGGAGATTTCATCGCTGGTTAAAGAATTCAATCTGCAAGACAAGTTATTCAATATTATCTAAACCCCATTCAAAATGAAGTATTATCACTTTTTAGCTCCGCTTGCCGGAGCGATGTTCCTTCTTGCAACTGCATGCAACAAGGATGCGACAGCACCCGGGACCGAAGAGCCATCCCAGGGTGCAAAGATCTCACTGTCAATAGCTTCTGCACCGGGGACCAAAGCCGGAGGCGAACTGTGGAACAAACTGAATTCGGTAGAAGTGTTCATCTTTGACAATGATGCAAACTCTTCTTCAAAAGGCTTTCTGGAGGCCTATAAAAAAGCTGCAGCTTCCGACTTCAAGAATTCCAACACCAGTGCGCAACTAAGCTTTAATGCATCGGCCGGTCCCAAACATATCTACGTTCTGGCCAACGTCCCGGCCTCGATAGGTGAATCTGTAAGCCTGGAGTCCCAGCTGAAGGCAATCATCACAGAGCTGAAAGATAACTCAGAGACTAGTTTCATAATGGTAGGCAGTACAGAAAAAACTCTTAAGACAAACAATGTCAACGAGATAGCCCTTAGCTGCAGGAGACTTGTATCAAAGATCAGCTTCGGAACCGTCAAGGGAGCATTTGAATCTCCGGCCCTTAGGAGCCTGAAATTTACCGTGGACCGCGTTTACCTTATGAACGTACCCAAACAGGCGAAGCTCATTAATGGCGATGCCGCTGACGCCTTTGGCACACTAGGCGTCTCCGCATTTGCAGAGGGGTCCTCAAGCTGTCCGGATATTTTCCAGCCTGCGATCAAACAGGGCACGGATTTATTCCCCTACTACAAATATGCAAATCCGGCCACCAACGGTACCTCAGCGAACGGCTACTACAACTGGTTCAATGCATCGTCCTTTGTTGTCAATACACCCATGACCCTGAGCACGGATGCATCGGCACTGACTACCTTCAACGTGACATCGGGAATGATATATCCTACCTCGACCACAGGAAACACTGTCACAATCAACAAAAACTTCTATACCTACCCGAACCCCGCCGCACACAGTACCAGCGATACGGTTGCCGACAATACCACAAAGGTGATTGTAGAAACTACGCTGGTAATCAATGGAATAAACAAGAAATACTACTACCCCATCAGCATACCCTACACCCAGCCCAACTACTTCTACAATATAGAAAGCCTCACCATCAAACGGCTCGGAACAGACGACCCTTCAAAGCCGGTAACCAAGGCCCAGTGCAGCTTTACCATTACCGTCCGCGACTGGGATACAGGAAAGATTGTAGGAATGTTCAATAACGAAACCTCTGACGGAGTTTTCGAATTTTAGTTGTTAATGTCATGTCAACACTGTTTGCCTGCCATATGCCCCGTCTGATGCTCTTCTTCCTTGTAGCAGCGTCTTGCAGCGTCAAGGAAGTAAGGGAGGACTGTCCATGCGTACTTAGCATTTATCCCGACGACAAACTGGAAAGCGACGTTTACAGAACCATAAGCAGCTCATTCTCCATTATAGACTCGGTAAACGAAGACCGGTACAGTTCCGGCAGTTTCGGGTCGGACGTTTTCTCCGGCGGCAAGCCCTGCAAACTGAAGATTCCAAAAGCCAGGGTGAACCTAAGCTGCATATTCGGAATCAGGAAAATGAAAGGAGATGGCTCAGTTCTAAGGATCAGCGAGGGCTCGCAGGCAGACAGTGTTTATATCTATGGCAGCAGCATAGACTGCACCGGGGAACAAGCGACGGACACACTGAATCTGGCCAAACAGTGGTGTTCAATGCGTATAAGTTTCAAGAAATCAGATGATTGGAAGCCGGAAAGCTGCACCCTGAAAAGTGAATGGAACGGCTTTGATGTCAATACTTTACTGGCAACGAAGGGTGACTTTAGTTTTAAGGCCGAGCAGGTGGAAGAAGGCAGTTTCCAGGCCAGGATTCCAAGGCAGGGAAATGATTCCCTTACGCTGTCTTACACCTACGATAACGGCCACAATGTCCTGTCAACCAAGTCTTTCCCCATTGGGGAATATATAGCAAAAGCCAGGTACGACTGGATGAAGAAGAATCTGGACGACCTTGTAGTCTTGATTGACCGGTCAGAAATTAGAGTGGAAGTTGTAGTACCGAATTGGGATAAAGGAACGGATTATGGAGATGTCGAATATTAAATTCAAACTGATAATAGCGGTCCTTGCCATGGCTACGGCCATATTTGCCTGCAGAAAAAATGAACCTGACCCTTTGCCGGTAAAGTCTTCCGGAAGCGGGACAGTGCCCACAAAATCCCTGCTGGCCCTTAGGGCCGCAGCCGCTACGGAATCTATTTCAGTATGGGTATTCACAAGTTCAGATTCTGCGTACTGCGCTTCGGCAGGTGAAGGCCTGACCATGCAATGCACGGCAGAGCAAGCCGACATCTTTGTTGCCGGAAACCTTGCAAAAGCGCCTTATGGCGGCGCCTGGCATCGCCCTGACACCATTACGGCAGACATAAGCAGAATGACGGCAAGCCGCATAACATGCAGCGGTTCGGTATCCGCCACCTTAACTCCGGGCACAAATGAGATTCCGGTAGAAACCAGAAGATGCATAAGCAAAATAAGCCTTGGCAAAATAGAAAACCAGATAGAGGAAGGAGCATACGCCCACAAGTCTGTAACAATTGAAAAAGTACAACTTGTCAACGGCATTGGCAGGTACAGGATCTTTGATCCGCATGACGGAAAGCGTATGCCCTACCCCTCTTCCGGAAGATGGTGGTATTCAGTCTCCGGGGTGGAAGAAGGGGCCGGCCCTTCGCTGATGGCAACGGGAGAAGGTATTATGGCCGCGCCGCCTTTGAGCTACCGTACAACAAGCAGGACAATTAAGTACGGAAGCACGGAAACTCTTGACATAGAGCTATTTACAGGGCCCAACGGCACAGAAGATGATACCTTTTCCTCCCCACAGGAGGTAATTGAAAACGGCAACTGGCAGCCACGGAAAACAAGGCTGGTCGTTCAATGCAGCATCGACGGCAAGCGCTGTTACTACCCCGTCACAATTGACGACATCAGGGCCAACTACAGGTACTATATCAGAAAACTGGTCATTACACGTTTTGGTGCAGACTGGCCGGACCAGCCATACGATTATGGCTCCGGAGAACTTAAACTCTCTTTGACAACATGGGACGGAGTCACTTTACATGAAGTTATTTGAGAAAGTTTTGCAGTTACGGGAAAAAGCAGTACATTTGCGGTGGGAAAGTCGTACACGACCAGCTCCCTCCAAACTCCCCCAGGGCCGGAAGGCAGCAAGGGTAGGAGGTCGTAGCGGTGCGATGTACTAAGCTTTCCCTTTTTTTGATTTACCATGGAAAGCCGTCAGAACAGTGAAATCAAGGTTTGCGTGGGTCTGTCCGGAGGAGTTGACTCTAGCGTTGCCGCCTTGCTCCTGAAGCAGCAGGGCTATGACGTCTTTGCCATGTTCATGCAGAACTGGAACGACGCAGAAACCACTCTTCACGGTGACTGCGAATGGGAAGAAGACCGTTTTGTGGCAGAAATGGTAGCCCGCAAGATTGGCATTCCCTTCTACTTCATAGACCTTTCAAAAACATACAGGCAAAGGGTTGTGGACTATATGTTCGACGAATATTCAAAAGGCCGCACCCCCAACCCGGACGTTCTTTGCAACAGGGAAATAAAGTTCGACGCCTTCCTAAAGGCAGCCCAGAAGCTGGGCGCAGACTACGTAGCCACAGGCCACTACTGCCGCAAGGAAGCCGCACTGGACAAGGACGGAAAGCAGCTTATCGGCGCTGACGGCCAGCCCATTTGGCGAATTCTTGAAGGCACAGATCCCGGTAAAGACCAAAGCTATTTCCTTTGCCAGCTGAATCAGGAGCAGCTTTCAAAAGCACTCTTTCCCATAGGCCACCTACTTAAGAAAGAAGTCAGGCAGATCGCCCACGAAGCAGACCTAATGTCCGCAGACAAAAAAGACTCCCAGGGAATCTGCTTCATCGGTAAAGTTGACCTCCCCACCTTCCTTAAGCAGCAGCTTGAGCCGAAGGAAGGAGACCTGGTAGAGGTCTACGATGCATGGTACGCCCAGGACCCTCATTACAAGTTCCTGGAAGAAACCATAGCCAGCTTGTACGAAGACGGCAAGGCAAGAATGATAACTTCTTATATATCAGAAGATAAGACCATTAAGCAGGACGCTCCGCAGGCTATTCCCGTCCCGGAGAGGATCGCCGCCCTGACGGACGATCAACTCATGCAACTTAGCCTTCCTGTCACCTACGACATCAAATTCCAGACAGAGACCAACCGCAGCGGCAAACATCACATAAAGAAAACAAGGTACAAAGATAACCCCTTCGGGCGCATCATAGGTAAGCATGAGGGCTGCCAGTTTTACACCATCGGCCAGAGAAAAGGTCTTGGGGTAGGCGGCCACTCTGAGCCGATCTTCATAATAGAGACAGATCCCGTCAAAAACATAGTTTACGTAGGCCAGGGCCATTCGCATAAAGGCCTGTCACGCAACTGTTTACGTATTGCACCGGAAGAGCTTCACTACATTAGGGAAGACCTTAGGATGCCAATCGGCAGCATGGAGCGCTTCAGCATCAGGATCCGCTACCGCCAGCCTTTGCAGGGCGGCTGGGCGCTGATGCGGGAAAACGGTCTGTTCATAGTCTTTGACACACCGCAGCGCGGCATCACTCCAGGCCAGTTCGCCGTTCTTTACAAAGAAGGAGAAATGATAGCAAGCGGCCCTATTTCGGACGACAGAAAACTTCAATAAAATATGTATGACTTTGATAAAATCGTGGACAGAAGGGGCTCAGGCGCCTATAAGTACGACAGACTTGACCGTTACTTCGGACGCACCGACCTTCAGCCCATGTGGGTGGCTGATATGGAATTCGAGACCCCTGAATTCATTACCGAAGCCCTGAAAAAAAGGATGGAGCACCCGGTCTTCGGTTACACCATCACGCCGGACGACTTTGCCAAAAGCATCAAAAATTGGGAGAAAGACCGCCACGGTTGGGACATTGAAGAAGACTGGATCTGCTATATTCCCGGCATTGTAAAAGGCATCGGCATGGCTATCAGGGCCCTGCTGGACAAAGGCGACAAAGTCATTATCCAGCCCCCGGTTTACCATCCCTTCCGCCTTGTGCCCCAGGCCTGCGGCTACGAGGTCGTATTCAATCCCCTGCTAGAGCAGGCCGACGGAAGCTATAATATGGATTTGGAGGGTCTGGAGGCCATTTTAAAGTCCGACAATCAGTGCAAGCTACTGATTCTTTGCAACCCTCACAACCCTGCCGGCATCGTTTGGGACAGGCAGACATTGGAGCGCTTGGCAGCCATCTGCCACAAATACGGAATCATTGTCATTTCTGACGAAATCCATTGCGATATGGCCCTCTTCGGCCACAAGCACATACCTTTTGCCAGCGTAAGCAAAGAAGCAGCAGAGATTAGCGTTACTTTTGCCGCCCCGTCCAAAACCTTCAACGTTGCAGGCATAGTCAGTTCACACGCAATTGTGCCGGACAAGGCCCTTAGGGAGTGCTTCTTCGGCTGGATGGAAGCCTGCGAGCTTAACGACCACGATATCTTTGCCCCCATTACTACAATTGCCGCCTTTACAAAAGGCGAAGCCTGGCGCAAAGAACTTGTTAAATACTTGGAAGGCAACGTATTGGCAGTAGAAGAATTCTGCAAAACAAGGCTGCCGCAAATAAAGCCCCTGCGTCCCCAGGCCTCCTTCCTTATCTGGCTGGACTGCCGCGGACTTGGACTAAGCCAGGAAGAGCTTACAGACCTGTTCATAGACAAGGCCCACCTGGCGCTTAACGACGGCGCCATGTTCGGAAAAGAAGGAACAGGCTTCATGAGGTTCAACATAGGAGCCCCCAGAAGCTTTGTAATTGAAGCCTTGGAAAAACTGGAGAAGGCTGTTAAATGCTGTCGAAGATAAACGGCAGTACGTCTTCTACTTTGTCAAACTTCCAGATTTTGTTATTGCCCATGAGAATGATTTCCATGGGCTTTTTTCCTATTTTCTGGTACTCTGCCATAACCTGACGGCATGCGCCGCAAGGAGTGGCGGGGCTGTCGCACAAAGAGAATTCAGGGCCACCGGCAATGGCCATGCAAAGCATAGGAACGCCGGGATAAGTTGCCCCGGCAGCGAACATTGCAGTGCGCTCTGCGCAAAGACCTGACGGCGATGCAGCATTCTCCTGATTGGAGCCCTTGACAATAACGCCGTTTTCCATGCGGATGGCCGCGCCTACATTAAAGTGGGAATATGGTGCATAAGAAGACTTCTGAGCCTGGAACGCAGCCTGGACCAGCTCCCGGTCACGAGGCTCAAGCTCTTCTATAGATGAGTATTCCTTATAGTTTATTTCTAATTTCCTGTTGGTCATAGCCAATGCTGTTTTAGTGCTGATTTCAAATTTAGGAATTCTCTGCCAAATTACCAAATTATTCCCCTAAAATCCGACCTCTACTTAGGGATGAACGTTATTACTAGTATAATAAAGAATCATGAAGTACGATAGATTATTTTAAGCCGTTCATTGAATTACTTAGTTTTCCTCCACAGCCCAAATAAGTTGAGGCCGACGCTTGACTCAAAGAAACTGCCTGAGACGCGATGACTGTTCGCCGCCAGGGTGAACTGGCGGGAGTCAGTGTCCTGACCGCTGGTGATGCTCATCTGCAAGAGGTTACCCATGGAATCATACGTATAACTGCTGCTGTTTCCTGCAAAAATCGAACCCCCGCTGCGGCCTCCGGCCGCTGTCAGGCGGCTGAGCCCGTCATAGCTCAGGCTCCAGCCAGCGCTGGGCGCCGTACTGGAGGCATCAGTCCAGTCGATCACGGAGATGTTTCCTCCCCTCTGGGGAGTGGTGCCCGCAGGAGCGTCGTTATAACGCAGGCGCTCACTGAAAAGAGCACCGTAGATGGCCGTTATCCACGAGCGGACGATCCTCATGGTTGTATGTTATATGAAAACTTGTGTTGAGAATTTTAATAAAAAAGCCCACTCCTAAAGAAAAAAGTTGACACATTCTGGTTTAGTTCCACGAAACTTTCACATAATACTTTTAATCCAGACAAATAATCATAACATATTACTTCTGGATCATTATTAATTGGAATAATCCTGTGGCCAAGTGAATCATATGTAAAACCCAGGAAAAGCTTATCTTTAATAGGATTGCAATACTCAATTAACTCTATGCCATTATAATAAAACAATGTACGATAGATTACGGTATCCTTTCTTCTTTTTAATAATACTCGGTTATTGAATTTATTATCAATTATATATCGATTAAGCGCTTTATAAAAACATTTCTCTAAAGAATCACTTTCTTCTGTAAGGGCATTTCCCATATCATTTAAAAAAGACGGAAGTGTTTCTGGAATACTACTACTAGAATCACTATAATACATTCGAAGTCGTTCACAAGGAGTATCATGAAGCAAATATGATCTATCAAACAAAACGACAAGGCAAGAATCAATAGAGATAGATTTTAACTCTGTTATTTTTCTGATCTGAGATTCTATAAAACGATTATTCCCATATTGTCTATTAATAAATTGGATTAATTCGTCTTTTGTCTTTGGTGTTCTATAATATAAGTTACAAAAAGAAGACAACTCGCCTCCGCTAATTGAAGTTACACTATCGCCATAACATTTATTGAAAGAATAAATAAAAAACGGAGATAGTAGTTCCTCTTCTCTTTGTCGGGAAATAGAGCAACTAATCAAATAACACAATAGTATGGTAAATGGGAATGCAGATTTCATTTGTAATTCTAATTAAAAATCAGTACCAAATAGCATATTACATGACTTTAAAAAACTAGTTGCATTCTGCTTATCAAAAAGGATCTGAATACTATCAAAAGATTTTCCACTTCTTGGTTGAGCAACGATGAAGTATCCTTTCCAACCAGAATCAATTAGTGGGTTTTGGTTTAAACCAGCTCGAGTCGTTTCATAGGTAGGAAATAATGTGGTCTTTACATATCGATCTCCGATAATACGTAAACCTCTAAAAACGACTCCATTCTGTTCAATAGCTCTAAATATCGTTCCTCTCTTTTCTGAAGAGAAGGTCAAACCATTATAAGAGAAATTATAAGAACCTGCTCGCAATCCATTTATTGAATAATCTATGGATGGTTCTGTTAAATCCTCACCACCAAATCTATAATACTTCTCATTATCAATTACATATTTGCAATGTGCAATGATAAGTTGATCTATTATCTCATAAAAATGCCCTAATAATGTAAACTCAAGATCTGATGAATAAGGAAGAATCTTCCCAAACAAACTATAATATGTATTTGTATTATTATCACAGTAAGTATAACCCAAATCCTTGTATTTCCCATTTTTCAACTCAGCTTTGCTCATTTGTCCCTCTACGTACTTGTATTGTGTGGTACCTGTTGAATCCGTATATGAATACCAATTCCTCCCACTCGGATCCACTATATTCACGGGGTTGGCGGCACAGTAGGCGTAGGGGCTGATGGAGTAGTATTTTTCTGAGAGGGGGTCGGGGGTGGACCAGCGGGCGGAGTAGGGTGCGTACCAGCGGGCACCAAAGTCGTAGAGACCGGCGTTGGGTTCAAAGTTGCTGCCCACCAGGCTGCCGCCGTAAACGGTCATCTGCTCCTTACTGCTGAAGCGGTAGGGATTGAAGCTACGGTAATACTGAGGCCAGGCCAACGGGGCTTCATCGGCCGCAGCCTCTTCTCCATCGTCCTCAATAGGCTCATCCGGGCCGCCGCCACCCACGGACGCTCCAGGTTCAGGATCATCTATTTCCGGCTCTCCTTCCCCTTCAGGAGTTCCTTCACCACCGGGCTGCGCGTTTGAGCCGATGTTTAATCCATCCAAGATATTTCCTCCCTGCGCATACACAGCGGCGTAGTCTTCTCCGTAAGGATGATAGACGTTCCGCTGAAGAACATTGCCCTGAGAGTCTGCAACCACCCTTACGCTGCCAAGGTGGTCAGTGATGAAGAAACGATATCCAGGATGGGACAGCAGCGTCTGCAGGCTGTCGGTGGTCTCCAGGTAGCCACTACCGGTAAGGACCTTGTGAAGGACGCTGTCCCTGAAGACAGTGTTGCCGGCGTAGTCCGTGGTGGATTCTTCGCTGGCGCTCAG